>Ga0116143_10005542_pt1 | contig 11348 bp, 6 predicted proteins | sample AD_UKC034_MetaG_FD_89745 | JGI IMG/M metagenome (GOLD analysis project Ga0116143, IMG submission 89745) | Active sludge microbial communities of municipal wastewater-treating anaerobic digesters from USA - AD_UKC034_MetaG | ecosystem: Engineered > Bioreactor > Anaerobic > Digestate | place: USA...
ACAATCCTTCTCGCGAATAATCAGTTCCTGACATACATCAACCATACGTCGAGTCAGATATCCTGAATCGGCTGTACGAAGAGCCGTATCAGACAGACCCTTACGAGCACCATGCGCTGAAATAAAGTATTCCAAAACATCAAGACCTTCACGGAAGTTTGATTTAATAGGCAACTCAATGGTACGTCCAGAAGTATCTGCCATCAAACCACGCATACCAGCCAACTGTTTCATCTGCTGTTCAGAACCACGGGCACCGGAATCAGCCATCATTTTGATATTGTTATAGGCATCCAATCCATTCATCAGTGCCTTGGTAAGCGTTGCATCAGTCTCATTCCATACGCGAATAACTCCCTGATAACGCTCTTCTTCCGTTACCATACCACGACGATAACGTAAAGCAATCTCATCAACTTTCTTCTGTGCTTCATCCAATAACTGAGGTTTTACAGGAGGTACGGTCATATCCGAAATAGATACAGTCATTGCTGCTCTTGTAGAATACTTGTAACCTGTAGATTTAACCAGATCGAGTACCTCAGCGGTCTTTGTTGCACCGTGCGTATTAATAACTTTTTCAAGGATCTTCTTTAACTGTTTCTTTCCAACAAGGAAATCAACTGCAGGTAATAACATATCTTCTTCAGTTTCTCTTTTGATAAATCCAAGATCCTGCGGAAGGATTTCATTAAACAAAAATCTTCCTAAAGTAGATTCAACAATACCGGAAATTGTCTTTCCATCTGCGAGTTTCTTGAAGATTCTAACTTTAATTCTGGCATGAAGATCAACAACGTCATTTTCATACGCAAGAATTGCTTCATTTACACTCTTGAAGAATTTACCTTCTCCCTTTGTACCCGGTCTCTCCTGTGTCAGATAGTAGATACCAAGTACCATATCCTGTGAAGGAACGGCAACAGGTGCACCATCAGAAGGTTTCAACAGGTTATTCGGTGAAAGCAGTAAGAAACGACATTCTGCTTGCGCCTCAACAGAAAGTGGAAGATGAACAGCCATCTGGTCACCATCGAAATCGGCATTGAATGCGGTACAAACCAATGGATGAAGCTTGATAGCTTTACCTTCTACAAGGATAGGCTCAAATGCCTGAATACCAAGTCTATGCAATGTCGGCGCACGGTTTAACATAACCGGATGCTCCTTAATTGCTTCTTCCAGTACATCCCATACCTGCTCATCCAGTTTTTCAACCATCTTCTTAGCAGCTTTGATATTCTGACAGATTCCCTTACCAACTAATTCCTTCATAACAAAAGGCTTAAATAATTCAATCGCCATTTCCTTAGGAAGACCACATTGATAAATCTTCAGTTCCGGTCCAACGACAATAACGGAACGTCCGGAATAGTCAACACGCTTTCCTAACAGGTTCTGACGGAAACGTCCGGATTTACCCTTTAACATATCAGAAAGAGATTTTAATGCTCTGTTACCAGGGCCGGTAACCGGCCGTCCTCTTCTTCCGTTATCAATCAGAGCGTCAACAGCTTCCTGTAACATTCTCTTCTCGTTACGTACAATAATGTCTGGTGCACCAAGTTCGAGAAGCTTGGTCAGACGGTTATTTCTGTTAATAATTCTACGATACAAATCATTTAAGTCAGAGGTTGCAAAACGTCCGCCGTCCAACTGTACCATAGGTCTTAAATCAGGAGGGATAACCGGAACCACGTCCATAATCATCCAGGAAGGCCGGTTGCCTGATTCTCTAAAAGCCTCAACAACTTCAAGTCTCTTAACAATCTTTGCTCTCTTCTGACCTTTTGTGGATTCGTTCTCAAGTTCTGCTTTTAATTCTGCAACATCTCTGTCAAGATCAATTGCTTCGAGCAGTTCTTTGATTGCTTCAGCGCCCATTCCAACACGGAAACGGCTGCCATATTTATCCAGATTATCCTGATATTCTCTCTCAGTAAGCACCTGCTTCATCTCAAGATCGGTATCACCCGGATCAAGTACGATATAAGAAGCAAAATACAATACTTTTTCAAGAATTCTCGGTGTCAAATCAAGGATAAGTCCCATTCTGCTTGGGATTCCCTTGAAATACCAGATATGGGATACCGGTGCTGCAAGTTCAATACGACCCATACGTTCACGACGAACATTAGCCTTTGTGACTTCTACACCACATTTATCGCAGATAACACCTTTATATCTTATCTTACGATATTTACCGCAGTGACACTCCCAGTCCTTACTTGGTCCAAAGATCTTCTCGCAGAAAAGACCTTCTTTCTCCGGTTTCAGAGTTCTATAGTTGATGGTTTCCGGTTTGGTAACCACACCGCTATTAGGATCTCCATTACGGGTTGACCATTCTCTTATCTTATCAGGAGACGCTAACCCAATTTTAATTGAATCAAACGTTATCGGCTGATAATCATTATTCTTTACTTCAGGCATTTTTTTGGTACTCCTTCCAATTGGATTAAATTCTTACAAGATTACTTGTCTTCCTGTCCATCCAGGCTATCAACAAAGTCTTCTTCAAACTCACCATCAAGATCTTCTTCAAAATCATCTTCGGCATCAACAAGTTCACCATTCTCATCCAGTTCCTTGGCGCCGAATCCCAGTGCGTTCATATCATCCTTGGAATAATCTGAGCCAGGTTTGTCAGCTCCTAATTCAAAACGATACTCACTGTCATTGTAATCGATGCTTTCTTTGATCTCAACTTCCTCGCCATTTTCGTCAAGTACCTTAACATCCAATGCGAGTGACTGTAATTCTTTCAGAAGTACCTTGAAGGATTCAGGAATACCCGGTTCAGGAATATTCTCACCTTTAACAATAGCTTCGTAAGTCTTTACACGTCCAATAACATCATCTGACTTCACAGTCAGGATTTCCTGCAAGGTGTAGGATGCACCATATGCTTCCAGCGCCCAAACTTCCATTTCCCCAAAACGCTGTCCACCAAACTGTGCTTTACCGCCTAATGGCTGCTGCGTTACCAAGGAGTACGGTCCGGTTGAACGGGCATGAATCTTATCATCAACCAGATGATGCAGCTTCAGATAATGCATATGACCAATCGTAACAGGACTGTCGAAGAATTCTCCAGTACGTCCGTCACGTAATCTTACTTTACCATCCTGAGAAATAGGTACACCCTTCCATAATTCTCTATGATCTCTATTCTCTGAAAGATACTCATATACTTCAGGACGCAATTCTTCTTTATGCTTATCTGAGAACGCATCCCAATCGCTATTCACATAATCATTCGCCAGATCCAAAGTGTCCATGATATCCTTCTCGTCTGCACCATCAAATACCGGTGTAGCAATATTGAATCCTAATGCTTTCGCAGCTAAAGACAAATGAATCTCAAGTACCTGTCCGATGTTCATACGGGAAGGTACACCCAAAGGATTTAAAACGATATCAAGAGGACGTCCGTTGGGCAGGTATGGCATATCTTCAACCGGTAATACTCGGGAAACAACACCCTTGTTACCATGACGACCAGCCATCTTATCACCAACACTGATTTTTCTCTTCTGTGCAATATAGATACGTACCTTCTGATTAACTCCCGGTGAAAGTTCTGTATCGCCTGCACTTCTGGAAAATACCTTAGCATCAACGATTACACCATATTCACCATGAGGTACTTTTAAGGATGTATCTCTGACTTCACGTGCCTTCTCACCGAAAATTGCTCGAAGCAATCTTTCCTCCGGTGTCAGATCAGTCTCACCCTTTGGTGTAACTTTACCAACCAGGATATCTCCGGAACGAACTTCAGCTCCGACACGAATGATTCCTCGATCATCCAAATCTTTCAGTGCATCTTCTCCAACACCCGGGATATCTCTTGTTATTTCTTCAGGTCCGAGCTTAGTATCACGAGCCTCTGCCTCATACTCTTCAATATGAACAGAAGTATATACATCTTCTCTTACAAGTCTTTCGCTAAGAAGTACTGCATCCTCGTAATTATAACCTTCCCAAGTCATGAATCCGATTAATGGATTCTTACCAAGTCCAAGTTCTCCATTGGCTGTGGAAGGACCGTCTGCAATTACCTGACCTTCTGCCACATGATCACCCTTGAATACAATAGGTTTCTGATTATAACAGTTGGATTGGTTACTTCTGACAAATTTATACAACTTGTATTCCATCTTTTCGCCATCATCAGCTTTCATCTGAATCAATTCAGATGAAACATAAGTAACAGTTCCTGCCTTCTTGGCAATTACACATACACCGGAATCAACCGCTGTCTTAGGTTCCATACCAGTACCAACAACAGGAGCTTCCGTAAATAACAGAGGAACAGCCTGACGCTGCATGTTGGATCCCATCAGTGCACGGTTAGCATCATCGTTCTCCAAGAAAGGAATCAATGCTGTAGCAACTGAGAATACCATCTTAGGAGAGACATCCATATAATCAAACATGGTCTTTTGATATTCCTGTGTTTCTTCACGATATCTACCGGAAACCATATTCTTAACAAAATGTCCTTCAGAATCTAACTTCTCATTCGCCTGTGCTACATGGAAATTGTCTTCTTCATCTGCTGTCATATAGACTACATCATCTGTAACAACAGGATTCTCCGCATTAGACTTATCAATTTTACGATATGGTGCTTCAATGAAACCATACTCGTTAATTCTTGCATAAGATGTCAAAGAGTTAATCAGACCGATATTAGGACCTTCCGGGGTCTCAATCGGACACATTCTTCCATAGTGAGTATAGTGAACATCTCGAACCTCGAATCCGGCACGGTCTCTGGAAAGTCCACCAGGTCCCAATGCAGAAAGTCTTCTCTTATGAGTCAACTCACCAAGCGGGTTATTCTGATCCATGAACTGTGACAGCTGAGATGAACCAAAGAATTCTTTAATCGCAGCCTGTACCGGTTTGATATTGATCAGTGCCTGAGGTGAAATTTCTTCATTCTCATGTGTATCATGTGTTGTCATTCTCTCACGAACCACACGTTCCATACGGGAAAGTCCTATACGGTACTGATTCTGTAATAATTCTCCAACAGCACGAATACGTCTATTACCAAGATGATCGATATCATCATCTGTACCTACTCCATACTCAAGAACAATGTTATAGTTAATAGATGCAATAATATCACTCTTTGTAATATGCTTCGGAATCAAGTCATGAACATTCTTTGCAATTGCATCGGCAAGCTGCTCTGGTTTCTGCTCATACTCACGAAGGATTCTCTTAAGAACAGGCCAGTACACCTTCTCATTAATTCCAAGTGCTTTTGCATCCAGATCCAACCATTCATTAATGTCAACCATTAAGTTGGAAAGAACTTTGACATTCTTCTCTTCTGTCTGAATCATCATGCTCTCTACAGCAGAGTTCTGAATCTCATCAGCCAGTTCTGCAGTCACCTTCGAGCCCGCTTCAGCTATTATTTCTCCGGTAAATGGATTCTTAACGTCTTCGGCAAGAACGTGTCCTCGAATACGATTACGAAGAGCAAGCTTTTTATTAAATTTATAACGGCCAACTTTAGCCAGATCATATCTTCTTGCATCAAAGAAAGTAGAAGTAACATAACCTTCTGCACTCTCTATGCTAAATGGTTCTCCGGGACGTACCTTGTTATACAGCTCCTTCAAACCTTCCTCATAGCTCTTAGAAAGGTCTTTGGTAAAACTCTGTGTAATCTTCGGCTCATCACCAAACAGATTAATAATTTCCTCATCTGTACCTACACCAATAGCACGCAAAAATACCGTGATGGGAACCTTTCTGGTTCGATCAACACGTACATAAAAAATATCATTGGAATCCGTTTCATATTCCAACCATGCGCCACGATTCGGAATTACAGTAGAAGAGAACAATCTCTTACCTAATTTATCATGTGTAATTGCATAGTAAATACCGGGGGAACGAACCAACTGGCTGACGATAACACGTTCTGCACCATTTATTACAAAAGTACCCGTGTCTGTCATCAGAGGGAAACTACCCATGAAGATCTCGTGCTCTCTAATCTGGTCTTTATCCTGATTATACAAGCGCACCTTAACCTTTAATGGTGCTTCATAAGTAAGATCGCGTTCCTTACACTCAGTAATCGTATGCTTGATCTCTGATTCATCAAGTTTAAATCCGACAAACTCCAGACTTAAATGTCCGCCGTAATCGGAAATTGGAGAGATATCGTCGAAAGCTTCCTTAAGACCTTCTTCCAGGAACCATTTGTAAGAATCCTTCTGGACCTCAATCAGGTTCGGGATATCAAGGACTTCTTTTCGCCTCGAATAACTCATACGCATACTGTTACCATTTACAATAGGACGTATTCTGTTTTTTTCCATTTGACATTTCACCCCGTTCAAATATTTTGGCAGCCTTTCAAAAAGCGCAGAAAGGCCTATCACACCACAATAGTGCATTTTCCATCCTACCACAAGAGCTCATTTAAGTCAATAACATTTTTGGTAATTATTACGAATTTCAAGAAAACAGTGTTCTATTGCAAATTGTCTTTTGCCACTGCTGTATTTGATATGAAGTAGAAAAGGAACTCATCCTGTTTACAGGATAAGTTCCCTTGTCTTACTATGTGAAAATCAGAATTACTTAAGAGTAACCTTAGCTCCAACTTCTTCAAGCTTAGCTTTGATATCGTTAGCTTCATCTTTAGATGCGCCTTCTTTAACCATCTTAGGAGCACCTTCAACAAGCTCTTTGGACTCTTTTAATCCAAGACCTGTGATTGTACGGATGACTTTGATTACGTCCATCTTCTTCTCGCCGAACTCTGTTAATTCAACATCGAACTCTGTCTTCTCTTCAGCTGCTTCTCCTGCGCCGCCTGCTGCTGCTACAACAACACCTGCTGCTGCGGATACACCGAATTCTTCTTCACATGCTTTAACTAAATCGTTTAACTCTAATACAGATAACTCTTTTACTGCATCAATGATTTCCTGAGTTGATAACTTTGCCATTTTAATATACCTCCATATAATAGTTTATTGTCTTATTCTGCTGCAGCTTCTTCAGCTGGTGCAGCACTTGCTCCGCCTTTTTCAGCAAGCTGATTCATAACGCGTGCAAAATTGGTAATTGGTGACTGTAAGCTTCCCAGCAACTTGGAAAGGAGTTCTTCTCTGGAAGGGATACTAGCGATCTGAGCCATTCCTTTAGCATCATATGCTGTTCCTTCTACGATACCACCCTTGATTTCCAACTTGGGAGCTGTCTTTGCAAATTTGCTGATTTCTCTAGCCGGTGCTGTTGCATCTGTTTTGGAAACGATTAATGCGCTTGGTCCTTCAAGATACTCCTGAAGTTTCTCACAATCAGTTCCTTTAAATGCGAACTCCATCATTGTGTTCTTGTAAACCTTCATGGTAATTCCTGCTTCACGAAGCTGCTTACGTAATGCAGTATCTTCGGCAACAGTAAGTCCCCTGTAGTCAACAAGAAGTACTGACTGGGCATCTTTAATTGCTTCTGAAATTTCTTCAACAACCGGTTTTTTCAGTTCAACTTTTGCCATTTTTCTACCTCCTTATAAATTTTCTCCCGGATTACTCCGGCATTGCCGAAAAAGGAGTTTATTTATTACATAAAAAACCCTCCAAAAGACTGGAGGGAGTATGTTATCATTCACTCTCTTCTCCTCGGCAGGCAACGATTCTCGTTTTACGCATATGCACCTACTGTCTTCGGCATGGTTGCGAACAACCTTGTAAAGGATAACACCTATTTTTTTATCTGTCAAGACTTTTCAGGCTTATCTCTGCACGTTGCGTGAAATCACATCGATAACATCATCATTCTTAACAATCACAGCCGTCTCATCCTTCTTCAGGTAATGATTCAAAAAGCCAAGATGGCAGGCATTGATTTCATCCCGAAGCCTTTCCGGTTCCAATGTTCCAACAAAATTTTTGACCTTCATTAAAAATTTTGCATCCGTGAATCCCAAATGTTTCATACCATCAAATGCAACATAATACGCAGGCGCCTTTGTATCTGCCAATGCGCCAACTTCCACATTCCTGTTTTCCCGACATCCTATGGTCATAAATGGTTTTTCCATCGTCAGATTTTCATTTTCTCCATAAACTGCCCCATCCATATTGAGCCCGCAGACCAGTCGCGGATCCCGCAGGCACAGATTGTAGGCGGTCGCACCCCCAAAGGAATGTCCTGTAGCCGCCACGCCCAGGGGAAAATCGATTGCATGAAACAGCCGAAAATCTTCTGTCTCATTTAACTGTTCGATCCTGTTCAAAACTGCAAGAGAATCCTTCACCCAGGCATCGGTTCTTCCAAGCATTCCGGCACCATATTTATCCTGAAATTCTGCGAAAGCTTTTTTGGCTTCCTCAATGGTCAGATCCTTTTTTAATAATTTGGACTGTGCAATCAGCAGCGGGAGGAATGGGCTCATCAGTTTGCGGTTCAACGTTTTGTCGTAATAATCACAGCTTCCATCCTCATACTCGTTCATAACAGCTTCGTAGGCATGTCCGATAGACGCGACAATGTAGCCTTCCGATGCCAGATCGCAACACAACACTGTGTTCTGTTCCACATATCCCTGATATCCGTGGCCAAACAACACCAGCGGGAATTTTCGTCCCGGCACACATGGCACATTTTCATAGCAATCTGCCGCAAGAGAAAACATCACCTTTTTACCGATATGATATGCCTTTTTAATCGCTTCCTGTTTTGTCGGCGTCAATACAGTTGCCCGCTCGCAGTCAATAACACCGGTTCTTAACACAGGATAATACATTCTGACTGCCATTCTTCTTTTTCCACCGGCCGTTCCCAGTTCTTCTTCTCTGTTTTCATCAATCACCGTGAAGCTAAATGTCCCTACTGCATACTCACCCTTTGTCTCGTAACCCATACGCATTGCACCTTCTCCTTTGTTTATTTTCAGACATCCTTTCGATTGTTCATTTTTCTATTCTCCCGCCGTCAGCGGTGTAATGTATCCATTATCATCAATCTGCGCCGTTGTTGAGATTAATTGCATATAAGTGATTACTCTCATACGCTCGTCTCCGCTCAACAGACTCACGCCGCATCCCGACTGCAGGCATGGCAAAAACTGCAGTGAGGTCAGTTCTCCATTCGTCAGCGTAGCCGTCACAATACAGGAATCCACTGTTTTTGAATTAAACCAGAAATTCCCCAGGCTGTATACAATTGGCACTCCATCAATATATCCAATTTCCTGCAGGCAATGCGGATGATCACCAATAATCAAATCAGCTCCCGCTTCTACAATCTGTGGTGCCTGTGATGTTTGGCACCAGTCAAGGACATCTGTGTTTTCGGTCCCCCAATGTACATATACAATTACGAAATCACAATTAGCCTTGGTTTCCTTGATTGTCTCAAGTAAAGGTGTAATATCCTCATAGCAGCGAAAGACTCCCGGGCTGGTCTGCGTTGCCCCTCTTGTATCCGGTGACGAAAATCGCTCAATCTGTGTGGTACCAATAATCCCTATTTTGGTATCACCCGCTATAAAATAGACCGGTCTTGCAGCTTCCTCAATATTTCTGCCTGCGCCAACATAAGGCATATCCGATGCAGCCAGTGTATCCAGCGTATCTACCAAAGCTGTCTCTCCGTAATCATACGCATGATTGTTGGCAATTGATACCAAATCAACTCCCATTTCATGAAGAATCTGTGCCGAATCCGGATTCGCGCGAAAGGTGTAGGTTTTCCCTTCTAAAGGGCTGCCTGCCAGCGAATACGGGAATTCATTGTTTACCATCATGATGTCTGCTGCATGCATTTCACTTAACAAATCAGTGGAAATGCAATTAGCAATATCATATCCATTATTTTTATACGCATTATAAATGGCATAGCCCGGATCGAACAGGACATCTCCAGCAAAAGTTATTACAATTTGATTATCACTAGCGGAATCAACAAGGTATTCATTTTCAGCCAAAACATCCTCTTCCTCCTGCTGTATCGATTCCGTCGAGACACCAGGCGGTGTAATATCCTCCACATCTATGATTTCAGTCTCCTGCACGCTATCAGAAGAAATGTTTTGCGAAATAACAGGTGTTGTCAAATCCTCTGTCGCTATCTCTAAAGCCTTATTTTCAGCAGCCTGAATGATAAATATCGTCAACGTGCCGAGAACAATGACAACGAACAGGCTCCATAAAAACAAGGTAAGATGGCGATTCAGTCGTCCCGCATATACCACAAGTATAACAATAAGCAGAATTGCGATTAAGGTTCCTGTTATTGTAGCTACGTTCATTACTATTTTTCTCCCATCCCTTATATTTGTCAAAACACTGATTATAACTTTCGTCGCTTCCGCTTCCCATGCTTCTTACAATCCCTATCCATCATACCTAATTGTGCCCAAAAACGCAACCTCAAGCCACACGCCTTTCTCTTTCGCATCAGGGTTTACGCACTAAAAAAGTCTTCGGATTAATCCGAAGACTTTTGTCATACTAATTAATATTTGGCTGTACTAACACGCACACCAGGTCCCATTGTTGTAGCAAGAGTAACACTCTTTAAATACTGACCTTTAATTGTGCTTGGTTTTGCCTTAACAATAGCATCCATCAGAGCTGTTAAGTTCTGGTTCAGCTGCTCTTCTGTAAAAGAAGCTTTTCCAACTGGACAGTGAATGATATTGCTCTTATCAAGTCTATACTCGATCTTACCGGCTTTAATATCATTGATTGCTTTTGTAACATCCATAGTTACTGTTCCTGCCTTAGGGTTAGGCATAAGTCCTTTCGGTCCAAGTACCTTACCAAGACGTCCAACAACACCCATCATATCCGGTGTAGCAACTACTACGTCAAAATCAAGCCATCCATCATTCTGAATCTTAGGAATGAGTTCTTCTCCGCCTACGAAATCAGCACCAGCTGCTTCTGCTTCATTTAACTTCTCGCCTTTAGCGAAAACCAAAACTCTAACAGTCTTACCTGTTCCGTTCGGGAGAACAACAGCTCCACGAATCTGCTGCTCAGCATGACGTCCGTCACAGCCTGTTCTGATATGAACCTCTACGGTTTCATCAAACTTTGCTGTTACGGTCTTCTTTACCATTGCAACTGCATCATTCGCTTCATAATAAGTTGCGCGATCAAACTGAGTCATCGCTGCATTATATTTCTTTCCATGTTTCATTAACATTTACCTCCTTGTGGTTTTAACGAGTCATGCTCTTCCACTCATTGTGATTAATCTTCTACTACAATACCCATACTTCTTGCTGTACCAGCGATCATAGACATTGCTGCCTCAATGCTGGCTGCGTTCAAATCCGGCATCTTCATTTC
>Ga0116143_10005553_pt1 | contig 11330 bp, 8 predicted proteins | sample AD_UKC034_MetaG_FD_89745 | JGI IMG/M metagenome (GOLD analysis project Ga0116143, IMG submission 89745) | Active sludge microbial communities of municipal wastewater-treating anaerobic digesters from USA - AD_UKC034_MetaG | ecosystem: Engineered > Bioreactor > Anaerobic > Digestate | place: USA...
CCCTCCCGGTCCCGTGTGCTCCCCTTGAAGTTCGGAAAGGCCCCCCTTTCCCGGGCCAGCTGCCGGGAGGCTTCCCAGGCCTTGTCGCTCACGAAGGCCATGACGGTTCCGGCGAGATCGACGGCGGCCTGGGACCGGTAGGGCAGGCCGAGCTCGATGAGAAGATGGGCGAACCCCATAACCCCCAAGCCGATTTTACGGTTTCCCCGGGTGACCGCCTCGATCTGAGGCAGGGGGAACCGGTTCACCTCGATCACGTCGTCGAGGAAACGAACGGCGACAAAAATCACGTCCTCCAGCTTCTCCCAGTCGACAGCGGTACCGTTTTCCCGGCGACGGATCATCCGGGCCAGGTTGACGGACCCTAAATTGCAGGATTCGTAAGGCAAAAGAGGCTGTTCCCCGCAGGGGTTCGTCGATTCCAGGATGCCGAGACGGGGCGTCGGGTTGTGCCGGTTGATTTCGTCTAGAAAGAGAACCCCCGGTTCCCCGCCCTCCCAGGCGCAGTCCGCCGCGAGATCGAAAAGTTGCCGGGCCGGCCGGCTTCCCGTGGGCTGTCCCGTTCTGGGGTTGACAAGCGCAACGGGGCCGTCCCGGCGGACCGCCTCCAAGAAGGCGTCGGTCATGGCCACGGACAGGTTGAAATTGGAGAAACGCCCGGGATCCCGCTTGGCGGTGATGAAGTTCTCGATGTCGGGATGGTCCGCCCGAAGGACGGCCATATTCGCCCCCCGCCGCGTCCCGCCCTGGCGGACCACGTCGGTGGCCTCGTTGAAGATTTCCATGAACGAGACGGGACCACTCGCTTCGCCTCCCGTGGTCGAAACCAGGTCGTTTCTCGGCCGGATCAGGCTGAAGGAAAACCCGGTCCCCCCGCCGCTCTGGTGGATGAGGGCCGTGTTTTTCAGGGCCTCGAAAATGGAGGCGAGAGAGTCCTCCACGGGAAGGACGAAACACGCGGAAAGCTGTCCCAGATCCCGTCCCGCGTTCATCAGGGTGGGCGAGTTGGGAAGAAACGCCCGTGACGCCATGACGGAGAAAAAACGGTCTTCCCAGGGGTTTCCCAAAGGATCCCGGCAAAAACGCTCTTCCGCCGACGCCACGTGCCGGGCCACACGCCGGAACATCTCTTCCGGTTTTTCCGCCACATGTCCCCGGCCGTCCTTTTTCAGGTACCTGGCCTCAAGGATTCTCAAGGCGTTTTCGCTGAGATCTTTTTCCATCCCCTTCCTTCCGGGATTTGCCGGAGACTGTCGGAATGCCGCTCTCCGCCCTTAAATACAAAAGCATGAAACGGGGAAATGCCTTTTTTGGAAAGCCCCTTTATCGAAAGCAGTTCCGGAAGATCGCTTCGACGTCCTCCTGGGTCAGCCTCACCGGCGTGAAGGTGTAGAGGCTCCCCATGGTTTCCATGGAATTCCTCGCGATCTCCCCCGCTTCTTCCTTTTTCAGCCCGAACCGTTCCGGCTTCAGCCCGTCCATGCCGATGTCCCGGATGAGCTTTTCCAGGGCCGCCATGAAGGCCGCGGGGCCTGCGTCGTCGTCCGCTCCCCCCGTGTCCACTCCCATAGCCCGGGCCATGGCCCCATAGCGGGCCGGGTCCCTCTCGGCCAGGTAGCTGAAATAGGCGATGGACGTCATGATGAGCCCGGCGCCGTGGGGGATCTCAGGGTGGCAGGCGCTCATGGCATGTTCCAGGGAATGGTGGGAAATGCAGGCCGACAGGGATTCGACGAAACCCGCTTCGGTACTCGCCCAGGCCAGGGCGGTCCGGGCCTCCAGGTCGCTCCCGTCCCGGACCGCCACGGGCAGGAATCGGGTGATCTTTTCGATGGCGTCGAGAGCGAAGTGATCGCTTGCCGGCTGGCTTGCCCGGGCCAGGTATCCCTCCACGGCGTGGAAGAAAGCGTCCATGCCCTGATAGGCGGTGAAAGCCGGGGGAACGGAAAGCATGAGCTCCGGATCGACGATGGAAAGGGTGGGAAAGGTGCAGTCGGCCCCCCAACCGATTTTCTCGCGGGTTTCCGTCCTGGTGATGACCGTCCAGGGATCCGATTCCGTCCCCGTTCCCGCCGTGGTGGGAATAGCAACGATGGGCAGGGCCCCGCCCGAAGGCTTTTTCCCCTTTCCAGAACCGCCTACGATGTAATCCCAGTACTCTCCGGGGTTTCTGGCCATGACGGCGATGCTCTTGGCGCTGTCGATGCTGCTGCCGCCGCCAAGCCCGATGACGAAATCACAACCCTCTTCCCGGGCCCGGGCCGCCCCTTCTTCCACGTGCTCCGAGACAGGGTTGGGGAGAACCCTGTCGAACACCGCCGAGGAGACGCCGTTCTTCTCCAGGGCGTCGGCCAGGCGCTGCAGGTAACCGTTCGCCTTCATGGCCTTTCCCGCGCTGATGACGATGAGAGCCTTTTTCCCGGGAAGAAAGGGCGTCTTCGCGAGGTCTCCGAGCCTGCCCGGACCGAAGAGGATCCTTGTGGGCATGAAGTACTGGAATCGTTTTTTCATGGGACCTCCTTTCACAGTAAGAGCGATTCCCTTTTACCGCTATCCTAAGGGTTTCAAGGCGTCTCTTCAACCATAAAAAATACCATAAAAAAGGGCCTTCCTGGAGACCACAGGGAAAAGACTTGCAAGGGGGCTCTTTTTTTCCTAAATTTCAATGTGGCGGTTCCTGAAAAGTCGAAGCCCCCCCGCATCCCGGCGGATCCGCCGGGAGCCCCGGGGGCTGGCGCCCGCATCCCGGGATGGGGAAGGAACCCGTCGGCACGCCCCGGTAAGGGGAAAAAAGGTCGGCGCCGGGGCGTTCTTCGAAAAGCCGCCACGCACAAAAACCAGTCGTTGACTGATGGGGAGGAGACACAGCCATGGCAGGGCTTATTATCTGGAAAAACGAGGAATTGAACAAGATGAAAAGAGACCTTGACCGTCTCATGAATCGCCTCCGGGATGAAATGGACGTGTCATTTTTCCCGGGCCTGGTGAAGAAACTCCCGTCCGTCGACGTGGCGGAAACGGAGCGAACCGTCATCATTCGGGCGGTCCTGCCGGATATGAAGGCTGAGGATCTTCAGGTCTCAGTACACGAAAACTTCGTGACCATCCGCGGCGAATCGCAAAAGGAATCGCAAAGCAGTGAAAAAAACGTCGTCCGAACAAACAGGGTGCGGAAAACCTTCGAGAGGGTGATCCCTCTTCCCTGCCGGGTGAACGCCGACGAGACGGAGGCCACGTTCAGTGAGGGTGTCCTCCGCGTCGTTCTTCCCAAGTGCGGACCCGACAGGGCGCGGACCGTGGAAATCAAGAAACGCTGAAATGGAAACCTTTACCGTCCCGTTATCGCCGGATATCGAAAAGAGAAACGAAGGAGCCTGCTCATGACAGAAAAATATGCCGAAAAGAAAGTGGCCGCGGAAAAATTGAGATGGTCCCTCGACCCAGCCACCCTGCCCTTCGAAACGACGGACATGATCGAACCGCTGCAGGAGATCATCGGCCAGGACCGGGGCGTCGAAGCGCTCCGCTTCGGAATCGGCATGAACAAGGAGGGTTACAACGTCTTCGTCACCGGCACCGCCGGATCGGGCCGTCTCTCCACGGCGAAAAAGATCCTCGAGGAACTCGTGTCCAAAATGAAGCGGATCCCCGACGATCTCTGCTACGTCAACAATTTCAAAAACACGGAAGCCCCCATCCTTCTCGATTTCCCGGCGGGACAGGGGAGCCGTTTCAAAAAGGACGTTCACGAGTACCTGGAAACCCTGAAGAGAGAAATCCCCCGGTTTTTTGAAAGCGAGGATTACCTGAACCGCAAAAAGGAAGTCATGCAGGAATACGAGAACAAGAGCAAAGGGTTTTTCAAGGAACTGGACCGGAAAGTGCGCGAGGAGGGGTTCGCCCTTGTCGACGTCCAGGTGGGTCAGCTGACCCGCCCCGACGTGGTTCCCCTGATCGACGGCAACCCGACCCACCTGGATCAGATCGAACAGATGGTCGAGAAAGGTCGTTTCCCCAAGGAGGAATTCGAGGAATTGACGAAAAAGCAGGGGCGGCTCAAGGAGGAAATCAACCAGATCTTCAGGGAGATCCGCGTTCTTCAGAAGGAAATCCAGGAAAACGTGGAAAAGATGGACCGATACATGTTTCTCAAGGTGGCGGCGGAACTTCTGGCGCCTCTCCGGGAAACCTTTCCCGGTCCCAAGGTAAAGGCCTGGTTCGACGACTTGACGGAGGAGATGGCGGAGAATCTTCAGGCCTTCATGCCCCGCCCCCAGCAGGTACCCGGTCTTCCCTTTCTCATCCAGGAAGGGGATCCGCTTCAGCCCTACCGGGTCAACCTGCTCGTCGACAACAGCCACCTGGAAAAACCACCGGTCATCATCGAGTCTTTTCCCACCTATCGGAATCTTTTCGGCAGCATTGAAAGAGTCCTCGACAGAAGCGGCGTGTGGCGCACCGATTACAGCAGGATCAAGGTTGGGTCTCTCGTCCGCGCCAACGGGGGATTTCTCGTGCTGAACCTTCTTGACGCCATCATGGAACCCGGTGTCTGGTCCGCCCTGAAACGCTCTTTGAAAACGAAAAAGATGGAGATCCAGACATACGATCCCTTCTACATGTTCACCACGACGGGACTGAAGCCCGAACCCATCGACATGGATGTGAAGGTGATCGTCATCTCCGACGCCCATCTCTATTATCTTCTTTATGCCTATGACGAGGACGTGAAGAAAATTTTCAAGGTCCGGGCCGATTTCGACACGGCCATGGACAGAACGGAAACGTCCATCCATCAGTTCAGCGCCTTTCTCCGGTCGAAAACGGCCGAGGAAGGCCTGCGCTCCCTCGACCGCACAGCCGTGGCCGCCGTGGCGGAGCAGGCCGTTCGAATGACGGGAAGACAGGAAAAAATTTCCACGAGCTTCCCTGCCATAACGGACCTTCTTCGCGAGGCCGATTACTGGGCCGGACAGGCCAATGAACCGGTCGTCCAGTCGGGCCACGTCGACCGGGCCGTCGAATCGAAAATCTACCGATCCAACCGCGTGGAGAAACACATCCAGGAGATGATCGACCGGGGGACGCTTCTCATCGACGTCCGGGACAGTGTCGTCGGCCAGGTCAACGGGCTGGCCGTGTTCAACATGGGTGACTTCACCTTCGGCAAACCGTCCCGGATCACCGCCACCACGTCCATGGGACGGGCGGGGATCATCAACATCGAGCGGGAGGCCGATCTTTCCGGGAACACGCACAACAAGGGAGTTCTCATTCTCGGAGGGTACCTGAGAAATCGCTATGCCCAGGACAAGCCACTGACCATCAGCGCCAGCATCGCCTTCGAACAGTCTTACAGCGGGGTCGACGGTGACAGCGCGTCGTCCACGGAAGTCTACGCCCTCCTGTCGAGCCTGTCCGGTGTTCCCCTCCGCCAGGACATCGCCGTCACCGGTTCCATCAACCAGAAAGGCGAAATTCAGGCCATCGGCGGCGTTAACGAAAAAGTGGAGGGGTTTTTCGACTGCTGCCGCCACCTGGGATACACGGGGAAACAGGGCGTTTTGATCCCCGAAAGCAACGTCCGTGACCTGATGCTTCGAAAGGATGTGGTAAAAGCGGTGGAAGACGGGACCTTCCACATTTACGCCGTCGGGACCGTCGACGAGGGCATGGAGATTCTCACGGGCCTTGAAGCGGGGCGTAAAGGGTCGGATGGGACCTATCCCGAGGGGACCATCAACGGGCGCGTGGATCAGAAGCTCAAAGAACTGGGGGAAGGACTCCGTAAACTGGGGGAGCCCCCGGAAGAGGAAGGCCGGAAGAGCCGATCTCGAAAAAAGAAGGAAACGTAAAGGTGCCACATGAATGAAAAAACAAAAAAGGGCCCTGCCCCTGCCGTGGCGTTTTCCGGCACGGGAAAGGACGAAGATAAAATTGAAGACGAAAACGTCCGGATCATGGCGTGGATCCTGAGAGACCTCGAGGAAGCGCGACGGTTCAACAAGGAATGCGACGGAAAGAACGGGGAGACCGCCGGTCCTCGGTACTTCTTCAATGTCTTCATCTAAACCCCGCTGGCAGGAGAAAAATCGGTGAAAACCTTCGTCACGATCCTGGATCACATGAAGGACGGCTACTTCGAGGTGGACCCGTCGGGGAATATCCACGCCTTCAACACCGCCCTTTGCGAAATAGTGGGATATGCCGGGGAGGAACTCCTGGGAATGAACATCCGCCGGGTGACCCCGCCCGAGACGACCCGACTGATCCGTCAATACTTTCGTGAAACGATTCTCTCGGGATCCCCCCCCGCCATGATGGACTTCGACATCATCCGCAAGGACGGGGCGGTGCGGACGGTGGAACTGACCGTTCATCCCGTGGTGAACGAAAAAAACGAGCTCGTTTCTTTTCGAGGCCTGGTCCGGGATGTGACGAACCGGAGAAAGGCGGAAGAGGCGCTGAAAAAATCGGAACAGCGCTACCGGACGATCTTCGAAACCGCCGGGACGGGAATGGCCATCATCGAGGAAGACACGACCGTTTCCATGATCAACCAGGAATTCGAGCGCCTGACGGGATTCGATAAAAACGACATCCTCGGAAGGCCGTGGACGGAGTTCGTCGTCTCCCGCGACCTCGAGAGAATGAAGACCTATCACTATTTGAGACGGAGCCACCCGGAAGCGGCTCCAAGACGATACGAGCTTTCCCTGGCCGACCGGAACGGCGGGGAAAAGGAAATGATCGCCATGGTGGATCTCATTCCCGGGACGGGCCAGAGCGTGGCGTCTTTTTTCGACGTGTCCCCCCTCAAGCGGTTGAATCGGGCCCTCGAGGAAAGCGAGAAAAAATACCGTCTCCTCGCGGACAACGTGAACGATGTCATCTGGACTCTCGATAGAAACCTGATCTACCGTTATGTCAGCCCGTCCGTGGAAAGGATCCGCGGCTACCGGGTGGATGAAATGCTGAATCAGCCTCTTCGGAATTTCCTCGCCCCCGGTTCCATCGAGACGGGCGAGGCTTTTTTCCACGAGGAAATCGACAGGCAGAGCCCTGACCGGGATATCCGCTACCGGGAACGAAACCTGGAAGTGGAGGTGACCCGAAAGGACGGCTCCACCATGTGGGTGGAAGTCAAGGTAACCGCCCTCCTTGACGATGAAGGCTTCCCCCGGGAATTTCTGGGAGTGACCCGGGACATCACGGAACGCCGCCGGGCCGAACAGGCCCTCCGGGAAAGCGAGGACCGCTACCGGGCTATCGTTCAGGACCAGATGGAACTGGTCAGCCGATGGCGTCCCGACACGACGCTTACCTTCGTCAACGACGCCTACTGCCGCTATTTCGGCGAAACGCGGGAAACCCTGCTGGGACAGAGCTTCCTCCACCACCTTCCCGATGAGGACCGGGAAAGGTTCGAGCGTCACGCGGCGATTCTCGGCCCCGACAACGTTGTGGAAACCATCGAACACAGGATCATCGACGGGAACGGCCAAACCCGCTGGCTCCAGTGGACGGACCGGGCCATCGTGGACCGGGCGGGAAAGATCACGGAGATCCAGTCCGTGGGCCGGGACATCACGGAAAGACAGAAAACGGAAGAAGCCCTGAGAAAATCGGAGCGTCTCCTCGCCGACATCATCAACTTCCTTCCTGACGCCACGCTGGCCATCGACCTGAACGGTAAAGTCATTTCCTGGAATCGCGCCATGGAGGAGATGACGGGGGTACCCGCCTCTGACATGCTGGGAAAGGATGACTATGAATACGCCCTGCCCTTTTACGGCCACCGCAGACCCATGCTTATCGATCTCGTCCTGAAAGAGGACCGGGAAATCGAAAAAAACTACACGTTTCTGCACCGGGAGAAGGACGTTCTCGTCGTCGAGACGAATACCCCCTTCATGAAGGGCGCGAATCGCGTCATGTGGGGAAAAGCGAGTCCCATTTATGACGAGGACGGCCATATTGTGGGCGCCATCGAATCCATCCGGGACATCACGGAAAGGAAGGAAATGGAAGAGGCGCTCAAAAAGCGGGAAAGGGAACTGGAAAACAAATCCCGGTATCTGGAGGAGGCCAATACGGCCATGAACGTGCTTCTCAAGCACATCGAAAAAGACAAGGAAGAGATCCAGGAAAACATGCTTGTCAACATGCGGAAGCTTCTTTTGCCCTATGTCGAAAAGATCCGCCGGTGTTCCCTGTTACCGGAGCAGGAGGCCTACATCGACATCCTCCAGTCCAACATGGAAAACATCGCTTCCCCTTTTCTGCGGAACATGACCGTGCGCCATTACAATCTCACGCCGAGAGAAATCGAGGTGGCCCACCTCATCAAGGAGGGAAAGACGACAAAGGAAATTGCCGCCATGCTGAATCTTTCCTCGCGCTCCGTGGATTTTCACCGGCTGAACATCCGCCGAAAACTGGGGTTTTCCGATCGCCGGAAAAACCTGCGTTCCACGCTCCTTTCCCTCTCCTGATACTGGCATATCACTAGTATATGTTAAGTAATCAATTCGTATTGCATCGCCGGTGAAACCATTTTATACAGAAGCATCTCAACGAGGAGTCAGAATTCATGCAGGAAGGCCGGGTAAAATGGTTCAACGACCGCAAGGGATATGGTTTCATCGAGATTGAAGATCAGGATGGAGACATTTTCGTCCACTACAACGCCATACAGATGGAAGGCTACAAAAGCCTGAAGGGCGGTCAGCGGGTCGTCTTTGAAATGACCGAAGGCAAAAAAGGGCTCATGGCTCTGAACGTGCAGCCCCTGTAGGACAATCGGGGAAAAGGAGGGGAGGCATCCCGGGTTTCCGGGATGCCTCTTTCCCGAAATCTTCGGGTTTTCTTTCCCCCTGCATATAACGGCCTATCTTCCTTCCAATCCTATTTCAGGGGCGGGTGTCACCGTCGGTATACCCGCCCCGTCCACTTACCCTTTATCAAACCTTCGCCCTTGTCCTCCCGCCTGTCCGGTGTTATTAAATACGGAGGGGTTTCGAAAAATCCGCGGGCGTTTTTCTCTTTCCCGACATGGGGGCGGCAACGTCCCGAAACGCGGGATGGGGATAGCCGACCCTGTGTGATTTTGCCAACATCCTTTTTGAGAAACGGCGGGGGCTCAACGAATTTCATGTCCCTGGAGAGCGGCACGAAAATAAACGTTACCGGGAAACGGCGCCGGGGGAGAAAAAGATCCCTTTCCCCGTCCGATCTCTTGATGCTTGTCCTTTTCTGTTCCTTTTCAGCCTGGATCCTCTTGGAAGGAACAAGGGGACTGGGATACCACTGGCAGTGGTACCGGATTCCCCGGTACCTGCTCTTTTACGACAACAACGCGTGGCACCTCGGCCCCCTTCTTCAGGGCCTCGTCGTCACGCTTCAAATTTCTTCGGTCAGCCTTTTCGTGGCCCTCGCCATCGGGCTTCTCACCGCCCTTTTCCGCCTTTCCGATTCAGTCATGGCCCGGGCGGCAGCCCGTTTCTACCTCGAGATCATCCGCAACACGCCCCTTCTCATCCAGCTTTTTTTCATCTATTTCGTCATCTCGCCCATCCTGGTGTGGTCCGCCTTTTTTTCCGCCGTTCTCGCTCTCAGCCTTTTCGAAGGCGCCTATGCGTCGGAAATGATCCGCGCAGGCATCCTTTCCGTCCCCCGGGGACAGTGGGAGGCCTCCCGCAGCCTCGGCATCGGCACATACCAGACCTACATGAGGGTCGTTCTCCCCCAGGCCGTCAGGAAGGTTCTTCCCCCCCTCACGGGGCAGGCCGTTTCCCTGGTCAAGGACTCGGCCCTGGTGAGCACCATCGCCATATACGACCTAACCATGGAAGCCCAGGCCATCGTCGCCGAAACCTTCCTGACCTTCGAAATATGGTTTACCGCGGCGGCCATCTACCTTTTCATGACTCTTGGGCTGTCCTTTTTCGCCCGTTTTCTCGAACGCCGGTTCAGGCTGGATTATTGACAAGAATAAAAAGCCCGGTCCATCGTGAAGGAAAAAGGACGGGGCAAAGAGATAAAAAAGATGAAACGGAAACCACGCCAGAGGAGGGGTTAGAACATGAAAACACGACATTATGTCATTGCCGTGGCCCTTGTTGCCCTGATGATTCTCCAGGCTTGGCCCGCCGGGGCCCAAAAAGTCCGGGAGGAACTGGTCAGGGAAAGCACGGTGGAGCAAGTCCTGAAAAGAGGGGTTCTCAGGGTCGGCCTGTCCACCTTTTTGCCCTGGGCCATGCGTGACAAAAAGGGGAACCTCATCGGTTTTGAAGTCGACGTGGCCCGCCGTCTCGCCGATGACATGGGGGTCAAGGTGGAGTTTGTCCCCACCAAGTGGTCGGGCATCATTCCGGCCCTTCTGACAGGCAAATTCGATGTCATCATCGGGGGCATGGGTATTCGCCCGGACCGGAACCTGAAAGTCAACTTTTCCATACCCTATGATTACGCCGGCATGTCACTGGTCGCCCACCGGGAACGGGCGGCGGGCTTCAGCAGGCTGGAGGATTTCAACAGGCCGGATGTACACATCGCCGCGCGGATCGGGACAACGGCGGTGACGGCGATCAAAAAACACCTTCCCCTGGCGGGGCTCCGGCTTTTCGATGATGAATCCCAGGCAGTCCAGGAACTTCTCAACGGGCGGGTACACGCCATGGTCTCCCAGGCTCCCCTGCCCGCTTTCCAGGCAATTCGGAATCCCGACCGGCTCTTTCTCCCCCTGAAGGGGAATTTCACGAGAGAGCCCAACGGTTTTGCCGTGAGAAAAGGGGACGTGGACACGCTCAACTTTTTCGACAACTGGATCCGCGTCGTTGAAGCGGAGGGATGGATCGAGGAAAAACGGCACTACTGGTTCGAGACCCGGGACTGGGAACCCCTGATTCAATAAATTTACTCCCGGAAAAGGACGAGCCGTGACAAAAAGACGAATCAGGATCGGTCTCCTCGACGGCATCATCCTGGCCGGTGTCGTCCTTGCCGCTTGTTATCTGTTCTTCAAGGTGCGAACGGGGATGGCCTACCACTGGAACTGGTCGGTCATCCCTCAATACCTTTTCCGTTACGACGCGGACCGGGAGCGGTGGGTGGCCAACCTTCTCATGGAGGGGTTCTTCACCACCCTGCGCCTGAGCGTCTGGGTCATGATCCTCGGAACGCTCCTGGGAACGATCATGGGGCTTTTACGGGTGGCTCCGGGGCTCTTCGGGCGGTTTGTCGCCACAACCTACGTGGAGCTCCTTCGGAACATGCCCCCTCTCGTTCTCGTGTTCATTTTCTATTTCTTCATCGGGGACCGGATCTTC
>Ga0116143_10005556_pt1 | contig 11325 bp, 8 predicted proteins | sample AD_UKC034_MetaG_FD_89745 | JGI IMG/M metagenome (GOLD analysis project Ga0116143, IMG submission 89745) | Active sludge microbial communities of municipal wastewater-treating anaerobic digesters from USA - AD_UKC034_MetaG | ecosystem: Engineered > Bioreactor > Anaerobic > Digestate | place: USA...
GCCATAGGGGGTATCCACATCTCTCAAGACGCCGCGATTTTGGGCATTGATGGCTGAGACGCCAACCAGCTCGCTGCATACCCGGTGACACAGCCCGCAGAGAATGCAGCTCTCATCCTCCAGAAGAAATCTGGGCCTGGTTACCCCATACTCGAGGGCCAGATCCTGAATGCGCCTCTCGCCGGGGCAGCGAGCCGCCAGCAGCTCCAGGATCATCCTTCTGATGGCCAACACCCCCTCTGAGCCGGTTTCCACGACAAGCTCCTCCTCCAGAGGATAGTTGCAGGCGGTGACAAACCTCTTTCTGCCCTTCTTCTCCACCTCTACGGTGCACAGCCGGCAGGAGCCATAGGGCTCAAGGGCGGGGTGATGGCAGAGCGTAGGGATGTCGATGCCGGATTGCTTTGCCGCATCCAGTATGGTGGGAACGCTCCCTTCCTGCGCTGCTATCTCCAGCTCCCGGCCGTTGATCCTGATCTTGAAGACGGTCATCCCGCCCCATCCCCCCTTGAGGTCTTCTTGACCGCCCTGGCCTTTGGTGGACAGACATCAAAGCAAATGCCGCACCTGCTGCAGAGGGATTGATCGATGACGCAAACATCTCCCTGCTCCGATATGGCTTTGCTGGGACAGTTTTTCAGGCACTGGCCACATCCGAGGCATTTCTCCGGCTGGATGGTATAGGATACAAGGGCCTTGCAGGATAGAGATGGACAGCGCTTTTGGCGGATGTGGGCCGCATACTCCTCCGGGAAATAGGCCATGGTGCTCAATACCGGGTTTACTGCTGTCCGGCCCAGAGCGCATAGAGAGGCATCTTTCATCAGCGCAGCCGTCTCTCGCAGGACCTCTAGATCGCCCTCCTCGCCTTTGCCGCAGACTATGCGATTTAATATCTCCCGCATCCTTTTCAGCCCCTCCCGGCAGGGCAGGCACTTACCGCAGGACTCATCGCATAGAAAGTCCACAAAGTAGCGGGCCAGGTCCACGGCGCAGGTGTCCTCATCCATGACTATGATGCTTCCCGAGCCCATCATGGAGCCGAGGCGGGTCAGCTCCTCAAAATCCACAGCCGTCTCCAGATGCCGGGCTGGAATTATTCCTCCTGATGGCCCGCCGGTCTGCACCCCCTTCAGCTTCTTGCCCTCCGGAATTCCCCCTCCGATCTTGTAGATGATATCCGCCAGGCTCATGCCCATAGGCACCTCTACCAGTCCGGTCTGATTGACCTTGCCCACCAGGGAGAAGATCTTGGTGCCTTTGCTTCTTTCCGTGCCCAGGGAAGAGAACCAGGCGCTTCCTTGGTTGATGATAAGGGGGACATTGGCCCAGGTCTCCACATTGTTGAGCAGGCTGGGCCGGTTCCAGACTCCGCACTCCGAGGTATGCAGGTACTTGGGCCTGGGCTCGCCCACCTTTCCCTCCAGGGCGTTCATCAGGGCGGTCGACTCTCCGGATACAAAGGCTCCTGCACCTCTGTGAACTGACACATCAAAATTAAATCCGCTGCCCAGGATGTCCTCTCCCAGGAGCCCCAGCTTTTTTGCCTGGCGCAGGGCATGCCTGGCATTTTCCACCGCCAGAGGATACTCCATGCGCACGTAGATGAAGCCCTTACTAGCGCCCACGGCATAGGCCCCGATTATCAATCCCTCTAAAACGCTGTGGGGATTGCCCTCCATCAGCGCCCGGTCCATGAAGGCCCCCGGATCGCCCTCATCGCAATTGACTATGACATATTTGATCGGGCCGGGGGCATCTTTGGTTGACTGCCATTTCTGGCCGGTAGGAAATCCTCCCCCTCCCCGCCCCCGCAGCCCCGATCTCTTGATCTCATCTATCACCTGCTGGGGGGTCATGCCGGATAAAACCCGGGCCAGGGCCTCGTAGCCACCCAGTTTGATATAGTCACAGATATTTTTAGGATCTATTTTTATATTATTTTTAATTAAAAGCCTGCTCTGGTGGCGATAAAAGGGGATCTCCTCCTCCCGGACCGCCTTCTTACCGGTCAGTGGATCGCTGTAAAGAAGCCTGTCCACCAGCCTGCCGGAAAGAAGAGTCTCCTCTATGATCTCTTCCACATCGGACGGCTGTACTCCCAGGTAATAGACGCCGGGGGGAGTGACGACAGCTATGGTTCCCCTCTGGCAGAATCCGGGACATCCCGTCTCCTTGACCCGGATATCCCCTTGCAAACCTCTCTTTAGAATCTCGGTCTGAAAGGCCTTGTAGACCCTGGCTGCACCCAGCCCCAGGCAGCCGGTGCCGGTGCAGATGGCCACCTCTTTTGCTGTATTGTCCTTTTTGGCCTTTAATTCATCTCTGAGGACCGCCAGATCCTGCATCGATGTAAGTCTTGCCATCCTACGCTCCAATCCGCCTCATCCGCTCTGCCCTCCTATCAGTTCCATATGCGGATAGAGCTGACCATACTTAATGATATTGATCAATCGGCAGCAATCTGCTTTAGTATTTTCTCTGCGGCGGAAGCGTCCGCCCGGCCATGATAGGTGTCATCGGCCACCATCACCGGGCCTATGGCGCAGCATCCCAGGCAATTGACCCGGTTCAATGTGAAATTGAGATCCTTGGTGGTCTGTCCTGCCTTGATGCCCAGCCGGGACTCGGTGGCATCCAGCAGTCTCTGAGCGCCGCGCACCTGGCAGGCGGTTCCCATGCAGACGGAGACCTTGTGGCGTCCGACCGGAGAAAGGCTGATGGCCTTGTAAAAGCTGGCCACCCGGAATATGCGGCTCACCGGAATTCCCGTCCTCAGGGACAGCTCCTTTATAGCCTCTTTGGATATCCAGTGCAGTTCATTTTGCAGATCCAGTAGAAGCTGGATCAAAAATCCCTCCTCTCCCTGATACCTTTTTATTATCTCATCCAGTTTCTCTTTATCGGCGGTCTCCATAATTCACCTCAAAACTTGCAGCCTTTCTAAGAAGCAAAGCCACAGACCCAGGCCGGCTTTTTTTTTATGTGCCGCACTGCTGCACTACTGCGTCGCACAAAAAAAAGCGGTCTGGCTTTGCAGAAGGATCACTGCCATGATCCAGAGTTCATCTTCGTCATCGGCACGCGGCAGGAATGGCAATTCAGCTTTTTTTCCACCTCTTCCGCCACCCAGTCTGGAGCATTAGACCTTCGGATCTCGGCCAGGAGGATATGCTTCATCATGGTGCATTCTCTTCGATCCATTGCGCCGCATGATGCGGTCAATTCGCTTCTTCCAGGACCGGCTTTAGGGATGGCAAACTCGTTTGCTTCTATCCGGGTCAATATCATCACCACCAATCTCGGCGAGGACTTTTTTCTGCTATGCTTTCACTCCATTCATCAAAGGGAGGAGAGGGCTCTAATCAGAACGGCACATCGAATTGCGCCGACGCAGTCTCTGATCATGATTAAGCATGAAAAACTATATAACACTTGCCTTTAAAGCCTGGACAGAGCGTTTTCCTTTGATAGTCTCTCCAACATCAGAGGAGTTCATCCTGCCCCTATAGGTATGCAGAGCCTTTTATTGAATGAAGAACATATCCTCATTCATGAATGAGGAGCTGCGAGGAGCCCTGGAGAAGCAGTGCAAGAGGATGGAGATCCCCCTCATGGGCGTGGCCGATGCCGAGCGCTGGAGGCGGCCGCCCTTCCAGCCCTGGATGCCGGAGGACTTCTATCCCCAGAGCATATTCCCTTCAGCCCGCTCGGTGATAGTCATCGGCCTGCCGGTAAGCCTTCCCGTCCTGGAGAGCTCTCCCTCCATCTGGTACAGGGAGATGTACAATACGGTCAACGCCCTCCTGGATCAGTATACCTACCGCCTCTCTAATTTCTTAAATGAAAGAGGCTACCCCTCCGTCTTCGTTCCCCGGGATGGCTACATGGGCATCAAGGCGTTGCTAAAAAATCCGGTGGCCTTCTTCTCCCACCGCCATGCCGCCTATCTGGCGGGGCTGGGAAATTTCGGGACAAACAATATGCTTCTGACGCCGGAGTACGGACCGCGGGTGCGCTTCGGCTCGGTCTTCACCGCGGCGGAGCTTCCTGCCGATCCGCTTATGACCGAAGAGCTGTGCACCCGCTGCATGCGCTGCGTCAAAATGTGCCCGGCAGCAGCGCTGGACCGGAAGGACTACCCCCAGGGCCTGACGGACAAGAAGAGCTGCTCCGCCCACAGCGCCGAGCTGAATCAGAAGGGCATCTCCCCCTGTGGCATATGCATCAAGGTCTGCCCGGTGGGAGAGGACAGAAAGCTATTCAGGAGGGAGGATGGCTCCATCTACAGCCGACGGGACAAGCACCCTGCAGAGCACCGGGCCTGGGAGCATGTGAGGAGATATGGGGGGCTGTGAGACTCTTAAAGGCTATTCTTTCTGCAGGCCTGAGTATCCGGCGATCCTCTTCCAGGCCGTCCGTGGGAGGGAGAGGATCGGATCCTTCTCCGGCAGAGGGGCTCTTCCGGTTTCGGCTCTCAGCAGGCAGCTCTTTGCCCTCTCATAGCTTTTCTCCGCCACTCTCGTGCCTCCCGACAGATTTATCCTCTCCAGCCCGAACTCCCGGGCAAAGCCATCCACCTTCTCCTCGAATCCCTTCTCAAAGGTGAGGCCCGTGTCTATTTTGGCCACCCTTTTCAGGCCGGTTCCCTTCAGCATCGCCCTCAGATCCCGGCCGCTGCCCTGCGAAGCATCCTCTCTCATGGTCCTCCAGCTGGAGGCCCACATGGGAGTCAGGAAGACGGCCACATCCTTATGCTCGGAGAGGGTGCGATCGTATTCCTCATTTCCCCCCAGAGCTGTGGCTATGCAGTCATCTATCCTTTGTCCCTTGCCGTCTGCCAAAAAGTAGAGCGGGCAGGAGAGGTCGGCGAGGTCCTCCTGGATGTGGGCAAGAAAGTCACCGCATCGGCCGTAGAATATCAGTATCCCATCAGAGAAAGCCGACATCCTTCTGATTTCATCATAAACCGCAGTCCTGAGAAGCTGCAGATCGGAATGAAGGCCGAGCCGGAGCAGGCTCACCACCACCATGAGGCCCTTGGCTGGAGAGGAGCGAATGCCAAGGCGGGATAAATGTCCGCCCGGACTGCTTTGCTTTTCCTGCAAGTGGTTGCCGATGCTCTCCCATGACAGCAGAATGTGGGGACGATTTTGCGACTTCAGCTTTCGGGAGAGGCTCTGGGTCTCTTTTCCGTCCAGGAGGAGAAGCTCTTTTACCTCGCTATCGGAAGAGAGCAGGTGGACTATCTCGTCTTCCAGCATCCGGCAGGAGATGATGCTCAGGGTGGGCATGGCTGGTTTGGTCTTGGGCGAGCAGGTTATATCAAGATATCCGGGTGCAAAAGGTCCAACTGGGCCGCGTCTTTTCAAATATGCAAATTTGCTCGGTGTCCGTAACTTGCTTAAAGATACTAAGGCGTTCCAATTGGGCCACGTCCTTTCCGATATGGAAATATAACTTTTCCCCGAGATTCGCCTGTATATTTCAGCAGTTTACTTGATGCTATTTTCTATAGAATAGTTCTATATATTCATCATTGGTAAGGCCAGCCCTGGCAATCAGCTTCTTGAGCAGGCCAATGCCGAGATCTTTGCCTTTGTGCACAGGTACGGAAAGATGGACATCGCTTCCATCCTTGACCAGGATATAATGGCTCCCTTCTATATGATTGAGCCACCAGCCTGCCTTTTTCAAGGCAGCTACATGTTTGTCGCCGCTGGCTCTAGGAAGCCTTTGCATAATTCTGCTCGGTGAGATCGATGGATATGTCGAGCTTACCATCAAAGGATTGGATCTTCAGCCTCTCTCCGGCAACCTTGAGCCGGGATTTCAGGCAGCCAATGATAGCCTCACTTATGTTATCCACAGTCTCTTCAAGGGTCTCTCCCTCGGAGAGGCAGCCCGGCAGATCGGTGCATTCAGCCACATATCTGCCTTCATCATCTCTTTCAATGGTGATATTAAATTTCATCCTTATTTAATTGCAGTCAATGGGATATTAAATTTGGCTTCATGCTCCAGGATTTCGGCTCAGGAATCCTGACAGCGCCGACTGCCAGGAGAGCATCAATTGGGCCACGTCCTTTCAGACATGGAAATAGCGGCATATTTTAGCCGCTCACTGCTCTTGACAGAATGTTGATTTCGGCGAACCCTGTCAACTTGACGAGAACTGACAGAGAGATAGCGAGCACCGTGGAGAATAGCTCCTTGACCAGGATTCCGTATTGATAAGATAGAGTCGCGTTCACCGGATCTTTTGGCGGCCTCCGATTCCTGTTTTCAAAGGAGAAGCCGAGACTGCTCTTGAGCATGCTGCACCATCGGCCAAAGCAGATCTCCGCAGCCGCTCCCCTCCAGGATCATCTCCCGGATTTCATGCTCCCGCCGCTATCTGACTGCGCTCTCCTCCTCCAGCCGCCTCCATCTTTTAACCCCGATCAGCTCATTGAACTCTGACCAGTTTATGCCCAGCTCTCCCACCTGCTTCAGATCGCCCTTCCTCAAGGCCCGCAGGGCTTCCTGCATGGACCTGACCGCAGGATAGATGCAGATCATGGGGATGGAGATGTATTTCACCCCGAGATCCTCCAGTTCGGAGAGGGCGAAGTCGGGCGTCTTTCCCCCAGGGATGAGATTGAAGGCCAGGGGCACGCTGATGCTTTTCACCAGCCTGGCCACCTCCTCCAAAGATTGGGGACACTCCACATAGACATAGTCCGCCCCGGCCTGGGCGTAGAGAATCGCCCGCTCCACCGTCCCCTCAAAGCCCTCTATGGCCCGGGCGTCGGTCCTGGCTCCGATCACCAGATCCGAGCCCTCCTCCTCCCTGGCCCGGATGGCCGACCTGATCTTGGCTGCCATCTCCTCCTTGGAGATGATGCTCTTGCCGCTCATGTGCCCGCAGCGCTTGGGCCAGGTCTGATCCTCGATTCTTATGCCCGCCGCATCAATCCAGATATAATTCTTGGCCGTCCAGTAGGCATTGAGGGCATTGCCATACCCGGTATCGGCATCCACATCCACGGGTATGGAGACGCAGTTGATGATGTTTCTTGCTCTTTCCAGCAGCTCCCCAAAGCTGATCAGCCCCAGGTCCGGCTGGCCTATGGCCGAGGCGGAGATGGCGTAGCCGGATGTTCCCATCAGCCTGAATCCCGCTTTTTCAATCAGCAGCGCAGAAAGGGCATCGTAGCCGCAGGGCCGCAGAAGCAGCCCCGGCTTCTCCAGCAGTTCTCTGAATCTCTTGCATCTGGACTGTCTCATGATATAGCCTCCCCGGTTCTGTAATGTAAAGTCCGGGCTGAAATCATCTCCCCAGAAGTTCAACATTCAGTTATTATTGAGATCCATGCGGAAATAGTTTTCTCGGGAATTCTTATGCAAACCAAAAACTTTATCAGATCAGAGAGAGGGCATTAGCAGTGGTGTAGGAAATGGATGCAATCACAATTGTCGAGTGGCTTCAGTCTCTGTTGATACTGGCTATATTCCTGGCCATCCTGGCCGCGAGCTTTAAAGTCTGGCGCTGGAACTATGTGATCCCGCCCAAATAGAGAGATCCGACATCAGGAACCGGGATTTAACCTCTCTTTTCAGCTTCTTTTGCATTCTTCATCCGTCATTCTGGCGGTGTCGATCAGGAAAAGACAGGAGGAAGAGTGGCGGCTGCCGATATGGACGGCCCGGAAAAGGGCACACCTATCAATGGCCTGGCGGCAGAGACTGCTCCACCCATGACCTGAACCTGATCTGGGATAAAGGCATAACCGGGATGCTGGGCATTGATGCTATACTGTCCCGCCGCCACATCCAGGCCGTAGTAGCCGCTCTCATCCGTGCTGGTGGAAAATCTTCCACCGTCGCTGTTGGTCAATGTCACCCTGGCCCCGGACAGACCATTGCCGCTTCGATCCACCACCCTTCCCGTGAGGCTATAAGCGGTGGGATATCCGCCCGGGGATACCAGCACCGTCAGATCATTGCTGGAGAGTCCTGCAACTTGAAATCGATAGAGATGGCTGCCTAAAGAATCGCCATAAGCCCCGCTTATTCTGTACCAGCCCGGCAGGACGGAAGGCTGGCTTAATATAAGCCGGTCGTAGTCGAAAAGCTGCAGGCCGCCTCTGCCGCCGATCCTGGCCCAGAGCACATAGTCTTCCCCCAGCATGACAGTGCCCTCGGTCAAAATCCGATTGCCCATCTGGATATAGAGCTGATTGGACAGGCTTTTATTCTCTTCTATCACCAGCCTCTCTCCAGCCGGATCGACCGGTTCCATCATCAGTCTGACAGGATTGGCACTGCCCATCTGATAGCCCTGGGGCAAGGCTGAATCATAAGGGCTGAGGTAATCGGGCACGACCATCACTGCCTGATCCGCGCCATAATCAGGAGTGCCCATTCCCTGGTAGCCGCTCTCATCATATGCACGGGAGTCGCCCATACCCTGCGAGGAAGCCAATCCCAGCCAGACCAGGCAGAGCGCGAGCAGAATGGATATAGATTCGATCTTCTCCAGGCCGATCTCTCCTCAGCAACAACTTGCCAGCTCTACAGTTAAAGATGATGGCCTTCCAGATATCCCAGGAGAATCCGGTTGTCGTAAGGAGGTAGGCAGCGGATATAGCCCAATTATACTCACATTTATAAATGAAAAGTGCATCCATGCCTTGAAGTGGTTACATAAGTCAAGAAAAAATAAAAATAATTCAAAAGCAACAAAAAATATAAATAAGAATGATATGAGTTAATTGCTTATATCAGAGGTATTGGAGGAGATTCATGCACAATATCAGGGTCGGTGGAGTCTGTCTGCTTCTGCTGCTGCTAGCTGCGGCTCTGCCATTTAATTCAATGGCGCAAGAGCCTCAGACGGAAAGCAGTTCAGCATCGCAGAGCGATAATGCCGGGAACGACGCAGCCTCGATCATAAGCAAGAGCCTGGCGGCCAAGACCAGCCAGGAAGAGGGGCTTTCTGCAGAAAAGCCCGCCAGCTCGAGGAGGGGGCTCAAGCCTTTGGGATCTGCTTCAGAGACGAGTGCATCTCAATCAACAGCATCTAATGCACCCTCAAGCACCCAGGCTTCTGCCGCACCTGATACGGCAGATACGACTGCGGAAAATACAGCGACTGCCGAGGATGCCGCCTCATCCCAGGCCGCCGCCGCAGATGTTCCAGCGGCCACGGCAACCGAAGATACGGTCACCCCTGATGAGATTGAGACCGTGGAAGCTGTCGCTGATGAGCCGGAGTTGGTGCAGGCGGAAACAGAGCCGACAGAGGTGACGGATGTAACTCCCGATGAAATCGATGCCGAGGATAACATAGTTAACGAGCCGGAGATAGCCCGGGCGGAAGCTCAGCCCGCTGATGAACCGGAGGCTGTACAGGCTGAAGATACCTCTTTGGCTGCTGGCACAACTCCTCCCGAAAATGTATCTTTAGGTACAGAGGTTTCAGCTGACTCCAACGCCTCCCAGACTGACGAATCCCTGAATGCCTCTTTAGATGAGTCTGAGAACGCCACAGAAGAGGAAGAAGTGGCGGAAGAAGAAGAGAGCGAAGAGTACAAAGCAGTCAACCGCATCTGGCGGGAGGGAGATCCCGCTGACTACACCTGGGACTGGAAGAGCTTCTCTGGATTCTTCTATGACATGGAAAACGATGTGGGAACAGAGACCCTCAATGTCAATCTCGATAACGGACGCACCATAGAGGACGGCAATTTAGTTTACAGCACCGAGCCCAAGATCCTGGATTTCGAATTCGGAGAATGGGGCGAATATGAGGTCATAGGCTTCATGGCCGAGAAGTATTTCGCCGGATATCTTGACAGCGAAATCATCGACGATGGCTATAGCTTCCTGGATGAGGGCCAGTTGAGACAGGTGCTGGTGGACAGCGATGACAGCCAGACCCTGGCGGGAGGATCGACGCTTCTCCTGGAAGAAGGATATGAGTTGCAGATCAAGCAGGTGGACATCGATGGAGAGAAGGTCTATTTAGGACTGGTCAAGGACGGCGAGGAGATCGACAGCAAGGTGGTATCTCCCGAGGGCAGCCTGGAGAGCTCCACATATGAATATGAGGTGGAGGTGTCGGGAGAGGATGTGCCTATAATCATGGCCCACATAGAGAGCGTCTTTGCCAGCACCGAATCCGACCTGGTCACTGTGGACGGCCTCTTCCAGCTCTCCGATACCTATGCCTCAGTGGAAGACGGCGATGAGTACGGCAAGATGGAGGTAAAATCCGTAAGCCAGGATGGTGTGGAGATGTCCAATGAGGACTCCATAAACCTCAAAGAGGGAGGGGAGATCAACATCTTCGGAGAGGTAGGATTCATTGTGGCAGATGACGATGTTCTCCGCTTCGCTCCCATAGTGGACCGCGCAGGGCCCCAGGAGGTACGGGGCTCGGTCATAGATCCCTCTGAGCAGGAGGAGTTCACCTGGGATGTCTACAACTTTGAGGGCTTCTATTACGACATCGATGAGGATGTAGGCACCGAGACCCTCACCGCCCGGATAACCGACAAGAAATCGATCGAAGAGGGAGACCTGCTTTACGAAACCCGGCCCCAGGCAGTTGACTTCGAGTTCGACCGCTGGGGCAAGTACGATGTCATCGGCTTCATGGCCGACAAATACTTCGCCGGATACAATAACCGGACCGAGTTCACCGACGACTTCAGCGTCATTGGCGAGAGTGAGCTAAGGAAAGTTTTGGTGGATAACGACGACAGCCAGACCCTGGCCAGCGGATCGGTCCTATCCCTGGAAGAGGGATACGAGCTGCGCATAAAGTCTGTGGATCTGAACGGAAACAAGGTCTATCTGGCTTTAAGCAGGGACGGCGAAGAGGTGGACAGCAAGGTGGTGACGCCTTCCTCCGATCCAGGGGATGGATCCTCCAACTACCTCTACAAGGTGGACATAGGCTCGGAGGAAGAGGTCCCCCTAGTTGCGGTTCATATCGAGAGCGTATTCCGAAGCACCGAGTCAGATCTGGCCACGGTGGATGGTATATTCCAGGTATCCGATAGCCCAGTCTCTATAGAGGAAAACGAGGTCCACGGGAAGATGGAGGTCAAGGATGCCAGCGAAGACGGTATAACCATGGAGAACGACGGCTCCTTCAGCCTGGCCCGGGACAAGACCATTGAGATCATGGAGAACCTGAAGTTCGTGGTCGCCGACAGTGATAAGCGATTGTTTGCGCCTGTGGCCTTCAAGCCGGGAGAAGGCACGGATATGACCGTCATTGCCCCCGATGCTGTGGTCAACAGCCCCGTGTCCATAAGCGTCAGGTCCGACTCC
>Ga0116143_10005557_pt1 | contig 11321 bp, 6 predicted proteins | sample AD_UKC034_MetaG_FD_89745 | JGI IMG/M metagenome (GOLD analysis project Ga0116143, IMG submission 89745) | Active sludge microbial communities of municipal wastewater-treating anaerobic digesters from USA - AD_UKC034_MetaG | ecosystem: Engineered > Bioreactor > Anaerobic > Digestate | place: USA...
CCACTTCAAGCTGCTCGGGGTGCACACCGAGGCCGGCCCGCACGAGGTCCGCGCGGCCTACGAGCGGCTGGTGAAGGGCTACAAGCTGCAGGCCATCGATGCGTCCTACGCCACCCCGAAGGAGCGCGAGCTGGCCCACCGGGTGCTCGACCAGGCCACGCTGGCCTTCCGCGAGCTCTCCGACGAGGCCAGCCGGGCCGCCTACCTGGAGGACCTGAAGGCGCAGCGGGATCCGGAGCGCAGGGAGGTGCACCCGCGCGTGCTGGCCGACGTGCAGGCGCAGAAGGGGCTGCTGGCCGCCACCGCCCGGCGCTGGGCGGAGGCGCTCGCCCTGTTCCAGGAGGCCGCCCGGCTCTACCCCCAGGAGCCCAGCTACCAGTTCCAGCTCGGCCGGGTCGCCTACCTCGAGGCGCTGGAGAAGGTGCCGGCCAAGGAGAAGCTGCCCGAGAACCTGCGCGCCCCCTTCCTCCGGGCGGTCGGCATGGACCCGCACTACGACGAGCCCAGGCTGTATTTGGGCTACATCTCCAAGCGGAACGGGGAGCCGGCCCGGGCGCTGAAGGAGTTCGAGGCCGCGCTCGAGTGCAACCCGCAGAACCGCCTGGCCCAGTCGGAGGTCCGCCTGCTGCAGCGGCGCGTCCACGGCGGGGCCACGGCCTCCAGGGCCGGCTGACCCGGAAGGAGAGGGCGGAGTCCGCATGGAGACGCAGACCCAGGCCCGGAAGCGGGTGGCCACCTTCGATCCCGAGCACCGCTCGCGGGTGGTCATCCACGGCCTGCTCGAGCGGCTGGGCTTCGAGGTGGACGAGCACAAGACCGACCGCCGGCTGGCCAGCCGCCTGAGCGGCGAGAAGCGCGCGGACCTCGTCTTCCTGCACCTGCGCGTCCTGGGCGAGGACTGGCCGGCCATCCTCGAGCGGCTGGCCGCGCTCGAGCTCAAGCGCCCCGGGCTGCCGCCGGTGCTGGCGGTCTCCAGCCTGCCGCTCCTGGAGGAGACCGCGGCCCACCTGCGCGAGCTCGGCTGCGGCGAGGTGCTCCCCCGGCAGGCGCACCTGCTGGAGGTCATGTTCGCCTTCAACCGCCTGCTGTTCCCCAAGCTCCGCGAGCTCAGGCGCTACACCCGGGTGTTCGGCGGCTTCGCCGTGCACTTCCGCGCCGCGGCCGAGGGCCCCTGGCGCGAGGGGCTGGTCTACAACCTGAGCCGCGAGGGCGCCTTCATCCAGTGCGAGGGCTCGCCCGCCGAGGGCGGTCGCCTCCTGGTCCGCTTCGTGCTGCCCGGCGACGAGGCGCCCATGCAGGTCGAGACGGTCGTCTCCTGGGTGAACCCGCCCAACCAGGCGGCCGACCCGCTCTCCCCCCCGGGCATGGGCGTCACCTTCCTGACGCTGACCGAGGAGCACACCGCGAGCATCTCGCGCTTCCTGGGCGCGCACAGCGACGAGCCGGCCGAGACCTCAGAGGCCTGAGGGTGGGCTAGCGCCCGCCCGGGCGGGGCCGCTGCCTGAAGGGCTGCAGGCCCTCGGTCAGGCGCCGGGCGTGCTCGGCCGACAGCCGCTCCACGATGCGCGCCACCCGGGCCCGCTGCCGCGGGCCGTCGAACAGGAACTCCAGGCCCATGCCGCGCGGGCGGCCGTGGGTCTTCGTCCAGGCCACCCGCGCGCGCAGGCGCACGCCCAGCAGGTAGCCGGGCGGGCGGAGCTTGACCTCGAGCAGCGCGCCCACGGGGAACAGCCGCTCGGTGCGCAGGAAGGTGCCGCCGGCGCCGAGATCCTCGGTGAAGTCGCGCACGAACCCCGCGTCGGTGCGGTACTCGACCACCACCTGGCAGGGCACGCGCCGCGAGCGCCGGTCGACGAAGTCCACGCTCTTGCCCGCGGCGCAGTCGAGCGCGAGCTGCAGCACGTGGAGCTGCTCGCTGCCCACCTCGAGCTCCACCCCGGCCGGGACGGCGGTGCCCGAGGAGGCGATGCGCCGGGCGATGATCCGGGCCCGCAGGCGGAAGTGGCGCCGCGCCGCGGGGAAGTCGATGAGCAGCCCGATCTCCTCGCCCAGCTCGAGCTGGCGCGCGGTGGGCACGAACACGACCGCCAGCGGGCCGCGCCTGGAGACGGCCTCCAGGAGCTCCTCCCCCCGCATGCTCAGGCTGCGCAGCGCGGTTCCCTGCTCGGGCATGGCCCCATCGTAGGCCGCTTTCCCGCCCGGGCACAAGCCGCCCGGGCTGGCGTCACGGAGAGCCCTCGGGTACATTGTCCGCATGAGCCGGCACCCGCCCGCCCTCTCCTCCCTCGGATCGCTGCTCGCGCTCGCGCTCCTCTTGCCGGGCTGCCAGGAGGACCCGCCGCCTTCGCCGCACGCGGCCCTGCTCGCCGAGCTCGAGCCCTGGCCCGAGTGCGCCGGGGTCGCCCCGCGGCGCACGGAGTTCCAGGTGCTCATCCGCGGCCAGCCCGCCGGCCGCCGGGTGCTCCTCGAGCGGCGCTGCGACACCCCGCGCGGGCCCCGGCGGCTGTTCGAGCTCGAGCAGCGCACGGTCTACCTGCGCCGGGGCGACCGGCTGGACATGCGGGTCGCGGCCCGGGTGCTCGACGATCCGGCCGGGCGCGTGCTGCGCTACCACGAGCGCGCGGCCCAGGCCGGCACGCAGGGCATGGAGCTCGAGGCCGGCCGGCTGGGCGAGGAGATGCTCACCGTGCGCGGCCAGGAGCTCCGCCGGGTGCCCTTCGAGCCCGCGGCCATCGACGACTGGCTGCTGCCGGAGCTGGTCTGGCCCGGGCGGCTGCCCCGCCCGGGCGAGCGGCTGCGGCTGCGGGCCTACGCGAGCTCCACCGCGAGCTTCTCCGACCTGGAGGTGGTGGCGCTCGAGGCGGACCCGGCCCGCGGGTTCGTCCTGGAGCACACGCTGGCCGCCGAGCCCGGCACGCGGATGCGCTGGGAGCTCGGGCCGGACCGGGGCCTCCGGCGCCTCGCGGCCACGACCGGCGTGCTGCAGTGGGAGATCGTGCCCGTGGCCTCGGGCCAGGCCGAGGAGGTGCCCGCCGCGCCCGTGGATCTGACGGACCTCATGCGGCTCGGCCTGACCGGCCGGCCGCTCGACCCGGACCGGCAGGACTTCGTGCGTTTCCTGCTCACCCGCCTGCCCGAGGTGGTCCAGGCCGCCGCGCTCGAGGGGCCCGGCCAGCGGGCGCTCCCCGGGCCCAGCCCGGGCAGCCTGGTGGTCGAGACCTGGCGCCTGCCGCCGCCTCCCCCGGCCGCCTTCCCGCTCACCGTGCGCGAGCCGGCGCTGCGGGCCTGGCTCACGCCCACCTCGTGCGCCCAGTCGGATCACCCGGAGATCGCCGCCCGCGCGCGGGAGCTGACCCAGGGCGCCGTGGACGCCTGGGAGGCGGCCCGGCGCCTGCGGGCCTGGGTGGCCGCGGAGGTGGACTCCAGCATGGGCTTCGCCTTCGCCTCCGCGCTGGAGACGCTCCGCCGCAGGCAGGGCGACTGCACGGAGATGGCGCTGCTCTTGACCGCGCTCGCGCGCGCGGCCGGCCTGCCGGCCCGGGCGGTGTACGGCCTGGTGGCCAGCGACGGCGCGCTCATCAGCCACATGTGGACCGAGGTCTGGGTGGGCGAGTGGCGCCCGCTGGACGCGGCCCTGGGGGGCGAGCAGGTCTCCCCGGCCCGCCTGCGGCTCGCGGAGACCTCGACCGGGCTGTCGGACGACGAGGCCCGCTACAAGGCCATGAGCGGCCTGATCCTCTCGGGGCTCCAGGTGCAGGTGGAGGAGGCGCGCTAGAAACTCGAGCCCGATCCCCCGGGCGAAGAGGTTCTTGTCCCGCGAAGTCTGCGGGGGTAGCTCAGGGCCTGGCGGCCAGCTTCTCGACCTCGGCCAGGGCCTTCTCCAGCGAGGCGAAGGCCACCTGGTAGGGCGCGGCGGTGGTCATGTCCACCCCGGCGAGCTTCAGCAGATCCACCGGGTAGCGCGAGCCGCCGGCCCGGAGCATGGCCAGATAGCCGTCCCGCGCGGCCTGCTCTCCCGCGAAGATGCGCTCGGCGATGGCCACCGAGGCGATGAAGCTCGTGGTGTACTGGAACATGTAGAAGTTGTAGTAGAAGTGCGGGATGTAGGCCCACTCGACCGCGTACAGCGGATCGATCTCCACCACGCCCTCGGCCGCGCCGTAGTACTCCCGGAGCAGCCCCAGGTAGGTCGCGTCCAGCAGATCCGCGGTCAGCGGCTTGCCCTCCGCCGCCAGCGCGTGGATCTTGAGCTCGAACTCGGCGAACAGGGCCTGGCGGAAGACCGTCGTGCGCCAGGACTCCAGGTACTCGCCCAGCAAGAAGAGCCGCCGCCCGGGGTCGGTCTCCCGGGCGGTCAGGTGCAGCCGGAGCAGGTTCTCGTGGGCCGTCGAGGCCACCTCGGCCGTGAAGATCGGGTAGTTCGCGTTGTGGAACTCCTGCGCCTTGTTGCTCAGGTAGGAGTGCACCGCGTGCCCCAGCTCGTGGGCCGTGGTGCTCATGGTGTCGAAGGAGTCGACGTAGTTCAGCAGGATGTAGGGGTGCACGTCGTAGGCCGAGCCGGACATGTAGGCCCCGGAGCGCTTGCCGGCGTTGGGGTACACGTCGATCCAGCGGTTGGCGAAGGCCTCCTCGAGGATGGCCTTCACCTCCGGCCCCAGCGGGGCGAGCGCCTCCAGGATGGTCTTCTGGGCCTGCTCGAACGAGATGGGCATCTGCACCGAGGGCACGATGGACGGGTAGAGATCGCTGTAGGCCAGCTTGTCGAGCCCCAGCAGGCGCTGGCGCAGCTTGAGGTAGCGCCACAGCAGCGGCCGGCCCGCGCGCACCTGCTCGATCATGTTGGTGTAGATGCTGGTCGGCACGTTCGTGGCGTCCAGCGCCGAGGCGAGGTCGCTCGGGTAGCCGCGCACCAGGCTCACGAAGTGGTCGCGGTTCACCGCGCCCGACAGCAGCCCGGCGTAGGTCTCGCGGAAGGCGCGGAAGGCCGGCCAGAAGGCCTGGAACACCCGCAGCCGCTCGGCGCGGTCCGGATCGGCGCGCAGCCGGGTGTACTCGGCCTGGTTGAGCCTCACCTTGGCCCCGGCCTTGGTGGTGAACTCGGGGAAGGGCAGGTTGAGCGTGGACAGGGTGTTGTAGGCCGCGTACGGCAGCCCGGCCATGTCGCCCGCCCGGGCCACGATGCGCTCCTCGCCCTTCGCCAGCACGTGGGCGCGCCGCCGGAGGATGTTGTCCAGGAGGTGGGCGTACCGCCCGAGGGCCTTGGTCTTGCGGAAGCCGGCCATCTTCTTGCCCGGGATGGCCAGGATCTCGGGCTCCACCCAGGCGGTCTCGGCGGCCACGCGCGTGCCCAGCTTGCCGGCGCGGTCGTTGAGCTCCTGGCCCAGCACCACGCCGCCGTCCTGATCGTTGAGCTGGGAGGCGTAGGCCTGCAGGCGGGAGAAGCGCTTGAGCATCGAGAACTGGAGGTCCAGGCAGCCGGCCAGGCCGCCGGCGCTCTTCGCCAGCCGGCCCTGGCACTTCGAGAGCGCCAGGAGATCGGTCTCGACCGCCTTGAAGTCCGCCTCCCAGGCCGCCTGGTCCGGGTAGAGGTCCTCGAGCCGCCAGCGGTACCGCTCGTCGATCTGCTCCCGGCCCTTGGCGCCCGCGCTCATCTTCGCGTCCTCCGCCTGGGCGGCCGCGGCGCCCAGCAGCGCCGCGCCGCACGCCAGCGCTCGAATCCACACTCCGCTCCGCATGACACGCTCCCTTCTTCTCCTCCGGCGAAGAAGCTCCCACACCCCGGGGCGACGTTCAAGCGCGCTCTGGGCAAAAAAAAGCCCCGCGTCCCAGGGGAGGGCGCGGGGCACCATCGTCCCTGCCCCGAGGGGCGGGGCGCTTCAGCCTCGATCAGCCGCTACCTGCACTCCCCCCAGTAGAGCACCTGGGCGTTGGCGCAGCTCGCCTCGCAGGCGTTGCCGTAGGTCTGCAGCGCGCCCGCGGCGTCCGCGGCGCACACCGGGTCGTACACCTCCGGGCAGGCGCAGCCCTGCGTGACGCAGGTGCCCTGGCAGCCGGGCACGCAGTTGGGATCCTCGGGCATGCAGTCGTAGCAGGCCAGCGCGCAGAAGGCGTCCGGCGGGCAGTCGCTGTCCGCCTGGCACTCCCCGCCGCCCTGGATGCGCTCCAGGCAGGCCAGGTACTCGGGGGTCTGGAACCAGCCGCAGGTCTGCTGGCCGCTGGCGTCCATGAGCAGCTCGCAGCGCGACAGCTGCAGGCACTCGTACTCGGGCAGCCACACGCAGCTCGAGCTCACCGGGTAGGGGGCGCAGAGCTCGCCGCTGCAGCCGGTCTGGATGCAGCCGCCCTCGGCCGGCACGCACTGCCCCCAGCAGGGCGGGCACTCGCCGTCAGGGTCGCAGGGCATGCCCGGGCACAGGCCCGGCTCGCAGCGGAAGCCCGCCGGGCAGTCCGCGTCGGCCAGGCACTCCATCGGCGGCAGGGGCAGGCACACGCCGCGCTCCATCGGGGGCATGGTGGGGTCGTCCACGCCGAACTCGCAGTAGGTGCCGGGGGGGCAGTCGCCGTTCGAGGCGCACTCCCCGGGCTGGCCGCCGCACTCGCCCCAGAAGGCGATGGGCACCCGCGCGCAGTCCGCCTCGCAGGCGTTCGGGTAGGTCTGGCCGTCCACGCCGCAGACCGGATCCCACAGGTCCGGACAGGCGCAGCCCTCGAAGAAGCAGTAGCCCTGGACGCAGCGGCCCAGCTGGCCGTCCGGGGCGACGCAGTCCCAGTCGGAGAAGCACTGCGGCTGGCCGTTCGGCACGCAGATGCCCCAGCAGCAGTCGAGCTGGTTCTCGCAGGTCGGATCGCACTCGACGATGTCGCAGCGGTCGGTGGGCGGGCAGTCGTAGTCCAGGCGGCAGCGCAGGGGCTCGAACACGCAGGTGCCGTTCAGGCAGCGGCCCTGGTTGCCGGCCGGGTCGTAGCAGTCGAAGTCGCCGTAGCACTGGGGCGGGTTCACCGGGGCGCAGAACCCCTGGCAGCCCGGCAGGCAGTTCGGATCATCCGGGTCGCAGTCCAGGCAGGCCACCAGGCACTCCTGGCCGGGCGGGCACTCCCGGGTATCCAGGCAGGGGATCTGCTGGAACACGCAGCGGCCCTCGAGGCAGAAGCCGAAGGCGCCGTCGGGGTAGATGCAGTCCTGGTCGGAGTAGCACTCGACCGCATCCGGCACGCAGATGCCGCGGCAGACCGGCTCGGGGCACTGGGTGGGGTCGTCGCAGCCCCAGCACTCCATGGCGCACGCCATGCCCGGCGGGCAGGGGGTGTTCTCATCGCACGCCGGCGGGCCCTCGGCCACGCAGAAGCCCATGCAGGGCGGGCACTGCATGTCGGGCGGGCAGGTCGGGCACATCATCTCGCACACCATCCCGGCCGGGCACTGCGCGTTCATGTCGCAGGGGATGGCGTCGAAGACGCAGCGGCCGTCGAGGCAGCGGGCCGGCTGGCCGCTGGCGTCCAGGCAGTCCTGGTCGGTCAGGCACTGGTTCGCCACCGGGCGGCAGTAGCCCTGGCAGGCCCAGCACTCGCCCGTGGCCGGATCGCACTGCGGCTCGGTGCACGCGTCGAGCACGCACTCGAAGCCCTCGGGGCAGGTCGGATCCATGTCGCTGCACAGGTAGTCCTCGCCGAACACGCAGGCGCCGTTCAGGCAGCGGCCGAACGTCCCGTCCGGGCTCCAGCAGTCCTCGTCCGCCTGGCACTGGGGCTCGACGCAGCGGCAGATGGGGCAGCCGTTCGGATCGGCCATGAAGCCGAAGGGGCAGTACAGATCGCACAGCACCTCGGGGCAGTACGGATCGTTGCACTCGCCGCTGCAGCCGAGATCCACGCTGAACGGGCCGCCCACCGCGCCGTCGTAGGTGGCCGCGCCGATCAGGTAGCGGCCGCCGCCGGGCAGCGTGAAGTTCTTGATGGCCGCGTTGCGCCCGTCCTTGGTGTCGTCGTCCAGGGCGATGGCCTGGCCCCAGACGCCCTGCGGCGAGAGCGGCCCGTACAGCACCAGGACCGGGTCCTCGCCGTTCTCCGCGGTCAGGGTGACCGTCACCCGCGCCCCGGGGTTGGCGCTGAACACGTAGCCGGTCAGCAACTTCCGGGTGGAGAAGGCGCCGCTCGCCCGGGCGCCGAAGTCGAGGCTGCCGGCCAGCTCCACGAGCTCGAGGGCGTCCTCCTCGCCGGTCAGCAGCGGGGCCTGGTAGGGCACCTTCCCGCCGTTCACGTCATAGCTCTGACAGCCCACGGCCAGCAGACAGGCCGCCGCGCAGAGCGCCAGCACCCCGACTCTCCTCATCGCCTTCATCGCGGTCCTCCTTGGGTTCCATTGCGATTCATCGGACATCCGGGTGCCGTCCAAGAGCAACGCGCGTGCCACCCGGGCCGAGGTCTCCGGGCCGCCGAGGCAACATGCTGTTTCGCAAGACATTCTCCGAGAACCCGGGCCGCCCGGTCCCGCCGCGCGGTCCGCCGACTGTCAAGCCAGCCTGACACCCAATTCCCAGGAATCTATCTTTCCCCTTGTATTCCATTGGGTTGAAATCATTTCCAGGCCGGAGGCCAGATCGTCAAGCCAGCTTGACACCCACCCGCCGGAGAATTCTCTTCAAGGGGTCGAGCACCAGGCGACCTTGTCGCTCACCTTCGAGCCAAAGTGAGCGACAAACCGGTTTGCGTAGATTCCACGCGCACCAAAGCACCTTCCGCCCTTCGGCGATGGCCAACAGGGCCGGGAATGCAAGCACCGAGGCCCGTCTTCCGCTGCTGCAGGGCGGGGTAATGGATCAGCCGCTCGCGGGCGCGCAGTAGCAGAGCCCGCCGAGGGTCATCGACTCGAATCCGGCGGGGCAGGCCCCGTTCCCGTCGCACTCGGCAGCGCAGAAACTGCCGCCGCAGAGGTCGGTCCCGAACGTGCAGGAGGGGTTCCAGGATGCAGGCACCAGGACGCAATCCGGGATCCCTCCGGGGCAGGCGCCGTAGGACCCGTCCGCGGGCACGCCCACGCAGGCCAGCCCCGCCGCGCAGTCACCCCAAAGCGCATTCACATCCCCGAGGATGCACGGCTGGCCGGCGCTGGCAGGTGGGACGGCTCTGATACAGCGTGGGCCCGGTTGGATCTCGAAGATTCGGTACTTCCTTCCGGCAATGTCCGGACAAGTTCCATCGGGTTGCGGCCTGAAAGCACAAGCACTTACGCCACAATAGCCATTGACGCAGTCTCTCTCGAACACCGCCGGGATGTAGCTGCAGTCCATGAATGAGCTGCATGTTCCGAATTCACCATCTGCAAAGTAGCCCATACAATCACCGTTCGAGCAGGTACCGGGGAAACAGTCATTGATCTCCCCCAAAGAACAATAGTCTCCAAGGTAGTCAGCGTTGCCGGGGAAGCAAATCACCTCTTCCCCATCAAGGGCCTCGTACTGTGGAAACTCCGCATGGTATCCATTCGGACACCCACAAATCCTGGTCGCTGGCAGCGTGCAGAACGCCATGCCGCAGAAGCCATTGGCACATACCGGATTCACTCCAGGCTCACTATACCAACAATCTTCGTAGTTTCCAGAGGCACACTCTCCGATCCTTCCATCAGCCGGCACCGCATGGCAAACGAGACCCGCTGCACATTCCGGCGCGTATGGATAAAGACCCCCTTCTGGACAGGGATCGCCCAATTCTCCGGGCGGCACACACAGGCAAGCGGCAAGCACGCATGTTTCGCCAGATAGATAGCATGTGTCAGGGCAAATCCCGCCGCAACCGTCATCTCCGCAGCACTTCCCAGTGCATTGCGGGACGCAGGGCTCGCAAATGCAGGAACCTGGGTCACAGACCTGCCCTGGGCCCGTGCAGGAGTCCTCGCACGTCCCGCCGCATCCGTCGTCTCCGCAGCACTTCCCCTCGCACCGAGGCACGCAAGGCCCGCAGGTGCAGGTCGGCGGATCACAGACCATCCCTGGCCCCTCGCAGGCGTCCTGGCATGTACTTCCGCAACCGTCGTCGCCGCAGCACTTCCCATCGCATTGCGGGACGCAGGGCTCGCAGATGCAGGACCCGGGGTCACAGACCTGCCCTGGACCCGCGCAAGAGTCATCGCACGTACCGCCGCATCCGTCACCCCCGCAGCACTTCCGATTGCATTGTGGGACGCAGGACTCGCAGGCACATGAATTCGGGTCACAGACCAGCCCTGGGCCCGCGCAGAAGTCCTCGCACATCCCGCCGCAACCATCATCTCCGCAGCACTTTCCATCGCATTGCGGGGCGCAGGGCTCGCAGATGCAGGACCCAGGGTCACAGACCTGCCCTGGACCCGCGCAAGAGTCCTCGCATGTTCCGCCGCATCCGTCACCCCCGCAGCACTTCCCATTGCATTGTGGGACGCAGGACTCGCAGGCACATGAATCCGGGTCACAGACCAGCTCTGGGCCCGCGCAGAAGTCCTCGCACATCCCGCCGCAACCATCATCTCCGCAGCACTTCCCATTACATTGCGGGACGCAGAGCTCGCAGATGCAGGAATCGGGGTCACATATCTGCGAGGGTCCTGCACAAGATTCAGCGCAAGTTCCACCGCAACCGTCGTCCCCACAGCATCTATCATCGCAGTGGGCAGGGCAGGGTTCGCATTTTCCGCGGTCCACGTTGCACCGCTGTCCAGTTGAGCATTCCTCGTCACTTATGCAGTTGCTCTCACTACTGCAGCCGTATCCAACCGCAGCGCCCAATAGCACCAATACGACAACCACACAGCACCCCATACTGCACCCGCATCGTCTCATGTCAACACCTCACTACTGGAAGTCTCACGATTGCATCGCTCTATTGACCCTTGTTTCCACGGTCTAACTGTGCTTAATGCCTGAGGTATGCCAAAACGAGGAACCAAGCAAGAACTCGAGGCTCGCCGGATGCTTGCGGTGCCAATGCTCCGGCGGGGCGAAAGCGTCGGCGAGGTTGCGGACAAGCTCGGGGTGACGCATGGCGCCGTCAGCCAGTGGAGCAAGATCCTAAACGAGCTGGGCATCGAGGGTCTCAAGCTGCGTCGGCACCCCGGCGGCATCTCTCGGCTGTCCGAGGAGCAGAAGGAGAAGCTCGCCGAGATGGTCGTCGCAGGCGCCCTGGTGCACGGCTTCGACACCGACCTCTGGACGCTGCCCCGGGTGGCCGAGCTGATCCGCATCAAGTTCGGCATCGAGTACGAGAGCTCGCACGTCTCGCGGATCCTGAGGGGCATGGGGTTCAGCTCGCAGAAGCCGACGAAGAAGGCGCGGGAGCAGGACGAGGAG
>Ga0116143_10005564_pt1 | contig 11307 bp, 7 predicted proteins | sample AD_UKC034_MetaG_FD_89745 | JGI IMG/M metagenome (GOLD analysis project Ga0116143, IMG submission 89745) | Active sludge microbial communities of municipal wastewater-treating anaerobic digesters from USA - AD_UKC034_MetaG | ecosystem: Engineered > Bioreactor > Anaerobic > Digestate | place: USA...
GTCAGACGGAACAATACCGGAACGTCCGGGGAGGCAGCCCGGGTCCGCGAGATATGGCCCGGATGGGTGACCGTCAACCACTGCACCGCATCAGCTGCCGGCAGGTGGAACCAGCCGTCGGCATCGCTGCGGGCGGAAGGTCCGGCAGACAAACCCGCCGCAGCCTGGGCAGCCGGCACGATCAGGGCATCGGGGATCGGGCTGCCCGCCAGGTCAATCACCCGGCCGGTAATCTCCACCGTAACCGCAGCGGCCGTCGGATTTGGCAGCACCGTCGGTTGGGAGACGGGGGCCACGGTCACCAGCGGCCGGGCCGACTGGCAGCCAGCCAATAAAAGGATCACCCCCAGCCAGCAAACCGCGGTTCGGACTCGGGCCAAAGCCCACATCCCCGCTGGCCTGGGGCCAACGAGGGCCAATCGCCTGACCTGCCCAGCATACCCAGCTAATATCATGTGCGCTGCCCTTTCAATCCGCGGCCTTTGACGTCTGACCATTCATCCCTGACGGCGCCTGTGGGCCAAAGCTCAGCGGCGGTCGTGAATGGCTTTCAACAGGACCGCAAAGGCTTCGGAGAACGATTTGACGCCCTCGTGTTCCAGCTGCAACGTCACCTCATCAATCGAGATGCCGGCGGCATTGAGATCGGCAAACAGCTGCCGGGCCGGGTCAAGGTTTTCCTGCAGACTGGGGCGGATCTGGCCGTGATCCAGGAAGGCGGTCAGGGTCTGCGGCGGAACCGTGTTCACCGTATCCGGACCAATCAGCTCTTCAATGTAAATCACATCGCGATAGGCCGGGTTCTTGGTGCTGGTTGAAGCCCAGAGCGGCCGCTGGCGTCGCGCCCCGCGGGCCTTGAGCTTCTGAAAACGCGGCGCCGAAAACACCTGTTGAAAATCGGCATAGGCCACCCGCGCGTTGGCAATGGCGGCCTGACCCAAGAGGGATTGTGCCTGGGCCGCCGCGGCGCCGCCCTGGGCGATCATCGTTTGCAACCGGGCATCGATATGGGTGTCCACCCGGGAAACGAAGAACGAGGCCACGGATGCGATCTGCTCCAGACCCAGCCCATCCGCAACCCGCTGTTCCAGGCCGGTGAGGTAGGCATTCATCACCTCGCCGTAGCGCTGGCGCGAGAAAATCAGGGTCACATTGACATTGAGGCCCGCGGCAATCGCCGCGGTGATGGCCGGGATGCCCGCTGGGGTGGCTGGAATTTTGATCATCAAGTTGGGGCGGTTGACCCGCCGCCACAGTTCCTGGGCCTGGGCAAGGGTCCCGGCAGCATCGTTGGCCAAATCGGGGTTGACTTCCAGGCTGACGTACCCGTCGCCGCCGTCCGTTTGGCGGTAAAGCGGCAGGAAGAGGTCTGCCGCCGCCTGGATGTCTTCAATGGCCAGCTGGAAGAAGATCTCTTCATCCGTTAACCCGGCCCGAATCAGGGGCAGCAGGGAGGAATCGTAATCCTGGGATTTGGTGATGGCGTTCATGAAGATGGTCGGGTTGGAGGTGACGCCGCGGATTTCCCCCCGGGCGATCATCCCGGCCAGGGCGCCATTTTGCAGCAGGGAGCGCTGAATATTGTCATACCAGATGGACTGGCCAACGGCAAGTAGTTGCAGGGTTGTGTTCATATCCCCTCCTTTGGGTTATTTGATGAGATCCAGGGCTTGGGTGACGATATGGGCGGCAGAGAAGCCCAAATTCTCAAAGACCTGACCGGCCGGGGCGGACGCGCCATAGCGGTCCAGCGCCAGGATCCGGCCATGGGGGCCCACCCAGCGGTGCCAGCCCTGAGACACACCGGCTTCAACCGCCAGGCGGGCGGTCAGGCCGGGCGGCAGGACCTCGTCACGGTAACCCGGATCCTGCTCGGCAAACAACTCCCAACTGGGGAAGGAGACCAGGCGCACCGCCACCCCCTGGGCCGCCAGCTGGCTGCCGGCCGCGACAATCAGGGCCACCTCGGAACCGGAGGCCATCAGGATAAGCCGGGGGGACGCGCCGCCCAGATCTGCCAGGACATAGGCCCCGCGGCAGGTCCCCGAGGCGGCCGCATAAATGGACCGGTCCAAGGTGGGCAGGTTCTGCCGGGTCAGCACCAATGCGGTGGGGCGGTGCCGGTTTTCAATGGCAATTTGCCACGCCGCGGCGGTTTCATTGGCATCGGCCGGGCGCAGGGTGATCAGGTTGGGAATGGCGCGCAGCGCCGCAAGCTGCTCGACCGGTTGGTGGGTGGGGCCATCTTCACCCACCCCAATACTGTCATGGGTGAAGACCCAGATGGAGCCCAGATGAGACAGGGCCGCGAGGCGGATGGGCGGGCGCATGTAATCGGAGAAAACCATGAAGGTCGCCCCGTAGGGGATCACGCCGCCGTGATAGGCCAAGCCGTTGACAATGGAGCCCATGCCGTGCTCCCGGACGCCAAAATGGACATTCCGCCCGGCATAATCGTCAGGGCCAAAGGCGGGAATATCGTTCATCCAAGTGTTATTGGAGGGCGCCAGGTCCGCCGAGCCCCCAAACAGTTCCGGCAGCACCGGGGCCAGGCAATTGATCACCTTGCCCGAGGCGGCGCGGGTGGCCAGCCCCTTGGGATCGGCCGGGAAGTCCGGCAGTGCGGAGGCCCAAGTGGCGGGAAGCGCTCCGGCCAGGCGGCGGTTCAGTTCAGCGGCCAGGTCGGGGTGAGCGGCGGCGTAGGCGGTCATTTTGGCCTGCCACTGCTGTTCTAGCTGCCCACCCAGCTCAACCGCCTGGCGAAAATGCGCCAGGGCTTCAGCCGGGATATGGAAACGCGGCTGCCGGGGCCAGCCCAGTTGATCCTTGGCGCCATCCAGTTCCACTTCTCCCGGCGGTTCACCATGCGCTTTGGCCGTCCCGGCCCGCGTGGGCAGACCGTAGCCAATCACCGTGCGCACCAGGATGAGCGATGGGCGAGGATCGGTCTTTGCAGCGCGGATCGCCTGGTCAATGGCCTCCACGTCCCGGCCATCAGCAATGCGCTGGACATGCCAGCCGTAAGCCTCAAACCGTTTGGCGCGATCCTCTGTAAAGGCCAGATCCGTGGACCCTTCAATTGAAATGCGGTTGTCATCATACAGGTAGATCAGTTTGCCCAGTTTAAGGGTCCCGGCCAGAGAGGCCGCCTCGGCGGCAACCCCTTCCATCAGGTCGCCGTCGGTGACAATGGCGTAGATATAATGATTGATGATTTCATGACCAGGGCGGTTAAACAACCGGGCCAGATGGGCCTCCGCCATGGCCATGCCCACCCCATTGGCAAACCCCTGTCCCAGGGGACCGGTGGTGGTCTCCACTCCGGGGGTCAGGCCGTATTCCGGGTGACCCGGCGTGCGGCTGCCCCACTGCCGGAAGCGCTTCAGTTCATCAAGCGGGAGATCATAACCGGTCAGGTGCAGCAGGGCATACAGCAGCATCGAGCCATGGCCACCGGACAGGATGAACCGGTCGCGGTCCGGCCAGTTGGGGTTGGCCGGATTGTGACGCAAATGCCGCGTCCAGATGGTGTACGCCAGCGGTGCGGCCCCCATGGGTAATCCCGGATGACCGGACCCGGCCTGCTGAACGCCATCAGCAGAGAGAAAGCGAATGGTATTGACATACAGGTCTTGAAGGGTTTTATTTTCTGGCATGATTTTCTCGCTTGTGTTGATCAACTGCCTTGTTTTGGGACATCCAAAAGACTCCCTGCAGTTGGCCCCATTGTACCCTCAAACACCCCTGACCGGGCTTAAAAATAAGGTGGATTTTGGCAGGGTCAAAATCAACAAAAAAAAGCACAATCAGAGTATAAATCAGGGTATAAATCAGAGCATAAATCAGCGCATACATCACTGATAACAACCAGTCTTCCATTTTGCAATTCGACAGGCAGGAGGAATCATGAGCACCCATCCGCTGGCCGGCCAAGTGGCCCCGTACGAGGTATTAATCAATGTCCCCCGGCTGATCTCCGCCTACTACACCCACCAACCCGATCCGGACAACCCCGCCCATCAGGTATCCTTTGGCACATCCGGACACCGGGGATCGTCCCTGCTGCAAAGTTTTAATGAAGACCATATCCTGGCCATCAGCCAGGCCATCTGCGAATACCGCCAGGGTCAGACCCATACCGGCCCGCTGTACATTGGCATGGACACCCATGCCCTGTCCGAACCGGCGCTGTACAGTGCCGTCGAAGTGTTTGCTGCCAACGGTGTGACCATCGTCCTGCAGGAGGGTTTGGGGTACACTCCCACCCCGGTCATTTCTCATGCCATCCTGGCCTACAACCAGGGCCGCAAAACCGGCCTGGCGGATGGGGTCGTCATCACCCCCTCGCATAACCCGCCGGGAGATGGCGGTTTCAAATACAACCCGCCCACCGGCGGTCCGGCCGACACCCAGACCACCCGCTGGATCCAGGACCGGGCCAACGCGATCCTGGCCGGCGGTTTGAAGGCCGTCAAACGGATGACGCTGGAAAAGGCCCTCCAGGCGGCCACGACCCATTACCAGGATTATGTCCGGCCCTATGTCGCCGACCTGGCGCAGGTGGTCAACCTGGCCGCGGTGGCTGCAGCCGGGCTGAAAATCGGGGTGGACCCGATGGGGGGGGCCGGGGTGGGCTTCTGGGGGCGGATCGCTGAACAATACCGCCTGAATCTGGAGGTGGTCAATCCCCGCATCGATCCCACCTTTGCGTTCATGACCCTGGATCACGACGGCAAGATCCGGATGGATTGCTCCTCCCCCTCCGCCATGGCCAGCCTGGTGCGGTTGAAGGACCAATATGACATTGCCTTTGGCAACGACACCGACCACGACCGGCATGGAATTGTCACCCGCAGTGTCGGGTTGATGAATCCCAATCACTACCTGGCCACCGCGATCTGGTATTTGTATCAAAATCGACGGGGTTGGGCGGGGAATGTGGCGATTGGCAAGACCCTGGTCTCCAGTTCAATGATTGACCGGGTGGCGGCACATCTGGGGCGCCGGCTGTGTGAAGTGCCGGTGGGCTTCAAATGGTTTGTGGATGGACTGCTGGACGGCTCATTCGGCTTCGGCGGAGAAGAAAGTGCCGGTGCCTCCTTCCTGCGGCTGAACGGCACCGTCTGGACAACCGACAAGGACGGCTTCATCCTGGATCTGCTGGCGGCCGAGATACTGGCTGTCACCGGCAGCGACCCGGGGGTGCATTATCAGGCGCTGGAGCAGCAGTTTGGCCGGGCCTGGTATGCCCGGCGGGACGCCCCGCTCGATCCGGCGGGCAAGGCGGTGCTGGGCACGCTTTCACCGGACCGGGTGGCTGCCGCCAGCCTGGCGGGGGAAGCCATCAGCGCCAAACTGACCCGGGCGCCCTACAACGATGCGCCCATCGGCGGGTTGAAGGTGGTGACCGCCAACGGCTGGTTTGCCGCACGGCCCTCGGGCACGGAAAACGTCTATAAAATCTATGCCGAAAGCTTCATCAGCCCGGAACATCTGAACCGGATCCAGACCGAGGCGCAGGCCATTGTGGATGCGGCCCTGCACTCCGGGGGCACCCCGGCATAAGGCCTGCCCCCTGAAAGGGCACTCACTAAAGGGCTCTCACTAAAGGGCACTCACTAAAGGACACTCACTCATGAGCACAACCCGTTTGTATCTGATCCGGCATGGGGCCACCCGGCTGAGTGCCGAAGACCGGTTTTCCGGCGGCACCGAGGTCGATCTGTCTGACGAGGGGCGCTGGCAGGCAGGGTGCCTGGCCAAGCGCCTGGCCGATGACAAGATTGTGGCCTTTTACTGCAGCCCGATGCGCCGGACGGTGGAAACGGCCAGCATCATCGCACAACCCTTCCAGCTGATCCCACAGCCGCGGGAAGGCCTGCGGGAAATCCACCACGGGCATTGGGAAACGATGGCCCGGGCCGATGTTGAAAAACAATTCCCGGCCGAATACGCCGCCTGGCAGGAGGACCCGTTCACCTTTGCTCCCGAGGGCGGCGAATCCGGGGTGATGGTGATGGCCCGGGCACTGCCGGTGATTCGGGAAATTGTCCTGGCCCACGTGGGCCAGACCGTGGCCGTCATCTCCCACAAGGCCACCATCCGCCTGATCCTGAGCAGCCTGCTGGGTTTCGATGCCCGCGGCTATCGCGACCGGCTCGACCAATCCCCCGCCTGCCTGAACATTCTGGACTTCAGAGACCCGGTACGGGCGCGGTTGATGTTATTCAATGACGTTTCCCATTATGTGGACCAGCCGCCCTATGCCCGCAACCGGCTCTCCGACTGGTTCGATGGGCCTTCCCCTGCCGGTTGACCACAAAGTTGAGCGCTCCACCTGTCCTTATTAGACGCCATCAGTCCTCATCAGTCCCCACCAGTTCCACCCGCTCGTCATTGCAATCGTCGCTAATATTGCCAGCGTTGCCATCATTGCCTTGGTATCATTGCCTTGCCATCATTGCCTTGCCATCATTGCCTTCATTTCCCTCGTTGCTATCAGTGCTAAGATTGCCACCATTGCCAGCAACGCCGCCAAATGCACAAGGAGTAAATCATGAGCCCAAAATTAACCGAAACCCCCGCCTGGCACGCGCTCAAAGAGCATCAGCGCATCATCGGGGAGTGCCACATGCGCAGTTGGTTTGCCGAAGATCCCCAGCGGTTTGATCGGTTTTCCCGCCGCGTGGGGGACATCTTGTTTGATTTCTCCAAAAACCGGATCACGGAAAAAACCCTGGCCCTGCTGATCGATCTGGCTCACCAAGCCGGTTTGGAACAGTGGATTGAGGCCTGCTTCAGCGGGCAGAAGATCAACACCACCGAGAACCGGGCGGTGCTGCATGTGGCGCTGCGCAACCGCGCCAACCGGCCCATTGAGGTTGACGGGCAGGATGTGATGCCGGAGGTCAACCGGGTGCTGGATAAGATGCGTCGCTTCAGCGAGGCAGTGCGATCCGGGGAATGGCGCGGCTACACCGGCCGGACGATCACCGATATCGTCAATATCGGGATTGGTGGCTCTGATTTGGGGCCCAAGATGGTCTGTGAGGCGCTCAAACCCTACGCCAGCCCCGGGCTGCAGGTTCATTTTGTCTCCAATGTGGATGGCACCGACCTGGTGGAAACACTGCGGCAGGTCAATCCCGAGACCACGCTCTTCCTGGTGGCATCGAAAACATTCACCACCCAGGAAACCATGACCAATGCCCACTCGGCCCGGCGGTGGTTCCTGGAAGCATCCGGGGACGAGGCGGCCATTGCACGCCATTTTGCCGCCATTTCCACCAACGCCGCAGCTGTGCGGCAGTTTGGCATTGATGTGGACAACATGTTTGAGTTCTGGGATTGGGTCGGCGGGCGGTACTCCCTGTGGTCGGCCATCGGCCTCTCGATCGCGCTGTACCTGGGCATGGACCGGTTTGAAGAACTGTTGGGTGGGGCCCACAAGGTGGATGTGCATTTTCATACCACCCCCTTTGAATCCAACATCCCGGTCATCATGGCCCTGCTGGGTATCTGGTACAACAACTTTTTTAATGCCCACTCTCACGCCATTCTGCCCTACGACCAGTACCTGGTCCATTTTCCCGCCTATTTCCAGCAGGGGGACATGGAAAGCAACGGCAAGTGCGTGGACCGGCAGGGGGTGCAGGTGAACTATGCCACCGGGCCGGTCATCTGGGGACAGCCCGGGACCAACGGGCAGCACGCCTTCTACCAGCTGATCCACCAAGGCACGGCCTTGATCCCCTGCGATTTTCTGGCTGCGGCGCGCTCGCACAACCCGCTGGGGGACCACCATGCCATCCTGCTGTCGAACTACCTGGCCCAGACCGAGGCGTTAATGCGCGGCAAGACTGCGGAAGAGGTGCGCCGGGAACTTGGTGCGGCAGAGCTGCCCCCGGAGCAGTTGGAACTGCTGGTGGCAGCCCGGACCTTTGAAGGCAACCGCCCGACCAACTCCCTGTTATATCCACAGCTGACCCCGGAAGTGCTGGGCATGCTGATTGCGCTTTACGAACACAAAATTTTCGTCCAAGGCGTGATCTGGAACATCAACTCCTATGATCAGATGGGCGTGGAACTGGGCAAGCAATTGGCCAAGAAAATTCTGCCCGAACTGGCCGGGTCGGAGACCGTTTCCAGTCATGATGCATCCACCAACGGCCTGATCAACACCATCAAGACCATGCGCTAGCCCCCCGCCGCGGTTCAGAGCTGCCGCCCCGCCCCGGATTGACGCGGGGCGGGGAAAATATCTCAACCGCCGGCATTCAGGCGGCTGAAACCTGAGCGCGGTATAAGGCCACCGCCTGCGCCAGTCGTTCGTAGGCCTGGGGGGTTGACGGTGTGAGGTGGAACATCAGGTGGGCCGCACCCAGGCGCTCGTATTCCTGCAGCACGGCGGCAATTTCTTCGATGGAGCCGGTCAGGTAGCCGCGTTTTTTGGGGGCAGACCACCCCATCAAATCCGGATAGGCCAGGCTGACCGTGTAGGTGGCCGGCAGGGTTGCCGGGTCCCGTCCCACAGCGCAGCAGGCGTTAAGCAGCAGTTTATGTTCCTTCTGGATGGACCGCGGGATGGTCATGTAACACACGTTCCAGTAATCGGCGTATTGAGCTGTCAGGCGCAGCATGCGGGGCTTGCCCGCCCCAATCAGCAGCGGCGGCCCGGCCGGGCGCGGGGAACGCGGGGTGATTTCGCAATCCCGGGCGGTATAGTAGCGGCCGGCAAAATCCACCTGGCCGGTTTTGAGCAGTGGGCGGAGGATTTGCAGTGCTTCTTCAAACCGGTCAACGCGATGATCGAATGGAAGGCCGAAGGCGTCATATTCAGGCTGATTCCAACCGGCGCCAAGGCCCAAAATCAGCCGCCCGCCGCTGATTTCATCCACCGTATGGGCCATTTTGGCCAGCAGCGCCGGGTTGCGAAACGAATTACAGGCCACCAGCGGACCCAGTTCCACCCGGCGGGTGACCGCCGCCAGGGCGCTGAGCATGCTCCAGCCTTCCCAGATGCCGGTGGTGCGGCCGCGGGCCGAGCGGTACAGCAGGTGATCATAGATCCAGAGCGAGTCAAAACCCAAATCCTCGTTTCGCAGTGCACTCTGGCGGATTTCATCCCAGCTCAGGGCCCGGTCCAGGCCGGGCAGTTCCATCAGCATCAGCACAACACCAATTTTCATCAGATTCCAGTTCCCATATTTTTCAATCCCAGGATCTCATTTGTCCCAGCCAATTCCAGCCGGAGCTCATCAAGCCACGCCGGGCATGATCAAAACCCACCGCCTGCAAATCAGCCCGGCCAAGCCGCCCCGCTCAATGCCATGCCCCCACATAGGCGGCATGCTGCTCCAGATACGCCTCCACCAACGGGCGGGCCCGGGAGTAGGACAGGACCAGGGGGTGTGCCATGAGGGCGGCAACAGCCAGCTGGCGGGAGCGTTCACGCACCGCCTGAACGGTCAGGCGTTCATACAGCTTGATGGACTGCATCAACCCCAACTGGGGGGCCGGGATGTCACCCACCGGCAGGATGTGGACCCCGGTCCGATCCACCCGGCAGCTGGCTTCCACGACATCGCCCGCCGCCATGCCGGCAATGGCGCCCTGGTTGGGCACATTGAGGGCGGTCACCATCGGATCGCCCCCCTGCAGGGCGGCAATGATGGACAACGCGACACCGGCATACCCTTCCCCGGCCGCGGCAGGAATATCCGCATCAAAGGTTGGCTGCCGGTTGGCCGCTTCAATCTCCAGGCCGCCGTGGGCGTAATGCATGTAGGTGGCCCCGCGCCGTTTTTCGTAACCAAAGAAAATGCGCAGGGCTTTTTCAGGATCACGCTGCAGGTCCACCGCCCCCAGCTGCAAAAGCAGGCGTTGGTTGAGTTCAACGATTTCCTCGCCGCGGGTTTGGCTTTCGCCGGATATCGCGGCCAGCGCCTGCTCGGCATGATAGTAATAGTAGAGATATTCATTGAGGTACATTCCCAGCTGACGGACCAGCGCCGGATCAAAGACACCCTGGGCCTCCTGGAGGAAGCGGTCATCCGCCAGGGCCTGCGGCAGCAGATCCTCAGCACCCAGCCAGGCCCGGCGGCACCAGGACAGGTGATTGAGACCAAAGACCTCGGCCCGAATGGCCCCCGGATCGACACCGGCCCAGTGGGCAACCGCCTGCTGGGCCAGGTTGGCGCCGTCACAAATGCCAATGGTTCGGTCATAACCGGCATCCCGGAGAGCCTGGGTGACCAGGCCGGCGGGGTTGGTGAAGTTGTACATCCAGGCCCCGGGATTGATTTGCCGCAACAGTTCGGCGTAGCCCAAAATCGCCGGGATTGACCGCAGCGCCATGGCAAAGCCACCCGGACCGGTGGTCTCCTGTCCCAGTACGCCGTGACGCAGGGCGATGCGTTCGTCCTGGGCCCGCCCCTGTTCAAAGCCCACCCGGATGGTCGTCACGACATGATCGGCACCGGTCAGGGCGGTGCGGGCATCGGTCGTCGCGGTGAGGGTGAAGGGGTCACCTGCCCGCCGGAGCAGTGTCCGGCAGAGGGCGCTGAGCAGTTCCAATTTATGGGCATCCACATCGTGCAGACAGAGTTCGCTCACACCAACCCGGGACTGCCAGCGCAGCAGGGTCATCACAAACAGAGGGGAGCGGACACCGCCGCCGCCGATCAAGGCCAGTTTCATGGTTTTTTACTCCTGTAAATACTGCTTGAGCTGAGCCAGTGTAGGGGCCGCACTGGCACCGCCCCGGCGGGTTGTGGACAGACCACCACAAATGTTGCCGTAGCGCAGGCACACCTCAAACGGTTCACCGCGGATCGCCGCCGCCAGAAAGCCGGCATTAAAAGAATCGCCCGCCCCGGTGGTGTCCGTGACCGTCACCGTCAGGGCGGATGAATGCCAGGTTCGTCCCTTGGAACAGGCCAGCGCCCCGTCCGGGCCACACTTGACAATCACGGTCGGGCAAAATTGAGCCAGACAGCCGGCCGCTTTTTGCGGGTCAGCTTCACCGGTCAGCTGGCAGGCTTCGCTCCGATTGGGGGCAAAGATGTCTACCGCGCCAAGAAGGTCTTTGAGACCGGGCTCGGCCAACGTCAGGGCGGTATCCTGGCAATCAATGTAGACCCGCCCGCCGTGCTGGTGAACCAGGTCCACCAACTGCCGACTGCGCGGCGACCCATTGAAGGGAATGTTGACCACCCAGCCAGGATGGTGGGCCGCCAGGGCAGCCTCGGGGCGCAACTCGGGGAAGATGTCCGCATAGCTGATGAAACCACGGTCCTGAACAAACGA
>Ga0116143_10005565_pt1 | contig 11306 bp, 9 predicted proteins | sample AD_UKC034_MetaG_FD_89745 | JGI IMG/M metagenome (GOLD analysis project Ga0116143, IMG submission 89745) | Active sludge microbial communities of municipal wastewater-treating anaerobic digesters from USA - AD_UKC034_MetaG | ecosystem: Engineered > Bioreactor > Anaerobic > Digestate | place: USA...
GCAAGTGAAACCGAAGACACGAATACTCCAGGGGGCCGGCGCTGCCCGCTCTCGCGCCGGGATCCCGGCGCCCCGGCGCACGCGGGCGATGATCCCCGCCGCCAAAAAAGGCGCAATGAATACACGCTCCGGGGCCACCCCGTCAATCCCGACCACATCGCAAGGCCACCCCTGCCATCACGGCGGGACCTGAGGTAAATTCGCCGCCATGGAAAATCTCAAAGTCAGTCTGATCGGGGTGCCCACCGACGTGGGTGCAGGCGTGCGTGGAGCGAGCATGGGGCCCGAGGCCTTGCGGGTCGCCGGACTGGGGCGAGCGATCGCCGCCTTCGGCGCCGAAGTGCGCGATTGCGGCAACCTCGCCGGCCCGTCGAACCCGGAACTGCCGGCGGTGGATGGCTTCCGCCATCTCGACGAGGTCGCGGCATGGAACGGCGCGGTGCATGAGGCGGTATACGCCGAACTGGCCGAGGGTCGCGTGCCGATCATGCTTGGCGGCGATCACTGCCTCGCCATCGGCTCGATCAGCGCGGTGGCACGGCGCTGCCGCGAGACCGGTCGCAAGCTGCGCGTGCTGTGGTTCGACGCCCACGCCGACCTCAATACGGCCACGATGACGCCCTCGGGCAACATCCACGGCATGCCCGTGGCTTGCCTGTGCGGCCACGGCCCCGAGCTGCTCACCGGCATCGGCGGCCACATCCCGGCGGTGGCGCCTGCGCAGATCCGCCAGATCGGCATTCGCAGCGTGGATGAGGGCGAGAAGCGCTTCCTGCACGAGCTGCGCGTCGAGGTCTTCGACATGCGCTACATCGACGAGATCGGCATGCGCGCGACCATGGAGCAGGCGCTCGCCGGCGTGGACGCGAACACCCACCTGCACGTCAGCCTGGACGTGGACTTCCTCGACCCGACGATCGCGCCCGGCGTCGGCACCACCGTGCGCGGCGGGCCGACCTACCGCGAGGCCGAGCTGTGCATGGAGATGATCGCCGACACTGGCCAGCTCGCCTCGCTCGACATCGTCGAGCTCAACCCGGCGCTCGATCACTGCAACATGACCGCCGAGCTCGCGGTCGACCTGGTGGAGAGCCTGTTCGGCAAGAGCACGCTGATGCGCATGCACCGCAACTACCGCTGAACACAGCCGGGCGTCCCGGCGCCGGTCACTTCAGGTTGCCGGACAGGAACTGCTGCAGGCGTTCGCTGCGCGGACGCACCAGCACCACCTTCGGGTCGCCCTCCTCCTCGACGCGCCCCTGGTGCACGAAGATCACGTGGTTCGACACCTCGCGCGCGAAGCCCATCTCGTGCGTCACCACCATCATCGTGCGCCCCTCCTCGGCGAGCGAGCGCATCACCTTCAACACCTCGCCGACCAGCTCCGGATCGAGCGCCGAGGTCGGCTCGTCGAACAGCAGCACCGCCGGCTCCATCGCCAGCGCGCGCGCGATCGCGACGCGCTGTTGCTGTCCGCCCGACATGTGGGCCGGGTAGGCGTCACGCAACTTCCACACCCCCACGCGTTCGAGGTAGCGCTCCGCACGCTCGCGCGCCTCTGCCTTCGACAGCCCGAGCACATGCACCGGCGCCTCGACGACGTTCTCGAGCACGGTCATGTGGCTCCACAGGTTGAAGTGCTGGAACACCATCGACAGCCGCGTGCGGATCTGCTGCAGCTGGCGCGCGTCCTTTACCGTGAGCTCGCCCTTGCGGTTGCGCACCAGCTCGACCTCCTTGCCCGCCACCAGGATGCGGCCGGCGGTCGGGCATTCGAGGAAGTTGATGCAGCGCAGCCAGGTGCTCTTGCCCGAGCCGGACGAGCCGATGATGCTGATCACGTCGCCCGAGTTCGCGGTGAGCGAGACCCCCTTGAGCACCTCATGGTCGCCGTAGGATTTGTGCAGGTCTTCGACGCGGACCTGTTCGACGCTGGCCTTGTGGTTCATGTTGTTCTCTTGCTTGGGGGCCTGCGAGGCGCCCGGCGTGTCGCCGCGGGTTAGCGCTCGGCATCGCCGCGGATCGGCGACGGTGGGGGCGCAGCACTCGCGGCGGGGTTGATCAGGACTGCCTTCCCGCCTCCGCCTTGCGAGGCGCCAGGTGGGCGAGCCAGCGGTGCTCGGCGAGCCTGAACAGGCCCACCAGCACGAAGGTGAGCGCGAGGTAGATCAGGCCGACGAAGACGAAGGCCTCGAAGGGCGCGAAGTGGCGGGAATACACATCGCGCGCCGCGCCGGTGAGGTCGACCAGGGTCACCGCGCTGGCGATCGCCGAACCCTGCAGCATCAGGATCACTTCGTTGCTGTAGGCGGGGATCATGCGCCGCAGCGCCGACGGGATCACGATGCGCTGCAGCGCCTTCAACCGCGTCATGCCCATCGCCTTGGCCGCCTCGAGCTCACCGTGCGGGGTGTTGCGCATGCTGCCGGCGAGGATCTCTACGGTGTAGGCGCAGGTGTTGAGGCCGAAGGCGAACAAGGCGCAGAAGTAGGGCTCGCGGAACAGCGTCCACACCGGATGCCCGGCCTCCCAGGCTGCGCGCATCCATTCCCACTGCGAGGCGCCGTAATACACCAGCAGCAACTGCACCAGCATCGGCGTGCCGCGGAAGAAGTAGGTGTAGGCGGCGACCGGGGCCGCCACGAGGCGATTGGGGGACAGGCGCAGAACCGCAAGCGGGATCGCCGCGAAGAAACCGAACAGCAGCGCGAAGCCGGTGAGCTGGAGGGTCATCCACAGGCCGCGCCAGAACTGGGGCAGGCTGCCGGTGATGACGCTGAGGTCGAAGAGTTCCATGGGCGCCCCCCTCAGACCTGGGTCTCGCGCACACCGGCGCTGTAGCGCCGCATGAGCACGCCGAGGCCGTAGCTCGACAGCGCGGTCATCGCCAGGTAGAGCACGCAGACCGCGAGATAGAAGGTGAAGGGCTGGTGCGTCGAGCGCCCGGCCTGGTCGGCGATCCGCGTCATGTCGGAGAGGCCGATCATGGACACGATCGCGGTGCTCTTGAGCAGCACCAGCCAGTTGTTGCCGATGCCCGGCAGGGCGAAGCGCAGCATCTGCGGGAACAGGATGCGGCGAAAGACCTGCCAGGTGCTCATGCCGTAGGCGCGCCCGGCCTCGAGCTGGCCCGCAGACACGGCGAGGAAGGCGCCGCGGAAGGTCTCGGTGAAATAGGCGCCGAAGATCAGCCCGATCGTCAGCACGCCGGCCACGAAGGGGTCGATCTCGATGAAGTCCCAGCCGAAGTGGTCGATGACGAGGTTGAGCAGCACCTGCCCGCCATAAAACACCAGCAGCATCATCACCAGATCGGGCACGCCGCGCATCACCGTGGTGTAGAGCATGGTCCACAAACGCAGCGGCAGGAAACCCGACAGCTTGCAGGCGGCCCCGATCAGGCCGGTCACCAGCGCGAGCAGCACCGACACCAGCGCCACCTTGAGCGTGACCCAGGCGCCGGCGAGCAGGCTGGGGGAGTATTCGATCAGGGCATCCATGGCGCACCGATTCGGAGTGAAAGACGCGCACGCCCCCGCTCAGGCGAGCGCGCGGCAGGGAAAGGCCGCGGCCCGCACGAACGCGGCCGCGGTCGATCAGGGCGATCAGTTGCCGTAGATGTCCATCGGGAAGTACTTCTTCTGGATCGCGTCGTACTTGCCGTTGGCACGAATCGCCGCGAGGGCCTGGTTGAGCTTCTCGGTGAGTTCCTTGTCGCGCTTGCGCACCGCGATGCCGATGCCCTCGCCGATCACCGCCTTCTCCTCGGCATTGCGACCGAACAGGCGATCGCCCGCCACGTCGTAGCCCTCGCCCTCGGGCTTGGTCAGGAAACCGCCGTAGGCCTCGAGATAGTCGACGAAGGCTGCATCCAGGCGCCCGGCACGCAGGTCGAGGTAGGCCTCGTCCTGCTTGGCGTAACGCACGATCTGCAGACCCTTGCCGTCCCAGTACTTGGTGGCGAAGTTGTCCGACACCGTACCGCGCTGCACGCCGACCTTCTTGCCCTTGAGCAGCTCGAGGTCGGGACGCAGCTCGGAGCCCTTCTTCGCGATCAGGGCGAGCGGCGAGGCATAGTATTTGTCGGTGAAGTCGACCTTGGCCTTGCGTTCCTCGGTGATCGACATCGAGGCGATGATGGCGTCGAACTTGCGCGAGACCAGCGCCGGGATCATGCCGTCCCATTCCTGCTTCACCCAGGTGCACTTCGCCTTCATCTCTTCGCACAGGGCGTTGCCGATGTCGATGTCGAAGCCCGCCATGCTGCCGTCGGCCGTGGTGGTGTTGAACGGGGGATAAGCGCCTTCGGACGCCATGCGGATCTCGTTCCAGTCCTTGGCGAAACTGGCACCGGCGTGAAGGGCAAGCACTGCGCACAGAAGGGCGTATTTTTTCATCCAGAACTCCTCGATTGGTTTGTTGTTGGCTTCTTCGCGCCCTTGCCGCATGGGTCTCGGGCAAAGCAGCGGATCGACCGGCAATTCCGCAGGGGCCGAATGGTGTCAAAAAAAACCCTTCGCCTCAATTACCGTATTCCGCGATGTGCGCCCGTTACGGGTAGCTCGCGCGCCGCAACAGACACCTGCAACCCGACCCGGTCAAGCGTATCACGCCGCGCAAGCCTGCTGGCGCGCGCTCCATGCTGGCACGCACCGCAGCTCTGTGGCGTAATGAAAGGCCCGGCTCCAAGTGATACTTCCATGCCCTCCTCCGTCCCGCTCTCGGTGCTCGATCTCGCACCGATCACCGCCGGCAGCACGCCGGCAGATGCGCTGCGCAACACGCGCGAACTCGCCCAGCTCGCCGATCGCTGCGGCTATACCCGCTACTGGCTCGCCGAACACCACAACATGACCGGCATCGCCAGCGCCGCAACCGCGGTGGTGATCGGACACATCGCCGGCGCGACCCGCCGCATCCGCGTCGGCGCCGGCGGCATCATGCTGCCCAACCATGCACCGCTGGTCATTGCCGAACAGTTCGGCACCCTGGAGTCGCTCTTTCCTGGCCGGATCGACCTCGGCCTCGGACGTGCTCCGGGCACCGACCAGACCACCGCGCGCGCGCTGCGGCGCAATCTGGTCGGCAGCGACGACCACTTCCCGCAGGACGTGCTCGAACTGCAGTCCTACTTCCAGCCGGCCGGGCCCGGCCAGGCCGTACGCGCGGTGCCCGGCGAAGGGCTGCAGGTGCCGCTGTGGCTGCTCGGCTCGAGCTTCTACGGTGCCGAACTCGCCGCCCGGCTCGGCCTGCCCTTCGCCTTCGCCTCGCACTTCGCACCGCGCTTCCTGTTCGAGGCGGTCGACCTCTACCGCAGCAACTTCCGTCCCTCCGCCCAGCTCGACAAGCCCTGGTTCGCGGTTGCCGCCAACGCGATCGCCGCCGACACCGACGCCGAGGCGGAGTACCTGCTGCGCTCCCTGCAGCTGCGCTTCGCCGCGATGGCACGCGGGGTGCGCGGGCAGCTGCAGCCTCCGGAGGCCTTCGTCGACACCGATTGGTCTACCTCCGAGCTCGCCTTCGCCGAGCAGTCGCTCGCCTGCTCGGCAGTGGGCGCCCCCGACACCGTTCGCCAGCAGCTGGAGACCCTGATCGAGCGTACCGGAGCGAACGAGCTGATCCTCACCGCGCAGATCTTCGACCACGGCGCCCGCCTGCGCTCGTTGGAGCTCGTCGCGCGCGCATGGGGACTGCCGGTGGAGGACACCGTGGCAGGCGCCTGAGCGCACACCCGAGCAAAACGGAAAAGCCGTGCTGCACCCTGGGGGCAGCACGGCTTTTCCTGGATGCAACACCGGCCCGGAGGCCGGGACAAATCAATGCGGGCGCAGGTTCGCCTTGTCGCCTTCCGCACCTTCGGCCGCCGGTGTGGCCGGCGCCGCCGGAGCGGGCTCCTCGGGCAGAGGCTCGGGCTTGCGTTCGAGGGCGAGCTCGAGCACGCGGTCGATCCACTTCACCGGCACGATCTCGATGGCGTTCTTGATGTTGTCGGGGATCTCGGCGAGATCCTTGACGTTCTCCTCGGGGATCAGCGCGGTACGGATGCCGCCGCGCACCGCAGCCAGCAGCTTCTCCTTGAGACCGCCGATCGCCAGCACCTCGCCGCGCAGGGTGATCTCGCCGGTCATCGCCACGTCGCAACGCACCGGAATGCCGGTGAGCACCGACACCAGCGCGGTCGAGATCGCGATGCCCGCCGACGGTCCGTCCTTGGGGATCGCGCCTTCCGGCAGGTGGATGTGCAGGTCGCTCTTCTGATAGAAGTCCGGGTCGATGCCGAGCGAGCGCGCGCGCCGGCGCACCACCGAGAGCGCGGCCTGGATGGACTCCTGCATCACCTCGCCGAGCTTGCCCGTGGTGACCACCTTGCCCTTGCCGGGCAGCTGCACCGCCTCGATGGTCAGCAGCTCGCCGCCGACCTCGGTCCACGCGAGACCGGTGACCTGGCCGACCTGGTTCTCCTTCTCGGCCATGCCGAAGCTGTACTTGCGCACGCCGAGGAACTTGTCGAGGTTCTTCGCGTTGACGACCACCTTGCTCGTGCGGCTCTTGAGCACGAGCTGCTTGACCACCTTGCGGCAGACCTTGGAGATCTCGCGCTCGAGGCTGCGCACGCCGGCCTCGCGCGTGTAGTAGCGCACGACGTCACGCACCGCTTCCTCGGTGACCGACAGCTCCTCGCGCTTGAGCCCGTTGTTCTTCATCTGCTTGGGCAGCAGGTAGCGCTGGGCGATGTTGATCTTCTCGTCCTCGGTGTAACCCGACAGGCGGATCACCTCCATGCGGTCGAGCAGCGCCGGCGGAATGTTGAGCGTGTTGGCGGTGGCGACGAACATCACGTCGGAGAGATCGAAATCGACCTCGACGTAGTGGTCCTGGAAGGTGTGGTTCTGCTCCGGGTCGAGCACCTCGAGGAGCGCCGACGAAGGATCGCCACGGAAGTCCATGCCGAGCTTGTCCACCTCGTCGAGCAGGAAGAGCGGGTTCTTGACCCCGACCTTGCTCATGTTCTGCAGGATCTTCCCGGGCATCGAACCGATGTAGGTGCGGCGGTGGCCGCGGATCTCGGCCTCGTCGCGCACGCCGCCGAGCGCCATGCGGATGAACTTGCGGTTGGTGGCCTTGGCGATCGACTGGCCGAGCGAGGTCTTGCCCACGCCCGGGGGGCCGACCAGGCACAGGATCGGCGCCTTGACCTTGTCCACGCGCTGCTGCACGGCGAGATATTCGAGGATGCGTTCCTTGACGCGCTCGAGGCCGTAGTGGTCCTTGTCGAGGACCTTCTCGGCTTCGCCAAGATCCTTGCTGACGCGCGACTTCTTCTTCCACGGCAGGCCGATCAGGGTGTCGATGTAGTTGCGCATCACGGTCGCTTCCGCCGACATCGGCGACATCAGGCGCAGCTTCTTGAACTCGGCCTCGGCCTTCGCCAGCGCTTCCTTGGGCATGCCGGCGGACTTGATCTTCTTGTCCATCTCCTCGAGATCGGCACCCTCCTCGCCCTCGCCGAGCTCCTTCTGGATGGCCTTGACCTGCTCGTTGAGGTAGTACTCGCGCTGGCTCTTCTCCATCTGGCGCTTGACGCGGCCGCGGATGCGCTTCTCGACCTGGAGGATGTCGAGCTCGCCCTCGAGCTGGCCGAGCAGCTTGTCGAGGCGCGCGCCGGTGTCGAACATCTCGAGCACTTCCTGCTTTTGCTCGAGCTTGAGCGGCAGGTGGGCGGCGATGGTGTCGGCCAGGCGCCCGGCCTCCTCGATGCCCGCGAGCGAGCCGAGGATCTCGGGCGGGATCTTCTTGTTCAGCTTAACGTACTGGTCGAACTGGGCGATGATCGCCCGCCGCATGGCCTCCAGCTCATGGCTGGGCGCCTCGGCGACCGGCACCGGGCGCACGCTGGCGACGAACAGGCTGCGCATGTCCTCGACGCGCTCGATGCGCGCGCGCTGCACACCCTCGACCAGCACCTTGATGGTGCCGTCGGGCAGCTTGAGCATCTGCAGGATGTTGGCGATGCAGCCGATGTCGTAGAGATCCTCGACCGCGGGTTCGTCCTTGGCGGCGGACTTCTGCGCCACGAGGAGGATGCTCTTGCCGTCTTCCATCGCGCTCTCGAGCGCCTTGATGCTCTTCGGGCGGCCGACGAAGAGGGGGATCACCATGTGCGGGAAGACCACCACGTCGCGCAGGGGCAACAGCGGCAGTTCCATCGCTTCGTTGGGGAGGGCAGCGTGACCCGACATTTTCTAGGTTTCCTCAAGCAAAAGGTCACACCCATGTGAGGGCGTGACCCGGAAATTCAAGCGGCCGGCCGGACGGAGCCGGCGTCGCCGGATCGGGCGGTGGTGGTACGCCGCGCTCAGTTGGCGCCCGACACCTTCTGTTGCTCGGCATAGATCAGCAGCGGCTTGCCGCCGTCCTCGATGGTGGACTCGTCCACCACCACCTTGGCGACGTCGTCGAGCGTCGGCAGGTCGTACATGATGTCGAGCAGCGCCACCTCGAGGATGGAGCGCAGCCCGCGCGCACCGGTCTTGCGCTTGATCGCCTTGCGCGCCACGGCGTGCAGCGCGTTGGGACGGATCTCGAGCTCGACGCCCTCCATCGAGAACAGCTTCTGGTACTGCTTGACCAGCGCGTTCTTGGGCTCGATGAGGATCTGGATCAGCGCCGCCTCGTCGAGTTCCTGCAGGGTTGCGACCACCGGCAGGCGGCCGATCAGCTCGGGGATGAGGCCGAACTTGATCAGATCTTCCGGCTCGACCTGGCGGAAGGTATCGGTGAGGTTCTTGCCTTCCTTGCTCTTGACCTCGGCGCCGAAGCCGATGCCGACCTTCTCGGTACGGTTGCGGATGACCTTCTCGAGGCCGTCGAAGGCGCCACCGCAGATGAACAGCACGTTGGTGGTGTCAACCTGGATGAAGTCCTGGTTCGGGTGCTTGCGCCCGCCCTGCGGCGGAATCGACGCGACCGTGCCCTCGACCAGCTTGAGCAGCGCCTGCTGCACGCCCTCGCCCGACACGTCGCGGGTGATCGAGGGGTTGTCGGCCTTGCGCGAGATCTTGTCGATCTCGTCGATGTAGATGATGCCCTGCTGCGCCTTGTCGACATCGTAGTCGCACTTCTGCAGCAGCTTCTGGACGATGTTCTCGACGTCCTCGCCGACGTAGCCGGCCTCGGTCAGCGTGGTCGCGTCGGCCATCACGAAGGGGACGTCGAGCAGGCGCGCGAGCGTCTGCGCGAGCAGGGTCTTGCCCGAACCAGTAGGGCCGATCAGCAGGATGTTGCTCTTGGCAAGCTCGACGTCGTCCTGGCGCGCATCGATGTGGCGCAGGCGCTTGTAGTGGTTGTACACCGCGACGGCGAGACTACGCTTCGCCAGCGACTGACCGATCACGTACTGGTCGAGGATCGAGCAGATCTCGTGCGGGGTGGGCAGCGTGCCCTTGATCCCCTCGCCACCCTCCGCACCGACGACCTCGTCGCGGATGATGTCGTTGCACAGCTCGATGCACTCGTCGCAGATGAAGACCGAAGGGCCGGCGATCAGCTTGCGCACCTCGTGCTGGCTCTTGCCGCAGAAGGAGCAGTACAGCAGCTTCTCGCCGCCAGCCTTCTTGTCCGTCATGTGGGGGTTCTCCAGAAATCAGGTGTCGTCGCGGCTGGTCAGCACCTTGTCGACCAGGCCGTACTCGACGGCCGCCGTCGCCGACATGAAGTTGTCGCGATCGGTGTCCTTCTCGATGCGCTCGAGCGGCTGCCCGGTGTGCTTGGACAGCATGTCGTTGAGGCGCGAGCGCAGGTAGAGGATCTCGCGAGCGTGGATCTCGATGTCCGAGGCCTGCCCCTGGAAGCCGCCGAGCGGCTGGTGGATCATCACGCGCGAATTGGGCAGGATGAAGCGCTTGCCCTTCTCGCCCGCCGCCAGCAGGAAGGCGCCCATGCTCGCCGCCTGGCCGATGCACAGCGTGCTGACGTTCGGCTTGATGAACTGCATGGTGTCGTAGATCGCCATGCCGGCGGTCACCGACCCGCCGGGCGAGTTGATGTAGAAGTAGATGTCCTTGTCCGGGTTCTCGGACTCGAGGAACAGCAACTGGGCGACGATCAGGTTGGCGGTGACGTCGTTGACCGGGCCGACGAGGAACACCACCCGCTCCTTCAGTAGGCGCGAATAGATGTCGTAGGCGCGTTCGCCGCGACCACTCTGTTCGACCACCATCGGAACCAGGCCGAGACCGACCGGGTTCCAGTCGCTGCTGTGCTGGGGTGTTCCTTGCATCATTCGTCAGACCCTCTGCGACCTCAGGCCGCGTTGCCCATCAGTTCGTCGAACGCCACTTCCTTGTCGGAAGTGTCGGCCTTCGCGCAGACCCACTCGACGACGTTGTCTTCGATGACCACCGCCTCGGCCTGCGCCAGACGCTCCGGTTGAGCGTAATACCAGCGCACGAGTTCCGAAGGATCCTCGTAACTTTGCGCCATCTCCTCGACCAGGGCGCGGATCTGCTCGGGCTTGGCGTGCAGCTCGCTGGCCTTGACCAGCTCGGCCATGATCAGGCCCAGCTTGACGCGGCGCTCGGCCTGGTCCTTGAACCACGACGGATCGACCGGGATGTCCTTGGTCTTGAGGCCGCGCATCTCGAGGTCGCGGCGGGCGTTGTCGGCGAGTTGGTTGGACTCGGCCTGCACCAGCGCCTTGGGCACGTCGATCGGGGCGACCTCGATCAGCGCGTCCATGACCTGCTCCTTGAGGCGGGACTGGATGCGACGCTTGACCTCGCGCTCCAGGTTGCCCTTGACCTCCTCGCGCAGCTTGGCGACGTCGCCGTCGGCCACGCCCAGCGAGCGCGCGAAGTCGGCGTCGACCTCGGGCAGCACCGGCTCCTCGACCGCCTTGACGGTGATCTCGAACTGGACCTGCTTGCCGGCCAGATTGGCGGCATGGTAGTCCTCGGGGAAGGTCATGTCGAAGGTCTTGCCCTCGCCGGCTGCGAGACCGACCACGGCATCCTCGAAGTCCTTGAGCATGGAGCCCGCGCCGACCACGAAGGGGAAGTCCTGGGCCTGGCCGCCGTCGAACACCTCGCCGTCCATGCGACCGGTGAAATCGATCACGACGCGGTCGCCCGCGGCGGCGGCGCGCTCGACCGCCTTGAAGCCGGTGCGCTGCTTGCGCAGGACCTCGATGGTCTTGTCGACCTCGGCGTCACCCACGTTCAGCACCGGGCGCTCGATCTTGCGACCGGCGAACTCGCGCACCACCACGTCGGGGTACACCTCGAACACGGCGGTGAATTCCAGCGTAC
>Ga0116143_10005573_pt1 | contig 11296 bp, 10 predicted proteins | sample AD_UKC034_MetaG_FD_89745 | JGI IMG/M metagenome (GOLD analysis project Ga0116143, IMG submission 89745) | Active sludge microbial communities of municipal wastewater-treating anaerobic digesters from USA - AD_UKC034_MetaG | ecosystem: Engineered > Bioreactor > Anaerobic > Digestate | place: USA...
CATCTGACGAACCATGGACGCACACTCTCCATCCCCTATCATCGTCAAATCAAACATAATCTGTTCCTTTTTTAGTGCTTCTGCAACGAGAATGGCATCCGTAGCATGCTTCCAACGAAGCATTCTTCCTGTCCATAGCAAATGACACTTTCCGTCCTGTATTCTGGTTCGTTCCTCGACAGAATACTTCACAAATTCCGGGAAATAGCCCCATCGAAGCATTTTACCCGGATAGGCTAAAAACAAATGAAAATCAGAGGCCACATACGCACCCGCACATAGTAAATATACCGGATTCTTTCGATACCTCGTATGTTCCTTCAGCTTATGATAGTAGCCACGAGGGCGAAGCGCTTTGCTTTGTCCGGTTTTATACAATCGTTCAAAATATCGAAAGGTTAATCTGCCGGATGCTACTCGATCATGGATATACGAATCATGTGTTCCTCCACAGATTACAACATCACTCTCCATGACCAGACGGCTGCATTCCTGCATATCATCATCAAAGTGTCTTACAAAGGGATAGATCTTTTCATCTATTCCCCACCCCATACGAATTCGTTCCTCCTCCATTCGATTCGTTGCAATAAAGATAAAGGATACCTCCTTAGCCTGTGCCATTTCCAATACAAAAGGAAGCTGATGATGTGTCAGATAATTTGATATAAATACGATATTCAACATATGCCTCCTTTTATTGCCTAAAGATTATCCTTCACGATCATCTCATAAACCCAGCATAACATTTTATAGTTCGCTTTTGCATCATGTGTCAGCATCGCTCTTGCGCGTGCGGCCTGTCCCAATGAGATTGCGAGTTCCTCATCCATAAAGATCCGTTTGACGGCATGAACCAGCTCATCAATATGATCCGGCGCTACCATGAGAACTTCTTTCTCATCCTCAGCAAGAGATGCTATTCCACCAACATTCGCGGCAACACACGGCATTCCCAGCAGCATTGCCTCACCTAAGGAATTGGGTGAATTCTCTATGATGGATGGAATTACATACACGCCTGCATTAAGATATCGCTTCATCATCTCCGAAGCATCCAGGGAACCTAAAAACTTCACCTTATTCTCCAGATGATTTTCTTTTATCAGATCATTTAAGTATTTACCATAGGAGGATATTTTAAGTTTCTCCTTCAGACTATGATGTGCCGTTACATTGTCTCCGGCCACGTATAGCAATACATCCGGGAAATCTTCCTGTAGTTGTGCCAGTGCCTGAATCAAAAAATGGATTCCTTTAATCGGATAATTGCCCTGTGCAGCAAAAATCGTATGCCGATGATTCGGCTGTGGTCTCCACATATGTCCGTAAAACTCCGGACGCAGGGTCTCGTTGACTGTATAATATGCACAGGATGGATTGATTTTCTCCATATATGCCTTATCAAAAGCGGTTCTTCCGCATACATGCTCTGCCAGTCTTAGTAATTCAGCCTCATGCTCTCCACGCTGTACAAATTTCTCTTTCTGCTGCCAGATTGTATCCTTTTTCAGAATATCCCGAAATGTTGCGCGTTCTGCCACTTCCTGTGGTATGCCGGCATAATAGACTTTAGCATACAGTTCCATAATTCCCTGCAAATGAATGAGTACCCGTTTCTTCCATTCCTTCACATGCAACATGGCCAGTGTATGAGGATATTCTGTTCCAAAACAATGGATTACATCCGGCAAAAACTCCTCGCAAATCAGTCCCAGCGCAGATTCCAATGAACTATCATAGACTTCCGGATGATTGCTGTCCTCATAGAAACCAAAATAAGCGATCCCATCTACAACACCGTGAATATTTTCCTCCTGCTTTACCGGAAATGCGATACCCAGTTCCATGAACTGATTCTTTTGAACTTCCGCAGCCAATCCAAGAATCCACCCCTCTTTATTGCTTGCCGGGCATTTCAAAGCCTTGGCAATAATGGATGGCATGAGATTACATAACCATAATACCTTCATAGGGATTTCCTTTCTTTTTGGTAACACAGTTTCTTCAGTTTCTGATATAATCCTGACAAATGTTTACTTTTCGCAATTCTTTTTCGCAATGGCTGTAATGTCAGAATCATCGCCAAACGGTACCAATAACATTTTCCCCCTAGATATTTCTTTGTAATAACTTTATGTTCCAAATCTGCTTTCTTCAGATTTTCTTTTGTTTCCGAAAATCCCCCACCTTCATAGGATGCTACAACAACCGGAATATAGTGACACTCTGCTTTCTGTGCATATCTGCACCAGAGAAAATGTTCGTAATCCGCCCGCACGGGATACGTAAGATCATATCCTCTTTGCTCAAATAGTGCTCTGTCATAGAAGCACACCTGATGACACGGAATATTACGATAGCAGACGAAATCAGTTATTGTATGTGCGCAGGAATCAATTAAGCCCTGCGTCCTTCGATATAAATCTCCATAGAATATCCTGGTTGCGTTACCATCCAATGAATTCTTTTTTTGAATAAATTCAGCAACCGTGGATAATACTTCACTGTTATAAAAATAGTCCCCACAATTAAGGAACAGATAATACTCACCCTTTGCTTCTATGACAGCCTGATTCATCGCATCATAGATTGATGTATCCTTTTGTGAGATGATACGAATCTTCTCACTCTCCTGCAGCAGTTCCAAAGATCCGTCTTTGGATTCTCCATCCTTAATAAGAATCTCATAATCATAAAACTGTTGTGCCAAAATACTGTCCACAGTTCTTTTGAGTTCTTCTCCTGCATTAAGGCTGACTACAATAATTGTAAATTTCATGTCTGCCTCCTTATTCAAAAAGCCATGTGGTATATGGCAATATTCTAATATTAATTTCTGCAGCTCTTTGCAAAAAGAGGATAAAATATCCTACCCCCGCAAGAACAATGATTATCGTCCACCATTTACGATGCTTCTTAGGCATATCCTTTAATATCATCGGTATCAGAAATAATTGACTGACATTCAGATAATATCCTATTCTGGAGACAAATGGGACAAAGAAAAAGCAGGAATACAATATCAGTGCACCAACATTTAATTGGAAGAAAAACCTGCACGCTCTGCTGTTTTTTAATGAATATTTATAATAAAGCAGGCACAGCACAATTACTGCCAGGCATCTTGCAATATTGACATAGCTGATTCCCGTGCCCAAAAGATACTCTTCCTCGTTAACATAGGATGGATATAACCATAGTAACAATTTCATATACCCGTTTTTAGCCACTAATCCTGTAATCCCAAGCATTCCAAGGATTAGATAATGCCACCATTTCCAGGTACATTTGGCAACAAAAAACAAAACCAGAACGACAAGCACGGACTTATGAAACAACGATGCCAACACAATCCACAATACAAACTTCATGTAATGTTGATGCAAAAGGTCATACATCGCATACACAACGATTGCCAGTGCCAGATAATACCGAACCGTATTGAACGTTTGAAAATAAAGTCCCAGCGTCATAAACAGGAAAAAGGACATTTTGAAATCTACACTCTGTCGATAAAGTCCTGCCAGAAAAATCAGTATGGTAAAAAAAGCAAATACGCCAAATACAACCAGATAATACTCTCCATCCAAAAAACGGTATATTGCAGTTACAATAAGATTAAACCCTTTCTCTGTAACAACAAAATTACCACATACAATATCATGAAAATGATCGATATACGTCTGATAATCATTTCCTGTTCGAATCCGAAGAACCGATACACCAAAAAGCAATGCAAAAATTCCCGTCAGACAGATTCTGTTAACAACCCATTGTCTTGATCTTAGACGGTCACCCTTGCCTTGTACCTTGTCTATATATTTCACCTGGCAGGCAATCCATACAGATGCCGCTACAATGATACAGTACAAAATCATAGACGCCCTTCCCGGATTCCTTCCTTCATCAAATGCAACGCCTTTGATGCTTTAATATCACGACACATCACTCGCTTCTTACGCAATATGAATACCCATGCAAAAAAAGTTGCCATATTTCGATACAGATAGTGATAAAGCACACCCCGATCAAAAAAGAATTTCTCTGTATATCCCTGAAACCATGTGGATTCGCGTTCTGTTTCTTCTCCGATTTCAATTGGAAGTGCATAAACACGAAAATGCTTCCTTAAGCAGTCACGCAAAAACAAACTATCCTCACCATTACTATACTTGGCGCCACCACCAAATAATGTAGAGAATCTGATCCCCGACTGCCTTAGTATCGGTAGACGAACCGCAAAACTATAAGTCGGATATCTTCCGGAGTTATACCAGCGAACACGACTTTCCTTCTGGATGTAATAGGTGGCACGCTTGGGTGAAACTCTCATATTAAACAACAGCATGTCCGCCTTTTGATGCTGTTCAAAGGCCTGGCATATCTGATCCGCAAATCCTTTGTCGTAAACAATGTCCTCATCAGAAAAAAGAATAATATCCGTATCTGCATCTGTATGCTCCAAAGCAGCATTTCGATTGGCACCTACGCCTCTGCCTGTACAATGGTATACTCTGATGGAATGTTGATTCAATGACAAATTCTGTGTTCTATCCTGATCACACTGATTCACAATAACTGCGTCGCAATCTAATTGCATTCTGTGAATCAGCTGCTCGGGGTTTTGTTGTAATGCGGCAACCAATACCTGTAGCTTCATCTGTTTCCTCACTTGTCCCTATGATAATAAGCAAAGTAAAATACCCGCTCTACATTATTCAAAATCACAGCATCCGGCATGCAGTTCTGATACCGGTAATTTTTCCATTCCTTCGCAATGCATGCACCATCATGGCATCCGGCGGAAATAACTAATATCCACGCATCCATTGCTGATAAAGCAGCATAAAAATCCTCTGTCTCGTTTTCATTTATTACTATGATATGGGCTTCCTTCGGGACACATTGTCCTAATTGTTCCATACATTCCGCATTTCGTTTTGCATTTGACTGCGTAAAAACAACACCAATATTCCTGCAATCCTTGAATTGCTTTAGATTTCTGCGCAGTTCCTCCATGACCTTAAGCTCTGCCTCTTTCTGTTGCTCCTGTCGTTTTCCTGCCAGAAGAGTGCCTGCCACCAGAATGCCAAATCTGCGTTCCAGTTCAGCTTCCGTGTAGACAGAATCATCCATTGCACTGCGATAACAGATGACCAGAATTCCGATGATACCAAATACGACAAATCCGGCGATCAAAACCCGTGACGTATAATTCTTGCCATTTACTTCCTGTGTTGGTGGCTGGTCCCAGATTTCAATTTTTTGAAAACCATCTGTACGTTTTGCAAATGCAATCAATGCAATCCCAAGTGCTTCCTGAATCTGTTCTGCCGTCTGCGGATTGGTCCATTCAACCTCCACCCAGATATACTTGATATCTGACATTGTTGGAATGTTCGCAGCCTCAGCTATTTCCTCCTGCGTAATACCCTCCAGAAACATTGCAGCCTCTCCCGCAATCTGATCCGTATCCAGAATATCATTCCAGGTATAATCATTATAGAAATCGTGGATATCCCCTACCTGCTCCTGATCAAATGTAATCGCATACAAAACGCGGGATTGATAGAGCTGGCTTTGATTAATCAGATTCACCCACAGCCAGTAAACAGCTCCGCAGAGCAGTGCCCCAAGGATTGCTGTCAAACATATTTTCCAGACATTTTTCCGATTTAACAAAAGGAATCTCTTCCAATCGAATTCTTCCTTCATAAAGTCTTCCATCCGTTACTCTTCCTCTTTCTTCAGTGCTGTCGTCTGTGATGTCTCAACGCCTTCTGTACTTTCTGGTTTGAGGACAATCTTTAATGTCAGCAACATCAGTTTCAGATCCAGCCATACAGAATAATTTTCAATATATGCCAAATCTAATTTCAACTTATCATATGGAGTCGTATTATACTTTCCATACACCTGAGCATATCCGGCAAGGCCTGCTTTAACTTTCATTCGAAATGCAAATTCCGGCATTTCTTCCATATACTCCTTAATAATCTGCGGTCGCTCAGGTCTTGGACCAATAAAGGACATTTCTCCAATCAGAATGTTTACCAACTGCGGTAATTCATCAATTCGCACTGCACGGATGAATTTACCGATTGGAGTAATTCTGCTGTCATTTTTGGCTGCCAGTCTGGCAACACCATCCTTCTCTGCATCTACCTTCATGCTTCTGAATTTCAGTATTTTAAATTCTTTTCCATTCATAGTACACCTGATCTGTTTATATAGAACCGGGCCCCAGTCATAACACTTAATTCCTATTGCTGTCAAAAGCATTATGGGTGATGTGATAATCAATAAGATTACAGCACAGATCAAATCGATACAGCGTTTTGTAATTCGCTGTTCAACATTGAGTGCATACTCTCTAGTCAGGTAAATAGGAGTGTCAAATATATGCATTTCCGTCGTCCCCTTGACCAGAACATCCGGAATCTTAGGCATCATATAAACACGTATGGACTTACCATAACAGAATTTGAGCAATCGGTTGCGCTCTGCCATTGGGATATCCCAGATGACCAATGCATCATAGCGCTTCTGTACTTCCTCACAAATTGCCTCATAACCTTCTGAAATGTCCATACATTTACATATATTATACTTGTCCGGCCTGCTGTTAAATTTCTTAATAATATAATCAACAGAACGGTCTCCTGAAACCAGCAGCATATCTCTTGGTGGAAACATCATGGTATAAACACCCTGACTAATGGCAGTCCAGAGTGCAATCCATACGATATCTGTCGCCATAAGCAATAACATATAATTGGGATTGACTAATTTGGCTGACATAAGGGAAATCACTGCATAAATAATTACATTTACACCAAAGGTTGATAGTGCCTGTGAAAAAAAGACTTCCCAGGCCTTCAGATATCCAATTCTCATGCCACCATACATCTTGGAAATCAGGAACAGAAGGAGTGCATAAATAGCAATTAGCAAAATATCACCCTTGATCCAGAAAATCATTGCTACAGTCTTTTTATATGCCTGAAACCAGCATAATGCAAAAGCTGTTACCTGGGCAGCCAGGCTTAATACCGATAAAAAAAGCATTATTATTCTTCTAGAGGTTTCCAGTTTCCGCATAATCTATGTCACGCTCCCTTTCCAGCGATTATTTCTAAAAGCATCCTAATATTATAACAAACTCAAATTCTTCTGGCAACCGCTCGCACAGCCCATCCAGCTAAGCAGGTTAAGCTCTTCCACCAACCAAGTTGCTCCTGATTGCGATAGAGACTCCAGATTCTCCTGATTGCCTCCAGCTTATTTGAAGAAAGTGATTGTCCGGCTCTACGGTAGATCACAAGATTCTCGTCCAATCCATATGCTGTTATACCACTTCTTAATATTCTCCACCAGGTTGCAGTGTCCTCGCTTTTTACCTCCGGCATAAAAATGCTTTCTTTGTTCAGTTTGTGTAAATCAAACATTACAGTAGAAGTAAAAATAACTGTTCTCGACAACGCTTCCCGATAACTCAGTGTTTGGGGTGCACGAACCACTTTTCCGGTTCCCACAGCATCCGCATCTCCAAATTCATACGAGGTAAACACAAATGCCGCATCCTTTTCTTTCATAAAGTCCAGCGTACGCTTCAGTTTACTCTCACACCATACATCATCAGCATCCAGAAAAGCAAGATACCTGCCTTTTGCCATGGTAATGCCCTGGTTTCTGGCACGTGCCGCACATCCGCCTTGCTGCAGTGGAATGAGCCTGATTCTTGTATCCGTATAAGTCTTCATTTTACTAATACTTGCATCGGTTGATCCATCATCAATGAGTAGTAGTTCAAAATTCTGATAACTCTGTTTTAAAACCGTCTCTATCGTCTTTCCTATATACTTCTCTGCATTATATACAGGAACAACTATACTAATCAAATCTTCCACATCAGTCCTCCTTAGTCATTTCTGACATACATCAAATACTTCGAACTAGATGAATATAAAACAAAAACATCAGATATCTGTTTTGGAATCTCAATTCCACTCAATGCAAAATCATTTTGGGTTAATACCAGGATATCGCATCCACGCTCCAAAGCTGTACTTCCAATTTCAGGCAAGAAAAATGGCGCATGTTCCATCTCCCGATATGCATTTATTGTCTCCTCATCATAAATCTGGTGTAACTGCGTATCCTGTGAGCCCAGCCACAGATCCTTACCATAGAGAAGATTAATATTACCGCTATAAGTCCGCGCATATTGCATAATCTCCTGGTCTCCCCACAGCATAACATTAGGCATCTGATTCTCTTTGCGATACTCCTCAATTATTGTAATCATTTCATATTCACTTTGTGGAATATAAGAGGCATTGGCGATGAACGCATGTCCGTTTCCTGTATAGGATGTTGTTCCGGCTAAAATTAGAATGATTACCATTGCAAATCCAAAAACAACCTTATCTATTCTTTTCTTTACCAATGAAGTAGCACTTACACATACATACATAATTACAGGAGTCGTAGGCAATAACCACAACATCATATTATGCGCCTGTAATTCCGGCAGATATTGATTCACGACAAAGTAATACAACGGGTTAATTACAACCAGAAGGATTGCCAACGCATACCAGAACAGGTATCCGCTTTCTGTTCCCTTGTTGAATTTACTATACCACAGTGCAATCAACCCCGTTAGAAACAGCGCAGACAGACCTTCACTTCCTCCAGCCATTTCAAAAGCCTTCTGAATAGTCTCCATCATCGTTTTCGCATCCTCCTTCCCAATTTATAAATCATCGCAATGAAGGATGCAATCACAATCGCAATCAGAATAGGAATACAGCCCTTTTGCACATCTGTCAGGCATAGGGAACCCAGAATTGTGATTATCAGGTAAATGCAGGAACGCATCTTTTTATTGCCATAAATCTGATAACACAGATACACTGCATATGGAATCAGAATCGAATAAATAAATGTCTCTCCCCGGAATCCGCAATACATTTGATAATAGAAAATACAATCCGGCGCAAACGATCCACAAATATTCAATAATCCAATTCCCACAAAAAATGCCGCTTTCTTAACTTCTTTATTCTCTGCCTTCTGAAAGAATAGATTGGCCCATAAACTATAAACCATGTAGCTTAAGCCAAGACACCACAAAGGAGCAATACGGTATACAACCTCAGCAGCATGTCCTCCACAAAGTTTGCTCCAAAAAGCATACAGAAGTGGTAATGTCACCAGTTTTCCTCGAAAAGTAATACCATATACAAAAGTTGTTCCCATTCCGGGATGATTCTCATAAATCAAATTAGAAGCTAATGTGGTATTCACTGTTTCAACTGTAAAATCTCCCGTAGTATCCGGCATCAGGAAGAAAAAGCAAACAACCTGCAATGCAAATACAACGCAGGCTGTAATGAACGGTGAGGGTGTAATCAGTTGTTGCGGTAAAAAATCTGTTGAGATACTTTTCGCACAGAAAACAAGTGATACTGCCAAAAGCATTAAATGAATTGCACAGAAAATTCTGGTTACAGCGTCAAAGGGTGCCAACAGCTTAATCGCCGGCAAAATCAATGCTTCCCAGATAAGAATGACAATAAGCGTGCCATTTAAGCACGTTTCCATTGGGTTCTTCTCATAATCTCCAAGTAATTTCTGACCAAGTTTTCCAATCAGATATGCTGTAACCAGCATGAAAACCGGTAGTAAATATACCATACACTAAGTCCTTCCATTCCCCACACTATGCTATATTGTAGCATACCTGAAATATAAAATAAAGAGTCCCAAAGAAGCGGACTCTTTATTCCTGAATTTTTAAAATCACAAAATCGGTATGGCAAATCACGCATTTATGCTTCCCATTCCATCATTTGTTCTAGTCGAATACGATCTACAATTCTTGCAATGCATTCGCTATTGGATAGACGTTCCCGTCCGACTCGATTAACATAACCAAACTCTTTGGCAAAGAATTCCGAGTCTCCATTGCGCCATGCAACCTCTATTGTATTACGAATCCCCCTTTCGACCTTTTGCTCTGTTGTTACATACTCCTTTGCAATTGCCGGATACAGGAGTTTTGTTACACTACTTACAGTGTCATTCTCCAGCAACAAGATTACTATGGCACTTCTTAAATAATAATAACCATTTAGATGCGCCGGTACTCCCATTTGATGTAACAATCCGGTAACTTTTACAATAAGCTTAGTTCGCTTATACTTGGATGTAGGCAAGAGTTGCTACCCCCTTTCCGCTCATATTTTTAGTAATGTGCAGCCCTTGTTTTGCCAAATATATTTTAACATCTTGCATATTCCAGAAATAGTGTCAAAAAACGCGTACAAGCTTAAAATTGCTGTTTTTTAAGAATTCTACCGTTTTCTTTTTACATTCTGGCTGTATCAACATTATCCTTAAACCACTGATAGGCCAATTCGATTCCTTCTTCCAGCTCTACCTTATGTGTAAATCCAAGGTTATGCAGCTTCGTAACATCTGTTAATTTTCTTGGTGTTCCATCCGGCATATCCTTATTCCATACCAGTTCGCCCTCAAAACCAACAACACGTTTTACCGTCTCTGCCAGTTCTTTAATGGTAACTTCCTTTCCTGTACCAATATTTACATGCTGTTCTCCATCATAATTTTCCAGAAGGAATACACACGCATCTGACATATCATCCACATACAGGAATTCACGAAGTGGGGTACCGGTTCCCCATAGTTCGACTGTTTTGGCATTTGTCACCTTGGCTTCATGGAATTTACGAATCATTGCAGGCATAACATGAGAGCCTTGGAGCTCATAGTTATCATGCGGGCCATACAGATTGGTCGGCATACAGCTGATAAAATTATCACCATACTGTTTCTTGAAGAAACGACACATCTCTAATCCTGAGATTTTAGCAATTGCATAGGCTTCATTCGTTACTTCCAAAGGCCCCGTTAGCAATGCATCCTCAGGGATTGGCTGGGGTGCCATTTTGGGATAAATACAGGTGCTTCCAAGGAATAACAGCTTCTTTACCTTATAGTCATGACAGCATTTAATCACATTACACTGAATCTGCATATTCTCATAAGCAAATTCTGCGGGTGTTGTATTGTTCGCATTAATTCCGCCAACCTTGGCCGCTGCCAGAACAACAACATCAGGCCGCTCTTTCTCAAAGAAATCACGAACATCCTGCTGTTCTAAAAGATTCAATTCTGCATGTGTGCGTCCAATAACATTCTGATATCCCTTTTTATTTAATGATCTTACAATTGCACTTCCTACCAGGCCTCTATGTCCGGCTAC
>Ga0116143_10005574_pt1 | contig 11295 bp, 14 predicted proteins | sample AD_UKC034_MetaG_FD_89745 | JGI IMG/M metagenome (GOLD analysis project Ga0116143, IMG submission 89745) | Active sludge microbial communities of municipal wastewater-treating anaerobic digesters from USA - AD_UKC034_MetaG | ecosystem: Engineered > Bioreactor > Anaerobic > Digestate | place: USA...
CCTCGGATAACACCGCCGAATCGAGGCACGCGCGTTTTGTCTCGGAGGAACGCAATCGCCGCGGCGCCTGTTTGCTTTAAGGCATCCAGGGTCGTGTCGATGATGTTGTACTGGCCGATAAACGGTGCGTAGGTGTTCCGGAGGAACTTCGCCACGAAGTCACAGTTCTTTGTGAAACTGAACTCTTGAAACTTGATGGCAGAGCGGTCCGTGGTCAGCTGGTGGCGGACGTAGAGTGGTTGATCAGGGCCGTCTTGAGCCAAGATCATAGTCCCACCGTCAGCGATGGTGTTCAGCTGATCTTCTGTGAAGTAGCGAGAGGAGTGGTCCAGGCCAAGGAAGCCAGACACCGCCAGGTTGGTGAAACCTTGCTGAGTCGGCAGGCCTGTGGTCAGCGCAGCGATTACCACTGGACCATAGATGCCCGGGAGGTTTTCGATGGTCTGACCTACGGGAGCTTTCAAAACGTCTGGCCATACGTGCACGCAGCGACGTGATGCAAAACTCTCGGAGTAGCCCTTGACCAGAGAAGCCTGCTCAGACTTCTGCATGTCGCGGTCCATCTGATAAGTCAGCGGGGCGACAACGGCAGCGACTCCGGCGATTGCGGCTGTAAGGACAACCTGCTTTTCGCTAGACACGGTGGCGATCTTCCAGCGACCTTTATAGGTTCCCGTGAGGATGTTCAGGTAGTGCCCTGCAGCAACACCGTCAGAAATGAAGGTTGCGTTGCGATCGTAGAAGGTCATCCCGTCAGCGCCCAGGCCGTCACGACGGACGATGTAATACTGAATATCCGTGGGGGTTCCTGAAACGATGAAGTTAGAATCTAGAGTTATGTTATTGTTGTCGGTTTTGGACGCTACCAAATACGTTCCTGGGGTGACGCCGGTACCACTCTGAACGACAACGCTGTCACCGGGACCGACGTTGAGGAACTGATCCGTCGTGAGGTCGGTAAGCTGGGCCGGGGTTCCGATTGCGCCGGATCCGTCTACCTGGGTGTTTACAACCACACGCGCACCAGTCAGAGAAATGCTAGTGGTAGCCTCCTCGGACATTACAGCTGTGGTGTGGAGGGCGGAGTTGAAAAGAACAACCCGCTCAAGCTTTGCGTTTGGCAAAGAGAGCTGCTCGACGTGGTTTTTCATCAGAGTGTGGACAACAGGGTTTTGGCTCAGCACCGCGATTGCGTACATCTCAGATGCTTTCAGAGCTTCCGTTGCCGCTGTGTAGGACAAAACTTCATCCGTGACTGCGGTGTCGTCAAGGCCAAGGCCGTGGACTGCCGTAACGGTGTTTTGAAGCATTAGAGACAGCGCGTAGGCAAGTGGATTTGCCGGAGCGATCTGGTCTGTGCCGAAGATAGCGTTGATGGACGATACCCCGGTGAATTCCTTCACCTCGGCTGCTAGGTCGGTTCTCAACGCACGGTAGCTTGCGTACACGTCGCCCGCAATGATGGGGAACATGATGGTATCGATTTCATATTCCAGAACGCCACTTCCAGGAAGAGATACGGAAGCAGCAGCGGCGACAAATCCGCTTGAAGACAGTGTGTCAACGCGCGGCAGTACGATCTCTGCGAACTGACGTTTGATAAAGTAGGTGATAGGAGACTCTGGTGTATCCGCTACAGGACTTTCCAGTACCAGGTTGTTCGCATCAGTCTTTGTTTTGACCTTATACTCACCTTGGTTTACTGTGCCGCGGTCGCCAGTGATAGAGTAGGCGACGTTAGTGGATGGTCCCACTCCGTCGTTGACGTTTGCGTCCAATAGGAGCAGGTCATTACTCAGCTTGGCGGTAACCGCGTAGGTTCCTGTGGTGGTGTTGGTGCCTGCGGTAACGATAACGGAGTCACCTACCTTAACGTTTGCGAACTGTCCAAGGGTACCAGCAGTCAGGCGATTTCTTTGACCTGTGGTGTTGGTGGTCACACCGTTTGTTTGTGCAGCCAAGATGGTGAGGGCAAGCGCCTCAACCATGACGACTATGTCGCCTGCAGCCACATCATCGAACTGACCGGCAGTCAGATCTGTCAGCACGTCTCCGACCACAGAACCGTCTGTTTGCTCGGGAAGGATTTCCACCTCAGCGTTCACAAGTTTGACGCTAACGGGTTTTTTTGTAATAGGAAACGCCTCATCTTCTGGCATTTCTTCCAGGTCTACCGCAGCGCCACCCATAAGGCCGGCGTAAGCATAAGCCTGGGTCGATCCGCTGTAGGTACCAAGAAGGTCGTTATCAACCAACTGATAGGCGGGGCCAACAGCAACAGATGGAAGCGCGAACGCCGCCAGAGCGGGGACGATGTTTGCAAACTCTTGGGTAACGGTAACTCCGGGTTTACGGTATGCCATAGCTCATAACTCCTTAAACGTTGCACATGTGATCGATGATAATTTTTTGAAGTACCCTTGAGGTTTTCTCAGACAATGTCCAGCGATCTTGAATCTGTGCGGTTATATACACAGGAACGACCGTGGTCTTGTCGTCTGATCCCTCTTGTTCGATCAACGATTCTGCACCGACATTTAGGCTTTTTATGGAAAAGTATCCGTACTGTTGAAGGATAGGTCTGAAGAACTTAAATGAATTGAACACAATGTGTGCAATTTGTTCCGCTTCGATTCCTTCTCGGCTGATGCAAGAGAAAGCCACTGATCCGGTTAGCAGGTCGTTGAAGGTTGTATTTCCGGTTTTGGTGTCTCTGCCTTCGACCGCGCCGCCACCAAGTCCTTGTCCTTGCCAGCTGAGTGGTCCTCTTACTGCAATGATCGCCGGACGGGTTCCGACTGCGGTAAGATCGACAGCATGAATATCGCTGATTTGAATTTCCGATTGGGTGATGTCAGAATGGTACTTTAAGCACCCCTCAGCTCTCGCCCCAAAAATGATCTGTAAAAATTCTAGCCCAGTTCTCTTAAGAAAAACAGCTATATTTGGGATCTCTTTTCTATCTCTTATTGACGTGTGAGATAGAGGCTGCAAGCTGCCGCTTTCGCTTAGTATGCTCATCGGCTACCTTCTTTTTAAGTTTAGCGGTTGTTTTAAAATGAAGGGTCTCCATGCTAGAGGAGATGTCCCGGATAGCGTCATGAATCGACTTATAAATCTTAGTCGATGGGGTCTTTTTTAAAATGGCTTCTTTGGTCATCATATATTTGTCGATGATACCCCTTGGCCAGATTGTTTAGGGGGCTTTGGAACCTTAACGGCCTTCAACTTTGCCGGAGCTGGTTTTGGGACGAGGTTATTATTAGGGTTAATCGGTGCCGGGGTCGGTAGAGGAGGGGCCACTGATCTCGGGGCTTCAACAATACCAGACTTCGGTGAGCTCGACGTAATCTTTCCAAAAGAAGAGAAGTTACGCTTACCAGAACGAAGGCCAGACTTCATCCCGGTAAGGGAGATCGCTCTTTTTTCAAAGCCGGCCCAGAAGTGGTTCATTTTTTCTCTGCCTTATCCTGATTCTTTTGAGTCTTGTAGCGGCGTGCCAGTCTATATGCACCTACACCCGGTACGAAGTTCGTGAGGAATCCTTTATCGGCGTCCTTTTGTGCGTCGCCAGTGTACGCTCCTCTTGCTAAGCCAGCTATGCCGCCGACTATGGATGCAGGCGCCGCACCTATAGTTCCTAAGACCTCGGACCCCATGCCGGCTCTCTTCTCAAACCCATTCCAAAAACTTTTCATTTAGAACTCCCTTTCTTTATCTCTCTGATCGAGCTCTGCGAGTAGAGCCCGCCTTCTATCTTCTGATACCGGAACGCGGTATTCAACGTCAGATTGGTATACTGCGTCCAATCTTGCGATCTGCAAAATGGTGGTACGGTTCTTTTCAGGGTACCGCACATTTGAAACTTTCCAGATCTTGTTCGGCTTAAGTTCTACAATTATATCCCCATCCGTGAGGAGGGGGTAGTTGGTAAATTGGATATCGGTTTGCGAGGACTGCCTCTGACCCCACTCCACCACGGCAACGGCTTTAGGATCAGGCTCAAAGTTCATCCACGCTTCATACGGCGGGTAAAACCCTGCAAGCTTTCCGGTACCGTAGCACGTTGTGCAGTTGCTCTTTGTCACCCGATGGAGCACGTCGTCCCAGCAATCCGGGCACTGAGCCCCGTCCCTTCTTTTCTTAAAGATCATAACAGGAACCCCGGCCACGTACCTATGAAAAAAGAGGTGCTCTTCCACAATGTAAAGGCCGACCAGATCGAGGTTTCCGTCCCAGGTGACTGGATCGCTATAAAAGCTCTGGGCTTCCTGTCCGCCAATGAACTCAACGCCCCGGACTCGGTAGTAGTAAACCTTGTGAAGATCCACCAGGTTGGCTGTGGAGTCCACAAACTCCAGAATCATATTAGAGCGAATACCGGCTGCCGGAGTCATTGGGGTGAGAAGTTGAAACTCGGTAGGGCTCTCCCCGCGCTCGATGAAGAACCTGAAATTTCTAAGATCCTGTGCGGTCTTTTCAATAGACCAATGCACAAGCACCTGGGCAGGCTGAGTGCTAAGCACGACAACCTCGGGTACGTTAATCTTGATATTTTTTAGTTTACCGGCCACGCCTACCCTCTAAACGTTGGGAACTTGCTACGATCGCTCTCCACGGTTATCGCGTCAAGCCTAGGCCCTGATACGCTAATGGTACGAGAAAGTGGTAAGCTTCCTTGCTCCTGTTTCTCTTTTTCAAGAGTGTCTTTTTTTACTTCTTCTGCTTTTTTGAAAAAGCCTTCCCAGAAGTTATCCATCACCACGCGTACCCTATGCGATCGTATTCAGAAGAAACACCACCCCAACCACGGTTGATGTTTTGCTGCATCTTAAGGTTTCTTTTTTTGGTCTCATACTCACTTGCAAAGTTTGTCATCCACTGCATGTAGTAGTTGGATTTGTTTGCGCGAAGAAAGCTGGATCCGCCGGCAGAATAGTTCAACTCGTTTCTTGCTTGGTAGAGGCCCTGACTTTTAAGAAGCTGAATCGCAGCGCCGTGCATAAGAAGATAGAGGCTCGGGAAATTACCGATGTCCACAGACCCTAAAACTGGGGTTGTAGAATTCCAGTCAGAAATTGTCATCTCAATTGCAAAATCAAAAAGAGAGTCGTCGGACTCTTCTTTTCGAATGAGCCTATTGAGCTGAGGGGTATCAAGCATGAAAAGGCGAAGATACCTCTTCGCCTTCTCCATACGACGTGTCGCAGCTGGGTTTTGCGCTACCATGTCATCCCTCTAAAAAGGAGGTCTCCTTGGCTTCTTTATTCTTTTTGCGAGTCTCCGCCGAGGGGGCGACTACAGCGAAGTTCGGAGGACCATCTGGGTTTGTGCCAGGCTCTCCGTCCATTGTAACACGTTTTGAGTAATCGTCTTTGCCCATCTCCACAGCTTTTGCTTGTCTTTTTGACCGTGGGCGGTTATCCGCGGAGGCGTCCGTCGCAGGTGCTGATACTTCGGGGGCTGCCTCTTCTTTCTTCTTTAATCCACGACGAGTGGTTCTTTTTCCCGACTCGGTATGGGCCTGCATAAGATCAGAGATCCCCTTGATGGGCTCGATGCGGACCAAGCCCTCTTGGTGCATGCGGATAAGACCTTCTGGGAGATCGGTAACTAAAAGGAAGCGGTCCGGGCTCAGAAGCCGGATCTGATCTTTCTTATCGCGCCACTGAACACTATGGCCGTTTTTTTCAGAAATGTGCCGGGTGTCAACTCCTTGGGCGTTTAGCCGAGGTGGTTTTTTAGTGGTGTTGACCACGCGGTACTGGGTCTGTTCCTTCAACATAAATGTTTCTCCTAATTAGAAAGGGATGACGGCTATATTATTAACCGTCATCCCCCCAATGGACAAGGAAATTAAACGCTAACTTGGGCTGGAATTGGGTTCGGAACGTCAAGTTCAATCTTCGCGATAGACTTGATGTTACCAAAGCCTAATGCCAGGTATTCCCAGGTTTTCCACATAACCAGGTCAGCTTCCTTCTTAATCCAGAACTTCATGTCGTTCAGGATGAAGTTGTTGCCCAGATATGCAGGCTCAGTGAAGGCCCAGGACTCGCCCGGAAGAACGATGTCATGCTTGTTGGTCACAACAAGCTTACGGTTCATCAGGGTTTGGTACTTGTAGCCTTCAACCGTGACTTCAGAGGCCAACGGAGAGCCGATCTCGGTGGCAGGCTGGATCATCCAGTCGTCATAATCCACGGAGTTCAGCAGCACGCAACCCACGGACAACTGATCATAATCAATCATCTTGAACAGGGAGTTGATCTCCTTGCGGTCAACTGCGGTAGCAGCGGACACAATGCGCTTGCCGGTGATGGCCACGGCTGCTTCAGCATACTCGATAAACTTAACGTCTTCGATGCGCTGGATGTCTTTCACAGAGTTTTCTTCGATGACTTTGGTGACGGGGTAGTCATAAGCCATCAACTCAGCTTCGGACTTGATGAATTTCTCGGACTCGATTTTGAAAAAAGGCAGCTGGTAACGTTTGCCCATGATGTAGCGCTCATCCGCTTCACTGGCAAAGTTAACGGCTTTCGCCTTGGATTCATGCTCGATGTCCACGATTTTCACCAAAGTGTCGTGGTCAACAGCGCGGGTCAGGTCAGCGCGAGTAACGGACTCGGGTGGAAGGATGCGGCGAGCAAAACCGATTTCACGGATTTTGCTACGAACAAACGCCGCACCGGCGGCTGCCATCTTCTGGAGGCCGTCCACTGTGTCCAGGCGCTCGATGAAGATATTGTTAAATGTCTGGGCGTCTAATCCTTCATGATTCATTGAATCGTCTCCTTGATTGAAAAAAAATGAATGGTTTCTGGTCCGGTTTAGTGTCCAGACAACTTAGCCGATTGCTACGGGAGACATGGTCTCATAGACCAAATAGTCCGTACCGACTTCAACAACCTTGGCAACTGCAACTTCGCCGGCAGTGTGCCGAGTCACATGAGACTCGCTCGCTCCCAGATCTTTAACAGTCAGCAGGTCATTGACGGCATAGGTGGCGCTTGCGTCGTATTTGGTGGTCTTTACGATAAGCTGGGTTGCCATGAAGATGGTAACCTGGCCAGTCGCCTTGGAGTCCCAGCGATCTGTGCCCGAGAACACCAGGTAGCAAACCGCAGGGGTCGCGCTAGCGCGCTCACACTTGCCGTCGGCGTTCAAAACCGCCCACTCGCCCATTTCAAATGTTTCACCGGTAGCGTAGGGCTTGTCTACTCGATGCGCTTTTTCCAAGCCACGAAGAACCTGAAGGCGGTGCTCTTCGGTGGTCAAGTCTTCTGCAACAGGTACAGTCCGATCCATAATTGTCGTCATTGCTCACTCTCCTCTTAATTTAAAGTTCGTCTCCGAGAATTGCGGCTTGAAATTTTTCTGTGGCCGAAAACGCTGATGTGGAGTCTCTTGTCGAGTCCAGCTCACCGAGTTTCAACTGCCCTCCAGCTAATTCCAATGCCTTTTCCAACACCACAAGATCTTGGGTCATGAGAGAGGCTATTTTTTGTTCTAGCTCCTCAAATGTCTGCGGCACCTGCTCAAGACCTACTTCGGCTTTTTTATAGATAAACCGTAAGGCCTGAGCCCGCTTCGTATGCTCTTTGTTCTCATGATTGAGACGAAGCATTGTTGAAGCAACTTTTTCCCGAAGGTCACGATCCATGGGTTCGTTTCCTTTATCTTTGTTGTGTTCTCGAAGTTTACTAATCCCACGTTCAATGCCGGTACCGACAAGAATTGGGGCTGCGATGTTTCTAACTTTAACTAAGGGAGCCATGGCGGAGGGCCGCTCAACTTCTTTGTACAGATTCTTGCCCGGGCTCCCCCAAGGTATCTTTTCTTTTATTGAAAAGAGTCCTTTAAGGCCTGGGACTTTCCCTATTGCGTGTCCGGCGGAGGTGTCCGCCTTCAAAGCCGGAGAGTGGACGTACTTCCAGAAGGCTTCCCTGACTTTGCCTTTTCCAAATGCCTTTTCCGCGGCCATGGATGGTAAGAACATCAAAAGAGAGTCTGTTCCTTGGGCGCCCTCTCGCTTATACCCGTGCCATGCCTTTGTAGGGTACTTCTCACCAGGCATTGCCTTTGCAAAAGACTTTGGGGCCGCCTCTGGTCTAATGACCCCTTCTGCGAATGTCTTTTTAATCTTGTCTTTTGCAGCACGTGCAACATTTTTCTGAGAGCGCGCACTACCGAGAATACCTCTAAGGTACTGTCTGATGGCGATCTTTTCAAAATCTTGCTGCAAGGCTCAGTTCACTCCTGTAAGACGCTTTTAATTTGAAAAGAAGACGCGTTCTTTTCAAAAAACTGCTGGATCTCTGCATCCGAGTGCCCTTTGTCTTTTGCTTTCTTCTCAAAGTCCGATATTTTATTTAAGACCGAGAGGTTTTTCCATGTGTCCACGATTGCGACAGCGTGCGCAATTTTTTCTTGCATGGTGAAGGGAAAGTCATCCTCATCCGCAGCTGGGTGCGCTGCTTCTTTGACCTCGGGAGGGCCTTTTCTTACCAACTCCGCTAATTTGAAGATATCATCTTCATTGGCTGAAGACGCTTCTTTTACCACCCCTGAGGAACGTCCGACGATAAGATGATCCGCTTCTTCGAGCAGTCTTGATAGGTCTTTTGCCATGATGTCTCCTAGAAAGGGGGCGAGATTACCCGCCCCCTAAAAAGATTAAGCTTCTTTCTTCTTGCGGGTCGCCAAGTATCCCATAGCGCCGAGTCCAGCGGCATGAGGCGCCAGCTTACCTACGCCTTTTGCAGCTTCCATGGCTCGCTCTTTTTTACCAAGAGGAGACATAACTAAAGATCCAAGAGTGCCTGGTTTTGCTGCCTCACCGCTAGCGGCGCGGCGGAAGTGCTCACCGATTCCCTTGTGGTAATCTGCAACCGGCTTGGAAGCCTTTGTAGCCTTTTCTTTAGCCTTTGCTCCGTATTCCTTAGCTTTTCCACCCACTGCTTTAGCTTTCTCTGCCGCAGCAGATAAGGCTGAGCGGAATTTACCCAAGGCAGCGCTCGCAGCAGCAGCAGCCACTTTTTCTTCCATCATGGGGTAGAAATAAGTCATAGGGTCACCATAACGTTCCTGCCCCAAGGATGCGAGCTTGTCGATGAAGCCTTCAGCTACGATGTTGCCGTTGTCGCGTGCGGCAGCGGTTTTCTCTTCGTCCTTTTCTTCTTCGTCCTCTTTTTCTTTTTCAGCGGCGTCAGCTGCTGCTTTTTCCATCGCATCAGCTGCTTGCTCGGCCAATGTCTGGCCAGCTCCGTACAGGTCTCCGGCAAACTTTACTTGCTCGGCTGCAACTTTATCGAGGTCGCCAAAATCGGTCGCGAGCAGCTGGCGTTGTGCTGGGGTCAAATCTTTTAAGTTCATGACATCTCCTTGATGTTTTTTTTAAAATGTTCTCGATCTCTTCCCGTTCCTCTGACTACGTGACTCTTAGCCGTTCATTTGAGCTAAAAGAAGTTGCTTTTGGAAAGCCAAAGCAGCTGCTGTTTTTTGCTCATAGTGGCCAACAGTTCGCTTGTCGTTGGTAGCCTTCACTTCGTCAGTGATGGTCGGGTCGGTGTTGATAGCCTGCGCTGCATCGGCTGGCTTATTGTTCGGCAGGTGGTTTACTGCCTGAGAATCGCCGTGTGGGTTGCCTGTCAGGGCTTCCATGGCGAGTTTCTCAACAAAGCTGTCAACAGCAGAAGAGAACATATCGTAGGTAGCTGCGCCGAAAGCTTCTTCCTCAGCTGCTAGCTTTTCAGAAGCGGTTTTTTCATGGGAGCCTACAGGGCTATCTGGGAAAAGAAGGCTGTGGAGACCGCCCTGGTAAGAGGCTTTTTTCTCTCCTTTGTCTTCCTCTTCTTCCTCTTCTTCCTCTTCTTCTTTGTCTTCCGCAGCGGTCTTTTCAGAGCCTATGTCGCCCAAAAGACCCAGAGACAGCGCCAGCTGATCCATGTCATTCAGATCCGCGGACTGCGCGCTTGCAGTCTTGGTGGTTGCTCCGAACTCGCCTTCTTCAAACAATTCTTGTAACGTTGGCATGATGTACTCTCCTAAATGGTGTGAAACGTTAAACCTGCTGCTTACCCTTTTGTTTTCTTCTCTCAAGAAATTTTGAACCGGCGTCCAAAACTGCCTGATCGAACAAACCACTGACGACTTTCCCAGGAATATTACCGCCGCCCATGGCTAGTGGCCAGATCAGGGCGTTTGATAAATACTCTTGGGCCGACGCTGTCTTGAAGTTCGAGCTTGCTCCTAGAGATTTTAAAGCATTGACCCCTTTGCCGAAATATGTTTCCGCAATGGGTGCCATTTTTTTAATAACTCCGTGAGTACCTCTTCCTTTCGCTGACAGCATTGCATCCGCAACAAGGGCGCCGCTAACGACGTCAGGGTAGCGCCGAATGAATGACTTCACTCGACTCTCTTCGTCGTAGGGGTTTAGCTCTCTGTGCTTTTGCAGTACACCTGATGCCATGTAGGCAAGCGGTATGCCTAAAAGAAGCCGCTTAGCAGCTGGCCCCATAGAGGCCACCTTGACGTACGGCTTTTGTTTCATGGCTTCGATACGTGAAAAGACGTCGTTGGCGTCTGGATTCACGTAAGTATGGTTAAGGTAATTACCCTTAGCTCCTGGTTTTACAAGGGGGTTGAACGTTGCCATAAGCCCAAGCCCGAGTGCAGCGGCAAGCGCCGGATCTGTCGCAAGAATCTTATCGATACCCTTTAGAGATTCTTTTGGGGCATGTTTTGCAAAGGCAGTGTACAGGCCGGCGGCTATGGCAAGCATCGGAATAATGCCGATTGGCTTTCTTTTGTCGTCCTTACCTTGGTCAGCTGCGACTTTTATAAGCTTAACCGGAGTTTCTTCAAAAGAAGCTCTCTTTTCAAGAATGATGGTGATCCTCTTGCCAAGGAGCGGGGCAATATAACTTCTGTCTTCCATAAACGGAGACATCATTTTAGAGATAAATGGGTTAAACGCTCGATGGCTTACGCCAAGCTCTTGCACCTGCTCGTCGGTGGGTGATTCTACTGACATCGGATCGAAAGCAACATTCTCCCGGTCGAGTTGATCTGCGTAGTCAGCCCGCCCCTGGCGGACCAGATATATTCTTTGGAACTCTTGGGGTTTTGGGAGGATACCGAGCATAGCAAGGGTGGACATTACTTCTGACAGTGGGTGCCTGGCCAGGTTGTTCAGCACTTCTTTTGGAAGAGGCCTCTCGTGTGCTTTTACTTCCGTGATCGCAGCCGCAAGGTCTTTCACCGTCGACATACTGACAGGAGCGACAC
>Ga0116143_10005575_pt1 | contig 11294 bp, 8 predicted proteins | sample AD_UKC034_MetaG_FD_89745 | JGI IMG/M metagenome (GOLD analysis project Ga0116143, IMG submission 89745) | Active sludge microbial communities of municipal wastewater-treating anaerobic digesters from USA - AD_UKC034_MetaG | ecosystem: Engineered > Bioreactor > Anaerobic > Digestate | place: USA...
ACCGCTTGAGCTGCCCGCCGTTTTGCCCGGCCATCCCGCGGAGCATTGAATACTGTTTTGTCGCTTTACAATTCTGATTAAAAAAACGCACTAATTGGGACAAGTCTGGAGCGACCTTAATTTGTCGCACTAATCCGGACAAGTCAGGAGAAATAAAAAGATTTGACTCTTTAACTTCGATAAACGGTTTTTTCCTTTAACAAAACTGTTTTATAATATGTAAATAGATATTTGAAATTTACTTTCTTATAGATATCTTTGTTACACTAAATTTGTAAACTTAAATCATTTAGATATGAAAAAAATATTAATTGCAACAGAGAAACCTTTCGCTAAAGAAGCAGTAGAAAACATTGAAAACATAGGTAAAAATGCCGGTTACGAAGTAATTAAACTTGAGAAATACACTACAAAAGAACAACTACTCGAAGCAGTTGCCAGTGTAGATGCAATGATTATCAGAAGTGACATTGCCGATAAAGATGTTCTAACAGCAGCAAAAAACCTAAAGATTGTTGTAAGAGCAGGTGCAGGTTTTGACAATATTGATTTAGCAGCAGCAACAGAGAATAATATTGTTGCTATGAATACTCCCGGACAAAATTCGAACGCTGTAGCAGAATTGGCTTTTGCTATGATGCTTTATTCTGCAAGAGGTGGTTTCGATGGAAAAACAGGGACTGAATTAAGAGACAAAACTCTTGGAATTCATGCTTACGGTAATGTCGGAAAATATGTTGCTCAAATTGCCAAAGGATTTGGAATGAAACTCTATGCTTTCGATCCTTTTATTAAAGACAGCGACATCGAAGCAGACGGAATTATTCCTGTTCATTCTGTAGAAGATCTTTACAGAAATTGCCAGTATGTTTCATTGCATATTCCCGCAAACGATAAAACTAAAAAGTCAATAAATAAAAATCTGATGGGATTAATGCCAAAAAATGCTGTTCTTGTTAATACCGCCAGAAAAGAAGTTATTGACGAAGATGGTTTAATTGCAATAATGTGTGAGAGACCTGATTTTAAATACTTATCTGATATAGCTCCGGAATGTGCTCATATCTTCGAAGAGAAATTCCCTAACAGATATGTCTTTACTCCTAAAAAAATGGGAGCTCAGACCGAAGAAGCAAACATAAACGCAGGTATAGCTGCTGTAAATCAAATTATTGCTTTCTTTGAAAAAGGAGATGTGAAATTTAAAGTAAATTAAATCTCAAATAACAAAATACAAAAAAAAAAGCTGTTTCTTATTGAGGCAGCTTTTTTTAACGGCTGCAGCTTGGCACAGTAGCGGGTTTTAAACTACAAATGTTTCAAACCGCTGACAAAGTTATAAAAAACTACGGTCAGTGAGCATGTCGAACTGATGTTTTTGCTACTTTTTCAGCCCGCCATTGAGCAAAGCCTTGCTGTTAGCGTTTCGTTGTTTTCATTTGGATACCCGCCATATTTAAGTATAAGATTCATTCTTTTCAATAAAATTCAATGGTGCAAATGATTCAATATTGGTGCAATTATGATGCAATTGGTGCTATTATGATGCAATTTAAAGTTTATAAAATGAACCCGCTCCTTTTGTTTCGGAAGATTTGAAAATATCTTTTTCAACCAACTCTTTTAAATCTCTTGTTGCAGTCATTCTTGCAACTTCAACCAATTCTTGATATTCCTTATTTGTTATTTTCCCTTTTTCTTTAACGAATAAAACGGCTTTAATTTGACGCTCATTCAGTCCTAATCTTGAGAGATTATCTGAAGTGTATTTATCTTTGTGTAAAGTTACAGAAATTCCTCCAAATTCAGTTGCAAATGTAGGTTCAGGCAAATTAGCTTTCAGACATTCATTAATGATGTTTATAGTGCCTTTCCCCCATGCTTCAATTAGTCCTCCCTTAAAAAATACGGAGGCAATAAGCGGATTGTAGGGTCTTGAAGAATGACGTTTTTTTAAACTCTCAACTGTATAACCATAGGGGAGTTTGCCCTCATTCCAAATGATAATTTTATCGTTATATACGCTAATCTGTATCGGAGCTCCGGTATATTCTCTGTGAACAATAGCGTTAATAATTGCTTCTCGAACCGCTCTATATGGGTATTCCCAGTTTTCGATGCGATGCAAACCTTCATATGAAACAGGGGAAATTAAAAATTTCCTATCTAAAACTTCAAGCGTTTTGTCTGCAAGCTCAAAAATGTTAGATTCAATAACTTCCTGAAAAAGAAGGTCATCGTCAGTTTTGCCAAAACGTCCAATTTTTACGTATGCATTTATGAAAAAACGACAAGGGTTTTTCCCAAAAAGCAAGATTCCTGAACGTTTCATTTTATTGTTTTCAAGAAGCAGAAGATTTTCAAAAATATTTTCTATGTCATTTTCTTCTTCAATAAATGGGAGTCTTTTACTTCGAACAGCTGCTTTTTTAAAAACTTCAATTGCCTTTTTGTCAATGTCTTCAAAATTTGCTCGAGATTCAATTACATCGTCCCATGTTTTTCCTGATTTTTTTAGTAAAAACTCATTAAGAGCTTTCCCTTTAAGCTCTTGTTTTGTGCTTCCGCTCCTATAAAAATACTTTCCTTGAAACGAAACAGCTACATCATATGGATTTACTTCAATTTCAATATAATATTTTCCAGACTTTTCATGAAGATTAATGTCACAAATTATTCCTAAATGATTTTGAATTTTGTTCGGGATTTCTTCTAACAGTTTTTCATATTTTTGAACACCAACCACCTCTCCTTGATCATTTTTCCCAATAAAAAGCTTTCCTCCTTGTGCATTTGCAAAGCCACATATCCATTTAAGATACTCGTCTTTCCAGATTTCTTTCCACTCAATATTTTGCTGTTCGTTCATTTTTTAATTGTATAACCGTACCATTTGGATTTTTCTTCAAAGTTATAAAATATTTATAAATCATCAAAAGGCGATTTTATGTTTTGTAAACTTCCCCGCTATCGCTTTTTGCACTCAATTTATTTTAGGACGGGTCACGGGACTTTGTAACGGAGGCAAGTAGGCTATCGTAGCCCTGCCTTTTACTCCGAGTGGGGATAGCAGGGCTATGGAGCTTACTTGCTGTTACCGCCTGGCATTTTTTAGTTCGTAATTTGTGCTTCTTCCACCGCTTGCTTCTTTTTGTAAAATATCCTTCTTCATTAAATCTTGAATATCTCGAAGAGCAGTATCCTGTGAGCATTTGTTAATTTTCGCCCATTTCGATGTCGTCAACTTTCCATCAAATCCATCAAGCAGTCTGTTTATTATTTTTTGCTGTCTATCATTGAGAATTGTGGTAGAATGGTTTTTCCAAAATTCTGCTTTGTGAAGTATTTTAGATAAAATTTCTTCGGTGGAGTCAATAGCATTTATTAAACATTGCAAAAACCACAAAATCCATTCTGAAATGTCTGAATTTCCTTTTTGTGTTTTTTCAAGTTTTTCATAATAATGTTTCCTTTCAACTCTAATTTGTGCAGACATACTGTAGAATCGCCTGACACTTTTGTCAGAACGTGCTAATATCATATCTGTAATTGCTCTTGTAATCCTTCCGTTTCCGTCGTCGAATGGGTGAATTGTCACAAACCACAAATGAGCAATAGCTGCCTTAAGAACTAAATCTATTTCATGCTCGTTTTCAAACCAGTCCAAGAATCTGTTCATTTCTGGCTCTATCCTGTCTGAGCTTGGAGCCTGATAGTGAACTTTTTCTTTTCCCATAGGTCCTGACACAACTTGCATAGGTCCAGTCGAATCTTTTCTCCAGTCGGCAAGTGTGATTTTATATAGATTGCTCCATCCTGAAGGGAACAGTGCTGCATGCCAACCAAATAATCTGTCTTTACTCAAAGGTGCGTCATATCTTTGAGTAGCATCAAGCATCATTTCAACTATCCCGTCAATATGACGTTCCGATTCCACTGCTCCTGCGATGTCAATTCCTAACCGACGAGCAATTGAAGAACGCACTTGTTCAATATCTAAAAATTCACCTTCAATTTCTGATGATTTAATAACATCTAAAGTAAGGGTGTTTAATACCGCTTCATTTTGTAAATCGAAACCAAGCGATTCCATTTTCCCCAATAGTCTTCCTTGTAGATTTCTAACTTCACCAAGTTTTATCATCACTTTTTTATTGTCCCAAGTGAAGTCAGTCCAGTTTTCTTTCTCGTGTATATAAATTTTCATTCTCCGCAAATTATGCGACAAATATACTACTTATTCTCCGCAAAAGAAATTTTCTACGCAAATATTGCATAGATTACGAGAGTTAATCTCCGCACTATCGTTTTTTTGCTTGGCGGTAACTCGTTTATAAAAACGTTTTTCCCGTTTTTATACAACCAAAATAGCTGTTTATATACGATTCCCCCTCTTTATTTTTTATTTCAAATATACAATTCTTTTGAAATCATTCAAAATTATGACATTTTTTAACTCTCGTTTGTAAGAATAGCAAAATGTATTAAAGGAAGTGCCAGCAGTATTGTTTTTGAATTAGTTCGAATTAAAACAACCAGTTCATGCCAATATAAACGCCCATTTTGCCATCGTCTTTTTTAACGGGAAAACCTATATCGGCTGCAATTACAAAATTCTGGTTCATTGCCAGATGCAAACCGCAACCATAGGTCAAATGCGGAACTTCTTTGTCCGAGGCAAAAAATAAACTCTGATCTATGTCGTCCGGAATACCGGTTTTGTCAATATCAAACTTCTGAATTACCATTCCGGCATCTAAAAACGGATTTAATGCTGCATACCAGTTTTGTTTTAAGAACATAAATCTTGCAAACTTATATCTGAATTCGAAATTACCGAAAACCATCCCCTTTCCTACCGTACGATTTCTAACCATTCCTCTCACAGACTTGCTGCCACCCAAACCATCAACAGTAGAAGAAGGCATATAGGAATATATCATATAAGGCATTAAATAAAAAGGCACATCGCCATAAACAACCCCCTGATAACCAAGGCGATACGCAAACGACAAATCTTCAGGTACTAAAGTAAAATATTGTCTGTGAGTTAAAGCAAGTTTTCCAAATGTATAATTCTTATTGTAACTATTAAACAATACAATTTCTGACCACACTCCTTTCATTGGACAAGGTTCGTTATCACGCGTGTCATAAACCAAACCAACTTTTAAACTACTATGTTGTCCTCCTGTAGCTTCTTCAGGCTCGATTATGCCCCACTCAACATAGTTATCAAACAGACTGTTTACTGTAGGCAACATATCTGCAGAATCCTTTCCTTCGTTTAGTTTAGCTATTGGCACAGGACCAATTTCAATATCCAAGTAATTAGCTCCCAAAACCCAGTTTAAGTTATTAAGACCTGTCGAACCTTGAAAATCTAATTTAAATCTCCAAATATTTCTCATATGTTTATAATACATACGAGTTTTATAATCTACAGACGTAACATCCTTATAATTAGCATTATATACTGCATCATAACCGTTAAAACCAAAAAAGTCCAAAGCCTGGTCGGGCAAATATGAAAAATCCGCAGTTAATCTTATCCCCGGTATCAGAAATTCCGAATCATAAAACAAACGATATATCCCCGATCCTTTTGTGTATCGGCTTACTTCGGCATAAATAGAATGCCTGTATTTTGGAAATGACGAACCATCACCGTAATTGTAAACATTTGTCAATATCCCGTACTGAAAACCAAGATCCGAATTAAAAGATACTACCGGTAAAAAACCGAAATTCCAACCTGTTTTTATTTTTTCCGGTTTAGAAACGTCATCCTGAGCTGTAACACTTGCTAGAAATACCAATCCTGACAAAATTAAATACAACCTCTTCATAATGTATAATTTTTAATAATAATTTAGTGACAAAGATAGAAAAAGAGCTTAAATCTTAAGATTATAATCATAAATATTGAATAATTTCGTAATTTGCAGCCATAATTATGATTGAAACTTTGAAAGCTAAAATAAAAATAGCCCTTACTATTTTATTGATGTTAATCAATTTCAGTATTACTGCACAATTTTATAATGGTCACCAGATGGATTTTGGCAAAAATCGTGTCCAATTCGATGACTTTGAGTGGTTTTATTTTCGCTTTCAAAGATTTGATGTTTATTTTTATGCAGGAAGCCGAGACATTGCATTAACAACTGCTACCATAGCAAATAATAACCTTTCGGAGACAGAAAATTTCTTTGAGCACCAACTTAAACAAAGAATAGTTTTTGTGGTGTATCAAAATTTATCCGACTTCAGGCAAAGCAATATCGGACTCAACACAGGTGAAGATCAGTACAATATTGGAGGTGTAACAAAAGTCATAGATAATATTGCATTTCTTTTCGTAGAAGGAGACCTTAATAGCTACCAACAGCAAGTTAAATCGGCTATAGCAAATGTTTTTCTTAATGAAATGTTGTATGGTTCTGAATTATCAACAAAAGTTGCAAATAGCACTTTGATTAATATGCCTAGTTGGTATATTGACGGTTTATTAAAATTTGTATCAGAAGAATGGAACTCTGAATCTGAAAATCTTACTCGTAATGCTCTTAATGCCGATAAATTTGATAATTTTAACCAACTGACAGGTGAAGATGCCGAAATTGTGGGACATGCAATCTGGAATTATATAGCAAAATCATATGGAAAACAAGTTATCCCAAATATAGTTTATTTAACCCGCGTAACTAAAAACCCCGAAAGTGGATTTTTATATGTTTTAGGGATATCCATGGCTATGTTGCAACAAAACATGACCGATTTTTACAAAGCACAATATGAAACTTTTGCTATTACAACAGACGAACCTAGTGGCGTTAGTACATTAAGAAAAAGTAAAAAAGAAACAAAATATTATCAGGTTCAATACAACAGCAATGCTGACAAAATTGCCTGGACAGAAAATATATTTGGAAAATATAGAGTTAAAGTAAAAGATATCCAAACAGGTAAAACTAGTGTCATTTACAAAAGAGAACATAAACTTGAACAAATTACTGATTATTCATATCCTGTTCTAAAATGGCATCAAAGCGGAATTTTGCTTGGATTTATGATTGAAAAAAAGGGTGAAATATACTATATCACATATAATTTTGAAACGAAAGAATATAAAGAAATTGAATTAACTGCTCTTGAAAAAGTAAATTCATTTGACTATTCACATGACGGAATGAACCTTGTTATTGCAGGTTTTAACAATGGGCAATCGGATATTTTTATTTTTAATATCCTTGCCAACACTCTTGTTAACATTACTCAGGATAATGCTGACGATTACACTCCTACTTACGTAAATAAGTCTCAGCAGATAATATTTTCCTCAAAAAGAAAAGAAAGTGTTTTAGGCGACAAAAGAAACAATATTGTTGAAATTCAGGAACTAAATGACGTATTTATTTATGATATTAATACAAAAAAGATTGAACAGATAACAAATACGGAAGATATTCATGAAGAATTTCCTGATTATAAAAACAAGACATATACATATATTTCGGACGAAAATGGAATAAAAAATCTTTATTCTGCTCAAATAGATTCGGCAATAAGTTTTATTGACACAACTACACATTACAGGTTTTTTCAAAACAAGCAACAATTAACTAATTATAGAAATAACATTTTAGAATACGGTACAGATAAGTTTTCTAATGCAAATACAATGTTGTATTATTCCGATTCTAAGTACAAAATATATTTTAACGATGATTTACCGACAAAGGTAAATAGTTCGGAGAAAACTACATATCGCAAGAATTTAGAAAAAGAAAACCTTAGAAAAAAAGAAATAGAAAAGAAACACAACAAATTGATTGCAACTGATACTCTGGATATTATCCCGATTGAGCCGTCAAAACATATAATAAATATTAACAACTACAATTTTGAGCCTGAATTGATAAAAACAGCGACTGCCGATAAAATCGAATTTGATGAAAAAGGAAATGCAAAAGAGCCGCGGATGGGTAAATATCAAACCACCTTTTATACAAATTATGTTGTAAGTCAGATTGATTTTGGATTTTTAAGCAATTCATATCAAGCTTTTACAGGTTCGGCGTTTTATTTTAATCCGGGATTTAACATGATTCTAAAAGTCGGGACTCAGGATTTGTTCGAAGATTACAGAATTACAGCCGGCTTTAGGTTTTCAGGAAACTTTGATAGTAATGAGTATCTGTTAAGCTTTGAAAATTTAAAAAATCGATGGAACAAACAAGTTATTCTACACCGTCAGGTAATTAACAACTATATAAATGGGTTTTACATCAAAACTTTCACACACGAAGGTTTTTACAAAATGCGTTATCCGTTTTCACAGGTTGGTGCTTTTCAGATAACGGCAAATCTCAGACAAAACATGAATTCGTTCTTATCTGTTGATTATCAAAGCCTAATAGCAGACAATATTTATGATTATTGGGGAGGACTTAAAGCCGAGTATATTTTTGATAACACGAAACAAATTTGCACAAATATTCTTTCTGGAGCCAGATTTAAAGTTTTTGGAGAGTTTTACAAAAGAATTGACAAGAAAAATACCGATTTATTTGTTACCGGAGCCGACTTCAGATATTATCAACCTATTCACCGTAATTTTATTTTTGCTGCTCGTTTTGCTACCAGTGCTTCCTTTGGTTCGGCAAAGTTAATTTATTATCTTGGCGGTATGGATAATTGGATTAACCTTTCTTCTAAAGTTGAAACATTTAATTACGACATACGCATTGATCCTGAAATAAATTATGTTTATCAGGCTGTAGCTACAAATCTTAGAGGGTTTTCTCAAAACATTCGTAATGGGACTAATTTTGCCGTAGTAAATGCAGAATTAAGATTCCCTATAATTTCGTATTTTTATAAAAGACCAATAAATAATGAGTTTTTACACAGTTTCCAGGTAATAGCATTCTTTGATATTGGCAGTGCCTGGAGTGGTCTAAATCCATTTGAAGGTAATAATGCTTACGAAAATGATTACTATGACAATTATCCTGTAACAGTAATAATTCACAACGATAATTTCCCAATCGTTTCAGGATATGGTTTTGGATTAAGAAGCAGAATTTTTGGCTATTTTGTTAGGGCAGACTGGGCTTGGGGAATTGACAACAACTATATTCAACCAAGTATGTTCTACATATCACTAAGTACTGATTTTTAATAAATGAAAATGAACGAAGTAATAATATTAGTATTAATTGGACTTCTAACCGGAGTTATGAGTGGATTATTTGGAATTGGCGGAGGAATTATAGTAATTCCTGCACTTGTTCTGGTTTTTGGCATGACACAGCATCAGGCTCAGGGAACGAGTACCGCTTTTATGCTTTTACCTGTAGGATTATTGGCATTTTTGAATTATTACAAAGCCGGGCATATAAATATAAAATATGCAGCTATAATTGCAGTAGCATTTTTTGTTGGAGCTTTTTTCGGATCAAAACTGGCAATAAACATTTCGGAAGTAAATCTTAAGAGGATATTTGCGATAGTAATGATTTTAGTAAGTGTTAAGTTATTTTTTAGCAAATGAAAAATATTATAGAAGAAATTAAAGCCCTAAGCAAAGAATTACATTCTGACATTATTCAGATTCGCAGGTATTTGCATAAAAATCCTGAAATATCTTTCAGCGAATTCAATACGGCATTATATCTAAAGAATTTATTAATTAATAATGGTATAGAAACAGATGATAGTTTTGGCAAAAATGCAGTTATTGGGATAATTCATGGTGGTTTACCCGGTGACACTATTGGACTTCGTGCAGATATTGATGCTTTACCAATAATCGAAAAAACGAATCTAGAGTTTTCATCAGTGAATAAGGGTGTAATGCATGCCTGTGGGCATGATGCTCATGCCGCTTCTCTTATTGGTACTGCATTAATTCTAAACAAGCTTAAAGATAAAGTCAAAGGAAAAATAATACTTATATTTCAACCGGCTGAAGAAAAAATTCCGGGAGGAGCAAAACTGCTTGTTGAACAAGGGTTATTAAAAAAGTATAATATTAAACGAATCATTGGCCAGCACGTTCTACCAGAAATGAAAACAGGGCATTTCTGCTTTGGTGATGGTTTTGTAATGGCTGCTACAGACGAATTATATATAAAGTTTAATGGAGTTGGAGGACATGCGGCTGTCCCACAAAAAAGAAGTGATACAGTGATGGCTTTAGTCGAGTTTATTCATGAAGCCAAAGAATTACAAAAAAAACTTATCTCAGATATGCCGTTTATTATTGCATTCGGCAAAATTGTTGCTGACGGAGTTCTTAATGTTATTCCTTCTCAATCATCTGCTGACGGAACAATGCGTACTTTTGACGAAAATCTTAGAATTGAGATTAAAAAACAATTGGAAATAATAGCTGCAAAATCTGCTGCCAGTTATAAATGCACATTCGACCTTGAAATACGTCACGGATATCCAAGTGTTTATAACGACCCGAGTTTAACAAAACAAGTAATAGAAGCTGCCACGAAGTATTTATCCGAAAAAAATATCGAAAAAATGGAAGTCAGAATGACTGCCGAAGACTTTGCATATTATGGAAAAGAAATCCCTGCAGTTTTTTACAGAATGGGAATTTCGGGTAATGACAAAGGTAATATTGGCCTTCACAACGATCAATTTGATATTGACGAAGATGCATTCTTGTATTCGATTGGTTTAATGGCTTTTATTGCTTTAAGTATTTAACAGTATGAGAAAATTGCCTATAAGCGAGATTGGAAGATTAAGTCCCGAAGAATACAAACAAATTTCAAAACTTGATTTAATAGTTGTTCTTGACAATATACGCTCACATCATAATACCGGAGCTATCTTCAGAACCTGTGATGCATTTGGCTGCCAAGCTGTTTTTCTTTGCGGAATAACAGGAACGCCTCCCCACCGCGATATTCATAAAACTGCTTTAGGAGCCACCGAAACTGTTGATTGGGAATATTACGAATCGGCTATTGATGTTGCAAAAACTCTTAAATCAGAAGGGTATATTATCATTGTTCTTGAAATTGCAGAAGGAAGCATAAATATCAGTGACTTCACCCCTTCCCCAACCCAACGATATGCACTTTTCCTTGGTAATGAAGTTAATGGCGTACAACAGGAAATCCTTGATATTTGTGATTATTGTATTGAAATTCCTCAATACGGCACAAAACACTCCTTAAACGTCTCCGTAAGTGGAGGAATTGCTATATGGGAAATTTGTAAAAAGATAAGATTGCAACAGAAAAGCCTTTAGAAAACTTTGAATG
>Ga0116143_10005576_pt1 | contig 11292 bp, 8 predicted proteins | sample AD_UKC034_MetaG_FD_89745 | JGI IMG/M metagenome (GOLD analysis project Ga0116143, IMG submission 89745) | Active sludge microbial communities of municipal wastewater-treating anaerobic digesters from USA - AD_UKC034_MetaG | ecosystem: Engineered > Bioreactor > Anaerobic > Digestate | place: USA...
GCCCGCCTCGACGAATTCCGCGGAGATTCCCGGCGCGACCTCGACCGGTTCATGATACGGCGCAGGGCGCAGATGCGAAAGGATGCGCTCGACGTCCTGCGGGCGATAGAGCGGCTCGAGCGGGGGTTTGCCCTCGCGCGCGCGATGGCGGTTGTGCTTTTCGAGATCGCCGATTTGGATCTTGGCTGCGTCGTGCAGGATGAGGCTCGTCATCTCGATCGTGGCCGGCGTCGCCCACACCGGTCCGCGGAATCCCAAGGGCGCCAGGAGGGGGAGTCGTCCCGAGTGATCGAGGTGGGCATGCGTGAGGAGCACCGCGTCAAGGCGTCCGGTTTCTCCCCCGTGAGGCGTCCGATTCCGCGCGTCGGCGTCTTTGCCGCCCTGAAAGAGGCCGCAGTCCACGAGGATGCGCGCGCGATCGGTTTCGACGAGATAGGAGGATCCCGTGACCTCGCCGCCCGCGGCGCCATGGGGAGTAATCTTCATGAGAGAAATCCGTCCGAGGACGGAAGAGGCATTCTGCTTTCCCGGCGGGAGCGGAAGCAAGCCGTCGTTGATCGGCGCGCGAAGAGCGCAACCGTCCGACAATAATTCGCAACGCATCGAAAGCGGGCCTTTCGGAAATGGGCCATTCTCTCCGCATGAAAAAAGCCGTTCTCCCGTTCCGGCCGTCCTCTCAATCCTTGGAGGCGCGCGCCGCGCGCCTCGCCCCGGTCGTCCGCATCCCGCGATCGCGGTGTCCGAGGCTCGCCGTTCTCAACGCCGTCGCGGGCGGCCTTCGCTTCGCCGCCGCGGTCCTCCTCCTGATGTCCGCCGCTCCCAGCCGGGCTGAAAAAGCGGCGGCCGCATCCGCTTCGCCGGGAGTCACAAACACCACCACTCTCCCGGAAGTCGTGGTCCGGGGAGACAAGGAGGCGGATCCCACAGCCGCCCGGATCGCGCGCGTCCGCGAAAACTATCCCGGTTCCGTCGCCACCATGTCCCCGAGGGATCTCGCCATCCAGAAGGCGAACAACCTTGGCGAAGTCCTCGCCAGGATCCCCGGCGCCGCTTACGTGGACGAAGACGGGCGCGGCACGAAGCCCGATGTCAGCCTGCGCGGATTGAATCCGATCCGCAGTGAATATGTCCAGATGCTGCATGACGGCGTGCCGACCCAGCCCTCCATGTACTCCGAACAGGCCGCGTATTACGGCGTACCGGCCGAACGGGTTGCGGCGATCGAGGTGTTCAAGGGCGGCTCCTCCATCCTTTTCGGCCCGAACACAGTGGGGGGCGTCATCAACCTCATCTCCCGCGCGCCGTCCGCGTATCCATGGGAACTGATCCTCGACAGCCGCTTCGACACCTATGGCGACTATCTCGGCAACATGGCCGTCAGCGGCACCGAAGGCAAACTCTCTTACGCCGTCGAGTATATGCACAAGGGAGGAGACGGATTCAGGAACAGCCTCGGCTACAGCATCGACGATGTGGACACCAAACTCATCTATCGCCCGAACGAGGATCATTCCGTTCAAATCCACTTTCACTACGATGACGAGCGATCGGAGACCCCGGGCGACCTGCTGCCCTCTCAATTCCGCTCGAACCGAACCATCAGCAGCAAACCGAACGACGTGTTCTTCGGGGAACGCATCGAGGGCGACGTGCGAACCCATCATCAACTCACCGATCAACAGGCGCTCGACCTCCTGTTCTACGCCTACTCTTACCAGCGCGATTGGTATCTCCAAAACTTTGTGAGTAACACGACGCCGAACATGGCTCTCGCGAACAGCAACGGGCAGTTCCTGCGCAATTTCGAGACGGTCGGCTTCGAACCCAAGTACACGCTGACCTACGACGCCGCCGGCATGACCGATCACCAATTGAGGATTGGAAGCCGGTTTTATCACGACGACGTGAACCGCCGAAGCTTCACCGGAAGGACCGGCACCGCGTGGAACGACAACGCCGTTCGCACCGCGGAAGACCAGTTGGATTCCTTCGTCGCGGCGGCCTATGTCGAAAACGAATTCAAGCTCACGCCGGAACTGAGCCTCACCCCCGGAGGGCGCTATGAATACATCGCGCAATCCCGAACGGACCTCTTTGCGGGCACGGCCGAGCAATCCAAGGATTACGACGTCTGGATCCCCGGCCTCGGCGCGTCTTATCGTCTGGCGCCGAAGACCTTGGCCTACCTGAACGTGTCGCGGGCCTTTCGTCCTCCGACCTTCGGGGACTCCTTCAATCCCGCCATCGGGGCCTCGAGCCTCGACCTGAAGCCTTCGACCGCGTGGACCTACGAGGGCGGTATTCGCGCCGAGCCCTACGCCTGGCTGCAGGCCGATCTGGGCGGCTATTACACCGAGTTTTCGGATCAGGTGGTGGTCTCCGGCGGAACGGCCGCAAACTACGATACCGAGAGTTACGGTTTCGAAGGCGTCGCCCAGATCGGGCTCGTCGGCCTCTCCCAAACGATTCTCGAAGACAATCCGTATCAGACGCCGGATCACGAGATCTTCCTTCAAGCCGGAGCGAGCCTGATCGAATCCGTCTTTGCCAACGGCGCGTTTCAGGATCGCACCCTGCCGTATGTGGCGAACGACACCTACACCTTCGGCCTCCTGTACGACTATCGGAACCTGTTGAACGTCGGTTTCCAGGGACGCTACGTCGGCAAACGCTTTTCCGACAACGCCAATACCGTTCCGGAAAACAACATTGCCACCGTCGGAGAACTCGATGCCTACACGGTGTTCGACCTGAAATTCCGCTGGCAAGTGACGGAGCTTCTGACGATCAGCGCCGGGATCAACAATCTGTTCGATGAAACCTACGCAACCCAACGCCGAACGGGGCAGCAGAAGGGCGTCTATCCCGGGCCGACGCGCGTGTTCTATCTCGCCACCACTCTCAAGTTCCATTGAGCCGATCCCCATGAGGCCGACTCCCCGTTGGAATTTGGTTCGTTCCCGAAGCGTGCGCGCGATCACGCCATGGCTAAGCTTATTTCTGGGCGCCCTTTCCGCGGCTCAGGCGCACTTCCTGTGGATAGAATCCGAAACGCCCACCGAGGCGAAGGTGTACTACGGGGAGTTCGCCGAAGGCCTGCGCGAAAAGGCCGGCGCGAAACTCGAGGAACGCGGGGCGTGCCGGGTCTTCCTCGATCGCGCGCAGCAACCCGAAAGCCCGCTCTCATGCTCCAAGATGGAGGACCACTTCCTCGCGCGCTTCCAATCCGCCAACGGATGGATCCTCGTCCAAGATCTCGAAGGCGAGGTCAAGGACTGGAGGAAGCACTCCCTCGGAATCGTCAAGCCCGTTTACTACGCCCGCGCGGCGGTCGCCAATCGCGCCTCCGCGCCTCACGCCAAAATGACCCTCGACATTCTTCCAGAGGCGAACGCCCTCCAGCGCCTTCAAGTGCTCTTCCGAGACAAACCCCTGCCGGGGGCCAAGGTCGCCGTTTACGCGCCCAACTCCTGGATGCGGGAACTGCGGACGGATTCCGAGGGGCGCGTCACGATCTCAACGCCGTGGAGCGGACGCTACGTCGTGGAGGTCATCCACAAGGAAAATCGTCGCGGCGAATGGCGAGGAAAAGCCTACGAAGCCATTCGCCATCGGGCGACGTTTTCCCACGTTTACTGATGCGCCGATTTCATGTCTGGCTGGGCATCGTCAGCGCCGGATTTCTGATCCTCTCCGCGGCGACGGGCATTCTGTGGGCCTATGCCCCGCATCTCTACTGGAAGCCAGGATATCTCCAGCGGAAGCATCCGGCCGTTCTCCCGTCTTTCGACGAGGATCTCCTCCCTCTTCGCGAGGCTCTGCGCGTTGCGCGCGAGCAATGGGGATCCGAAAGCCGGATCTCCAAAATCACCCTGCACGGCGAGCTCGGGATGATGGTCTACGAAATCCTCGGGAAACGGCGCGATGGGGAAACCAGCCTCCTTGTCGACGCGCGGACGGGCAAGACCCTCTCGCCGATCACCCCCCTCCTCGCCGAGCAGATCGCCCGGGCCTATGCCGAAGGCGCCCCGTCGCTTCGCTCGATCGTTCTGCTCGACAGGTATGTCCATCGCTCCGGCAAGGTTTATCCCTCCGTTTACAAGGTGTGCTTTGACGGGAAGAGGGATCCGGAGTTCTTCGTGGACGCGCATTCAGGAAAACTGCTCGAAGAGCAGGATCGTCTGCGGCGGTTCCATTGGTGGGTGATGCGGCTGCATCAATTGAATTTCTTCGGTTTTCGGAAGACCTTGACGGTCCTACCCGGTGCGACCCTGCTGCTCCTGGTGTTTTCCGGGCTTGTTTTGGCGGCCCTGGCGGCCCGTCGGGCGAGCAAGGCGAATCCGGATCGCGACCGGAAGACCTTTTACGAAACGCCGCTTTTCAAAAAATCTCACGACTCCTTCATTCCATGATCAGCATCTTCCTTAAGGGCGGGCCCATCATGTGGCCCCTTCTCGTGACCTCTCTGGTCGCGCTGACCGTTGTGGTCGAGCGCTTCCTCTTCATCTGGTCCGAGCGGCGCAAACGCGAGCCGGAAGCGGTGGAGGGCCTCTTGTCCGCCCTCGAAAAGGGAGATGCGCGCGAGGCGATCCAGGTCGGTCATCGCAGCCGCGATTTCGTCGCCCGGACGCTGGCGTATGCCCTGGAGCACCGCGAGAAATCGCTCTCCAACGCGCTGCTCCGCCGCGCCAACGTGGAACTCAACCGGTTTCGCCGAGGGCTGGCTGCCCTCGATACCATCATCACCCTGGCGCCGCTCCTCGGCCTCCTGGGAACCGTCACGGGAATGATCCACGCCTTCGGATTGTTGGGGGGCGCTGAGTTGGATGCGCCGGTGGCCATCACGGGAGGAATCGCGGAGGCCCTGATCGCCACGGCGTTCGGCCTGGCGATCGCCATCGTCTCGCTGATTCCTTTCAATTATCTCAACACTCGCCTGGAGGAGGCCCGCCATGAACTCGAAGATGCGGCCTCCCAAATGGAACTGCTTCTCGTGGGCGCGCCGTCTTCGCGGACGCCGACGGAAACCAATGCCGCGGCTTCGGGACGTCCCGCGCCATGATTATTCCTTCGCCACGCGCGACGCGGAAGGCGCGGATCGAGATTATTCCGCTGATTGACATCATTTTCTTCCTCCTGGCGACTTTCGTAATGGTCTCCTTCTCGATGATCAAAAACCGCGGAATTCCCGTCAATCTGCCGGTCGCCTCGACCGGCGCGCCCCAGGAGCGCGCCCAAAGCGCGTCGGTCACGATCACGGAAAACGGCGAGATGCGTTTCAACAAAGAGCCGGTGAGCCGCGATCAACTGGCGGCGCGTCTGGCCGAATTGAAAGCCGCATCCCCAGATCCGCGCGTATTCATCAACGGCGATGCCGGCGCGAACTTTGGCGATGTCGTCGCGATTCTCGATGAGGCGCGCAAGCTCGGCATCACGAAGGTGGCCATCGAGACCCTCCCCCGCTCTCCCCGTTCCTGACCCATGCTGCTCCGCCTCTTACAGCCCTCGTATTCTAAGGCTTTCCTGGTCGCCGCCGGGTTGCATGCGACCCTGCTCTTTGCCGTCGGAGTCGTTCTGAAGCAGCCGCCCCAGTTCGGCATGGAGTTCGGCCGTTCCAGCATCGAGGTGGACCTGGTCGCGGCTGGAATGGATGCGCCACCGACACCGCTCGTCCCCAATCCGCGGCCGACGACGGTCGAAGAACGACTGCCGGAGCCGGTGGAAGAATTGCCGGAGCCGACTCCGGAGGACCTTCCCCAATTTGTCGAAGAACGCCCGCGGCCTTCGGAATCTCCTCCGCCCGTTCGGCCCGCTCCTCCGCTCCATCGAGGCGACGGAAGCTCCCCAACGCCTGGGCGGGATGCCACCACGATCCGCGCCGCGCGCGGCGCGATGAGCGAAGCGAAGCCCGATTATCTGCGAAATCCTCCCCCTGCTTATCCGGAAAGCGCGCGGCGTCTCGGTCAGGAGGGAACCGTGCTGCTCACCGCGGAGGTGAACGCCGAGGGACGGCCGCTGTCGGTGACGCTCAAACGAAGCGCGGGAATCCGCTGCCTTGATGAAGCCGCGCTTGCCGCCGTTCGAAAATGGCGCTTCTCTCCGGCGAGGATCGGATCGCTCCAGGTCGCTTCTCGCGTGGACATTCCCATCCGGTTCCAACTCCAAGATTCTCGATAAGCGGAACGACCCGGGACCCCGCGATTTCCGACGGATTCTTCGAGGATTTCCGGAGAAATTCTGACGCGTAGCTCCATCCAACGCCGTCGCTGCGCTTGCTCGAACGCCGCCCGCGGGCTACGAAAAGGGCGCCATGACTCCGGACGGCCCCGCGATCTCTCGTCCGAAACGGAACCGTCAGCGCCTTTATACCCTCCTCGCTCCGCTCGCCGGCGCGATCCTCCTCGCCCTCCTCGAGGCGGGCGGCGCGCTCGCTCGCGTGGAGAACCTCACTCGCGACTGGCGTTTCCAGTTTCGCGCGCCGCGCGATCCCGCCGCCGACGGACGTCTCCTCCTCGTCGGCGTAGACGAGGATTCCCTCGCCCGCCTCGGACGCTGGCCGTGGAGCCGCGTCGAACACGGCAATTTCGCCCTCCTTCTCACCCTTCGTCCCCCCTCGGTGCTCGCCTTCGACCTCCTCTTCCCCGAGCCTCAAGATCCGAAATCGGACGCTGCCTTCGCCCGGGGTTTGGCGCAACACCCCTCGGCCGTTCTCGGGGCGTGCCGCGAACCGAACGAGGGCGTTGCGCGTCCGCCCGATCCCGGGCCCACGCGTCCGATTCCGCCGCGAAACATCGAGGGCGATCTGTCGCGGATCCACGGCGCCGAGCGGGCGCTATTCCCCATTCCCGAACTGTGCCGCGCCGCCCGCTTCGGCTTCGTGGACTCGGAGCCGACCTCTTCCGACGGGATCCGGCGCCGGGCGCCGCTCCTCATCCGGATCGGCAAGGACGTCTATCCGAGCCTCAGCCTTCAGGCCCTCCTCCTCTATTGGAAGGTCGCCCCCGAGCGCGTCGAGGTGATCCTTGGACGGGAGATTCGCGTGCTGATGCCGCATGGCGTCGAGCGGATCCCCGTGGACGCCTCAGGCAGCTTCCTCATCAACTACCGCGCGCCGGCGGGTTTTCGTCAGATCGGCTACTTTGATCTCGCGCTCGCGCTTGGAAAACTCAACGAAGGCAATCCTTGGCCGTGGCGCTATCCGAATCCCGAGGGGAACCTCCTGATCGTCGGCCAGACCGCGACGGGACTTACGGACATGGGCCCGAGTCCGCTCGATCCGAAAAGTCCGCTCGTCCACATCCACCTCAACGCGCTCAACAACGTCTTCCGCCACGACTACCTGAAGGCGATTCCATGGTCGTGGACGCTGCCGGCGTGGCTCCTCTTCGCCTGGTTCACCCTCTTTTCGCTCGAACGATCGCGCATCGCGACCTGCGTTCTGATCCCCGCGCTCGCCATCCTGGTCTACGCGGCGCTCGCCTTCGGGGTCTTCGAGCGGTGGAGCCTCGATCTGCCGGTCACCGCTCCGACGCTCGCCTTCGTGCTGCTCCACGCGGGCGCGGTGCTCCTGCGATGGCGCGAGGAACAGCGTTCGAAGCAGGAGATCCGCGCCGTCTTCTCTTCCTACATCGCTCCGAAGGTCATGGAGCAACTCCTCCGTCATCCCGAGAACGTGAAGCTCGGCGGCGTGCGCAAACCGGTGACGGTCCTCTTCTCCGACATCCGCGGATTCACCACGATCACCGAGCAGGCCAACGAGGAGGCGCTTGTCGCCCAGCTCAATGAGTATTTCACCCGCATGGTGGATTGCGTCACCCGTCACGAGGGCACCCTCCATAAATATATCGGCGACGCGATCATGGCTGTCTGGGGAGATGTCGTGGACCTTCCTGAGGAGGAGAATGCCCGACGCGCCGTGCGCGCCGCGCTCGACATGCGTCCCGAACTCGCCCGCCTGAACGCGGCATGGAAGACGCAAGGCCGCCTCGAACTGCGCATCGGAATCGGCCTCAACCACGGCCCTGTCGTCGTCGGCAACCTCGGCGCTCCCCAACGCAAGGAGTTCACGGTCATCGGCGACGCCGTGAATCTCGGCTCGCGCCTCGAGGGCGTCACAAAAGAGTTCCACACCGACCTCGCGATCAGCGAGACCGTCGCCGCACTCCTCGGCGATCGCTTCCTCCTCCGCACCCTCGGCCTCATCCAGGTTAAGGGCAAGGCGAAGCCGGTCCGCGTCTTTGAAGTCCTCGACGACCGCGCCTCGCCTTCCGAAAGATGGGATCCCGCGTGGGTGGCCGCTTACGAAGCGGCTTTCGCGTCCTATCTGAAACGCGAGTTCGCGAAGGCGGGCGAAGCCTTCACCCGCTGCGCGAAGGAGCGGCCAGGCGATTATTGCGCGGATCTCTACACCGAGGAATGCCGGATTCTCGCGGCCACCCCCCCGCCTCCGGACTGGGATGGAATCCTCGTGATGAAATCGAAATAGGACCAGTTCCCGCGCGTGGATTGCCGCGACCTTCGCCGGCGCCCATCGCCATCGCGCATCCTTCGCCGCAGGCTTCAGCCCGCGCCTCCAGGCGACGCGAAACGCCGCCTACCGCGCGGCGTGGAGATCCTGCTTGTCGGCGCGCTTCTGTTCGTCAGGCTTCGACGGCTTCTGGTCCTTCTCAGGCTGCTGAACGCCGACCTTGCCCTCTTTGACGGCGACGAAGGCCTCGCCCTCCTTCACGGTGACCCCGAAGAACGTCCCGCGCGCGGCGGCCACTCCCTGCGGCGTGCGCACCTCGAAACGGGTGGTCTTCGGATCGTTCTTCGAGATCAGCGCGCTGAGCGTGCCCTCCTGAAGATCCACCACCGTTTTGCGGCTCGCGATCTTTCCCTTTTCCTCGGCGTATTCGTTGAATTGAAGGACAAACCGCGCGTTCTCCTGCACGTGAATGGCCGCGCCCGGCGTTGTCTGAATCACCGCTTCGCTGCCGGCGCCGCACACCACCGTGCTGCCCACGAACAACTTCTCGCCCTCGCGCACCGGACGAAACTCCTTGGAGCCGGGCGCCGCCGCCTGCACGCGCCCCTTCACGCTCTTAACGGAGGCGTCGAACGCGCCGGCGCTCGACGCGCCAAAAATCAGGGCGCATCCAAGCGCCTGAAGGACCATCCCCTTCGCCGCCGAACGCCCGAGGGATGCGATCCCTTGTCGGAGGATCTTCTCGAGCGTCCTCTTTCCAGGATTCGACGGAAGAAACGGCCGTCCTCCCACGCCGTGCGCGGTTTCATGGATCTTGCCCGGAGAGGAAAAGAGAAAGCTCATGGTCAGAAGTTGCCGATGGCACTTTGGAGTTGATTGCGAATTTGAAGGCTGATCGCCCGCTGCAAGGTCTGCGGCATCTGTTGAAAGCTCATGCCGTTGAGCCCCTGGGCGCCCATCCGCATCCCGCCACCGGCAGGCACCGAAACCCGGTCGTTCGCGGGATCGCTGGGTGCGTTTCCGAGCCCGCTCGCGCCGCCGGCGCCTCCCGCGCCAGCTTGCGCCTGCTGGCCGCCGCCTTCGCCCGCCTCGCCGAGGCTGGAGCCGCCGGCGAGATTGCCGTCGCCGCCTCCGTCGCCGGCTCCGCCCGCGCCTCCCGCGCCGCCTCCGACATTTCCGGCGGCGTCGGCGCCGCCCGTGAGCATGGCGTAAAGCGTGCCGCCTCCTCCGTCTCCCTGGGCAAACGTCGAAGTTGCGCTGTTGGCCTGATCGAGAAGCGTCTGTTCATCCGCCGGCGGCGACGGCGGCGGAGGCGGCGCATCGCTGTACAGGAATCCGTTTCCGACGTTCGCGGGAAGCGGCGCAGTCGGCCAGCTCACCTGATGCTCGACGAAATCCGAGGTCAATCCGTTCAGCGTGTCCGACTCCGGTTGAACCGAATAGATCAGGAAACGGCTGCCTCCCGCGAGGGCGAGGGGCGATGTGGCCTCGTTGATGAAGGCGGCATCCGTGACAAGCTGGATCTCGTTGCCGGCGCCGTTCGCTCCGATCATCGCGCCGTTCCCAAGAGTCAAATCGCCGTTCACGCTGCGGATCAAGACATGGTTGGCCAGGGTTCCAAGATTCACCGGGCCATCCACCACAAGACCGCCTCCGCCATCCACCAGCGCGAAGTCTCCGCCGCGCAGCACTTGATCCAGCGTCCCGATGCGGTTCCCCTCCCGCGTGAGCGTTATCGCGCCATTTGGCGCGCGGAGGATCAGATGATCCGCGCCGAGATCGTCGGTCTGCGTGATCGCACCGCCAGAACCGATGTTCAGCAAGCCGCCGGCAAAGACGCCCGCCAATTCGGTGTCGTCGCCCTCCTCCAGCGTCACATCCGCGCCGAGAGCGGCGACGGAACCGAAGGAATTCGCCGCCATGTCGAGAACGATGTTGTTGCCCGAAGCGTCGAACGAAGCCCTCCCGCGAACATCCAGGCCGCCCGTCTGCGTGATTGTCCCGTTCGATACGAGCGAAAAGTCGTTCTCGATGTCGGATGCGCCGAGAATCGTGGGCAGGGAATTGATGACTTCCACGTAACCGCTTTCTACGTCGGTCGCCGAAAAATCGATCGCTCCATGGAAGGCGTTGAGCACATTCAGGAGGCTGATGAAGAGTCCGTCTGTGGCGAAGGAGGCGGTTCCCATGACCTCCAATGCGCCGGACTGAACGATCGATCCGCCCGCGTTCACCGTGAGCGCGCCCGTGATGATCGAGACGCCGAGGTCCAGATCGTTGACATCGCTGAGACGCACATCGTTGCCGCTGAGCACTTGCACCGTGTTCCAATCGTTGAGCGGGTTGTCGAGCAGGATGTTGTTCGCGGCGCCCGCCGAAAGGATCGCCGACGTCCCGCTCCCGCTGGCGAGAATCGCGCCGGTTTGGGTGATCGCGCCGCCAGCCGTCACTTCGAGGTTGCCCGAGATCGTCGAGGCGCCCAGCGCCAGGGGGCCGGAGTTCACCACCTTTACGTCGTTGCCGCCGCCAAACGCGACGGCAGCAAAATCGTTGCCGGAATCGTCGAGCGTGATGTTGTCGGTCGCGCCCGCCGTTAACGTGACGACGCTAGGCGCGTTGACTGTGAGCGCGCCGGTTTGGGTGATCGCGCCGCCGGCCGTCACATCCAAGTTGCCCACGATCGTCGAGGCGCCGAAGAGCACCGGACCTTGGTTCACCAGCGCCACGTTGCCTCCGACATTGAAAGAAACAGCGTCATCGAACCAATTGCCCGGATCGCTTAGCGTCACGCCGCCGGAGGCAATGAAGTTCGCGATGCCGCCGAC
>Ga0116143_10005578_pt1 | contig 11291 bp, 11 predicted proteins | sample AD_UKC034_MetaG_FD_89745 | JGI IMG/M metagenome (GOLD analysis project Ga0116143, IMG submission 89745) | Active sludge microbial communities of municipal wastewater-treating anaerobic digesters from USA - AD_UKC034_MetaG | ecosystem: Engineered > Bioreactor > Anaerobic > Digestate | place: USA...
CAGCGGCGAGACGTACACCGTCTACACCGGCGGCAGTGCCGCGGGACTGGCTTCAGATGGCCTTTATGAAGGCGAGGCCTATACCCCTGGCACCCAATATACCAGCTTCACCATCTCCAGCGCGGTCACCAGCCTGGGCGGCGGCTTTGGCCCCGGAGGTGGGGGTGGGGGGCAGAGGCCTTAACACTGCATCAACTATAACCCGGGTTCAAGCAGCAGGCAGCTTGATGTATAATGTCTATCATCAATAGGGGCGCATCTTACGACACTTCAGCGCTGTGCCCATCGCGCAAACGACAAGAACACATCAAATAAGGAGCTGTAATGAACAACATCTTTGGTAACCTGGCAGCAGAATCCAAGAACATGGCCATCAAGACTGGCTTGCAAATGTACTTCCAGCAGTACGTGGACAGCATCGTCGAATTTTCGATGGACCAACAGCGGAAGAGCGTGCACGCCATTGTAGACCTGAAAGGCGAGGACAAGCCCGTCAGCGTCGACGCAACCTATGCCCTCTCGATCGATGAGAAAGCCGGGCAGATGACGGTGAGATTGAACACCATTTCGGTCTCACGCGAATGGATGAACCTGGCCGCCCAAAAAGCTGTCGGGCGAGATTTCAAGATCAGCGGGCAAAACGCCGCCCAACTGATCGGCCTGGCGCGCACGCTGGGCATCAGCTAGTACGAGAAGTATCGCCTGAACGCTTCTCTGGCGCACTGGTTGCGCCGGAGAAGCGTTGGCGTTTAAGGGAAGATGTCGGCGCTGGGCGGCGATTCTGCAAGAGAATACCGTTATTCACCCATCCCCTATACAAAAAATAAACCATTTCATTTTCCACCAGCGGTATCATCAGGGCAACTCGGACGAACGACATCCGACAGGAGACCTGAATGCACCGCACCCCACCCATCACCCAATCCCAAACTCGGCCCCAGCCGTGGGCGCTGCCATCCAGCGCCTACCGCCTGGAGACCCTGGCTGAGCACTTTGCCCCCATCAGCCTCAAAGAAATGGATTCCGTGGCGCTGCTCAACCGCATCGACACCAAGTTCATCATGTCCAGCGGGCAGTTGCTGCAAGCCCTGGCAGCCATCCGGCCTGATTACCGCATGTTATCTGTCAACAGCCAGCGCATCAACCATTACCGCACGCTGTATTTTGACACGCCCAACTTTGATCTTTATCACCTGCACATCAACAAGCGGGCAGACATCTACAAGGTGCGCAGCCGCGAATACACCGACTCGCGCCTGGCCTTCTTAGAAGTGAAACACAAGAACCATAAAGGCCGCACGATCAAAGAACGCATCGCCACGGCAGAACCCATCTTGCAAATGAACACACAGGCCGAACGCTGGCTGCACAACGTTTACCCCTTCGACAGCCAGTCTCTACAGCCGAAGATCTGGAATACCTTCAGACGCCTGACCCTGGTCAGCAAAACCAACTGCGAACGCGTGACCCTGGACGTAGACCTGACGTTTTACACCCAAGACCAAATCGCCAGCCTGGATGGCATCGCCATCGCCGAGGTCAAGATGGATTCCGGCCGGTGCAGATCACCCTTCCTGGCACAGATGCACGCCCAGCGCATCCATCCCCGCGGCTTCAGCAAGTACTGTATCGGGGTTTCAATGCTGTATGGGCAGGTAAAGAAAAATGCAATGAAACCCAAGCTGTTAAGGCTTGAAAAGATCATGAAAGGTACAGCAACATATGAATAACCTGGGGATATTTCTATTGAGTTTTGGCTTCAACTTTTTGGTAGCGTTGGCACTGGTTCGCTTCATTTACTATCCATCCACGCACAATAAACCGTACGTCTTCACCTTCATGGCTTTCAACACCGTCATCTTCTTCGTGTTGAGCTTCATGTCTAGCATTGAGCTGGGGGTGGGCGTGGGCTTTGGGCTCTTTGCCATCTTCTCCATCTTGCGCTACCGCACCGACCCCATCCCCATCCGCGAGATGACCTACCTGTTCATCATTGCGGCCCTGCCGGTGATGAACTCGGCCAGCATCAGCAATGAGGTTTGGCCGCAGATCATCGCCGCCAACCTGGCAATCTTGGTGATCATGTGGGTGCTGGAACGCGAGTGGGGCTTCCACTACGAAGCATCCAAGCGGATCGTATACGAAAAGATCGAGCTCATCCCCCCCGACCGCCGCGCCGAGTTGGTCGCCGACCTGGAAGCGCGCACGGGCTTGAAGATCAAGCGCGTGACGACCGGCAAGATCAACTTTTTGACCGATACTGCCGACCTGAGGGTTTATTACGATGACCTGTCTCAAGAAGATTGGCTGCACAGCACGGCCCCCGATCCGGTGGTGGTCAGCAAAGAAGATGCCGCCGTGTACGAGAATGACTGACCCTGCTCTTAAACCAGCAGACCAAATCGGTTATATAATTGGCACATGACGCGCAAAATACTGGTGGTTGACGACACGAGGAACGTCCAGGTGCTGTTGAGCGATTTTCTCAACAGCCAGGATTTTGAGGTGCTGACGGCCTCTGACGGGCGCGAAGCCCTGGAGGTGGTGCGCACCGCCCTGCCCGACCTGGTCTTGCTGGACATCATGATGCCCAACGTGGACGGCTACCAGTTCATCACCCACCTGCGCCGCGAATCCAACATCCCGGTCATCATGATCAGCGCCAAGCAGCAAGAGGCCGATATCATCCGCGGTTTTGACCTGGGGGCAGATGATTACATCACCAAGCCTTTCCGCCTGCGCGAGCTGTTGGTGCGCCTGCGCGCCGTGCTGCGCCGGGCCGCGCCCCAAGAGGCCAGTGCACCGACCCTGGTGATTGGCGACATCCTGCTCGACCGCAGCAAGCACGAGGTCAGGCGGCTGGGCCAACCGGTAGAAGTGACGCCCCTGGAATTCCAGGTGCTAGAGATGTTGATGCAGTCACCGGGGCAGGTGATCAAGCGCGCTGAGATGTGCATGCGCCTGCTGGAGAACGGTTACACCGGGTCTGAGGCCACTTTGAAGATCCACATCCGCAACCTGCGCCTGAAGCTGGAGGACGACCTGGATGAGCCACGCTACATCGAAACAGTGTTTGGGGTCGGCTATCGTTTTATGGAGGCGGCATGAAACGTTCTCTGCAAGGCAAATTGTTCCTTTCATACCTGGCAATTGCCCTGATCACCGTGTTGGTGGTCTCGGCCCTCGTCCGCCTGACCTCTGGGCAGTCTTTGATGAACCTGGTGGTGCAGCAGCAAACGGCGCGCCTGAAAGAGCAGGTGCAAACGTATTACAGCGCCAACGGCACAATGGAAGGCTTTTTCGATTACTACATCCAGGCGGGGTACGCTGAACCGGGCAGCTTTGCCTCCGGGCCGGCTCAGCCAGGCGGCCCTGGCGATATGCCGCCCGAGAAACGCGAGGTACGCGGCTTGCACGGGCTGGTGGATGCTGAATACCGCGCCTTGATCCCCACCTTCCGCTACGAAGTGGGGCAGGTGGTGCCGGCAGAGATGATCCGGCAGGCCACCGCGGTGGAAGTGGACGGGCAGACCGTGGCCTGGATCTTGCCAGACACCAGTTTTGAATTCAAACTGAGCGCCGAAGAAGAGCTCTTCTTACAGCGCACCAGCCTTGCAATCGGCCTGGCGGCGGTGGCGGGGGTGCTGGCGGCGGTGGCAATGGGTTTCTTGCTGGCTGAGCGCTTGCTCAAGCCCATCCGGCGGCTGACACAGGCTTCACAAGCCCTGGCAGGCGGCGACCTGCAGCAGCAGGTGCCGGTCACCTCGCAAGATGAGCTGGGCCGGCTGACCATCACCTTCAACCAGATGTCTGCCGACTTGCTGAAGGCCGACGAGCAGCGCAAGCGCCTGACAGCCGACATCACCCATGACCTGAGCACGCCCCTGCAGATCATCGCCGGTTACATGGAAATGCTGGAGGCAGGTGATGTCAGCCTGACCCCAGAGCGCGTGGAGATCATCAAAACCGAGATTGAGCACCTGCGCCGCCTGGTGGGCGACCTGAGCACCCTGACCCAGGTGGAGGCCGGCGGCCTGGACATCCAGCTTCAAGCGGTTCAGCCCGCCACCCTGCTGGAGAAGGTCTATCACGCTTACCAACCCATCGCCGCCCGGCAAGGGGTGACGCTGGCCCTTGAAACACCCGGGCAGATGCCTGCGATCCAAGTAGATGAAGGCCGCATGCTGCAGGTTTTGAAAAACCTGGTAGAGAACGCCCTGCGTTACACGCCCCAAGCAGGCAAGATCACCCTCAGCGCGGCGGTGGGCGAAGAAGTGCGGCTGTGCGTGAGCGACAACGGCGCGGGGATCGATACAGAAGACCTGCCCTATGTTTTCGACCGCTTCTACCGCGCCGACAAAGCCCGTGGGGCCAATTCGGGCAAGATGGGGCTGGGGCTGGCGATCTGCAAAGCGCTGGTCACCGCCCAGGGCGGCGCCATCACGGCCCAATCTGAGGGCAAGGGTCAGGGAACAACCATCATCATCACCTTTAAGCCTGCAGCAGCCGAATAATTGGCCCCAAACGGGCATAAAAATGGCGGCCTTAGGAGCGCCCCAGGCCCATTTTTCAGGCAATCCCCTTCACACTCCCCATCTACTCTGCTATACTATTGTCTAACAACTTCATCGTACCCTGTAGTCCCACAGGGTCACGAACCCAAGCAACCTCATCCAACTTGATAAAGGAGCAAAATATGCCATTTGACATGGAGCTCGAGGCGGTTTTGCGGCCCACGCAGTATCCGATGCCGCCTTACCCGCCAAAGGTGGTCACCCTCGCCAACGGCAAGAAGATGGTCATTCGCCAGGCCGAGCGCGAGGATGTGCCTGAAATTCTCAAGTCCGTACACCCCTGTCTTTTCATTGAGCGCGATTACTACAACATCGTCAGCGCCCGCCTGTATGGCGAGCTTTTGGCCTGGTATTACTACCGCGCCAAAAGCCCCTACTGCTTGATCGGCCAGGTGGATGGTTACCTGGTGGGAGCGGTGAACGGCCGTATGGAAAATGAAAAGGTAGGCATGTCGTACCACACCCTGGCCATCGATCGCGGCCTGCGCATCGGCTCGCACCTGTTTGCCGCCAAGATGGAATATCACCTGGAATACCTGGGACAAGAAGAAGTGCTGATCGTAGCCGAAAGCCCGATCGGTTTCCGGCGCTGGATGATCGAATACCCGCTGGAACCAACCACTATCCCGCACGAGCTGGGCGGCGGCGACTCGTACCGCCTGACGCGCGAGATCTACGAGAAAGCCAAGCCCCGCCTGGTGGTAGGCGACCGCCCCGTGCCTCCCGACTTATGGGAGATCAACACGCGGGAGATCCTCTTCGCCGACGAAAAAGCCATTCAAGAAAAGATCGCTGGGTTGAAAGGCAGGTAACCGATGAGAGACGTTGCCATTATCGGCGCCGGAATGATCCAATTCGGCCGGCGCGACGAAGATACTTTGTTGGACATGTTGTCGTATGCTTCGCTCAAAGCCCTGGATGATGCCGGATTGGGCGATAAAACCGTCAATGCCGTTTACGTGGGCAACATGGGCCAGGGCATACTCCAGCACCAGTCTTCCATTGCCAGCTCGTTGGTTGACCGCTTGAGCCTGCTGCCCGCCGCTGCCGACACGGTGGAGAACGGCCCCGCCTCGGGCGGCTCAGCCATCAAGAACGGCCTGCTGGCGGTTGCCTCAGGCTATTACGATTACGTCCTGGTGGTGGGCGGCGAGAAGATGCGCGAGGTCACCGGCTGGCGCGCCACCGATTTTGTGGCCACCATGACCCACCCGCAGGCTGAATACCCCTATGGCATCACCCTGCCGGGCATGGCAGGTATGTTCACCCGCCTGTACATGGAAAAATACGGCGTCACGCGCGAGATGCTGGTGGCCGTAGCCATCAAGAACCAGGCCATGGGCGGGCTGAACCCCTATGCCCACGTGGAAATGGCGATTGACAAAGAGGGCATCTTCGACAGCCCCCACGCCGTGGTCAACAACCCCATGGGCGCCGACCCCCTGCACCTGTACGACATGTGCCCGGTCAGCGATGGGGCGGCGGCAGTGGTCTTGTGCTCTCTGGAAGCAGCCAAGAAACTCAAGAAACCCCCTGTGCTCATCGCCGGCTTCGGCCAGGCCACCGACACCCACACGCTGCAAGAGCGCGAAGACCCCACCGATCTGAAAGCCGTCACCCTGGCGGCTCAGCAGGCCTTTGAGATGGCCAAGCTCAAGCCATCGGATATCAGCGTGGCCGAGCTGCACGATGCCTTCACCATCCTTGAGATCGCCGAAAGCGAGCACGTGGGCTTCTTCAAGAAGGGCGAGGGCGGCAAGGCCGTCTTGGCGGGTAAGACCAAGCTGGGTGGGCAGATCCCCATCAACGTCTCGGGCGGTTTGAAGGCCCGCGGCCACCCGGTGGGCGGCACAGGCGTGGCCCAAGTGGTGGATATCGTCTGGCAGCTTCGCCACGAGCTCCCCAAAGAGCGCCAGGTAAAGAATGCCCAGAACGGCCTGACGGTCAACTTCGGTGGTTTTGGCAATAACGTAACAGCCTTTGTGCTGCGGAGGGTAGAACAATGAAACAGGAAATCGCCATCGTAGCCTACAAATGCAAAAAATGCGGCAAGCTGCACTATCCCTTCCATGACCGCTGCCTGGCTTGCAAAAGCCGCGAGTTTGAACCGGTGAAGCCAGAGGGCAAAGCCCGCCTGCTGACCTTCACCCGCATTTACAACCTGCCCTGGGGTTTCGACGTCCGCTACCTGGTCATCGGCGTGGTGGAATTCGAAAACAAGGTGCGCGCCATGGGACAAATCCATGTCGACGACGCCTATCCCCTGAAAAACGGGATGCTGTTGAATCCCTCCTGGGGCCCGGTGCGCACGCAGTACGGTGAACACGTGTACGGCCTGGTGCTGGAGCCTTAATATCCCTGAATCAAAAAGTCGGCGCCGCGGCGCCGACTTTTTGATTCAGACCAACCCATGTTCGTGGGCAAAGAGGGCGGCATGCAGGCGGTCGCGCAGGCCCAGGCGGCTGAGGATGCTTGAGACGTGGTTTTTGACCGTGCCCTCGCTGACGCACAACTGCTCGGCGATCTCACGGTTGGTAGCGCCCTTAGCCAACAGGCGCAGCACCTCGGTCTCGCGCTCGGTCAGGTCCATTTTGGGCGAGGCAGATTCTCGCCCGCCGGTTGGCTGCCCAGCCAACTGATCGTCCAACTTCAGGGCCAACTGCCCCACCAGCTTGCCCGCCACCGCCGGAGAGAGCTGGTAAATGCCGGCATGGGTCAGCCGCACCGCCTGGGCCAAGTCGGCGGCAGGGATATCTTTGAGCAAATAACCGGCCGCTCCCGCCCGCAAGGCCTTGACGATATACTCTTCATCATCAAAGGTGGTCAGCATCAGCACCTGGCAGCCCTCCACCCGGCTGAGGATCTCAGCCGTGGCAGTGATGCCATCCTTCTCGGGCATGCGCACATCCATCAAGACCACATCAGGGCGCAGTTCCAGCGCCAGGTCAACCGCTTCCTGGCCGTTCACAGCCATCCCGATCACCCGGATCCCTTCTTGGATGCTCAGAAGCGAGGCAACCCCCTCTCGCACCAGGCGTTGGTCATCGGCAATCAACACGCTTACATCGGTCATGGTTTTTCCTCTGGTGGTTCATCATTCAATATAGACGCAGCCCTGGGCACGACCACCGATAAGACCGTCCCTTTGCGCGGCGTGCTTTGCAGGGTCAACTGCCCGCGCACCAGATCCAACCGCTCTTGGATGCCGCGCAGGCCGAATCCCAACTGCGGCAAAGAGATCGGCTGGTTGAGGATCTTGGGGTCAAACCCCTGGCCGTCATCCTGCAAGACCAGGTGCGCCTCTTGCTCGCCCAGGTCAATCCTCAGATCCACCTGCCTGGCATGGGCATGTTTTTGAACATTGGTCAGGCCCTCTTGGGCAGCCCGGTAAAGGGCCGTCAATGCAGCGCTAGGATACAGCGTCTCGTCGCCGCTGAGCGACAGGTTGATCTGAAAACTATCGGCGCTGGTTTCGTGGACCAACTTCTCCAGCGAATCGGCCAGCGAGAAGCGTTCATCTGGCTCGCGCAGCGCTCGCACCGAGCGGCGCACATCCCGCAGGGCGTCGGCGGCGGCCTGCTTGGCATCCCGCACGGCCTGGGTGGCCTCGCGGGGGTCACGCTCTTGATAGAGCAGGGCCTTCTCAAGCTGGATGTTGACCGCAGTCAGGTAATGCCCCACAGAATCGTGAATATCGCGCGCCAGGCGGGCGCGCTCTTCGGCTGCCGCCAGCTCAGCCACCTGCTCGGTATAGGCTTGCAATTTCACATGAGAAGCTTCCAGGTCAGCCAACAGCCTCTCTGTACGCCGCCGGTTCTCGTCATCCCGGCGGATGATGAGGGCGATCACCGGCACAAACAAGATCAGGCAGGCAAAAGCCAAGACGTTGATCGAGGCGCGCGAATCTAGATACCACTGCGGGTTGACCTGCCCGGTGCGCCAGCCCACCAGTGCCACGTAAGCAAAGCTGATCAGGGCGCTCACCCCACCGCCAAACCCGTAATAAATGCTGTAGGGGATCATTGGATAAAGGAAGATCGCCACCTGGTTGCAATCCAGGGTGACTGCCCCCTCGATCAAGATGACCCGCGCCGCCAGGAAAGCCAGCACCGTGTGCAGTGTGGGCTGCTGGCTGAAGCGGGTCTGCTCCAGCCACTCTAACCCCAGCAAAGCCAGGACGATCAAGCCGATCCCCGCCGAAGGCTGGATGATGAAGGGTTTACTGCAGGTGGTGATGCTGTTGATGTAAGCCATGGCCCCCACAATCGCAATGTAGAGGATTGAGAATTTATAGCGAAAAGGCCGGGAGGTAGACCGGCGGATCATCGTCTCGAGAGAGCGGCGGGCGTTCATGGTAAGAGCATTATAACAACAACCTTCAACGCGTGGGAAGCAGGGGCTTTTCGGGGGGCGTCTCATTAGCCAACCGGCACATGCCGCGCGGCTAATCTCTGATCCAGAAATAGCCACACCGGCACAAGTTAAATGCCCCTTACGGCACTGGTACTGCCCCTCGAAAAAGTGTACCCTTCAGGCATGAACATATTAATGATTTATCCCAAATTTCCCGATACTTTTTGGAGCTTCAGGCACGCCTTAAAATTTGTGCGCAAGAAGGCTTCTTCGCCCCCGCTGGGGCTGTTAACCATCGCTGCCATGCTGCCCAAAGCATGGACCGTTCGCCTGGTCGATCTAAACGTGGGCCCGCTGAACCCGCGCGACCTGGAATGGGCCGATTCAGCCTGGATCAGCGCCATGGTGGTGCAGCGCAGTTCAGCCGCCAAGGTGATCGAAACCTGCGCCCAGGCCGGGGTGAAGATCGTCGCCGGCGGGCCGCTCTTCACCGCCGAGCATGAGGCCTTCCCAAAGGTGGATCACTTCATCCTCAACGAAGCCGAGATCACCCTGCCACAGTTCCTTGCCGACCTGGAGGCCGGGCACCCCCAGCGCGTCTATGCCACGTCTGAATTCCCCGAGCTGGGCCAAACGCCGATCCCACGCTGGGAGCTGGCGAACTTCAAACACTACGCCACGATGGATATCCAGTTCTCGCGCGGCTGCCCGTTTGACTGCGAGTTTTGCAACATCACGGCTTTGTTCGGGCGCAAACCGCGCGTCAAGAGCAGCACCCAGCTCATCGCCGAGCTGGACCACCTGTACAGCCTGGGCTGGCGAGACGGGATATTCTTTGTCGATGACAATTTCATCGGCAACAAGAAACTACTCAAACAAGATGTCTTGCCCGCCCTGATCCGCTGGCGGGCAGGCAAGGCCGGTATGCCCTTCAGCACCGAGGTTTCAATCAACCTGGCAGATGATGCTGAGTTGATGGAGCTGATGGTGGCGGCAGGCTTCACCACCGTTTTCATCGGCATCGAGACCCCCAACGAGAACAGCCTGACCGAGTGCAACAAGACGCAGAACAAGCACCGCGACCTGGTGGAAACGATCAAGAGCATTCAACGCACCGGCCTGCAGGTGCAGGGCGGATTCATCGTTGGCTTTGACAACGACTCTCCCAACATCTTCCAACAGCAGATCGACTTCATCCAAAAAAGCGGCATCGCCGCCGCCATGGTGGGCCTGCTGCAAGCCCCCCTGGGCACGCGCCTGTACGCCCGCTTGCAGTCTGAGAACCGCCTGCTGTCTGAAATGTCTGGCAACAACGTGGACGGCTCGACCAACGTGGTGCCCAAGATGGGCTTCGACACCCTGCTGGAGGGTTACCAGCAGATGCTGCACCAGATCTACTCGCCCCGGCTGTATTATGAGCGCGTGATCACGTTTTTGAAAGAGTACCGCATGCCCCGTATCCAGGTGCCCCTGAGCGTCGATCACCTGGCGGCCTTCTGGATGTCGATTTATCACCTGGGCATCAAAGGCGCTGAACGTTTTCACTATTGGAAACTGTGGTTTTGGGTGCTGTTCCACAAGCCCCGTCTCTTCCCCAATGCCATCACCCTGGCGATCTACGGCTACCACTTCCGCCGCGTTTGCGAATTGAACGCCGTGTAACAGGCCCCCAAAGAATAAAGAGCGGAGACGATTCTGCTCTTTATTCTTTTAAGGATTCCTTATACAATAGGCTTGCAAACCCACTTGCCACCAATCCCAGGCGCCGTGTGCCTGCACACGGACGGAGGCCCTTATGCGTCGCGCAGATCGAATTATCCTCTTCACGCTGTTAATTGTCATTGGCTGTGCCTTCTGGATATTCAACGCATCGGCCTCCCCCGCCCCAGCCCCTCAAGACGACCCATCCCCGCCAGCCACACCTGTACGGCTGATCTTTGTCCACCACTCCACCGGCGGCCACTGGCTGGCTGACGTGGATCAGCACGACTATGCTGGCGGGCTGGGGCGGACCCTGATGAGCAACAACTACTATGTCAGCGCCACCAACTACGGCTGGAGTGTGGAAGATTATGGCGATATTGGCAACCTGACCGACATCGGCCACTGGTGGTTGTGGTTCAACGGCCCAGACCGAGATGCCATCACCGCTGCTCTGTATGCCGAGGGCGAGCAGAATATCGGTGACATGGGCGATTGGCCGCGCTTGCCCACCGCACCAGCAGGCGAGAACCGCATTATTGTCTTCAAATCCTGTTTCCCAAATTCATACCTGGACGGCAGCCCATCCGATCCACCCACCACCGGCGAAAACCCCTTGCGCGGGCAAGATGTTTACTCAGGATACATGACCGTGGCCAATGC
>Ga0116143_10005583_pt1 | contig 11286 bp, 12 predicted proteins | sample AD_UKC034_MetaG_FD_89745 | JGI IMG/M metagenome (GOLD analysis project Ga0116143, IMG submission 89745) | Active sludge microbial communities of municipal wastewater-treating anaerobic digesters from USA - AD_UKC034_MetaG | ecosystem: Engineered > Bioreactor > Anaerobic > Digestate | place: USA...
AATAGATATGTATTTGCATTTATCAAAATTAATTTTATTATTTTCTAAATTCTTACTTGTTATAAAAGGAATACCTTTTTGAAAATATTGTGGGGTATCATGTGTTCCATCTCGCACATCAGATATGTCTTGCAGACTACCCCATACCCAACCTTCTGGCAATTCGTTAACTTTTTCATTATTCTTGATCCATGGTAATGGCTTTTCTTTCTTAATCTTGCCTTCTTTAATGAGGTGTTCTTTCTCCGCCTTTATCTTTTCAAGAAGGCGCGAGGCATGGTTCTCGCCGCTAATTAATTCAGGGTGTGCCTTCCGCCAATCAGCGGTCAGCTTCCCTTCCACTGCTTCCTGAAGGATAGCCTGACGGAGGGAGGAGAGATATTCGGATTGTGATTCTGTTTCAGTTAAAAAAATATGAACTTTATTTTCGATGCCAGAAATATATGAACTTATCTTATGTTGCTCTTTTTTGGTTACATTGGGAATTTCAAAGTTTAAAAATTCTTCTTCTTTAAAACGCTTTCTACTAACACTTGACATCCCTCCGCTTAAACGATTGACAGTATCAATATTCGGTGGCAGTAAAATGAATTTTAATAGATATTCAAGATCAACAGAGTCATCTTTTAAATTAAATATTGGAAATTCGTTAGATACAAGACAATCTGAAAATTCTTCTGTGATTATTGCGAATGAACTTTTCCATGCAAATAACCTATTGTATATAAAATCACCTGTTTTTACTCGAAAGAGCTTTTCAGCTTTGATCTCTTTCCCCTTTTTCTCTTCCCTAATAAATACCCCTTTACCATACCACTTTACACCAAGAAGTCTATACACCTTATCATCCTCAAGTATTTCTTGCCTTCTAACTTGGGTAAGGAATGATGATAATTTTCTTTTTTGAAGAATTTCACTCATTTACTATTTCCTTTTTGAGCTTCTCTAACAGTTCATCGCTTTTTCTGGATGACTTATGGAGCATATCCAGCAGTTCCATACTGGAATAGGTATGCTCCTCTTCCGGTATATGTGGATTCTTGACGTCAAGATTGTAGCCATTCTCCACAATGGTTTTGATTGAAACCTTCCACGCTTGTTCGTTTTCCTTCCTCTTCTTCCACCACTTTTTTAACTGTTCAAACTCTTTCTTTTGAATAGGTTTTGTTTTGGAGTAGGCCTTTACACCTTCGGGCAACTTATGCTCCCAATACCAAATCTCTTTCGTTGGTTTTCCTTTTTCAAAGAAAAGAAGATTAGTCGCCACGCTTGCATATGGCTGGAAGACAGAGTTGGGGAGTCGCACTATTGTGTGAAGATTACAGGCTTCAAGGAAATGTTGACGTATGCGCTGCTTTACACCTTCACCGGTCAGTGATCCATCAGGGAGGACAATTGCTGCTCGACCCCCATCTTTGAGGTAACGGATCATAAGCACAAGAAAAAGGTCTGCACTTTCTGTTGTACGGTAATTCTGCGGAAAGTTCGTTTCCACTCCATCCGTAACCGATGCACCGAAAGGCGGATTTGCAAGGATTACATCAACACGGTCTTTCTGACCGATTGAGGTATATTCACGGTTTAGACTATCTGTATAGTCCACGTTCGGCACTTCCATGTCGTGGAGGATAAGGTTTGTCACGCAGAGCATGAATGGTAAGGGCTTCAATTCCATCCCGTGAATGTTCTTTTCCAATTCTTTCAAGGCCTCAATTCCTTTTACATCCTGCTGCCGGATATTTTCTATCGCGCTCGTTAAGAAGCCACCTGTTCCGCAGGCTGGGTCAAGGACCTTTTCACCCAAACGAGGATTTGTCATCTCTGTCATGAACTCGGTAAGGGCCCTAGGTGTGTAGAACTCTCCGTAGTTGCCTGCACTCTGCAGGTCCTTTAAGATTGTTTCGTATATATCGCCGAATATGTGACGATCCTCTGAACTGTTGAAGTCTATTTCGTTGAGCCTGTTAACTACCTGCCGAATGATCGTGCCGTTTTTCATGTAGTTGTTCGTACCTTCAAAGATCTCTCGCACAATGAGCGCCCGCTTGTTACCTGCACTAATTGTGAGGCTTTTTAACGTTGGGAAAAGGTTATTATCAATAAAGGCTTGCAGTTTGTCTCCTGTTATGCCTTCATCATCTGCAGCCCAGTTTCGCCATTGGAGTTCTTTTGGGATTGGCGACACATAGTTATCATTGGTCAGTTCCAATTCTTTGTCCTTATCGTCGAGGATCTTCAAGAAGATCATCCAACCAAGCTGCTCGATGCGCTGTGCGTCTCCGGATACACCTGGATCTTTTCTCATGATGTTCTGAAGGGCTTTTACAAGATTGCCCAAATTTTTCATTTACGCCGCCTTATAGAGTTCGATTTCCAATTCTCGTATTATGTTGACATAGTTTTCCTTACCGCCGAACATATTGACTATCTCGATCGGTGTCCCCATCTGGTTAAATGGTTCAACACGTAGAACCGACAGTTCTTCGATGTTCTCTATACCTTCATCAGCATATTTGTCGAGAAGGGCTTCAATGACATTGCGGGCCTTTTCCCCATATTTTATGAAGTAGTTCCGTTTTCTCACATTCTCGGCCCTTTCTTTCCTGGTAAGGGCCGGCATATCCCAGGCTATATGGCAGATGAGATCGAAGAGATCGAGGTCTTTCTTTACCTCTTCTTTCAGATTTGCAAGGAGAATACCGTTTTCTTCCAGCTCATCTATAAGTGCTTTCTTTTTATCTGTTTTATTCCATCTCGTAAGGAAGTCATCGATAGTGCGGAACTCCTTCAGGATATTCTGCTTCGTATAGTCCTTTAAACTTCCTGTGATGAGCTTGCCGTTCTGGTCCATATATTGGACGCGTTCGTTAAGGATAGAGACATCGACACCGGCAACATAAACCTTCGGGCGTGGCTCGGTCGTTATAGGGCCGCCATCAACAATTGTTGTTATTTGTATTTTTTCTTTTCCATCATCTCCAGCGCCATCAGCTTCTTCGGGGTGTTCTTCATCTTCACCGGTTTCCACATCATCTTTGGTTATCTCTTCTTCCCCTTTGATCTCTTTAATCATGACCGCCTCACCGTCAAAAGCAGTATCAGCAAATAGGTCAGTCACGTTTCGGAAGTCCATAATAGTGAAGAAAGTCTTTCCGTATTCTTCGTTGATACGCGTTCCTCTACCGATGATCTGTTTGAACTCTGTCATCGATTTGATAACGCTATCAAGGACGATCAGTTTACAGGTCTGTGCATCAACCCCAGTGGTCATCAACTTCGATGTGGTTGCGATTACCGGATACCTTTCTTCTGGATTGATGAAATTATCTAATTCCCGTTTTCCTTCTTCATCATCTCCAGTGATACGCATAACATATTTATAGTTGTCCTTCACGAGCTCACTATTTTCGATAGCAAGAGCCTGGCGCATACGTTCAGCATGTTCTATATCCACACAGAATACAATCGTCTTATCAAAAGGATCTGTCACCTTGAGAAACTCCGTTACCTTTCTGGCTACGGTCTGTGTGCGTTCGTCGATGACGAGGTTTCTATCAAAATCCTTGGTATTGTATGTGCGATCCTCAACGAGATTGCCATCCTTGTCAGTTTTCCCTATCTCCGGTCTCCATCCCTCAAGATCGACATTAAGGCCAACGCGGATTACTTTGTATGGTGCAAGAAAGCCGTCCTCAATACCCTGTTTTAGCGAGTAGGTATAGACCGGGTCACCAAAATATTCAATGTTCGATACTTCTTTTGTTTCTTTCGGGGTAGCTGTCAAACCGATATGGATGGCTGAATTAAAGTATGTAAGGATCTCGCGCCACGCACTATCCGCTGCTGCACTTCCCCTATGACACTCATCAACAACAACCAGATCAAAGAAGTCACGGCTAAACTCTTTATATGCGTCCTTATCGTCATTGTAGTTCGTTAATCCCTGATAGAGGGCCAGATAGATCTCGAAGGCTTTATCTATCTGTTTTTTTCGGATAATTGTCATTTTCTCTTTGAAATGTTTGAAATCATTCCTTTTTGCCTGGCCTATTAAAACATTCCTATCGGCGAGGAATAAAACCCTTTCCACCTTACCGCTCTTCCAAAGCCGGTAGATAATCTGAAAGGCCGTGTATGTTTTGCCCGTTCCTGTAGCCATTACAAGGAGTATTCTATTTTGTCCCTTTGAGATGGCCTCAACGGTCCTATTAATGGCAATCTGTTGATAGTAACGTGGTGTTCTGCCAGCGCTGTCGTAGAAATAGTCAAGTGACGCGATGCGGTCTTGCTCGTCTGTTTCAATGCCTCTATATTTTTTGTATCGTTTCCAGAGTTCTTCAGGGGATGGGAAGTTTTCTAATAAAAGTTCCCGTTCGATCGTTCCCAAAAAATTGGATCTGTCGTGTTCGAGAAAACCATCGCCATTTGAGCTGTATGCCACAGGGATATCGAGTGTATCTGCATAGCCCAAGGCTTGTTGAATGCCAGCACCAACTGTGTAGTTGTTGTCTTTGGCTTCGATAACAGCAATAGGGATATTCGGTTTATAGTACAGGATTATATCAGCCCTTCTTCTCTTGCCACGCGTGGAAAGATGTCCCTTTACATTGATCATGCCATCAGTAAAGTAGACCTCTTCACGGACCTGAGTGGTAATGTCCCATCCTGCTCCCTTGATCGCAGGGATGATGTATTTTGTTCGGATGTCTGTTTCAGTTAAGTCTTTTTTCGTGGTCATGGCTGATCACCGTGGAAAGGATTTCGAGATCAGAACTTGCATTATCAGTTTTTCAGTTATTCCCTGCTGCAAGTATCATCCTCCAAATTAGCTCATGGCCCATAGCTCATGGCAAACTCGATCATCGACGTTCTACGTTTAATGTTTTTGAATTACCCCACCAACTTCTATAAAACCATTCTATCCAATTGAAATTAAAAATACAAACAATTTTCTATAATTGTAGACTTTGATACTGACAACGGGGTGTCAGAGGGAGAAAAGGCAAGTTGGCATGGCCCATGAGGGTATGCTGAGAGAGCTATACCGTGAGAGCTTGCTTTTGTGATTTTTACTTAAAATACCTTGAACACATCCCCTGGAAATAATTTACTCAAAAACAGTTGCCACTATTTAATTTGGTTTTCCTAGCCCCGATGTACCCGTATTACCAACGGGGAGATTTGCGTTATTTAATGCTGGTGCTACCGGACCCTGCGTAGATTGTCCTGAAACAGATAAGGATAAACTATATTTCTTTTGAATAAGATAGAATACTGCATTCATCCCCTGTTCAAAAAGCTTCCGATAAGTTTCAGGATCGGAGAAAACGTCGTCCCGCATCAAATTGTGTCCAGTAGTATTTCTTATTTTTGATACTACGGTAAAAGCTGTTAAGATATCTTGTCCTTGTATTGAAGCTACGATTTCGCTTAGAGTGCCCGCCGATGTTGAAATGTGTTGAGTAATTGAAAATTCACGTTTAAAAATGCGTTCGCCATTCAAAATCTCGCCCAACGCCCTCTTGTCTGGCGAAGAAGCGGGGTATAAATGCTTCAGCAATGACTCAAAAATTAGTGCTCCCTTAAACAGATGCTGTAGAAAAGGCTCCAAGGAGCCTCCTTCTGTGCTTCGGAGTTCCAGTTCTGTGTACCGATCTTCAAACTCAAGAACAAAAGTGTACAATGCTGTCAAAATCGTTCTTTTTGAGTTGTCTCTGTCCAAAAGAAGAGCCAATACAAAACCATTGATCAGGCTGTCAAGATCAAATGGGGGGAGATTCGATGCACTATTAAAACGGCGAATCTGTTCCTTCCAGGCATTAATGAAACGCTCTATCACTCGCCGTGCAACATTAGCCTGAACATCTTTGAATGTAAGAAACTGAGCAGCAGGAAGATCGATCCATTCTTCACTTCCTTCATTTGTATTTTTTATATCCTCGGAAATTGCAGCGTCCAAGTAGAAAAGCCCGGCCTCATAATTGCGGAGATCAAAAGCCGTCCAAGCAAGGAAGTAAAATGGGGTACCCTTGTGAATCTTCTGATACTTGTCCTTGTCAGTTTCCTGCATCTTTAACAATAGTGATTCATAATCGCTAAATCGCTCGAAAGGTTTATCGGTAAAGCTAATGATATTTCCTGGACCAAATAACCCAAAGAATTTTCCTCCATTCTCAATTTGGTCCTGTTTTGTATTAATACTCATTTCTTTAAACATATCTAAAGCATGCTCAACGAGCTTTTCATTCAAGAAGTACATCGTTATCTCCTATACGCTATTTACTTACTTAAATTCCTATCATGTTGCCCTATAAAGCCATTGTAGTTAATTACGAAAAGTCATTTAGTATTTGCTAAACTTTTTTACGCATAATCCATTGTCCTGTACTCTCAATTTAATTTCAAGCAGAAACTTCTCAAATTGACGCCTTAGCTTTATGATGTTATAAATCATCTCCAATAGGCAGCCCGTTTGTTCTTCTTCTTTCCAATTCTAAAAGGTGTTCTAACAGCCCACTCATTTTGGGAATTGACTCTTTCCCCTGACATTTCTGTATAGCTTTTTCTAAGATGTAAAATCCTTTTATAAGTTCAAGAAAAGAAGCCTGTTCGATCTTTTCAGGAGTTATTGACATTAACGCTCTCAGTTGTAATTCTGTGAGCTGAAGACCACGAAGCTCCCTATATTTTGTCAGCACTCCTTTTTTATATTTTAACTCGGCTATTCGCCTTGAAAGGGTTGCGGTGGATATTCCAAGGTCGCTGGAAATTGCTTTGATACTTTTTCCCTGACCTCTTAGGTCCAGAATTGCTACATCATTTACGTTCAATTTTTGTCTTCCCATGAATGCTCCTTGGATAATCGTTAAAAATCGTATTTATTGATAATAATATGGTTGTTTTTCATTTCGTTTGTACTTTTTTACCTTCAAAAAATTAAATCACAACACAAACTTGCTTTTCTTTTGTCCAAGAAACGTCAATTTTTGACATTTTGCATTTATGCCGTTTATTCCATGATCGATTACCACGGTTACTATGATTACCATTTGTGTAACACCACGTATATATTGATTTATTTACAATATACGGTAATTACCGGATTAGTACCATTTGGTACTCACAGTACTCATGGTAATCATAATAATGATAATCATCATGGTAATGATTTATTTTCAATGTATGCATATTGACCTCTATCTACCTTTACAATTCCACCCTCATCAATCAGCTTAGGTAAAACATTCTTTACATACTGAGCATCATAGCCTGTAAATTTTGCTATATCACTTGGTGATAATGGAGATGAGCTATTTTTTATAGTGTCATATACCTTTTGCTTCATTTGTGTAGATTTCTTATCTTTAGCTTCGCCAGCCATTTCCCAACTCATTGAATCAGGATCATACTCTAAAATATGTTGAGCTTCTAGCACATCTCTACCTATAACATAGAGTACAGCAGAACGATGGTCTGATCGTTTCAAAACTATTGATCCATCGGCTCCTCCCGTGAGACCAAATGTTCCAGAAATGGTGTCCATTATATCCCCTTCATCAGATTCCTGTTTCCTCACATGATGAATTAGCAAGATGCAAACATTATGTTTATCTGCTAATGCTTTGATCTGAGAAATATCGTTGTAATCTTCATCATACAAAATTTTGCTTCTTCTTTTTTTTCCTAAGTTGAATTTCTTCAAAGTGTCTATAATCACAAGTCTAAGATCATCATACTTTTTTATTTCTTCTTCGAGCAGCGCTAAGCCACTTTCATACATGTTTGATATTTGCCTATGAAGAACCAGCTTGTCCGGCGCATCTTTGCCTTGGAGCATTGTCTTGATACGTTTCTGTAGTCTTTTATATGTGTCCTCAAGCGCAAAATAAATAACCGTTCCCCTTTGAACGTCTATAGCACCGAGTACTTTTTCACCACTTGCGATTTGAAGACCGATATTAAGGGCAAGCATTGATTTTCCTTTCTTCGGTCTCCCTGCCAAGATAATGCAACCCTCCGGCAGGATTTCTGGAACTGCCCACTTGGGCTCAGGAATATCCATTTTCATTAATTCTGCTGCGGTGACACCTTTCAAGCTATTATGAAGCGGAATAAAGTCAAGACTTTCCATTATTAATCTCCCGCGTAAATTATTGACGTTTCTGGGACCATTTCAGTAATCCCTTAGTTAACCTCAACTATCTGGGCTAATCAACCTTGTAAGCTCACTGACAGGAATCAGCCATTTTCTTTTCCCTGCTTTAATCCCCTTAATGTTTCCATCTTTAAGCCATCTTCGGACAGTGCTTTCAGATACTCCGGTGATCCTGTTAAACTCATTTACCGAGATCGTTTTTCGTTCATAATCGGTGAAGATAATCATTTGTAACTCCTTGTAATTATTAATAAAATCATTATTATCATTATAATGCCATTTTCAATATTGTCAACCATTATTTTTAGTTTCGACCATGTATTTTTAGGCAACTTTTCGAAGGGAATTACGGGGCATCAAGCATGCGTTAATTTATGGTGCATAACGGATTCTCTTTCCATAGATCCGTTTTCTCGTCGTATATCCAAAAACGATTATACTTATCAACAACCAGTTTATGGTTGCGAATAATAAGATCGGAAAAAGGACGAGGATCAAAATCGTAGGAAAACATCGTAGTCACTTGTTGTGTATATCGTCAGATCCTTGTATTTTGTTCACATAAAAGTCTTCATAATCAATTACATCTACAAGAAAACTTTTAGTGGCCTTCGCGATTGCCTCAATGATATCTTTTGTTGGGCTTACTTGTTTGAACGTAAGCTCGGACCTGTTGTGATAAAATGCCTCAGTTCCCACTTGATTACTAAACAATCCAATTTCAATTTTCAGTTTCATATCGGTTTCCCCCTTTTTATTGTTAAATTGATTCAGTTTGTATCTTTCTTTTTTCCATAAAGCCTATGACGTCTTCTTTGCTATACCTCACGGAACGGCCAACCTTTACGTAAGGGATGCCCTGTCTCTTGAATCGATCATTGCGTAGGGTGCTCAAGGCTCTTTTCGTCAACCTACTTACCTCGGCTTCGTTCAAATATTCATATTCGATGCCCATGTATATCCTCCTCTGTACATGTAATTCCCTTCACGGAGAAGGGCTTATCAGGAGTATCTTCTGTTGCTGAAGGCTCACTGATCCACTATTATTTTGCGCAGAATGTTTGTTTTTTGTATCGACCGGAATTATTGGTCAACGATTAGGCTTGTTTTTGGAGAATTGTGTTTATCAAATTGCGGATATTTTTTGTTGGCAAATTCTTATCATCCAGGATGTTATGCATCACCTTGTCTCTAAAGCTCCGCTTCTCTTGTCCCTCCGTCCATTTAAAGCAGTTCTTTGAAAGATATTTCTTTTTCAAATGCTCAAAACGATGCACATTTTGGTCAAAAATACTGTGAAAAGCCTTTTTGCGTTCTTCATCGGTTGATTTGATAAAGGCCTTACCTTCCTTTCTGATTTGTTCTTTTCCAAGCTCAAAAAGAGAGTCAATTTCCGGAAGACATGCTGCAACTGCTTTGATTGGTGGTAGGTCATAACTTACATCTAACAATAAGTCTATTAGGAAGTCTATGGCAACACTGGCTTGCTTAAGTTTCAAATATAGCTGGTCGGAAAGCGATTCATAACCTGACGGGGAGTCAGAAATGGTTAGCAGGTACGGGCGCTCTGTCGTTGCTCCCGTTTTATTTTGAATAGCACGAATGATTGCATCAAGAATAACAGTGTCTATCTCATCTTCTCCACTTGAATGCTCTACATCTTGGGTAGAGGGTGGGATATCATTCTTTGTCGTCTCTTGCACTATTTTGCCTCCTTAATTGTCACCCGTTTTAGCACGATCACTCAAGCTACTGGTAATATCATTTATAATATTGGCGGCCACGTCTGAAGCCTGTCTTAAGGATTCGTCTCTCAAATGTGCATAGCGTTGTGTCATGCCTGGGCTCTTGTGAGTCAAGAGCTTCTGGAGGGTATACATGTCTACCTTACCACTTGAAGCCAACATTGAAGCATAAACGTGACGCAAACCGTGAAGGGGTCGAAATTCTGTCGGCAACCCCGCTGCTTGTCTGATCGCGTCCACTTGCTTTCTGATCTCCACAAAATGCTTGCCTTTGTCGTTGACGAAAACATGCTCACCGATGTGCGGGTGATGTTCAAGGATTTCTCTCACTGATTCATTCATGGGAATGTGTGTTGATTTCTTTCCCTTCGGGGATCTAATAAAAATGAAACCGCGCTCAAAGTCAACATCCGACCATTTAAGCTTCAGAAGTTCACCTTTCCGCATGCCTGTATAGAGGGCCATGAGCATGAGGCGTGATACCTGCATGTCATCACTATCGTTCAACACCTTTATCAGTCGTGACAATTCACCAGGAGTCAATGATTCTGTAACTTGATTGTCTATGGTCGGGGTTTCAATCTGAAATGACAGCCCCAGACAAAGCTGCTTCTTTGCGCCACAATTAGCAACACGCCCCAAGAGGGTCAAGACGTGCTTGATCGTCTGAGCCGCTTTACCTTCAAGAACCTTGCGTCGTAACCTGTCAACGTCCAGAGGCGCTATCTCACTTGGTTCTTTATCTCCAAAAGAAGGTTCTATGAACCGTTTGAAACGTGACGCGTCTGAGGGAAAACACGCCATTGTTTTGTGATCTTCTTTGTAGAATTGCCAGAGACGTAAGATAGTCATTTTCCCAGCTTCTGCCTCTTTGGCTGCTTTCTCAGCTTCGCGCCTGGCTTGGTTACTGAGTTTCTTACCGTTTAAACGATCGACTCGTTCTCTGTTTGCCTTTGCCGCGCTCCATCCTTGAATTCTCTTGCCAACTTTTTCTTCTATTAATTTGCCAGCTGCATTTCTGTATTGGATGTAGAATATTTGGTCATCTTTTCCTTTGGTCCCGAGGATATAATATACTCCTGGGTATGATGTTCTATGACGTTTTTGTCTCGGCATTTTTACCCCCTATTAATCAAAAGGTATTTTCCCCAACACTATCCCCAACACCTAACATAATAATACATGTAATTTGGAGGAACGTCAAGTAAATCATAACTTATCGTAATTACATGGTTAACAACAAATATATAAATTATTGTAAATGGAGATAACTAAGAGTAAATGCTTTACTTCGGACTACGAATCCAAAGGTTGCAGGTTCGAATCCTGCTGGGCGCGCTTTTAATTTCCCGGCAAATTAACCGGTTACAATCCAATCAATTTTGG
>Ga0116143_10005588_pt1 | contig 11277 bp, 9 predicted proteins | sample AD_UKC034_MetaG_FD_89745 | JGI IMG/M metagenome (GOLD analysis project Ga0116143, IMG submission 89745) | Active sludge microbial communities of municipal wastewater-treating anaerobic digesters from USA - AD_UKC034_MetaG | ecosystem: Engineered > Bioreactor > Anaerobic > Digestate | place: USA...
GTTCAGGAAGATTATCCATTCCTGAGAGACTAACTCGAAAAAGTCCGCTCAGGGGGCGAAGCGTTGTCTGTAAATATAATTTTCATTATTCGTATTTGATTGATTTACAATAATTTGATGGAATAAATTTTGCTTTTACGCCCCTTTTTAGCGCAACTGCTCATATTTTATAGATAATAATTAGCGACATTCCCTATTTTTGCGGGGTTTTTTAAAAGCACACAATGGCAAAAGGATACAGATCATCAACAAAACCGGCAACCGGAGTTTCCACTTCATCCAAAGCAGATGAAACCATTATTGACATCAGCGTAGTCAAGCAACAAGCTGAGTCCTACTACGAATCCAACAAGACCATTATCTGGGCAGTTGTGGGTGGCGTTCTGCTATTAATTGGAGGATATTTAGGATATCGTCACCTGTATATTGAGCCACAGAACAAATCAGCTCTGGAGCAAATGTACCAGGCTGAAATGCTGTTTGAAAAAGACTCTTTTGAGATGGCCCTCAACAACCCAGGTGGAGGATTCTCCGGATTTCGCGAAATTGCTGAAAATTTCGGTGGCACCCCTGCTGGAAATCTCGCCAAATACTATGCAGGTATCTGCGCCTTAAAGATGGGCAATTATCAAGAAGCCAAGGAATTTATTGAATCTTTCAATGGTGAAGGCGAAGTGATGCCCATTCTGAAATACAGTGCATTGGGAGACATCAATGCTAACCTGCTGGATTACGATGCAGCTATTAAGAATTACGAGAAAGCCTCTACCATTCGTAAAAATGATTTCCTTACACCGGTCATCCTTAAAAAGATTGGAATCCTGAAAGAGACTCTTGGCGATACAGCAGGTGCCCTTAAAGCCTATCAGGAAATCAAGGAAAATTATATGGGTTCTCCTGATGGGGTAAGTATCGAAAGGTACATCCTGAATATCAAACCTGAATAAACCCTAATAATCATTGGCAGGGCTTGCTCCCAACCGAACGCCAGTCCAAAAAGGCGATCTACAAAGATTCAGGATTGGGATTTTGTATTCTTCCTGGCATGAAAAAATAATATCACGACTCCTGGAAGGAACCCGCAAGGCGCTTCTTGCCCATGGCTTCCCGGAAGAAAGAACCTTATTTTATCAAGTACCCGGGTCTTTCGAATTACCCCTGGCCGCTGACTGGCTTTTAGATTCGAAGAGAGTGGATGGAATTATCTGCCTGGGCTGCGTGGTCAAGGGAGAGACCCAACACGATGAATTCATCAGCCACGCCATCAACAAATCTTTTCTGGACCTCAGCCTTAAATATTCGCGTCCAGTAATGAACGGCGTCCTGACCACCCTGAACGAAGCACAAGCCAAAGCCCGATCCGGAGGAAAAAAAGGAAATAAAGGAGAGGAATGTGTACATGCACTAATTGACATGCTGACACTTGAGGGACAAATCAAAAATATTCCAAAATGATCCAATCCGCACATTTGATTGATGCCGGCCTTTTCAAACTGGATGGAGGGGCCATGTTTGGCGTAGTGCCAAAAAGCATGTGGCAAAAACTCAACCCTCCCGATGAAAATAATATGTGTACCTGGGCTTTGCGATGTCTGCTGCTTCAGACCGAAGACCGAAAAATTCTGGTTGACTGTGGCATGGGAGACAAGCAGGATGCCAAATTCCGTTCGCATTTCAGCCCTCATGGCCCCGGCAATCTGATCCATTCCATTCGCTCCCTTGGACTTGAAATGGAGGACATCACGGATGTATTTCTGACTCATCTTCATTTTGATCATTGCGGCGGTGCGGTTTCACGAAGCGAAAATGGAACATTAATCCCTACTTTCCCCAATGCCCGTTACTGGTCCAATAAAAGGCACTGGGATTGGGCTATCAAACCCAATGAGCGAGAAAAAGCGTCGTTTCTGCCCGAGAACATTTTGCCACTGGAAGAATCCGGAGTGATCCACTTTCTGGATCAGGCGGATGCTCTGAAAGAATGGCCGGAGGAAATCAGTTTCCGTTATTGTGATGGGCATACGGAGGGTCTCATGATCCTGGATTTTTTCCTGGGTGACAAGCATTATATTTATCCCACAGACCTGATCCCCTCCAGTTTTCATATTGGCTTGCCTTATGTCATGGCATACGATGTCAGGCCATTGGATACGCTGAAGGAAAAAAATGAAGTGCTTGAAATGGCCATACAACTCGACTCCACCTTCATTTTCGAACACGACCCCATACATCCTTTTGCCAAAGTGACGAAGACTGAATCCGGTAGAATTCAAATAGCCGGTTACCCGGAATCATTTTAAGGCCAGCGAGGCAAAAGCTCCTGCCTACGGGATCCATTACCTTTTCGTTTTTTCATAAAGGGAATTCATTAAACCAGAATTGTCTTTTTGATCAATCCGGTGGCAGGTTTAGGGACGCCCCATTCCCTGTTTCCAGCGAACACAATGAAAGTACATCATAAAAATTTGCCTAAAGTCAATTTATACTTAGAAAATATTTTTACTTTTGAAAGGAATTTGAAACCCATCGACCATGGGTTCTGTTATGATCCTTAAGAAACCTCTGACCATGGCGGATAGCAAGCACTTGAAGTGGACTCTGGCCGATTGCACCCGGTCAAGATGGGGGTTGGGGTTATTCTTGAACATTTGCTGTCTGGCCCTTTTAACTTTTACAGCTTGTACGGGTATTGGTGAAATGCAGGAGGATCCTCAAAAGGAAATCATCCAGAAAATAAAGGGCTCCTGGATTTTGCAGTCTGTTGAAATGTACAATCCCGATTTGGGGCCCGGCAATGAAGAAGATGTAAGCGAGGTGATGGTCGGAGCAAACCCATCTGTTTTGATCTTTGACAAATTTGATTACCTGATTGCACCGGGCAGCTCCCGGCATTATCTGCCCCTTGTCGGAAATTGGGAAATCAAAATACAAGGACAATCTGGCTCTCTTTCCTTCGTATCTCCAGGTAATGAATTTGTTTCAAAATTTGAACTGAGCGAGGATAACCGTTTATCCCAATCACTACGTTATGAAATTTCCCGGCAGCCTACTGAGTGCATGAAATCCTATGGCCTGGGTGGAACCATATACATTTATCAATACACCAAATTACCGGAATGAACAGCCTGCTTTTAATCTGGACTGTAAATGCGCTCACCGCCCTCACTCCATTACCGGACACCACTCCATTGGAAAAAAGTAAGGTATTTGCCTATCCGGTTCATCATGCCGAGAATAATGCCTATTTAGCTGATGAACCCTTTGTATTTTATTATGCCAGCAGCCTGGAAAAGAAAGAAAGCCTGCAGGCTTCGGATTCATTCGCCGTGCTTATACGGGTAATCGGTTCTGATCAAAATGAATACAGACTAGGTAATCTAATCACCCTGAACAGCATGCCTGAGTTGTTGATGAAACCTCTTCAGAATGGATTGTACCGATATGTTCTCATCCCTAAAGACAAATTTGCAGGTATTTTGCCGCCCGATGTCGAGATCCGGCAAATGATTATCCGGATTTATTCCATACCTTATTGCTTTCAAGATCGATGTGAGGTGGATGGAGCCTGGGTATTCAATTTCCCTTGCAGCAGATAGCTGGTCCATATTTGCAATACCCGATCACCAACGGTGCATCCTTACAGTTAAATTAAACACAACTTAATTCAGATCTCCTGAACACAAATAAACCAATTATGGCAGAAACTGACAACCCCCTCGACAAAGACCACAGACTAATCGCGTTAGTGATCGGTGCAACGGGAGCGACAGGAAAGGATCTGGTGAAGCAACTACTGGCAGATGAAGACTTTAAAGAAATTAAAATCTTTGTCAGAAGAAAATCGGGAATTCAACATTCAAAATTGATTGAGCATATCGTAGATTTTGAAAAATGGACGGAATGGGAAAGTCAAATCCGCGGAGATGTTGCTTTTTCTTGTCTTGGAACCACCTTAAAATCTGCTGGAAGCAAAGAGGCACAAAAGCGTATCGATATGGATTATCAATATGAATTTGCCCGAATTGCCCGAAATAACCATGTGCCCACTTTTGTCCTGGTTTCAGCTTTCGGAGCTTCCTCGCAATCGCGTATTTTTTATTCACGGATCAAAGGAGAACTGGAAGACAAAATAAAAATGTTGAATTTTCCACATTGCATCTTCTTTCAACCCGGCATGCTGGACAGACCCCAATCTGATAGATTTTTTGAAGTATGGGGTTTAAAAGCCCTTCGTCTGCTCAATCAAATCGGCATATTCAAATCGCAAAAACCCTTACCAACACCGACATTGGCCAAAGCCATGATCAAGTCGTCAAAATTTCCCATCGATGGGATCCAGGTTTATCGGCTGGGTGAGATATTTGGCATAGGATCCTGAATGAGAACTATCGTTCAGACGCGGATAAAAAACAGATCTCTTTTTATGCCTGGAGGTAAACGTCCTGCATCCTTTACCTCTTCTTAATTCTCAATTTAATCCAACTGATGGGATTGAGATCCAACTGAGCTGTCCAGGTCAGAAATATACCTGGAATGAGTATGATCACACAGGGCAGCCAGGCTCCGATCTCCGCTGAAATGCTTAAACCTTCAGACAATCGTTTAAAGAAAGTATTGAGCAAAATGTAGATCACAAATACCATCATGCATATAATCAAGGGATAACCGTAGCCGCCCTTTCTGACTATAGCTCCCAGCGGAGCCCCGACGAAAACAAATAATAGACATACCAATGCGTAGGAATATTTGATAAACAGTTCGTATCCAAATTTAGCCGCCTTTTTATCCAGGTTCTTTTCATTTTCAATAAATCCGGAATTGGAGTCAAAATCACGTCGAAACATGTCAATTGACTTTCTGACCAATTGACTTTTAATCAGCGGATCTTCTGAATGCAAAGTGGCCAGAATGCTATCGGGAGAAGCATCATTTGAAACCAGTAAGGCAGCCTCTGCAATTCTTGAATTCCGGGTTTCAGCTGAAAAAACGGTTTTACGGACCAATGAATCTGATTTCAACCTTTCAGCTCTTTTCCTTACTGATTGAAAATCGCGGACATAGCGGGAGAAAACTTCCGGCAAGTTCTGGTCCCTTTCTCGAGTGATTGAATCCAGCTCTGCTCTCAACTGGATCGAATTTTTCATGCGTTGATTATTCTTAAACAAGTCTTCATCCGATCTTTCCAGATTAAACTCATCCAGAGCAAAAACCTTGAGCAGGGTATCAAAGCGTGTCCTGATGAATGGATAAAGGGCATTGCTTACGGATCCTCGTTCCGGCACCTGATAAAGCTCACCATTATTCAATTCCATAACCAGAAACTTTCCACCCTGAGTCACATACATCCTCCCTTCCCTGGCAGAGATGGTAGATTTACTGTTATAGTTGCTGTGGTCGTCTACCAGTACATTCCGGATGGTTTTTCCATCGCTGAGCTTTTTCTCGATGCGGATCACATATCCGTAAAAATCATCGTTGAAAACACCTTCTTCCAAACTCAATGTCGGCTTTTGTCTTTTGATATCATGCAATCTGCTTAAAAACTTAAGATTGGCCTTTGGAATAATAAAATCGGAGAATACCAATGAAGAAATTGAAATAAGCAAACTTATGAATATCATGGGCATCATGACCCTGATCAAAGATACTCCTGCCGATTTGATACTGGACAGTTCGTACCGCTCACCCAGGTTACCAAATAAGAATACACCTGCCAGCAAAACTCCAATCGGCAAAGCGAGAGGTACCAGCGAAAGACTCAGATAAAATAAAAACTCCAGAATCACAAAAGCACCAGCTCCTTTGCCTATGATATCATCGATATAGAGCCATAGGGTTTGCATGACCAGCACAAAAAGAGCGATAAAAAATGATGCTATGAAAGGCCCTGCAAAGCCCTTCAGTATCATCAGGTCCAGTTTCTTCAGCATCCTATAAGCAATAGGCGTTTTGTCTTATGGCTTCTGCCGCCACCATTCTGCGCATTTTTACCAAATTGGGGGCTTCATAGCGACTGAATCTCTTGACTCCCATCATCATGATCCGGAGTTCATCCCCTTCAGCAAAAGATGCCAGAGCATCCTGAGCATTTTTGACTATTCTTGTCTGGGCATCCCAGAAAAATGTTTTCATGGCTGCCTCAAACAGTTCCAATTTGGATGCGACTGACTTATCCTTGAGCTTCATCAGGCGCAAATAAACAGATTCTGCATTATAGACATCGATAGCTATATCTGCAATGTTCATCAGCAATTCCTGCTGTTCCTTCAAATCATGTTTCCCGTCCATCTGGTATTTCACGGCCGCCCCGGCCACCATGAGCAGTATTTTTTTAAATTCCCTTAAAGACCTAAGCTCCAATCCGTAATTCCCTTCGGGTATCTCCATGGATGGCAATCCGGTCAATTCCTTTTGAACCGCCCATGCCGGACCCACAAGATCCAATTCGCCTTTCATAACCCTTTTCAGAATCATATTGATGGTGAGCATCCTGTTTATTTCATTGGTCCCTTCGTAAATGCGGTTTATTCTGGCATCGCGATAGGCTTTGGCTGCCGGATACTCTTCAGAAAACCCATACCCACCAAAAGTCTGCAACATTTCATCCACCACATAGTCGAGCACTTCCGATCCACTTATTTTGATAATGGCGCATTCAACAGCATATTCCTCAGCGGCTTTGAGCATGGCTTTGGCATAATCTGATCCTTCTGCCATTTCCTGATTCTTCTTGTCTTCCATCAAATCACTGACCCGATAGATGGTTGATTCCGCCACCATCACTCTGATGATGGATTCGGCAATCTTATATTGGATGGCACCATAAGATGAAATGGGATGTCCAAATTGAACTCTGTTGTTTGCATAACGGACCATTTCCTCTATGCATCGTTTACTGCCCCCCATGGTCATAGTGCCCAGTTTGTACCTACCGATATTGAGGACATTGAACGCGATCAAATGGCCTTTGCCAATCTGTCCCAAAATCTGAGATTGATGGACTTTCACATTTTCAAAAAACACCTGCCTGGTTGAAGACCCCTTAATCCCCAGCTTGTGCTCTTCTGCACCAAGCGTCAAGCCTTCGGTTCCTTTTTCGACAATGAAACAACTGAATTTATCGCCATCGATCTGAGCAAAAACGATGAAAATATCAGCAAATCCGGCATTGGAGATCCACATTTTCTGACCATTGATCAGGTAGTGCTCCCCGTCTACCTGGAGATCTGCTCTTGTTTTGGCACTCAGGGCATCGCTTCCCGAACCCGGCTCGGTCAAACAATACGATGCTTTCAGGCTACCATTGGTCAATCCGGGCAGATACTTTTTCTTTTGCTGCTCTGTACCAAAATACAGAATGGGCAGCATCCCAATCCCATTATGAGCCGCAAGACTCGTATTGAAAGAGGCATCGCCGCGTCCCAATTCTTCTGATATCAGGGTGTTGGAATGTGTATCCAAAGCCATCCCTCCGAATTCCTCTGGCATATGAGATCCCAGTAATCCGAGCGAAGCGGCCTTTTCCAGCAAAGACACCTGTTCCTCCAAAATTCCTCCTCTTTGTCTGATATCCGTATCCACAAAATTGCGGACGGTTTGTCTGATCATATTCTGATCCTCATTCAGATCTTCAGGAATGAAGTTGGTCCTAAAGTCTGTCTCAGCGATCAGAAACTCTCCCCCTTTTAAAACTTTATTTTCGGATTCCATAAGCTTCTGTTCAATTACCACCTAAAATAAACGGTGTGTTCTTTCCATTTAGTACGATGACTTTTGCATTTTGGGAGGTACTGAGTTCCTTGTATGCCTTGATCAGCTCGTATTCCAGTTGTTTGTCTGTAAGGCCGGTATTGATTATTCTCTGGTAATCTGCAATTCCCTGTGCTTCTACCCTTTTGCGCTCAGCTTCCTGCTTTTCCTTCATCAGAACGAATTGCATTTTTTGTGACTCCTGTTCTGCCTTTATCTTTTCTTCAATAGATGCTTTGACACTATTGGGAAGTGATATATTTCGAATCAAGAGTTGCTCAAGCGTGAGCCCGCGGGCCAAAAAGTCCGTTTCAATGGTCTTGAATATCTGCAGCTGAAATTCCTCCCTTTTACTCGAGTACAGTTCTATGGCTTCGTAGGCTACAGAAAAATCTCTTATCCTGGATCGAGCAAGCGGCCGAATGACTTTGTCCTGATAATTGCTGCCTATTTCATTGTAGATGGCGGGCGCAGAGGAAGGAATCACCTTGTACAAAACGGTTACGTCAATGACGATTTCGAGACCATCCTTGGTCAAGGCCCGGATGGCATCATCGCCCGAGGAATGGGCCTCATCTGTGGAACCACTCATCGTGTAATTCTGGGTCCTCACATCCATTTCATGAATATCCAGCAGTGGATTGACAATGTGCAAACCCGGATTGAGGATATCTCCCTGAACTTTTCCAAAAAGCACTTTTACACCCACCTGACCCGCATTGATCTGGACAAAGCAGGAGGTAAGTAAGCCTATGAGAAAGATGATCAATCCAACAGCCCGCAGTCCTACGCCCAACTTTCTGAGGTTGGGATGCTGATTGTCTTGATTGAGTACAAAATGGGCGATGAATAAAATGAGCCCCAGAACTATAAAAGCCATATTCGTAATTTTTATTTAGTAACAATCGAAATGTCAAATTGATCGACGCGGTTTACAATCTGAAATTTCAATTACATCTTTTGAAATGTATTCAGAGATATAAATGATTCCACCGGCTACAAATACCCATTAAACACTGAAAACCAGAAAGTCACCCCGATCCGCTCTTTATATGCCTTCACCCGTATAACAAAAAGGTGAAAATGAATGCCCAATCTTGAATTCAACTATCGGGAAGGCTATCAGCCGTTTATTTCAAAAGGCTTACGTTCCCTTTTCGGGTAAATTCTGTCTGTTCAACACAATTGTATCGCATGAAATATCCGTATACATCCGGCGGCAATTTATCCCCTTTGAAGGTGCCATCCCAACCCGGGGTCGCTTCATCGGTTTCAAAAACCTTTTCCCCCCAGCGAGTATAGATTTCCAAATGGATTCTCAGAGGAAAATCACTTCTGGGAAGGAAAAAATCATTCTTTCCGTCATTGTTGGGACTGAATGCATTAGGCAGAAAAACAGCCTCTTCGCAGGTTTTTACCATGACCGTCACAGAAGCTGTGGAAATACAACCGAATTCATCTGTCACAGTGACCGTATAAGTTGTCGTTTTCATAGGCATGGCCACGGGGTTGTAGATATCCGTTGCGGACAAGCTGCCATCATTGGGCCCCCAATTGTATTTTAAACTATCCCCCATGACTGTGGTGAGTTGTGTTTTAAAGCCGGGAACCACCATGGCAGGATCCGCATTGGCAAAGATCTGCCTACCTAATTGGCTCACGATGACCGTATGGCTTAAGTCCCAGGTACAACCTTTGCCATTGTCCACAGTCAGTGTGTAGGTCGTGGTCTTATCAGGAAATATTGTGACTTTATTCTGATCATCCGGACCGATGATCCCATCCCTGGGGGTCCATTTGTAGGTATGACCATCCGGCAACAAGGTATCCAATTGCAGCATTACGGTATCGCCATAGCAAATCTCATCAGGACCTAATATTTCAGCTTCCAGAATATACAAGGTCACATGGACTGTATCCTTGTAGGAGCAGCCATTCTTATCTTGCAGCTTTATCACAAAAAAGGTGGTGGTGTCAATTTGAACGTTGATTTTCTTACCTGATCCGATCACCATCCCTTTTGAATCGCACCAAACTATGGTATCCAGGACATTACCGTCATCTTTGATCTCCAGCAGGATGGATCCTTTTTCACAAAGTGTGGTATCATCCGGCAATTCAAGGTGTTCCGTGGTAAAATAATCCGGATAATACCGCACATCCACTGTATCATAGAAAGGACAATCGGGAAAATCTGGATGCGTAATTTTCACATAAAACCTTTCATCTCGGTCAATACAAGTCTTAGGATTATATGAAGTGGAATCATCCAACCATTTCCCTGGAGACCACATGTAGTCTAAAGTGGGGTCTCCTTCCGGATTCAATTCGATACAGTTGCGCAGGCATCCCCATTGCATAGGTTTAACCGGTTTAATAAAAAATACATTCACCATTTTACTGGCTGAACGGGTACAAATGGTGTCCACAGTCAGCGTGATGGTGTATTTTCCGTTTTGTTTGTAAGTATATTCAGCCATAGGCGTGGTGGCCATACCTACCCCATCGCCAAAATCCCATTTTATCTTTCCGCGTGCATTCGTATTCACCTTGACAGTCAGTGAGCCACATGTGGTATCGATCGTAAAGTCTACATTGGGTGCTTCTGCAAGCACCACTCTTATCGAATCTTCAGTACTGCATCCAAATTGATTGGTGGCTTTGAATCGAATCACATAAGAGCCGGCTGTCAGACTCAGGATACAAACTTCCCGGGTACCTTGTCCGGAGACAATCAGACTGTCGGGTTGCCACTCAATTTTCAGACTATCTGTGGGATCCAGCGACCTGATTCTTAACTTAACCGTATCTCCTGCACAGGCCAAATGTTCCCGATCAAAAGTCAAGCGGACGGTATGATCCAGGAGTCGGATACTTTTTATACTTTGACATTGTTCCTTTGTACCAGCCCTCACGTAAACTGTCCGGTCTCCGTTGATGGTCGTCATAAACATGCCGCCCCTGGCTTCGACAGGTGAAAACAATGGATTGAAAGACCATTCAAAAACATCGGTCGAATCCGACATGGCCATAAGGCTAATCTTTCCATCGCAGGTTGCGGTGTCACCGGTCACCTTAAACTGAATACTGTCTTTCACGAAAACGGTAATTTCCCGATCCAGCGTGCACAGTCCATTGGTGATGCGCACCTTGTAGGTGATGGTACTATCCGGCTTTGCCAAAGGATTGGAGGGAATTGTTATATCGAGCCATTTAAGCGGATCCCAGAAATACTGATTGGTGGTGTCTGGATTCCTTACGATCCGAATGGATTGACCTCTGCAAATCTGAACTTCATTGCCGATCAGATCAGTCGTAATTCCCTTTACCTCGGTCATTTTAGAGGCAGTAGCCGTGCAGCCGTTGCTATCCGTTATGGTGAGGTTGATGGTCAGCTTTCCGTCCCTGCTCAATATGAAAACCGGATTTTTTTCAGATGAACTCAGATTATTTCCGTTGCCGGTCAGAGTCCAGTTATAAGTAACTATAGGAAATGCAGAAGTTGACTTGTCTGTTACCCTGATGATA
>Ga0116143_10005590_pt1 | contig 11274 bp, 12 predicted proteins | sample AD_UKC034_MetaG_FD_89745 | JGI IMG/M metagenome (GOLD analysis project Ga0116143, IMG submission 89745) | Active sludge microbial communities of municipal wastewater-treating anaerobic digesters from USA - AD_UKC034_MetaG | ecosystem: Engineered > Bioreactor > Anaerobic > Digestate | place: USA...
AGATTGTTATAGTGCCTTCGAGAGCTTTCGGAGCCTCAGCGCAAATTGGCGCAGCCGCGCTCGTAAAGAGAACAATGAGAGTACCTGCAAGAAAAATAATTCTTTTCATAGACTCTCTCCTCAGAGAAAAGGTGTAGAAGAAAAAAGTAAAGTGTACGAGAACCGTTGTCCCGTCGGGATCGCTTCGCCGGGTGCCACCAGGTGTAAAGAGGGGGATCTGATGAAGCGAGTCTTCTGATTGCCGAGAGAAACTGTGCCGATTCGATCAATTCTGAAGACCTCTTGGACAGAAAACCAGCTGAAGACAGCTGCTGAGCCAGCTTTCTTTTATGACCAAGTCTATCAGAACGATAGGGATTTAATTCAAAAAAACATATCATTCTAAGATCTCCTACCTTTCTCCCTAAGGCACATCGTTCTCACATTCGAAGCAAAGAGCATTCTGAAGTGTATCGCGAGGAATGTGCTGCCCTGACTGCGGTCTTAGGCAGTCAGGAAGGCTGGTAATAAAACGCGTTCTAAAGCTTCTCCTGCGTAAGCGCGGTATCGGCTTTGGTCACGTGTTCTTCCTGCCACTCCTTCGTTTCTTTGCAAACATCGGCAAAGGTAACCCCTTCCAGAATTTGAGCAATGGCATTGCGCACATGAAGCATCACCTTGTGCAGGCCACACTCATTTTCCTGCATACACGCGACGTGAGCCCAGGTACTGACGCAGCTCAAAGGCGCCAACGGTCCGTCAATGACCCGGATCACTTTTGCAAGTGTTACTTCCTCCGGGGGTTTGATCAGGACATAACCACCGCCGGTGCCACGTTTGCTTTCTAGCAGCCCGGATTTCTTGAGCGTAAGAAGAATCTGTTCAAGAAATTTCTCGGGAATTTTCTCGTGTTGGGCAATTTCCCGAGCCTGAGCGGGCCCTTTACCGTAATTCAATGAAAGAACGATCATGGCCCGTAAAGCGTATTCCCCTTTTTTCGATAGTCTCATAGGCGGATCTCGAAGGCGTCTAAGTTGATAAACTAGATAGATTTTATGTACAAACGATATCATGGCGGCGAAGAGGCTGTCAAGTGATATTATCAGGCAGTAAGGGGTGAAAGTAAGCGAAAGCCTCTGGCCGGGACCCAGGTTGATTGCAGAAGAAACTGCCCTCGACCCACCCTGATTCTCAGCCATCGACGCTCAGGGCGCAGGGGAAAGAAATCTGTCATTGCGGGCAGACCCGCCCTCAAGCTGAGATTGCCGCGCTCGTTAGAAACTCGCTCGCAACGACCAGCCTCTTTCCTCATGTTCCCAGCGGGTCGACGTGGCAATCTCCTAAACCCTCTTCTCCGCGTGCTCTGCGTCCCTGCGCGAGGTCAAGTTTCATACGAGGAGTACTAAGGTGATGGATGATTCTTGGTTTTTCGTTTTTTTTCTAACTTCTCGTATGAAACTTCAGCTCGAATGAGCCCGACTTGCATCTGCGATACTGATAACAAGCGTGGTGGATGTCATCCTGAGAGAGATCCTCGACAGTTCCTGGTGGATCGACCGAAGGATCTCGGGTGGGCATAGGGTGTGAGTATGAGATTCTTCAGTCGTCACGAACCTGAACGGTCAACGCTCCTCCCTCAGAATGACAGGCTCTGGGCGTTTCTTCCTTCGATCTACCGGGCCTCAGTCAGAGGTCCCGCTTACTGCTTACTCCTCGCTCTTTACTCCTTACTGTTTGACTCTGGACTTTGAACTTTATTTTTGTGAAAAAAGATGACGTGTACTACTATAAAATGGTCGAGAAGATATCCATTCTTTGAGGACAACCGGCTCATGGACTCCGTGATTCCACAATCGGTATATGATCAGGTGATGAACAGCCGCGTTACCATGGTTATTGGTGCGGTAGATACGGGGAAAAGTACGGTAGTTGGCTTTTTGGCTAAATACATTGTCGCGCAGGGGCGGCGGTGCGGGATCGTGGATGCTGATATGGGCCAATCAACGATCGGTCCTCCGACCACGATCGGAATGGGAGAGTTTGTAGGAGGAATGGAGAACATCCATGAGTCGCGGGTTAAGTCCATTTATTTTGTGGGCGCCCCCTCACCCAGGGGACACCTTCTTCCAACGGTCATCGGAACCAAAAAAATGGTGGACGCAGCGGTTCGCTCGGGCTTCGATAATATCATTATCGATACCACTGGCGTGATTCAGGGAGGTTTCGGGGAAACGCTGAAGGGGTATAAGATTGAATTGGTACAACCGGATTGTATCCTATTCCTTCAGCGCAGCGCTGAGTGCGTCCATCTTATCCGGCGGACACATGCGGTTTCTGATGCGGCAGTATGGATTGTGAGGCCGAGTGAGTCAGCAAGCACGAGATCTGCTGAGGAGCGAAGAGAGTTTCGTGATCGTACGCTGCGTGCGTATTTTCTCCGCAGTTCGGAAGTGACAGTCGATTGCCGTCAGGTGTGGATTACTGATGCCCCTTTTTCCCTTGGCCATCTAGTAGCCCAGGGTCGCGACCGGGGAACTGCATGCGAGTCGCCGGTTATGTGGGCAGAACGATCGGTCAGTGCCGTGCACGTGATTTGCGAGGCTTCCGTGCCGGCAGAAGGCGGACGGAAGCCAGTCGCAGACGCGTATCCGGGTCTTACGATCACCTGTCCGGCGGAAGCGGTTCGAAACACCCTGGTCGGATTGTACAATGAGGACCATGAGTGTTTTTCACTCGGTGTGGTACGGGGCATCGACTTTGATAATCAGCGCATGCGGATCGCTGTTGCGGAACATAAAGCGTCAATTTCCGGCGTGCGGTTCAGCCGCTACTCTGTGAATCCCGACGAACCGGGCTTACTATCATGTTGCGAGAAAGAAATCGTTGTGCGAGAGCCGTCATGAGAAAATACCGGTTTCTCGATCATACCGGTGATGAAGGTGTAATAGCATACGGTACGACGCCGGTTGATTTGTTTCAGCATGCGGCTGAGGGCTTTTATGCAGTGCTGACGGATTCAAAAAAAGTCCGGCCCGTGGTGATGGAGCAGATGCAGTTTAAAGCAGATGGATACGACAATCTTCTGGTAACCTGGCTCAAGGAGCTCCTGTTTCTTTTTGAGACCAAGCTCTTTCTTGGCCGCCGGATCGATGTCGAGAATCTTGATTGCGAGTACCTCAAGGTGTCGGTGTGGGGTGAGACCTATGATGAAGGACGACATTCCCTGCGACGGATAATTAAGGCAGTCACCTATCACCAGCTCACTGTCGAGATGAGCAGAGGACGCTGGAGAGCGCAGTTTGTGCTTGATCTTTGATGCACTGTAAACCGATTCCATCTCGCGCGACGAGGGATTGAAACGATTAGACCCTTGGAGGGTAGGATGATGAGCAATGAAATCAAGATCGCACTGGAAAAGATAGACGATTACCGGTGGCGCATTCCCCGGCAGGGAAGCATGCGTACCGATGGAATCGTCTATGCTGATGATAAAATGATGAAGGATATCGAGCAGGACCAGAGCCTGCTGCAGGTAGCGAATGTGGCGACGCTTCCCGGGATCGTGAAATCTTCGCTGGCGATGCCGGATATTCACTGGGGCTATGGCTTTCCTATTGGAGGTGTGGCTGCCTTTGCCATGGACACCGGTATCATTTCACCAGGAGGTGTCGGCTATGATATTAATTGTGGTGTCCGGCTGCTGCGGACATCGCTGGTGCGAGAGGATGTGCAGGGATCGATAAAGAACGTGGTAACCGCACTTTTCCGCAATATCCCATCCGGGGTTGGTTCGACCCGTAAGGACGTGAAAGTGGGTAACCGAGATCTGGAAAGGGTACTCGCGGAAGGGGTACGCTGGGCCATCAAGAACGGCTACGGGTCAGAATCGGATCAGGAACGAATTGAGGGCCGCGGCTGCATACCCGGCGCTGATCCGGAGTGGGTCAGCGGCCGAGCCCGGGAGCGAGGCCGCCCTCAGCTGGGGACGCTCGGCTCCGGCAACCATTTTGTGGAGGTGGGATTTGTCGATGAGGTCTATGACGAACGCGCTGCCCGAGTGTTCGGACTTGCGAAAGATGGTATCACCGTGCTGGTGCATACCGGTTCCCGAGGACTGGGACACCAGGTCTGCGATGACTTCATTACCGTCATGCTCGAAGCATCACGCCGCTACGGAATTGAACTGCCCGATAAGCAGCTCTGTTGTGCACCGATCAACTCACCGGAAGGAAAACGATACCGTGCTGCCATGGCTTGCGCAGCAAATTTTGCTTTTGTCAATCGGCAGATGATAACGCACTGGGTGCGAGAGTCGTTCGAAGAAGCCTTGCACCGAGGGCCACGTGACTTGGGCATGGAGGTGATTTATGATATCTGTCACAACATAGCAAAGGTGGAAGTACACGACGTTGATGGAAAGAAGCAGGAGCTCTGCGTGCATCGGAAGGGCGCAACCCGAGCATTTCCTCCCGGACATCCGGAGATTCCACGAGAGTATCGCGAGGTCGGACAGCCGGTGCTGATTCCTGGCGACATGGGGCGATATTCTTATGTTCTGGTCGGCACCAGCCAGGCCTATGCGGAGACTTTTGGCTCAGCCTGTCACGGCGCCGGTCGCGTTCTCAGCCGTCATCAGGCCCAGAAGGCAGCGAAAGGCCGATCCATTTCCCGGGAGCTGGAAGATCAGGGCATTGTCGTGAGCGGAGCGAGTCGCGCCACGCTCGTTGAGGAAATGCCTGAGGCATACAAGGATGTGGAAAATGTCGTGAATGTCGTGCACCACGCAGGCATCGGAAAGAAGGTAGTGCGGTTGCGGCCGCTGGGAGTCATAAAGGGGTAGGGAATTGGTGGATTGGTGAATTGGGAAATCGGTACAATGGAAAAAAGTGGGAATAGGAATAATGGAGTAGAGGAATAACGGATCGTCTCTTAGATTGTCCTGACACAAAGCACCATTTAACCATTTGACCATTTATCGAGTTATCCAATGGCAAGGAGCTTTGATCATGCTGATTGTAGGCTTAACCGGCGGTATCGCCACTGGTAAGAGCACGGTGGCGGAAATGTTTGTCTCGTTGGGTGCATATATCGTGGACACGGATCGCATCAGCCGCCAGATTGTTGAACCAGGGAGTGCGGGGCTGCAGCAGGTTGTCGACTGCTTTGGGAGGGAGATACTTGCTGCAGACAATTCACTTGACCGGAAAAAGCTGGGTGCAGTGGTCTTTTCATCTCCGGAAAAAAGGAAGAAGCTGGAATCGCTTCTTCATCCCCGAATTTTCGAAGAGAAGAACCGGCAGATCGAAGCGATTCGGACCAAGGACACTCATGCGATCGTCCTGGTCGATGTCCCGCTGCTGATCGAAGTGGGCGGGGACATCCACATGGATGGGGTAGTGTTGGTGTATGCTTCTCCGCAGGTGCAATTAGCGCGGATTATGGCAAGAGACAACCTGACTTCAGAAGAGGCGGTCAGTCGCATTGCAGCGCAGATGCGTATTGACGATAAGGTGCAATATGCCGACTACGTCATTCATAACGAAGGACATTTGGAGGAAACCAGGAACGCTGTAGCAGATGTCTTTCAGCAGCTTAGGAAGGAAGAACAGCGCCGATCAGCGGCGTTTGATTAACTGCCTCTCTCCATTTCTCGCTTCGCAGAGACCGCTTGGGGAGATCCTGGATAGCTTTCAACAATACGCTGTAAGATGATGTTGGCACTCGTGCTATCGCCGATGGCTTTGAAACAAAGCCCCTGTTTGAAAAGCGCATCAGGTACCTTATTGCCCTGCGGGTATTTCTTTACCACATCTTCATAGGCGAGGATCGCCTCTTCATACTTTTGCTGCCGGAAGTAACTCTCGCCAATCCAGAATTGCGCATTATCGGAATACTCGGTCTGAGGGAACTGTTTTAGAAAGCTCTGGAACGCTTTCCGGGCTTCGGGAAACTGATCCTGCTTGTAAATCTGATATGCCTGTGCGTAAACCTCCTCGGCATCCATCTGCGCTGCAGGTTTCGGAGCTGTGACGGTCTCGTCAGCATACCCGTATGCGGGCTGTCCTTCGGCTGAAGAAGCTGTCTGACCGCCTTCAACTGCAGTCAGGCGCTGCTTGATGTCCTGCAGCTCTTTTTGAACCTGATGGTTGTTTTCATCCACGGATCCCTGGACCTGCTGAATCTGGGTGAGCATCTCATCCATTCGCAAACCATAATTAGCGAGGTCCTTGCGAAGCGGGTCCTTGGTTCCTTCCTGCTCACCAATCCGGGTCTTCAACGCGGCAACCTCGTACTTGAGCTGATCGAGGTCGCGCTCGATCTGCGGAGTGGAGCAGCCTGCAGCCGTGATACCAGCAAGCAAGAGAACAGCAATACTGAGAGATTGTTTCATGATGGTTTGCATGGGTTTACCATATGGTGGAGTAGATACTCATTGGTTGATGTTTACGGCATTGCAAAAAGCACGTGCAGTGCAGACAAGCTGTTAGTTGGAACCGCTCAAACCGTTCCAACCGCTTGAGCCGTTTCAACCGTTTCAGTTCCGCTCCGTGGGAGTTCAACTGCTGGAACTGTTGAAACAGTTGAAACGGTTTGAACAGCTGACATCTATGATGTCTTATTTTTGCGGATACGTCAAGAGCATGTGAATCTATTTATAGGCCATGAATTCTGCTCTTCTGTTTTTGGACCACGCGGCTTCGTTATGACCGGGATCGGCCGGCTTCTCCTCTCCGTAGCTCACGGTTGTCATCCGGGTCGAAGGAATTCCCTGATCCGTGAGATACTTCTTGGTGGTATTGGCCCGCCGTTCACCCAGAGCCATATTATACTCGTTTGTGCCTCGCTCGTCACAATGGCCCGCGATTTCAATCGTAACGCCGGGATGCTTAAGAAGCCAGGCGGCAGTGGCATTCAGCCGGGCATCTGCAGGTGGTTTTATATCCGAGCGATCAAAATCAAAGTAGATGGTCGCCAGGGCTCCGAACTCAGCGGCAGTCTGTATGAGCTGTTCATCTTTGACCGGAGCCATTCCTCCGCCAGCACTCGCTGTCTCCGCCGCAACTGCAGCTGGTGGGGAAACCGTCTCGGTTGGCAGATTGCTTTCGCTGGGTTTGCGGTCGCGGCCGCAGCATCCTGCCAGCATGCTGAGCGCAACAATAACAGCACACACCAGGGTCGTCGTTCTATACCGGAACTCCATTGCCCAATCCTCCTTTTCTTGGTCACTGTTGACGGAAGTTCTGCGATTACAATGGCGCTGCCTCTTAACAGCTTAGTGAATTCAGTGACCGAGATCAAGTGATGGGCTGCGCGTTGATCCCGCTGAAGCGGGATTCACCGTTCACCGAAAACAACTGGAATACTAGAGCAATAGAATAAAGGGTCTTCTGCTTCAGTGAATGCACACCCAAACCAGGTGCTCCGCCATTTTGCATCTCAATTCCCCTGCCAGATGAAAATTCGGGGATTCTATCGGTGAACGGACAACGGCGAACAGTGAACGTTTAGTGCGCTAGTTGTGGAGACCAGTCCGGACCATAATTGATGCCCGAGTTGGTAAGGTGGCGCACCATGGTTCCGTTTGCCAGCATGGAAAGGATCTGTTTCCCCCCGGACCGTGTTGACATAAAGGTTATGTGGCGGCCGTTGGGCGACCACTTTGGGCATTCGTTGTCACCTTCCCAGGTGAGCTGGATGTCCTGGCTGCCGTCCGGCATGATGCTGCAGATCTGAAAGCTGCCTTTCCTTCGTGAGGAATACACAATGCGGTCTCCGCGCGGGCTCCAGTCCGGATCGGCGTTGTAATTACCTTCAAAGGTAATGCGTTTGACGTCACCGCCATCGCGATTCATGACAAAGACCTGGGGATTGCCGGCACGGTTGGACACAAAGGCGATTTTCTGTCCATCAGGAGAAAAGGCGGGAGAGACATCGATGCCGGGGTTCATGGTCAGCCTGCGGACTACTTTTCCTTCCAGATTGATCAGGTAAATTTCCGGATTGCCATCCTTGCTTAAGGTAAGAGCGATTTCCTGGCCGTCCGGTGACCAGCAGGCGCTGATATTGAGGTCGGGATACTGAGAGACCAGCTTTTCCTGCCGGGTGATATAATCTTTCACATAGAGTTGGCCGCGGCCGGTTTTATAAGAGGTGAAGGCGATTGAGCTCCCGTCTGGCGACCATTCCGGTGAAAGCGCCATTGATCCGTGAAATGAGAACCGCTTCGAATTGTAGCCGTCGTAATCCATGCAGTAGAGTTCTTTCTGGCTGGATTCATCGGCGACATAGATAATTTTGGTTTCAAAGATGCCCTCTTCCCCGGTCAGCGCGGCATAAACAAGATTGGAAATCCTGTGGCCGATTTGGCGGATCGTCGCGAGTTCACCCACGTAGCGCCGTCCGACCAGAAACTGACCCATCTGCACGTCGAAAAGACGGACTTCGAAAATAATCTGCTTTCCCTGGTTGCGACAAGTACCGGTCAACAGACCCTGAGCTCCGATCGCAGTCCAGCTGGCAAAATTTATTTTATCACTCGTACCGCCTATAGCAGCCGGATCTTCGAGAAATCCTGCCGGGTCAAGCACCTTAAAGAGTCCTGAAAATGCCAGATCCTGAGAGACGGTATCTTCGACACTGCGGGACGTGTTGGCAGTCTCGGGTTTTCCGTCCAGATTCTTGAATGGCACGATGGCGATCGGGAAAAGTGCCGCGCCTCCGACAACATCGACATCGATTCTGCTTGCCCAGACTGGAGTGTCAAAACCAGCAACTAAAACGATCCCTGCCAAGAGTGTGATCAACACCTTTTTCATACTCACTATACCTCGAAAAAATTAAAAATGTGTGCTTATAAGCCAACTTCTGAAGGGCGAAAGCGAAGGCCCAGGTCGAGGTGCGCTTCACGGTACACCTCGGGCAGCGGAGGTAATGATGAAGCCTGGACTTTCTTGATCGCCGTAACAGCATAATTATCATACAGTGCATTGCCGGAGCGTTGCTCCACTGCCTGAAGTGTGACATTTCCTTCCCGGTCAATACGGATTGATATGATCGCCATCAGTTTATTCTTTGAAGCCTCCTGCTCGAGCGCCGGAGGCAGAAACCATGCTTCCGCTACCTGATCGATGACAATGCTGATGTAGACGGCAAGCTCCGGCGGAATGGCATTGGGACCTCCTCCGGCCCGGCCCGATCCGCGTCTTCCCGTGCCTGCAGCTGCAGGAGATTCCTGGCCGGAGGATTCCGGCGTCTCCGAAGCTGCGCTTTCGTGTTGCGGTGACGGCTGCACTTTTTCCTCGGCAGGACTGATCCGTTCCGGCGTAAGTTTCCTATTTTCGACACCGATCTTGGATGCGGTGAGTTTCTTAAGGTCAGCTCTGGAGGTCATCAGGGAAGGCTTCTGGGCTGAGAGAGCGTTAGTCGCTTTCTTGACATTCAAGTCTTTAGGTGCCGGCTTGCCGGCAGCGGCAAGTTCACCAGCGCCTACAATGGTCACCGGCATATATGATAGAGGTGCGTTGATGCGGTTCCGGGAAAGCCCGGGAATGGTAATAATCAGGCAGAGAAACAAGACCACATGGACCGCGAATGACGCGATAAGCATGGATCGAAGCTTATCACCGCCCTCAGCAGCACCTCTGTGCAACACGAGGGTTGAACTCACGTCTCTTTCTCCAAGGGCTGGGTGATCATTCCCAGTTTTTCAAATCCTGCTTCTCTGACTTCTCCCATGACTGCCATGACAAATCCGTAAGGTACTTCCTTATCAGCCTTGAGAAAAATCTCCTTGTCACGGCGATTTTCGTAAATGAGTTTGAGCTTGGGAGCCAGTCGGTCAAGAGTTACCTCAAAAGTCTGAATCTTGATCAGCTGATCTTTGGAAATAGAAAGTATCAGCGGTTGTTCCTCGGTATCGATGGCCGCAGCATTAACCTGAGGAAGGTCTACTTCAAACCCGGCCTGCATCATCGGTGCCGTGACCATGAATATTATCAGCAGCACGAGCATGACATCCACAAACGGAGTCACATTGATGTCGGAAAGTAATCTGCGATCATTGTTCTGTACTTGCATAACTGGGTTCCTCCCGATGGGAGCTGTCTGGCTGCGTCATACCTTACTGACAGAGCACAGCCTACATTGTTCGCTCGACAGTGTTCAAAAAGTCGCTTGAAAAACTGTCCATCTCCGAGACCAGTCGCCGAACACGGCTGAGATAGTAGTTATAGGCGACAACGGCAGGAATTGCAGCAAAAAGGCCGGCAGCGGTTGCGACCAGGGCCTCGGAAATGCCGGGAGCAACAATGGCGAGACTGGATGAGCCTTTTGCTCCGATCTCCTGAAAGGCTTCCATAATTCCCCAGACAGTGCCGAAGAGGCCGATAAACGGAGCCGTGTTTCCGGTTGTGGCGAGAAAACTGAGATAGCGTTCGAGGCGAACTACCTGTGTCATCGTAGCCCGGCGCAAGGATCGTTCGATTGAATCTTTGCGCTCAAAGTGTCCGTTGTCAACCTGGCCTTGAGACTCCATTCTGTTGGCTATGGCCTTCTTTTGCTGGAGAAACTCCGAATACCCGGCACGAAAGACAGCCGCCACCGGACTGAAAGAAAATCGTTTCGACTCGGAGAAAATGAGAGCCATGTCCTTCTTCGGCTCGAGAATGTCAAAGAACTCCTCGGTTTGCTCCTCAGCCTTTTTCAAGAGCTTATACTTGGAAAAGATTATCCCCCAGGAAACAATGGAGCTTACCAGGAGGATGAGCATCACGAACTTGACAACTGGTCCGGCGTTGAGAAAGAGTTGAATAATTCCGGTACCTGAGCCTCGGTAAAGGCCGCCTGCAACAATAGTAAAAAGATGGAATGTGGTATTCATAAGGCTTTTGTGTAATTTCTCAATAGAAGGTGATGATTCTGGATTACGGGGGAATGATCCGAAGACAAACGATACGATTGGTCTTTCTTACTATGGCATGGAAATCGCTCTTGTAAAACCGTTAGAATGGTCCTTACCCTCCGGTTGCCCACTTGACAAAAAGCTGCGAGCAAATCAGCTGAACTGTATCTAAAGATTGAGCGTGTTGTCAAGGGATATTTGCACTCCTGAACACCATCAAGACATCATCTGTCCCGCTCCGAGCGGGATCGCCTTCGCTCGCTCCTTCTTGTCCCGCTTCGCGGGCCAGAAGAGCTGACGGGTAACCCGCTTCGCGGGCCAGAAGAGCTGACGGGTAACCCGCTTCGCGGGCCAGAAGAGCTGACGGGTAACCCGCTTCGCGGGCCAGAAGAGCT
>Ga0116143_10005593_pt1 | contig 11268 bp, 7 predicted proteins | sample AD_UKC034_MetaG_FD_89745 | JGI IMG/M metagenome (GOLD analysis project Ga0116143, IMG submission 89745) | Active sludge microbial communities of municipal wastewater-treating anaerobic digesters from USA - AD_UKC034_MetaG | ecosystem: Engineered > Bioreactor > Anaerobic > Digestate | place: USA...
GCTCATGCAGATCACCTTTCTTGATGAAAAGAGGGGTTTTGTTGTGGGAGAAGGAGGGACAGCCATGACCACCGATGACGGCGGAGCCACCTGGAGACTGCTTGACCTCGACTGGATGTCGCTGCTGCCGGAAGAGGTCATCATGATTGGAGTGGTAGCTCCCAATCTTTACGATATCTTCTTTATCGATAAGGAAAAAGGATGGATTATCGGGGATAGCGGCCTTGTGCTTACGAGTCACGATGGCGGGGCCACCTGGATGCTCGCCCGGGCAGGCACTGAGCCGCCACTTTTTTCTGTTTTCTTTGAGAATGCACAGGAAGGATGGGCAACCGGACAAAATGGTCTCTTGCTCAGGACGGTGGACGGAGGCATCCAATGGGACACTGTTGCCGTGCCCGTTGGAGCCAGTCTCTATCGCATCGTTATGGACGGCAGCCGCGGGTATATCGTCGGAGATCAGGGAACCCTGCTTCAGACCAATGACGAAGGCAGAACCTGGAGCTCCGTGCCAGTCATGATGCCGCCTCCGTTTCCATGGATTGGGGACATACAACTGCTAGCCAGTCATAGCGAGCGTCAGTGTATCGTGAGCGGATGGGGTTTACTGAAAATAATGGCTATCCCCGCACCATAATGCAGAAAGGTGGAGGTGTAATGGCACACAAGAGTTTTATACGTTTGCTTAGCGAATGGCTGATACGGCACCGGCTGGGAATTCTAATCGGCTTCATGGCGGTCACCGCATTCTTCGGGTGGAAAGCTATCAACCTGAAAGTTGAAACGCGGTTCGAAGATCTGCTGCCAGCAAATCACCCCTACATTCAAACGCATAAAGCTTATGAAAAGCAGCTTGGCGCCCCATACAAAGTATTTCTTATGCTCCAGGTAGCTAGCGGTGATATCTATAATCAGGATACTCTGCGAAAAGCCCAGGAGATCACGAAGCGGCTCGATTTGATACCGGGTGTGAACCATGACAAGATTTATTCAATCGCTTCACGGAAAGTGAAGAAAACACGAGTTACCGCTGACGGGATCATCACCGAGAACTTCATGCCGCGGATACCGGATCCGGGCGAAGAGATGGTGAATTTCCGACAGACCGTGCAGAAAAATGGATCAGTGTACCGGGTGTGGGTTTCACCCGATGAGAAGTCACTGCTCTTTGCGGCAAGTTTTATTCCGAGTTTGGTAGATCCCCGAGTTCTCTTCAATGACATACAGAAATTGAAGAGAGACATATCTGACGAAAAACACCGCGTTTTCATTACCGGCGAGCCGGTGCTGGCGGGCTGGGTATATAGTTACCAACAGGAGACAATCATAATTTTCGGGCTCACGTTTGCGGCACTGGTTCTCCTTTTGTTCTTGTATTTTCGCAACCTGGCAGGCGTGATTGTTCCAACGCTGTCAATGCTGATCGGAGGAATCTGGGGATTGGGGTTTGCAGGGCTGTGCAACTTCAATCTGGAGCCGTTAACTCTCGTTATACCTCTTCTGATCTCGGCTCGCGCGCTTGCCCATTCGGTTCAAATTACCGAACGATATTTAGAATGCCTTGAGCAGACAAACGATGTCAAGGCTGCGGCGGTCGAGTGCAACCATTCCATGCTCGTCCCGGGTACCACCGGCATTATTACCGATAGTCTTGGAATTCTGCTGATTGCAGTGGCGCCCATACCTATTATGCAGAAGCTTGCTTTTGTCTGCGCCTTTTGGGCGATCAACATTGTGCTGAACGGTATCGTTTTTACGCCGCTGATGCTTACCTTTTTCACTCCTCCGAAGAATCTTCGAGCGATTGTTCATCCGCAGAAGAGCCTTATTCACACTGTCCTTCGACCGGTTGCTCGGATAACGTATGGCCGGCCAGGCTGGATAGTGGTTTCCTGCATGGTCATCTTGTTCATGGTAGCAGGCTTCTTTAGCACTAAGGTGGGTATCGGAGATATCAATCCCGGAACGCCTATTCTATGGCCACAATCTGAGTACAACACCGCGGTGAATCGGATTAACAGCAATTTTCCGGGTACTGAGGAGCTGTATGTTCTTTTTGAGGGGAAGGAAGAGAATGCGGTTAAGAGTCACGCCTTTTTGAATATCCTCGACTCCTTCCAACGTCACATGGAGGCGAGCCCCAAGGTCTCCAAGACGCTGTGCGTGGAGAATCTTCTTCCGCCCATTCAAAAGGCGATCTACGGAGGATACTTCAAGTGGCAGGTACTGCCTACCGATGAGCGTAGTGTCGGACAACTCTACTTTGTGCTCGCAGGCAATTCGGCACCGGGTGACTTCGACCTGTACTTCAGCCGGGACTACAAGACGGCCAATGTAATCATTTGGTTTAAGGACCATATGGGAGAGACGATCACTGAGGCCATGTCGCGGGCAAAGAGCTTTATCGAACAGAATAAGACGCTGCTGAACAAGAATGGCGTTACTGTCCGACTGGCTTCTGGCACCATTGGCGTCCTCGCGGCAGTCGATGAATCGGTGAGAAATTCGCAACTCCTTAATTTTATGCTGGTCACGGCAGCTACTTTTCTGTTTTGCGCCCTGGCATATCGGTCCTTGGTGGCAGCGCTGATCCTGATGCTTCCCTTGAACCTGGCCAATCTGATGACTCTCAGCTTCATGAAGTTCATGGGTATAGGACTCAATGTTAACACACTGCCGGTTATATCGGTAGGTGTGGGTGTGGGTATTGATTATGGTATCTATCTGCTCAGCCGTCTCACGGAGGAATACCGTAGCGCAGGCATCTATACACTCGATGCTGTTACTAAAGCGATGCTTAGCACCGGTAAGGCGATTTTCTTCACAGCAGCGTCAATGGTAGCCGGTGTTGTGTTCTGGTATTTTCTTTCCAGCATGCGATTTCAAGCGGAGATGGGACTGATGCTCGGAGTAATCATGTTCATAAACATGGTCGGTGCACTTATCTTCGTACCGTCTCTCGTGTACGTTTTAAAACCTAAGTTCCTAAAACGCGGACTGGGATCGTTTTGAAGAGCGGTCAAGAAGGAGTCCGGCCGAGAATTGGAGGTGAAATACAAAGCTTCAGGCAGTGTGATTGTGAGGTGAAGCGGTTTTGCCTGCTTCTGTTATCAACCACTCACAGGTATCTGGGAGAGAAACATGAGAGGAATATATCCTTTTGTAGCTGCGTTTCTTGTTATTGGTATAGTAATGCTGGCGCGTCCCGCGGAAAATCGTGCGGAAATCCAGCTCTCTGACACCCTTTCACTATCCGGATACGTTCGGTATGAGCTCGGACTCCATGCGGCCGAGCAGAATCCGAACAATGCCGCGCTCTATGACGACAATAACGACATAAATTTGGCCCGCTCTTTTTTTCAAACTGAAATAACCTATAAGCCGTCAAGCGTGTTCAAGCTTTTTGCCAATGTTCGGTTCTCGGCGGATCAGACCGCTCAGTGGGACGGAGACATCGATGACTATAACGCCTATCCGGTCGATGTGCCCGATGATGACTGGACTATGATGAAAGTAAGCGAGGACGAATGGCGCGCCGAGGTGTGGGAGCTATACGGAGACATACGACACGGGAACGCTTGGTTCAGAATAGGACGGCAGCAGATCGTCTGGGGAGAAATGATCGGAGCCCGGATTCTCGATGCCATCAATCCCATAGATCAGAGCTGGAACTTTCTTTTTGAACCGGAAGAATTCGAGAACATCCGTATTCCCCAGTGGTCGATACGCGGCAGCTACAACATTCAGCAGAATCTTCTGTCCTGGCTGAGCGACTTGAACGTCGAAGGGTTCGTCACACCGGGCGATGTGCTGAGCAACCAGCGGGCCGAATCGGGGGCGCCGTTTAATCTCATGGCATTTCCTCCTTTCTTCCGAATCGATGAGCAGGATAACCGGGGCAGCACGGAGTATGGAGGCCGCATCGGAGGCCTGATCGGGCAAGTTTATGGCACCTTGAACTACATCCACAGCTACAATGATGACTTCAGCCTCGATTTCACCGGTCTGACGCCGGACCCGATCCTGGGTGTTCCCCTGCGCGCTTCAGCCGGCGATATGACCAGGTATGCCATGCTGCTTGATGCCGAACACAAGGCGATTGATCTCTACGGGATGTCGCTGAATTATGCATTTGGAGAGCCGTTCAACGCGGTCATGACCTTTGAAGGCGCTTGGGTGCCTAATCAGCCATATGGGAAGGCTGGCAGCGCGCAGCCGGAGATAGAGGACCAGGGAACGCTGAATTATGCGGTGCGCTTTGACCGGCCGACTCAGGTCGTTCCTAAGAGCTTCTATGCTGCAAGTTTCATGACGATCCAGCTGCAGTTTAAACAGACGGTAGTGGAAGGCGATGAGGATGACATTCTGGGACCGAACAACAGCCGGATCGACAAGACAGTCAATAACATCACGCTGCAGTTGAAACAGCCGCTTTTGCACAATGATCTCAATCTGACCTTTCAGACTGTGTACGATACGGACAGTGCTTATATGATTAAGCCGTGGGTCCAATACAAACGCGGCGACCACTGGTACTTTGACGTTTTCGGGGTTTTTCTCGGTGGCTCGGAAGATCGGCCAGGCCGTTTCGGCAGCCTCTATTGGGCCGATACGGTGTATGGAAGAGTCACGTATCAGTTCTAACAGGAGAATCTGCTAAAGAACGCAAACTCTTTTTGCTTTAAGGAGGTAAGGTCATGAGATTGTTCCTGAGATCATCGATCAATTCGCGCATGATGGTTGCGCTCGTCTGCACTGCTTTTCTGCTCGCTGGGAGCATGTGCGCCCAGGCGCAGGATACTGTCCCTACCGTCGAACAGTTGACCGGCGGAAAGGTGAAGCTCGGTGATGTCATTGACAAGACAAATGTGGATCTCGTGAAAGAGCACCTGTCAGTAGGCACCTACGAGTGCGTCCAGCGCGGCATGAAGCTCATCATGGGAGAACATCTTCCGCTGGATAAACTCATTCCCGCATACTTCCGGGAAGCGACTGAAAAAAACAAAGGTAAAGCCACTATTGATGAAAATGGAACCGTGTATCTGGCCGACGGCTCCATCTGGCCGGGAGGGCTTCCTTTCTCGGAGCCTAAGACTGCTCTGGAAGTGATGGCTAACCTGAAGTACGGTCAAGCGGCTGACGATGTCGGGTTCAGCAAACAGTGGCTCAGCTTTGTCAATGAAGAAGGGAAGATCTATAAGACGTTTCAGCAGTACGTCACCTACGTTCTTATGTCACATCGGCTTTCCTGCGATCCCCTTGGCGCTTATCCGGGGTGTGAGAAGGAGAATTTCAGAAGAATTCAGTCCTTTCGATCGCCTCAAGACATGAAAGGTCTGGGGCAGTTCAGTATCAGATACTATGATGACACCAAAATGATCGACACCGGATTTGCCTACCTTCCTGCGTTCAAGCGGTCACTGCGGGTCAGCTCGAATACCTGGCAGGATAACATCGGCGGCGCCGATATTCTGTACTGCGATGCCGCAGGCGTGAACGATCCTTTTTCCTACTGGGATTATAAGCTCATCGGTAAGAAGTACATTTTTACCACTGCTACCAAGGCTCCCGGCAGCGAGAACGATTCGTCGCCTTACTCAAATGCTGAGGGTCACTTCGATACCAAGTCAGTAACATTCGACGGCGGCGACAAGTTTCCGCGGGTGCATTGGGCTTTAACGCCCGTATTCGTAGTCGAAGGCACGCCACGGGGCGAGCACGTGTATGGCAAGCGGGTTATTTATGTGCCGGCACCTCCATTCTGGATCCCCTGGTTCCAGACGCTGGCCATGGATATCTACGATCAGCAGATGAAGATCTACAAGGCGTTCATACCGTGGTTGGGCGGGACCCTGTCCAAAGATGGACAGAACTATGCCCAATGGTACGGTTTCGACATGTATGACTTGCAGACCGGCCACTCAAGCCGGATTTTCGCTGAATCAGCCGCATATAACAGTTGTGCCAACGGGAGAAATTACAGCCTCCAGATGCTCCTGGAAGGTGGCAAATAAGAAGAAGGCTGACCGGTCCGGGATGTTCTGAGTGAAGCAGTCTTTTTCTGGCTCAGAGCAGAGGAGACTGCACCGCAAGACGCTCTGACCGGAAGCATAAGCGGACGTGCAGCTGACATAAGAAAACAAGAACGTACCTGATGAATCGTCATTGTGGGTATACACGATCAGGCTCCCATCGGGTTAAGGGATTGTATATCCTGAAGTCGGGGCAGGATCGCGAGGAAAGGGATAAGCCGTGAATGAACAAAAAAGCAGTATGTTTTATGGCTGGTGGGTTGTGCTGGCGGCATTCGTTTCGGTGTTCATCGGGGTCGGGGTCGGGGTTTTTACCTTTGGCGTATTTTTCAAGGATCTCATTCAGGAGTTCGGCTGGAATCGGGCGACGCTCTCGATAGCTTCTACTATTTACGTGCTGATTGGAGCGGTGGTGGGCCCTTTCATGGGGACGCTCAACGACAAATATGGTTCCCGCCTGGTCATGACCCTGGGCACCTGTATCATGGCCGCGAGCCTGATCGGCCTCTCCTGGATGAAAGACTTGTGGTACCTGTATGTAATGTACGGCCTTATGGGTATCGGATTCTGCGGGCTGTATATCTCCGCCATGGCAGTGGTTTCTAACTGGTTCATCAGAAAACGCGGCACAGCTCTCGGCCTTATGTTCATGGGCATCGGTGCTGGAGGGCTCGTGCTTGCTCCTTTGACCAATTACTTCATCCTGAGCTTTGGCTGGAGAACGGCGTATATCCTCCTCGGGGTGATTACCCTGCTGCTCGCTGTTCCTACAATTAATGTGTTCATCAAGACTAAACCTGAGGATGTCGGTCTTCTGCCTGATGGCGCTATGGCAGGGCCAGGCAAAGGAGGTCCTATGAAGATCGAAGGACTCTCTGCGCAGGAGGCAATGAGGACGCCGACCTTCTGGATTCTCGCTGCAGTTTTCTTTCTGTTTTCCTGCGGCCTGACCGGCGTCACGATTCATCTGGTGCCGTATTTGCGTGACGTGGGTTTTTCTCCGACCACTGCGGCAAGCATTTTCGGGATTGTGTCCGGCCTGAGCATTCTCGGACGACTGGGCTTCGGGTATCTCGCGGACCGGATCGATGTGCGCTATGTGACAGTAATGAGTTATGCCCTCTGCATCATCGGATTGCTCTTTCTTATGGGCGTAGGACCCTCGGCAATGATTTTCGTCGTGGGTTTTGTGGCCACGTATTCATTTTCATACGGCGGTGATGCTGCGCTTCAGCCGATTATTGCTGCCAAGTGTTTTGGAAGAGCGGCTATTGGCAAGATTCTGGGCTATCTCTATGTTCCCTTTTCAGTTGGCCTCGGGCTCTGGCCCTTTTTAGGCGGATACATTTTTGATGTCAGGAACTCCTATGATCTGGCTTTCTCTATTTACATTGCGGCATTCTTCTTGTCCTGTATCGCCATCCTGTTTATTAAGACGGGCGCATGGGAAAGCCGAAAGCCGTGATCAGGAAGTCTTTGACAAAGTGGAGATTTGCTCTTTCGGGAGTCATTTAGATGAGCAGCGAGTGTTGCTATCCTCATGTGGGACGTTTATCGTAAGGAGATGAAATATGGCTTCACAATTTGATTTCAGAAAACACCTCGAACGACTGGAGCAAACAGGACTTCTGCGACATGTAACCACCGAGGTCGATAAGAACTGGGAGATCAGCGCGGTCATGCGATGGGTGTATCACGGTAATCCGGAAAACAAGCGGTATGCAGTGATGTTCGACAATGTAAAAGGGTACACTACCCCGGTCGTAGTCGGCGTCATCGGCGCATCCTACCTGACCTATGCCGTGAGTCTGGGCATCGATCCAACGCAGAGCAAAAGCGAGGTGCTCAGGCAGATCCGGGCGCGCTGGAAAAAGGCAATCGATGACCCTATTCCTCCCGTCATGGTCTCAGAAGGGTCATGCCAGGAGGTGGTTATGGCTGGCAGCGATGTGAATATGCACAAGCTTCCGGTCCCGGTCTGGACCCCGGAGAAAGACCGATACTGGAAAGAGGGTTATGGGTTTCTTACCTCTCCGTATCACATCACCAAGGATCCGGAAACCGGAATCCGGAATGTAGGTACCTATCGGAATATGCTCCGCAGGGAGCGCGATGAAATGGGTATTTTCCCTTCACCCGGCACTGATCTTTTCGGACATGTGAATAAAAATGAGGCCAAAGGCCTGCCGACAGAGATTGCGACTGTTATTGGAGCGCAGCCGGCTGTCGGATTGACCTCGGTTACAGGATTTCCCCCCGACTATGACGAAATGGCAATTGCGGGAGGACTGTGCAGAGAAGCCATTGAGATGGTAAAGTGCAAGACGGTGAATCTTGAGGTGCCGGCCACTGCAGAGTTCGTAATTGAAGGACGGATTCTTCCGCCTCAGGATCGACCGTACGAGATTGAAGGGCCGTTCGGAGAATTTACCGGTCACCAAGGAGGATCTCTGCTTAACCCGATTTACAAGATTACCTGCATCACGCATCGCAAGAACCCCATCTATCAGGGGTTCATCAGCGAGATGCCTCCGAGCGAGAGCAGCAAAGTGCGCCATCTCAGTACCGAAGCTCTGGTGTTGCGGCAGTTGGATCTTCTCGGCGTGGAAGGAATCGTCGACATCAATATGCCGGAGACTGCCCAGTCGCATATTTCAATCGTGTCGATCAAGAAGATCTCTGTCGGTCATCCGGCAAAGGTTGCCAACGCACTGTTTTCGATTCTACAGCCCGGAGCCGGGAAAATCGTCATCGTCGTTGATGATGACGTCGATGTCTGGGACTATGATCACGTGTGGTGGGCATTGACCTTCAGAAACTCGATGGTACCCTCACGGATGAACACGCGTTTGATCGAAGGGCTTCAGGCAGTAAAACTTGATTACTCTGCGATCATGGAATTCTCCAATGAGCGGAAGCCTCCGATAATGGGTCTGCCGGCGACGGGTTTGTTTATCGATGCGACGCGGCCTTTTATCCCCTATCCGGGTGTCTCGCTGCCTCCGGCACACTACCTGCTCAATGCCCGGGATCAATGGGAAACCTATAATTTGCCTGCCTTGGAGAGAACAGATCTGCCGAAACCATCCGTGCTCGAAGAAGAGCACTTAAAGAAAGGCTTCGTTGTCTTTCCGGCAGTAGATATCGTATAGGAGGGGGTCCAGCCTGCCGGAGAGAACACCAGAGCAGGCTGGATGTGCTACACCGCAACAACGATCAGGCTGAGGACTGCTATGGTGATGAAAAAGAACGAACCATGCGCTTTTGAGGACCTGCGAGCGTTCATTGAGTATCTCGATGCACAAGGAGAACTGGTCAAGATAGCCAAAGCTGTCAGCACAAAATATGAAGCAGCCACAATTCAGGTAAAGGTATGTAAACAGCTGAATAAGGCAGTGCTGTTTACAAATCTGGATAACAAGGGGCAAAGACTGCTGGGGAACACATACATTTCGCGAAAGATGATCGCGTACATGTTCGGTGTAGAACCCCAGGATCTTGTGCAGAAGGTGACCAGCTTTAGAAATGCTCCTCGATTATCGGTAAATCTTGTTGATACCGCGGCATGCCAGGAAGTGGTTCATGAATCGTTTAACGACATCAGGGAGGTCGTTCCTATCCCCTGGAATTATGAAAAGGATGCAAGCTACTTTATAACAGCGGGACTGGTCGTAACGAAGGATCCGGAAAACGGAAAGGTAAATCCATCGATTTGCCGCATGATGTACCGAGGCGGGAATCTGTTAAACGTCTTCTTTGCGCCGATGCAGCATAATTGGATGATTTTTAATAAGTACAAAGAGCTGAAGCGCGATATGCCCATCGCAGTTATCATCGGTGCCGATCCGTATGTAATGTTCGCCTCAGAATCCGGGATACCCTACGAGGAGGATGAGTTCGAGTACGCCGGCACGATGAAGGGTAAACCTATTGAGATGGTACACTGTAAGACGGTTGATCACTATGTCCCCGCTAATGCCGAGTTCATTCTTGAGGGCGTGGTTTCATACAAGGACACGTCTCTGGAAGGACCAATGGGTGAGAACCAGAGAATCTATGGCCCCCAGAGCGGGCAGCCGACAGTCACGATCAGCTGCATCACTCATCGGCAGGATCCTATATACCAGAACATCCTCGGAGGTACCGTTGAAGAGCATTCATTACTGGCTGTACCGATGGAAGCCCGCATTCTCCAGATGCTGAGAGCCATTTCTCCTCGGGTCATCACTCTCAATTTACTGCCTAACTTTATGCGCTGCGTTATCCAGATTGATGACTATCCGGCAGTCCAGAGAGGTCTGGCGAAGAATGTGCTGCTCTCCGCGTTATCGGAGCCGTGGATCAAGTATGCGATCATAGTTGACAAGGATGTTGATATCGATGACCCTCATGAGGTGAACTGGGCGATTATGACTCGGGCGAATATGGCAGACGATCTCGTGCTTGTTAAAGACGCCTGGGGCTTTGTCATGGACCCGAGCCGCAAGTCCAAAGAAGAACCGGTTACCAAGATAGGGATAGATGCTACTGTCGATCCTGCTGATCGCGACCGATGCTTGAAAACAGATGTCCATGAGTATGCTGCGTGCGATCTGCGAGAGTATCTTACCGAGCTGCAGTGATCTCTCTCGAAATTCTCACTGCTTTGAACCTCGGTAGAAAAGGTAGTGCTGCCGAATGACCAGGATCCGGAAAACGAATATGCATGATTTCATCACGGCCGGCCCTGGAGCGCTCACCGTTTCCAGGGGTCCCTGTGCCATCTGGCTCAATCGCGGCACCGCTCGTCAGATCAAAGTGGTGTGTATCGAAGGCAAGTGCTGTGCAAACGGTTCAGACGCCCCTGCGGGCATCAGCCCTGATCAGAGGAGTGATACTTTACGTGCTGGCTTGCGACAGGGGGGGACGTCGTGTCTGCTGTCTCTTCAGAGCGGCGCCTACGAACGTGGTCTCCAGATAACCGGGCAAAACCGGAGGAAAAGGGGGGACAACCGGACAAAAGGCTCTAGCATAGTGCGATGGGTACGGAGCCGTACTCCGGGTGATCTGGAGACCACCGCAGGGACGTGCTGACGCACGGACTTGCCGATAAGGGAGGCAGCTCGCAAGAGTGAGCTGCCTCCACTTTTTTTCTTATCCATACTGAATGGCAGCGCCTGAGATTTCGCAGCTTCCCGGACTGCTGTTCTTTCCTTGTATGATTGCCTCACGGTGCCGACCGTTTTCCCAGGTGCGA
>Ga0116143_10005595_pt1 | contig 11266 bp, 10 predicted proteins | sample AD_UKC034_MetaG_FD_89745 | JGI IMG/M metagenome (GOLD analysis project Ga0116143, IMG submission 89745) | Active sludge microbial communities of municipal wastewater-treating anaerobic digesters from USA - AD_UKC034_MetaG | ecosystem: Engineered > Bioreactor > Anaerobic > Digestate | place: USA...
ACGGCGGCTTAATGAATATTGCGCATGAGCGCAAAGAACCTCTCCCCCTCGTGGTCCATCCGGATGTATTTCTGTCGAAACGCTATCTGGTAAATCCGGATGGAACAACTACGGCATTTCCCGTATTGTCCGAGCCATCGTTGCAGGAAGCGGGGCTACGTGTTATAAAGAGTCGCACATCCTCTTTGATTGTCTCAGGCCTGGTGATGGTAACCGGCGAAATCGTGCGGACTACTGATTTTGAACACGGGATGGCCAATGCCTACGCCGAGCGCAAGGGAAAGATTGAAAAAGACCACCTCCTGGATGATCAGGCCATAGTAATGTCGGTCCACGGCAAGGGACTGGTTGTGGTGACAGGATGCAGCCATGCGGGAATTATCAACACCATTCGCTACGCTCAGGTAATCACTGGAATCGAGAAGGTATATGCCATTGTCGGCGGATTTCATCTGAGCGGACCGGCGTTCGAGGCTGTGATCGGGAGGACTATCGCAGAATTGAAGCAGATCAATCCGGAAGTTGTGTGTCCAATGCACTGTACTGGCTGGAAGGCAACAACCGAAATGGCCCGGGAGATGCCCGCTCAGTTTCTGTTAAACAGTGTGGGAGCCACGTTGCTGCTTTAGTCGCTGCTCAAAGAAGATGTGCCATGTCTTCCAGTATCAAGGGTAAAGGAGTTGATATTCATGGATGAGAACAACCAGGATCAGAATGGCTTTGAGCGCTTGATAGCAAGCGTGCTGCAGCCGACTGAAGAAGATGATCCGGAGAGTGGCGGCCAAAGTCTCACCGTGCGCAACATGGGACAGATTGCAGATGCAGAAGGTCTTGGCAGATCTACTGGCAGCTGCGGCGACACCATGGAGATGTCGTTACGCATAAGGGATGACCGCATTATTGACAGCAAATTTCTTACCGAAGGCTGCATCATTACTGCAGTGGTAGGAAGTCTCGCTTCTGAACTGGCAAGAGGGAAGACCGTGCAGGAAGCCATGCGGCTTTGCCCAGAGGACATCATTTCTGCAGCAGGCGGTCTTCCTCCGGAGCATGATCACTGTGCCGACCTGGCGTGTAATACGCTCAAACAAGCCCTGATGGACTATCTCACTAACAAGCGCGAGCCTTGGAAAGCAGGGTACCGAAAATAATGAGTGAGAGCAAGGCAGTGCCGTACCTGTTCATGTGGTCGCTTAGTAGAGAGAAAGCAAGTTATGGCCTTATATCGATTCGGAGATCGGGTTCCACGGGTGGCGGAAGGCGCTTATGTGAGCGATTCGGCCCAGGTGATTGGCGACGTCAGCATTGGCAGTGATTGTTATGTAGGCCATGGTGCAATAGTGCGCGGGGATTACGGAAGCATCACCGTCGGTCCGGGAACAGCGATAGAAGAGAACGCGACCATACACATCCGGCCCAACGGCCACAGCTTTATTGGGACCAGGGTAACTATCGGCCATGGCGCCATCCTTCACTGTAATCGTGTTGACGATTTTGCCGTCATCGGGATGGGGGCAGTGTTGAGTTTTGACGTGGGAATCGGTGAATGGAGTATTGTGGGGGAAGGATGCGTTGTGCCGAGTGGGATGAGTGTGCCGGCGGGGAAAATCGTGGTGGGGGTCCCCGGAACAGTTGCCGGAGATGTCCAGCAAAGCCATAAGGACTTCTGGCTCTATGGGAAACAGTTATATGTCGACCTTGCCCACCGGTATCCGAAGGAACTGCAAAGGATCGATTAGAGCTTATTCCTCCCCGGCGTGCAGAAGATCAGCCACCGCCTCCCTGCACGTTGGAAACTGAAAAACAAAGCCATGGCTGGTGAGAACATTAGGACGTACCCGCTGGCCTGTAAGGAAGGCCTCTGAAAACTCTCCCAAAATGCTTCGCACTATCCATGCCGGTATGGTTGGAAGAAACGGCTTCTTTCTGAGCATGTCGTTGAGAATTGCAGACAGCTCACGGTTCTTGACCGGTTCTGGCGAGCTAACATTAACCGGGCCGCGGATGTCAGTATGTTCTAAGAGAAAAGCGATTGTACGGGACACGTCATTTTCGTGAATCCAGGAAAACCACTGCTCCCCGCTGCCCCAAGGAGTGTTGAGGTGGAGCCGGGCTTGCGTCCGCAGCTTCGGGAGAGCCCCGCCTGATCTGCCGAAAACAATGCCAAAGCGACAGAGAACAACTCTGATACCCGCCTCTTCCGCCTTGAGTGCTGTTTCTTCCCATTGTGAGGCAACCCGAGCAAGAAAGGTGGTGCCTGCTTCAGCTTTTTCGTCGACAACATCATCCCCACAGGAACCATAATAGCCGACACCGGACGCATTAAAGAGAGCGCTCTTTTCCTGCGGCAACCGTCTCCTTATTGCATCAATGATATGCGCGGTGGAGAGCACTCTGCTTTCGAGAATCGATTTTCTCACCCGTTTAGTCCATCTCTGAAAGATGGGGGTTCCGGTAAGATTTATTACCACATCATGACCGGCGAGCTGCTCCTGCCAGTCCCCTTCTGTTGACGGATCACCCCTGATGACCCGAATGCCTGGGACAAGGCCTGCGGTCTTACCAGGATTACGAGCAAGTACGGTTACCTCGTGGCCCTGCCTGATGAAGGCCCTGCAGAGGCAGGTACCGAGAAATCCGGTTCCTCCGGCCAAAAAGACTTTCATCGCCTTCTCCTTCAAAAGCTCAGAGCGTTTTTTGCACTACCACACTCTTCTATGGTGCAGTATACTACGAAGTACGCCTATGAATCTGATCCCCTCCTTCCGTGTACAGATGGACGTCTTTGACGTTCTTTACCTTTCCTATCTCATCCCTGAGAAAAGGCTGCGGCCCGCTGTTCCCGACAGGATACCGTTCTCCATCATTTATAAGGACAAAACTATTATTTCTCTCGTCATCTTTCGGAGCAAAAACGTTACCTCTTCGATCTTCCCGCTTCTTCGTTTCTCCTATGATCAGGCAAATATCCGCACCTATGTTATTGATCCGGTAACCGGTAAGCATGCGGTTTTCTTCCTCAAAAGCGGTATCACCTCCCCGCTTGTCTCCTTTCTTACTGGAATTCTGAGTATTCCTTGGATCTCGATTGCTATGGGTGTTGATGTCCGCTATGAGAATGATCGCTTCGACCAGTACCGTGTCGAGGGCACCTGGGAGGAATCTTTCTCTATCGAATTAACGAGTGATCACGATTCCGTGCCCAATCTGGCACCTTTTCAGGATCTCGAGGAAGCAACCCATTTTATTACTGGTCCGGCTGTAGGCTGCTATGGGGCGTCAGAAAAGCTGATCCGCTTTGAGGTAAACCACTCGGCAATCAAAGCGTCACGAGGAAAACTCTCGACAATCCATTGCCCCATCCTTGTCAGTTCCGGGCTTCTTACTGACAAAGAACTAGTTAACCCTCAGAGTGCTCTGATTGCTCCTTATGGCCGTTTTACTGTTTTCATGCCACCGGCATTGTTATCTCTGCAATGAGAAGGAGGAACTATGCACCCAATCGTGACCGGCTTTATTTCAGGAGTGTTTTCCGGCATCATCATGGGCTTATCTTCCGATGTTCTTTTCCGCCTTCAAGTATTCAAATCCAGCCTCATTATAATTGATGGCTCCTTTTTCTTCCGGACGCTCCGTCTGAAAAACAATCCCTCACTCCTTTACGCCGCAGGCCTTTGCATCCATTTGATAACAAGCGGAATCTTCGGCAGCATCTATACCGCGGCATCGGTACTGCTGGGTTTCTACAGTCTTTCTTTCGGCTTGGTCATTTCTTATAGTGCGCTTCTGTGGCTGTCGATGCTTTTTGTCGCCCTACCCGTTTCCGGCCAAGGATTTCTCGGCAGGAAATCAGGCTCCCTGACCTGGCTCGAACAGCTCGTCCTCCACAGCATATTCGGGCTTTCGTATTATGCATGCCTGAGAGCCTTCCTGTAAGAATGTACCAAAGCCACTGAAGTCTCACCGACCGGTGGACTCGTCATCTCTCTGTCAGCATCCGGGTTCACCGTGATGACCGCAACAGCTGCTGAGAGTCAGAATCTTTTTCATGTTATTTTTAAAGAGAAGCCACATCTTTTTCGATAGCGGCATATTGACATGGAGATTGGTCAGAAACATGCCGACGGTGGGCCGGTTGTGCTTTTTATTATGTTCATGCATAATCTGTCTCTTCTATGCGGAAAATTTCCTGCCAATGTTCCTCTGAAATCGCTGACCACAAGGATATATCTCCGTCTGACATTTTCAAGATATTCACGCTTGCCTTGACGCACTCCGTGAAGGAACGAAAAAGCCCCCTTTGCTTATCCAAAGGAGGCTTCAGTATATTCACATCCATACAGCTGCGGCTTAGTTCTGCACGAGTTTATCCCCTGCAGCCTTGAGCTACTTTGGAGTGAGCTCTGTTCCGCAGCACAGGTCAATCAGCGTGGTGAGTGTCGACTCATCTTCTTTCCGGCGGTACACCATTTTCATCCCAGCCACGGAAACGGTAATAGGCCTTCACCATCATCTCCAGGTCTTCCTTCCTAATGACCGCCTTGTCCGGCCCGATTCCTTCCTTAAAAAACCGCTTGGGAATTGTGTCGTCTTTGCTGGTGATTCCTTCCTGAATATTGAACCGTCTGGTATCGTCGATGATAGTCGAAGCAATCTTCTTCAGGCCAGTTTGATCAAGTGACATGCCGGTGGCAGCATATATGAGCTGTCCGAGCTGGTCCCAGCCTGCCAGATCGCGATAGAAACGGCAGAGAATCAGGCTGTCCATCAGCACATACCGTTCCTCAGTATCCACAAAGACAGCTACCTTTTCATCGACTGACTGAGGGGTCAGATCACCTTGGATCTCCGCCCCGAACATGCTCGATCGTAAATGGCATGCGCCGCGATGCGAAGTGGCATACGCCAACGCCATTCCTTTCAGAATCCGCGGATCATATCCGGCCGGTTCCTGTCCTTTAACGTGCACTGCTAGATCTTCCAGGCCCCAGGTCTTGGCAGCATAGACAATACCCTCTGCCAGTACCGCACCAATTCCCTCCCGATGCACCATTTTTCTGAGCAGCTGAGCGATTGCATCGACGTCTCCGTAATTGATCTTTTCGGAGATTTTCCCTCGCTGAGAAGCCTCAATGGTGAATGCCGCCAGATTACCGGCAGTCATCGTGTCTATCCCCAGATTGTCGCAGAGGTCATTGAGATACATGATTTCTTCAAGGCTGTCAATCAGGCACAAGCCGCCGAAGGCAAAAATAGTTTCATACTCCGGCCCACCGATCTTGAGGCCCTGGTGTCGCCCCTGCGTCACTTCGGTAAGTTTTCCGCAGGCAATGAAGCAATGAGGACAAGCATGAGATTCGACCCTGCACCGTTCGAGCATCTTTTCGGCAGTGAGGTTCTCCCAACCGGCACAGGTTCCGGCTGACCAGTATTGTGCGGGAAAGGCACGCACCATATTAGTAAATGCGACGATCATTGCGGTGCCGAATTGTTTCAGGCTTCGCGCTTGGGCGTCTTCATCTTTTCGGGTGCCGAGCTCATCGTAGGAAGCGTTTACCATCTCGGGATAAGCAACCTCTCTGCTCTGTTTTCCATGGAAGACGAGGGCCTTGATCTTTTTCGAACCCAGAACGGCGCCGACACCGGTTCGACCACAAGAGCGCCAGTAATCATTCTCAATGAGAGCAAACCGCACCATATTTTCCCCGGCCGGACCGATGACCACTGCACCAGTCTCTTCGGCACCGATCTTCTCTCGCACCTGATCTTCAGTTTCATACGTACCTTTTCCCCAGAGGTCCGCGGCACTATGAAATCGAGCTCCTTCATCGGTTACTTCAATAAACACTGGCTCCGGACACGCACCTTCGATAATGATGGCGTCGTAGCCAGTTCGGCTCATGGGAATTGAAATGCTTCCGCCCGAGTAGGACTCGGAATATATCCGGGTGAGCGGTGACTTGGTGAATACTCCGTATCTGCTTGAACCCCACACCCGCGTATCGGTAACGCATCCGGCAGCGAAAATAATGCGGTTTTCCGGTGCAAAGGGATCTATGCCGGGAGGATTATTCTCAAGAAGAAGGTGAGTGGCCAATCCTTTACCACCGAGGTACTCACGATACACAGCATCTGCTACTGGCTCGATGACAAATGATTTAGTCGAAGCGTTGATGCGAAGAATTTTGTTGAAAAAACCTTTCATAGTGCTCGAATCTTACGCTGCCCGGATAGATACGTGATCAATAATCACGTTTGAGTCATTTACCGGGCATGAATTTTTTAGTGTTCTGCGACCCATGTGAGAGCGACGATAGCACAATTCTGTACGCTCATGAGGCTATACGGATATACGGATTACCATAGCACACATCGCACATAAGAGGAAGCTTTGTCTCTGGGCGCCAAGCCTCATCGATATCTTTCACATCATAAACACCCTGCGTGAGATTAACGCGTATGTATTTTCCCATCCACCCATGCACGCGGATGCAAACCGCTATTGAACCACAGGGGGTTTTGGAGAAACTAATAATGATAAGACCAACTATTAAAACAAAAATCTTGCCGATGTCAAAGTTTTTTCCAAAAATAAACATTTTTACAAAATCATAAAATCCGAGCCATGAAAAACCTGCTTGAATGGTACGGATGCGCTGTTTTAGTCTTCATGGAAAAAAGAATTTTACTCGCGAAACAAAACCAGGTCTAATTGTGCTTCCACCTGTTCAAGAGAGCCATCCGAGCAACTCCACTCCCTCTTCTTAAAAAATTAATAATCTTATCTACTTTTCGCGAACAGAAGTTGCCATTATCTGTCTTGAGATAAAACTCCTTCAAACTCTTCTCTGTCCGACCGAATCGGGATGGACTAAGACAGCAGGAATTTCCTTCGGGAAAATTATCTTAGTTAGGAAAATCACTTGACAACTTTGGTTGTTTTGATACAAATACTTAGGTGCTATGACAGCACCAAGAAAAATGTGATTACTGTAAGACGTCCTGTTCTTGCTTGAATAGTACTCCACATAATTTTTCCCCTCGTTAAGGTTCTTCGATCATACCTGAGGCTATGTACGGCGATATAGACTGTACCCGAGTATGATTACTAATCTGGGAGCGAGCTTACCCAACTCTAACCTTATCGGAGCTCACCGCTATGGAACGACTCGGTCAAAAAATCAGGGAACGCCGGAAACTAAAGGGCTTAACTTTGCGGGAGCTTTCAGGTCTCCTCGGCATAAGTCCATCTACCCTGCACAAGATTGAGAAGGGAGTGCTCAGCCCCACCGTGATCTTGATGCTTGAGATCTGTCATGCTCTCGATACGCCGATCTACACTTTTGTTAGAGACAAAAAGAAAGTCTTTGTCCACATAAAAAAAGATGAGCAGAAGGAATTGACTGCCAATGGACTGGCGGTAAAACTGGTAGCTGACAACGGCTTGATCAGTGATGATATCAGCTTCAATATTGTAGGCTGTAAAAAAGGCGAAGGTCTCAAGAAACACACCTTCCCGAGTTACGTATTTTCTTACATACTCAGGGGTAAGATTCGAATTTCATTCAATAATGACGTGTACGAGGCTGATGCCGGTGATGCGGTTTACTATGATGGTTCCTTTCCTCACAAGACGGAGGCTCTGACTGATGCAGATTTGATACTGCTTTACATCAACAAGAAGGATTGACACGATTGTCGAGAAGCTGATGACCTCGGTGTCTCAGCACGCACAGATATCGAGCCGGCTTGGAGGACTGAGCGTCTCTTCTCCCCTCATAAGCATAGTAGGATTCAGTCATGAACGTTGAAGTAAGAATGTTTATGGAATTCAGGAAGTATCTTCCTTCTGGCGCGTCAGAAGGAAAGCTGGTGATGACCCTCGAAGAGGGGACAACTGTCGGTGATCTTTTGAACAAGCTTGGTGTTCCGCTTGCAGAACAGAAGATCCTAGTCATTAACGGCGTATCGCATGGAGCCTGCGGTTCCGCAATACACAATCAGCCACTCAAGGATGGGGATGTGGTAGCTTTATTCCCCCCCGTTGGGGGGGGATAATAAGCTGAACCGCCCGCTGGAAGCTGGCTCGGGAGAACAGCCGAACGGGCTGACGGATGCAGCGGAGTTCTTTATGTCGAATAGACTCGGCTTATTACCAGCCAAAGCATGGTCACTGACGGCAGTATGATGATGCATTGCTCAGACCAACGCTGCTCTGAGTAGCGTGTCGGTTCTTGAGTATAAGTACTTGAATTGCGGGAGGGGCGCTTTCTCTCGGCGAAAGCGCCCCTGTATATTTTGGGCGTAAAACATGCGGCCACATCTTTCCCGGGAACGAACCCCACCCTGCTTCCTCCGTTGCTCAGTAAAGCATGGAGGATTGCTTCAGATTATTGGCGGTCATAAGTGTGATAGTCAGCTACAAATAATCGCCGGATTGCGCTACTGGGGAAATTCTTAGATGTTCTTTGATTTCAAAAGGGTAGTTATTATGCGATAGTAGAACGATAAAGATCTAACCACCTCAGAAACCCTGATCATGGAAGAAAAAAGGAGGTCCCGCCATGAAGCGTCATTACGCTGTAAGCCACTTGTGTCGTGCTGCCACGGTTCTCTTCCTGATTGCAGCGTATCAACTCCTTTCATTTCAACTTGCACCAGGGGAAGACCTGTACCAGTTCGTGCAGAAGTGGCCTGCCCTTTCCCAACCATGGTATTTTCAGAATCTGGAAGGCATTGCGGTGGATGGTAGCGGCAACGTGTATGTGTCTGACAGCTATTACAACCATATTCAGAAATTCACTTCTACTGGAATCTTCCAGACGGAGTGGGGAGAATGGGGATACGATGAAGGCCAAATGAGCAACCCGGCGGGCATTGCTATCGACTCCAGCGGGAATGTATATGTGGTCGATAGCTGGAACAACCGGATTCAGAAATTCACCTCTTCCGGAGTGTTCTTGAACTCCTGGGGATCCATTGGCAGTGGCAATGGTCAGTTTACCTCTCCGTCTGGAATCGCTCTCGACGCCGCCGGAAATGTGTACGTGGCGGATACGGGGAACCATCGGATTCAGAAATTTACCTCTGCGGGAGCCTATGTAACCAAATGGGGTACCGAGGGGAGCGGGAACGGCCAGTTCAACGATCCAAGAGGTATAGCAGTAGATAGCGGCAACAATGTCTATGTGGTGGACACGGGGAACCACCGGATCCAAAAATTCACCTCTGCAGGAACGTACCTAACTAGATGGGGGGCATGGGGAACTGAGGCCGGGCAGTTCAATACGCCTCAGGGCGTGGCAGTAGATGGCAGCGGCAACGTATATGTGGCTGATACCGATAACCATCAGATTCAGAAATTCACCTCGACAGGAGTATTTACCGCTGTTCTGGTGTCCTACGGTGAATTGGAGGGGGGAGTCTACTATCCTACGGGCATCGCAATTGACGCGAGCGGCACCCTCTACGTGGCGGATGATGGAAACAACCGGGTACAGAAATTCACAAGCGACGGTGGTTTTATTGCCGCGTGGTCGAGTTCCGGAAGCGACAGCGGTGAATTTGACACTCCCGCCGGGCTGACAGTCGATGCCACTGGAGCAGTCTATGTTGCGGACAGCTCGAATAGTCGCATTCAGAAATTCAATGGCTCTGGCGTCTTCATCTCTGAATTAGACCATGTGGCTGATGGCGGGAACGGGTTTCTTGTTCCCCAGGATGTGGCTGTGGACGACAGCGGAACTGTCTATGTGCTCGACAGCGGCAAGTATCGGGTGGTGAAATTTAACCCAGCCGGCGAGTATATATCGGAATGGGGAAGTCATGGCAATGCAGGCGGGCAGTTTGATTTCCCGCAAGGCATTGCCGTGGATGGAAGTAACCGAGTCTATGTAGCGGACACCGGAAATGACCGGATCCAGGTTTTTTCCTCATCCGGAGTCTACCTCACACAGTGGGGAAGTGAGGGCAGCGGAAACGGAAAATTCCAGTATCCCGTAGGAATAGCAGTCGACATCAACAACAATGATGTCTATGTAGCGGATATGAATAACCACCGAATTCAGAAATTCACTTCCATGGGAACGTTTCTGACTGCCTGGGGAACCCAAGGATCCACAGAAGGTCGGTTTATGAAGCCTGCTGACGTAGCCATCGACAGCAGTGGGAATATCTATGTTGCAGATAAAAACAACAACCGAATTCAGAAATTCACATCGAGCGGGAACTACCTTACCGAGTGGGGAAGCCAAGGTACTAGAGATGGGCAGTTCTTCAGGCCGCATAGCATAGCTCTGGCCGGAAATGCCGTCTATGTGTCCGATACCGAGAACAACCGCATCCAGATGTTCTGGCGCAGCTTCACCCTATACTATCCGCATTGTGACACCGGCAGCGAATGGGAAACGGAAATTGCTCTCATCAACACCAGTGCTTCACACACATTGAACGGCATACTGGTGCCCGTGGGAGAAAGCGGCCTCCAGGCTTCGACCATCGTGCCAATTACGCTGCTTCCCAACAGTCGCAGGCAAATTACTGCAGGTGCGGAGTTCTCCGATGCCGATTCGATCCGTTATTTCACCCTGTATGCGGATACCGACAGTGCCAAGGGCTATACGAAGTTCTCCCAGGACGGTCTGTACCGCGTGGCTGTTCCCGCAGTCAGCATCAGCAACGCCGGTGATATCATTATTCCCCATATCGCCTCGGATGATACCTGGTGGACCGGCATCGCTCTGGTCAATACGACTGCTTCGGTCAAAGAGCTGATTATGGAATTCGACAATGGGGCAACGCGTTCTCTGACGCTCAACCCTTACGAGCATCGTGCCTTCACTATTGAATCGCTCTTCGGCGGCTCTGCTCAGCCTTCCCTGCACAGCGGCCTGATTACCAACAGCGAAGGGGTCATCGGCCTCGAGCTCTTCGGCAGCACGGCTGAGCTGGGCGGCATTCCCCTGAGTGACGCAACCGAGGCCTTTGTCTACTATCCTCACGTAGCCAGTACTGAGACCTGGTGGACAGGCATCGTGGCCTACAATCCTTACAGCTACTCCCGAGAGGCGGTGGTGTTGCCCTTTAATGCTGCGGGAACACCGTTGAGCGCAACAACGATCGATATTCCGGCTCTGTCGCGTTACTCTCAGGAGGTAAGCGGTCTGGGTTTGCCGGCAGAGACCGCCTGGTTCATGGTTACCAGCACTGAGGAGCTGAGCGGATTCGAGCTGTTCGGCACCCGAGACGGCAACGCCATGGCCGGAGT
>Ga0116143_10005597_pt1 | contig 11263 bp, 6 predicted proteins | sample AD_UKC034_MetaG_FD_89745 | JGI IMG/M metagenome (GOLD analysis project Ga0116143, IMG submission 89745) | Active sludge microbial communities of municipal wastewater-treating anaerobic digesters from USA - AD_UKC034_MetaG | ecosystem: Engineered > Bioreactor > Anaerobic > Digestate | place: USA...
ACCAACCACCTATTGGCCACGGGGGCGAAGATGGCCGATAGAATCCACGCTGACGTCGGCAGCATGTTGATATTGCGAGCGTTTTCTATCGGCCAGTCCGTGGAGGTGACCGATAGAAGCGGCGAGGTGGCCGATAGACCCGCTCGCGGCGGCGGGGAGGCAGTCTCGTGACCGGCCCGCTCTCTCCGGAGTTCCCTTGTGCGACGCGGGATGACGTCACCTCCGCTGACGTAGCGTTGAGGGGACAGAGCTTCTTTTGGGCCAGGACTGTGCCTGGATCACACCAAAATGTGCTGGCCGGGCTGCTCTCGGGCTTCTGGATAGAGGGGGTGAAGACATGAGCGTCTACGCCGACGTCATCGCGTGGTCGGGCATCCTGCCCTTGTGGCAACGTGATGCTCTTCGTCGCCTCGCCACACAGGCCACGCTGACTTCGGCGGACATTGATGCCCTGACCCTCGCCTGCATTGCTGTGGCGAATCAACAGACAGCTGTTCCTGCCTCAATCCCCATGGACAGCTCCCATGTGCCGTCACCCTCTGGAAATGGCTCGGCGGTAACCCTCGCGGAGATCTCTGGCTGCACCTGCCTGAACGCGATTCCCGACGGCCAGGGCCTCACCTTCGGCGCCGACGCCTTGACCATCGTCTATGGCGACAATGGAACCGGCAAGTCCGGCTTTGCCCGCGTGCTCCGGAGCTCGTGCCAGGCGCGAGGGTCGAGTGCGGAGGTGCTCTCCAATGTCTACGCCGACCAGCCCGGTTGCCCAGGAGCTTGCGTTCAGTATCGTGTGAACGGCAACAGCCAGGTCTTCCATTGGAGGAAGGGGGGATGCGCTACCCCTGACGATCTCCGAGCCGTCTCGATCTTCGACAGCGCTGCTGCGGTGGCCCTCATCGAGAGGGAGAACGAGGTTCTGTGGACGCCGAGTGGGTTGGATCTCCTGGTGCGCCTCGCCAGCGTCGTCGACGACGTCCGTCGACGGCTACAGCAGCAAGTGGGCGCTGTCTCGCTGCCGGTGCCTTTGCCACAGGTCCCGACCGGCACGACTGCATTCGAGTTCCTTGCCCGACTATCGGCGTCGACGACGACAGAGGCCATCGATGCCTTCGCGCTCCGACCCGAGGAACAAGAGGAGCTTCGACGCCTTGACGCAGCCTTGAGCGCCCCTGACCCTGCGATCGAGGCGACGCGAATCAACCAGCAGGCACAGCGGTTCCGAGCCCTCCGCGATCGAGTCGCGCGACTCGAGCAGGGACTGGGACAGGGTGCCCTTCAAGAACTCGAGGTTCTCCGAGCCACCTACAAGGCGTCTGGCGACGCCGAGAGGCTGCTGGCTGACCAGACCCTTGCTGACAGCCTCGTTCCAGGCGTCGGCGGCAGCCCTTGGCGTGCGCTCTGGGACGCAGCTGAGCGTTACGCTGGCTCAGGGGCAACCCCCGATCGCATCTTTCCCTCCGGAACCAGCCCTACGCTCTGCCTTCTCTGCCAGCAGCCCCTTGCGGACACCGCCCGGGCGCGTCTGGAGCGGTTCCGCGCATTCGTGCGCAACGACATCGCGCAGAAGCGAACACAGGCGGCCGATGCGCTGCGCCGGATGCTCCAGGACGTCCGCAGTCTGCGCGCGAGAGAGGCTGCAGACGAGGCCATCCTCGGAGAGCTGGCTGGGTTGCAACCAGAGAATGGCCAGAACCTTCGCCGATTCCTCGACGCGGCAGGCCTTGCCATTTCCTCCATTGGTGGTCTCGCTCCCGAGTCAACTGAGTGGCGGCTTCCGGAGCCGCTGCCGATGGGTTGGTCGGGTTGGCTAGACACGGTCATCGCGGAGGCCGAGCACCAAGCGGCGGCGATGCAAGCTGCAGCGGATCCCGTACAGCAAACGAGAAACCACGAACGACGCAATGACCTGCTTTCGCGGCAGGCCATGTTCGCCGGCCGAGCTGCGGTTGTCGCCGAGGTGCAGCGCCTTTCGTCCAAGGCGGCTCTCGAGCGCGCAATCGCCTCTTGTGTCACGACAGGCATCACACGCAAGGCCGGCGAGCTCACTCGGGTTCACGTTTCCGAACGGTTGATGGCAGCGTTCGACGATGAGGCCAGGAATCTTCGGTTGCCGGTCACGGTCAGGTACGACCATTCGCACAATGAGAAGGGCTCCTCGTATCAGAAGATCGTGCTTGGCGCGTCTTCCTGGGCCGACAGGGTTGGGGGACCGACCATCGTCCTCAGCGAAGGGGAACGGCGAGGAGTCGCCCTGGCCGCTTTCCTTGCCGAACTGGCAACTCGTGGAGACCGGTCGTGCGTGGTCTTCGACGACCCTGTCTCGTCGCTTGACCACGATCGCAGGCACATCGTTGCCGATCGCCTGGTGGCGCTGGCATCCGAACGGCAGGTCATTGTTTTCACGCACGACTTGGTCTTCCTCCACATGTTGAAGACGGCCGCTGATCAGGCTGGCATCGCGGTCACGGATCGGGAAGTGAGAAGGACCGGGGCGGCATCCGGCATTTGCCGCGACAAGCCTCCCGTCAAGGCGATGCGCATCAGGGCTCTCGTCGGGGAGCTCAAGGATAGACAGCAGATCTGTGCTGTGACCCACCGGAACGGGCAGCAAGACGAGTACGAAGCTCAGTTGGCTAACACATTCGGCCTTCTGAGGGAGGGATGGGAGCGCGCTGTCGAGGAGCTTCTGCTCAACCAAACGGTCATGCGTTTCGACCACCGCGTGCAGACACAGCGGATCAAGAACCTTCACGACATCACCCAAGGAGACATCGACGAGATCGACGCCGGGATGTCTGTTTGCTCGAAGTGGCTACCGGGACACGCACAAGCACCGGCAATCAATGAACCCCTCCCCGAACCTGCTGCCCTCCTCGCAGAGATCGAGCGACTTGAACGATTCGCGCAGGAGATGCGGAAACGAGGTCGGTCATGAGCCCGCGGTCCAAAGACCTCGTCCCGATCTCGAGCGAGTTCTTGCTCTACACCTCCCCCAATGGAGCGGGCGAGACCTGCGTGGGCGATGAAGCTCTAGCGAGATCCTCGCGAGCCGGGCTATCGGCCATCATGGACGAAACGAGCGTCCTGGCCGGTACGTGGCCGATAGCGAGTGGCAAGCCTTCGGAAAGCAGACACTTTCTATCAGCCACTGTCCATGAAGCTGTCCATGACGGTGTCCATGAGGCTGCCCATACGATCAAAGCTCGTGCAACGCTCGAACCCTTGCACGAGCCCTCGGGAGGTGCCGCATGACCCGCAAGAAGAAATCCCCCGGCGTCTCCCTCGTGCGCTCCTCCGCGGCCGAGTACCTTACCTTCGTGGCGGCCAGTGGCGGGGGCGGCGTGGAGGCTGTCTACGCCGACGAGAACGTGTGGCTCAGCCAGAAGATGATGGCGCAGCTCTACGACGTGGAGGTCCCGACCATCAATTACCACCTGAAGAAGGTGTTTTCGGACAGCGAGCTCGAGGAGGAGGCAGTTATTAGAAATTTTCGAATAACTGCCGCCGACGGCAAGACCTACGACACCAAGCACTACAACCTCTCGGCCATCATCGCCGTCGGCTACAAGGTCAATTCGGAGCGGGCCGTCCAGTTTCGCAAGTGGGCCACGCGCGTCATCGAGGAGTTCACCATCAAGGGCTTCGCCATGGACGACGAGCGCCTCAAGCGCGGCGGCTCCGTCCTGAGCGATCAGTATTTCGAGGAGCAACTCCAGCGCATCCGGGAGATCCGGCTCTCGGAGCGCAAGTTCTACCAGAAGATCACCGACATCTACGCAACGTCCGTCGACTACGACGTGACGGCCCAGGCGACCAAGCGCTTCTTCGCCACGGTGCAGAACAAGCTGCACTGGGCCATCCACGGGCAAACCGCGGCCGAGGTCATCGTCGACCGCGCCGACTCCACCAAGGAGCACATGGGCCTCCACACCTGGACCGACGCGCCCCACGGCAAGATCCAGAAGTTCGACGTGGTCGTGGCCAAGAACTACCTGACCGAACAGGAGCTCACGCAGCTCTCGCGGCTGGTGAACGCCTATCTCGACGTCGCCGAGGACATGGCGCTCCGCAAGATCCCCATGACCATGCAGGACTGGGAGGTGCGGCTGAACCGCTTTCTCGCCGCGACTGATCGCGAGGTGCTCGCTGACGCCGGCAAGGTGACAGCGGAGATCGCCAGGGCGCACGCCGAGAGTGAGTTCGAGAAGTATCGCATCGTACAGGACCGACTGTTTGAGAGCGACTTCGACCGCGTCATCGCCGAAACCAAGCGCCTCGCGGAGAGAACCGACGCGCCCAAGCCCCGCACGAAGAAGGAGCGCAAGAAGGAGCGCAAGAAGGAGCGCAAGAAGCCATGACAGCGTCCATCGGCAGCAGCGCCAGCGGTGGAGCCCCCTGATGTCCACCGACCCGAGCCGCCTCATCGCCGCTCTGGCGCGCGACCAGGTCAACCTGGACCTGAAGACGGTCGACCTGTGCTTCTTGGCCGGCCTCTACCTGCGCGCGGACCGGGCGGCCCTGGCGTCGTTCGAAGAGGACCTGCTCGTCGACATGTTCGAGCAGATCTGCGATGTGGTGGACCCTGGCGCAGAGCGGCCGCGCAAGCGAGCGACCCACGCCATCCAGCGACTTCGCGATCAGCGCATGCTGGCCCGCGTGGATGGCGCAGGCATCGTGCGGTCTGGCGAGTACGCGCTGACGCGGCTGGCCGCCGCCGTTGTCGAGTACTTCCTCGCTGACGAGGCGCTCACTCGCGAGAGCCTGACCCTGTTGACCGGCACGCTGCGTGCCCAGCTCGCGGAGATCCTCGCGGCGGCCAAGCGAGCCGAATCCGAGGAGGACTGGCGCCAGCGGGTGGTGGCGCCACTGCGCGTCACTGTCGGTGACCTCGTCGGCGGTATCGAGCGGCGACAACGAGGGCTCGACTCCCAGCAGGAGGAGGTGCAGGCCGAGATCGCGAAGCTCCTGCAGGCGGACTGGTTCGGCGCCGTCGAGCGCTGTCAGTCGCTGCTCGACACGACGACCGACACGCTGCGGGAGCTCAACGAGGTGCTCCTGCGCGACACCCATCACTTCGTGGCGCTGCTGCAGGAGATTCAGGCCCTCGCCAGCGAGGCTGAGCAGCTGGAGCCTGAGGAGGCGGTGCAGCGCGTCATCGAGCACGTCGACCGCATCGCCGCCTGGGGTGGTGCACGTCAGCACGCCTGGTCCGAGTACTACCAATACGTTCATCGCTACCTGCGCGATGTGGTGCGCCTCGACCCGGATCGAGCCCTGAGCCAACGTCTGCGCGACCAAGTCGCGGGATGGGCATCCACGCCCTTTCACCTGTTGGTGGCTGCAGCGCCGTCGATTCGGCTGCTTCGGCCCCTCGAATCGCGGGTCGAGCGACCGCCGGTAACCAGGCTCCGCACGGATCGGGAGGCCGCGCCCGATCTCGTCGAACCAGAAGACATGGGTCTGGCCATCGAGACGCTGGTTGCTGAGGCTCTCGCCGCGGGCGCGACCTCCCTGGTCGACGTCACCGAGTGGGTGCTGCCGAACTTCCCCGAGGACTCGCACTACGCGATCACCGGGCGTGTGGCTGACGAGCTCGCCCGCGTCACCCGAGCTCGGAGCGCCTATGAGCGCCCATGGCGACCGGTCGAACCACGCCTCGAAGTGGAGGACTGGGACCTGCCCACCGAGGGGGCTCCGCCATGAGCACCTCCGGCTTTCAGTCTCTCGAAGAGGTCATCGCCGACGAGCACTTCCCCGAGGTGGACCTCGCCCTTCGCCGCGGGCGCCACATCGGGCGTGACGACGGGACTGTCTACGACTACCTCGTCGATGCCCTCGATCATCTCGAGCCATTCTATCGCCGCTTCGGCTCCGAGCTGGTTCAGCGCTCCGATGGCTACTTCTACCTCCTGCCGTCAGGGGACCGGCTCGGCCGTCGCCACCTGTCCGCAGGCGAGATGCTGGTCGGCCAGACGCTGGCGCTGATGTACCTCGACCCCGCCACCTTGCAGCACGGCGGCGTGGTCCAGCGAGAAGCCCTGCTCCAACGGCTCTCGGGCCTGCTCGGGACCGAAACGCTGGTCCGCACCCTGAACCCGCGAAAGAGGAAGTTCGACGAGCGCATTGCCGCCGAGACCGTGCGCACGAAGGTCGCCGAGGCCCTCCGGCGGCTTGCCGACCTCGGGTTCATCGATGCGGTCGACGATGGGATGCTGCGCCTGCGGCCCTCCTTGATGCGATTCGCCGAGCCGGTCCGCGACCTGAGCGATCAGCACGCGGCGCTGGAGCGGCTGGTCCAACGCGGTGAGGTTGTCCTGGGCGACGTCGACGAGGACGACGCCAATGGCGAGGACAACGGCACGGACGAAGACGATGAGGAGGCAGGCGGATGAGCCGCACGCGTGCCCAGGCCCTCGCCCTCGTCAACTGGAAGGGCGTCTTCTACGAGCGGTACCTCATCGATCGGAATGTGACCGCCCTCGAAGGGGCCAACGGCGCCGGAAAGACGACGGTGATGATCGCGGCCTACGTCGTGCTCTTGCCCGACATGTCCCGGCTTCGCTTCACGAACCTCGGCGAGACCGGCGCGACCGGTGGGGACAAGGGGATCTGGGGACGCCTCGGGGAGTCGGGTCGCCCAGCCTATTCTGCCATCGACTTCGCGCTGGCCGGCAACAAGCGCCTCGTTGCCGGCGTACACCTCGAACGCAAGGGCGAGCCGTCAGTCGAGCCAACCCCGTTCATCATCTCGGGCCTCGACGTGGAGGTGCGGCTCCAAGACCTGCTGCTTCTCTCCCAGGGAGACCACGAGGTCGTCCCCGAGCTGAACGAGTTGCGTGAGAACGCGGCTCGCGTCGGCGGGCGCATGCAGGTCTTCGGGACCGCGCGCGACTACTTCGCAGCCCTCTTCGACCACGGCGTCACTCCGCTGCGCCTCGGTACGGACGAGGAGCGCAACAAGCTCAACGAGATGCTGCGCACCAGCATGACCGGCGGTATCTCCCGGGCGCTCACCTCGGAGCTGCGGTCCTTCCTCTTGAAGGAGGAAAGCGGGCTTGCGGACACACTGCAGCGCATGAAGGCCAACCTCGATGCCTGCAGGCGCACGCGCACCGAGGTCCAGGAGTCGCAGCGCTTGGAGCGGGAGATCGGCGGAGTCTTCGAGTCGGGCCAGACGATGTTCGCCGCGGCTTTCCTGGCGACCCGCGAGCGTGCAGACGAGCTTCGGCGGCGACTCACCGAAGCCGAGGAAGCGCACCAAGCTGCGCAGCTACAACTTGAAGAGGCCGAAGAGCTGCTCGCGCGTGTCTGCGACGAGCTCAGTACCAAGGGTGCTCGACACGAGGTCCTGGCCGAGGAGGCCAATGCCGCCGATGAGTGGCTGCGACGCTTGCGGCTCGCTCTCGAGGCGGCACAAGAGGTTGCACGGCGCCGCGAAGAGCTCTCCACCGCCGAGTCCGAGACGCAGACCGCCGCGGACGAGCGTGCCGCCCGGGATGGGATTCGAACGGAGTGTCGAGCGACTCTGCGCCGCTGTCAGGACGACCACAAGCGTGCCAGCGCCGGCCTCGCTGATTTGCAGCGTGGTCTCGACGAGCTCCACCGCCGTGCGGGAGCCTACAGGCAAGTGGTTCGTCGCGGGGGCGAGGCCGCCCGGCTGCTCGAGGTCGAGGATCTCTCGATCGCCTCCATGTCGGGCCATCTGGCCAGGAGCAATGCCGAGCTCGAGCACGTGGACCGGGATCGGCGGGAGGCGAGGCAACGTATCGCCGACGCCGATGAGCACAGGCGGGAGCATGCCGCAGCGCTTGCAGCCCTCGAGCAGTTGGCAGGTACGTCGATCGAGCCGGATGGCGCCCATGGGGTTGCGCGCAAACAGCTTCGTCGGTTCCGGGACATCGAGGGGCTCGCTGGGCGAGTGAGCACCATTTCGGTAGAGCTCGCCGAGGCCCGGAAGCTCGCAAGCCGGCAGGCCGAGGCCAGGGACCGGCTCGACGAGGTGGGCCTGGAACTGTCGGGCCAGCGAGCGGCTCGCGAGGAGATCGCAGAGCGCCTCGAACAGACAGAACGGGAGCGCGACCAGCTCCTGCAAGAGGAACGCGACGCGCGCTCTGGCATGGCGGAGTGCCAACGTACCTTGGACGCGGCGCGCTCGCGGCAGAAGGAGCTCAGCGAGCGTGAGCCGGCTTGGCGTGATCTCGCGACCCGGGCCCAGCATCTCGCGGACGAGCTCGAACGCTCGGTCGCTTCCCTGCCGGAGTTGCAGGCCGCGCGCGAACTCGTGAACCGGCGCTTGACCGAAGCCAAGGGCCAGGAAGCATCGTTGGTAGAGCGGCGCGAGCGCCTGCACGTCGAAGCCCGAGAACTGTTGGCGGCCGGAGGCCCCTTCGATGCGGAGCTCTTGCGCGTCAAGGACGCACTGGGCGCAGAGCTTCTGGCGACTGCCTTCGAGGACGTTTCTCTCGAAGATGCCGGAGTGCTCGAGGCGCGGCTGGGACCACTGATCCAGGCGCTCGTCGTCGACGCCCCCGCCAAGGCGGCTGCTGATGTCCACGACCGGCCCGCGTCGCTACGCGATGTCTGGTTTGTTGAGCGCGACGAGGACGCCGCACAGCTTGCAGGGAGTGGGGTCGGCCCGGGACCAGACACGGGCGACGTCGTGGTTTCGGAGGGTCGGGCCACGCGCGTCTCGCGGATCCCGGACCGGCCACGCCTTGGCCGCAAGGCTCGAGAGACGCGCGCCGCGCAGCTCCGAGCGGAGGCCGACGAGCTGGACGGCCAGATCGAGGTCGCGCGAGCGGACAGGCGCGGCCTCGAGCGCCTTGCCGAGGACGGTGAGGCGCTGCTCGCAGGACAGACCGTTTGGATGGCAGGCGACCCTGCGCCCGAGCTCGCAGCGATTCGACGGCAGCTCGTGGAAGTCGAGGCGCAACAAGAGATCCATCGCGCCGCATCGTCACGGCATCGCGAAGCTGCGCGTCAGCTTGCACCCCGCATCGAGGCTCTGCGCGGCCTGCTTGGTATGGCCGTGCTGCTCGATCCACCGGACCATGCCCACCGCAGGGACCTTCTCGCGCAGGAGCACGACGCAGCCGTTTCGGCCCAGAGTGAGGTGCGGCGCTGTTCCGATGCAGCACGCATCGTTGAGGACAAGCTCGACGTGCTTCGCCGGCTCCCCCTGTCGGAGGCAGACGTCGCGAGTCTGGCGGCCGAGCTCGATCGGCTTTCTGACGAACGTGGTCGTTTGGACGCGGCGATTGAGGCCATGGAGTACGTCTCTGCCAACGCCGAGGCGCTGAGCTGGGATGATGCGCCCAGACAACTCGAGGAGAACCGCTCGCTCGTGCCGGCGCTCGAGGAGCAGCTCCGGCGAGCGGAATCAGCGCTCGCCGAGGCCGAACCAGCTACCCAGGCCGCGGATGCCGCGTTCGAGCAGGCGACCAGTGCGTGGCAGGATGCCGATGGTCGTCGACGAGCGGCAGTCGAGCAGCTCCGATCCGCAGAGCAGCGCTTCACCGAGATGGAGGTGGCCGATCCGACCGAGGCGGGAGTTGATGAAGCACAGCGAGAATTGGGTCGGCTCCGAGGGGAGGCGAAAGCGCTTGCCCAGGAGCTCGACGTTCTGAAGACGACCAAGGGCCGCCGTGAAGCTGAACAGGCGCAGGCAGAGCGAGATTGCAAAGAAGCAGAGGAGAAGGTCGGCGTCGAGCGCCGGGAGGCTGCGCCTGCTATCGAACGTTGGGAACGCCTACGAGGCGCAGTCGCGGAGCACAAGCTGCTCACCACCGTGCTCTCGCCCGGCGATAGCGACGTCAGCGGCATTCGCGGACACGTCAATCTCGTGCAGGAGGCGCACAAGCAGCGAGCGGTGCTCGTCGAACGTCTGCGCGCGGCTCATGGGGCGCAGGATCTGCTCGCCAAGGTTGACAAGGAGGGCGTTGGTGCAGAGCAGGGGTTCGCCGACGTCTACCTCGACCTCTGGCTGGCCGTACGCGACTGGTTGCGGCGTCGACTGCCCGCGCAGGTGGCAGAAGTGGACGATCCACGAGAGGCGCTACTTCGGCTGCGCGACCAACTCAAGGGACTTGAGGAGCGCCTCGCTCGGCAGGAGGACGACCTTCGCGGTGCTAGCGAGGACGTCGCCCGGGGAATCGACGTGCAGATCCGCAAGGCGCGCGGCCAGGTGAACCGCCTAAACAAGAACCTCGACGGCGTCAGCTTCGGTAGCATCGAGGGGATCCGGGTGAAGCTTCAACCGGTGGATCGCATGGAGCAGGTGCTGCGGGCACTGCGAGAAGGTGCGGTGCAGGGACTGCTTTTCCAGGAAAATCTGCCCATCGAGGAAGCCCTGGACGAGATCTTCCGTCGCTACGGCGGCGGGCGCAGCGGCGGTCAGCGCCTGCTGGACTACCGCGAATACGTCCATCTGCAGGTCGAGGTCCGCCGCAATGCGGGGACCGACTGGGAGATCGCCAACCCGACCCGGCTCTCCACCGGCGAGGCCATCGGTGTGGGAGCGGCGCTGATGATGGTGGTCCTCACTGAGTGGGAGCGGGATGCGAACCTCCTTCGAGGCAAGCGAGCACACGGCTCGCTGCGCCTTCTGTTTCTCGACGAGGCCAATCGTCTCTCGCAGGACAACCTCGGCGTTCTGTTCGACCTGTGCCAGACCCTCGACCTGCAGCTGCTCATCGCGGCACCCGAGGTCGCTAGGGCGGACGGCAACACCACCTATCGTCTGGTGCGCCGCGTCGACCCGGATGGACGTGAAGAGGTGCTCGTCAGCGGGCGCAGAACGAGGGCCGAGGCGTGATCTGGGAGAGCGACAACGCGCGCCTGGCGCTGCTCGAGCTGCTCTCCCTCGGGGCACTTAAGCGGCGGCGCGCTCAGGTCGAGGCCTACGACGCCCTCGCGGAGCTGCCGTGGACGCGGGCCACAGGCCGGCGGGACGAGATCGGCGTGGTCGAGAGCCATCGTCGCGACCTCGAGAGGCTTCTCGACCGTAGCTGGCCGGGCTGGCGAGATCGCATGGAGGAACTCAAGCGTCACGATCTGTCGTTTGACCTTCACGGGTGGAAGACACTCCAGCAGCGTCGGCGAGCACACGGTTTGCCCGAGATTCTCCCTGATCGGCTGAACCAACGGACGGCTACGGCCGCGCTCGGAAGCCATTCGAAGGCGACCCTCGGTGAGCGCCTGCGGCAGGCGCTCGGCCCGCTCGAGGTGACAAGGGATGGCCTCATTCGCATCCGTCCGAACGAGG
>Ga0116143_10005599_pt1 | contig 11261 bp, 8 predicted proteins | sample AD_UKC034_MetaG_FD_89745 | JGI IMG/M metagenome (GOLD analysis project Ga0116143, IMG submission 89745) | Active sludge microbial communities of municipal wastewater-treating anaerobic digesters from USA - AD_UKC034_MetaG | ecosystem: Engineered > Bioreactor > Anaerobic > Digestate | place: USA...
ATGTAGGAGGATATTTCTCTTCTATTGGAGGAAATGAGACTGAAAGTAGCCTTATTAGATTAGATAACTCATCTTCTTGTCAATTAGATCAAGATTGGGCTCCATATATTTTTCTTGATGAATTCTACTCACAGGGAGCAATACTCGCTTTGGATATCTATGAAAATAGTGTATATATAGGTGGTAATCTTAAATATGTTCACGACCCATACGAAGATGATACCTATGAAATAGGGGAGTTTGTTAAATTAGGGTTGAATGGATACATAGATTCAAATTGTAATCCACAAATATCATCTGAATCTGAAGCATCTACTGTTCATTCAATTAAAGTATCGTCAGAATACATTTATATCGGTGGAAGTTTTGATTATGTTGGTGAAGTAGAGGTAAATGGACTTGTTAGACTTGAAAATAGCAGTAGCTGTACATGGGATTCCTCCTGGGCTCAACAATATTCTTTTTTCGATCAAAATAATAATCCTGCAACCATATATACAATAGATACTTCTGGAGATAATGTGTTTGTTGGAGGAAGCCTTGCAGGTATATACGATTATGAAACAGAACAAGAGATATCTACAGGAGAGTTCATTAAATTAGATTCACAAGGAGTATTAGATACTAATTTTATTCCAAATGTTCATTTATATGATGAATGTGCAGAAGGATGTACTGTGTATTCTTCTCTTGTAGGATCTATGAATATATTTGTAGGTGGTAGTTTTAATATGGTTGGTGAAGAATCTGTTCTTGGACTTACTACTTTTAGTATGGATTCTCGTTCTCCTTCAGGAAATGTCTCTATTAATCTCGGAAATATCTACACAATTTCTGATACTGTCTCACTTACATTAAATGCTACAGATGAATCTGGTATAAGACAGATGATAGTATGTAATGATCCTTCCTTTACTGGATGTAATTGGGAGGTATACAAGACTACTAAAACATGGACCGTTACAAGTGGGTATGGAAACAAAACGATATATGTTAAATATATGGATAACTCTGGAAATATCTCTCAAGTCTATTCAGACAGTATAGTATTACATTCCTCAAGTGTAAGAATCACTAATATTGGAGAAATAACGGATATACCGGATAAAAACTCTCTTACATACTACTTCACATCTACATCACCATTAATAAAAGGCACATCTCAATCACGTAGTACCATATATTTTGTATATGACAGTAAAACATATACTACTGTTGCAGATAGTAATGGGAATTTTTCAATATCCTTGGCTGTATCAATGGGTAGTAATACAATACAGTACTACTCAAAAGATGTATCAAATAATCAGTCAGTAACAAAGACATTAAATTTAATAGTAGGAAGTAGCTATTTCCCAAATTGGTTACTTGAAAAATTAGGATTAATTACAATAGCTGAGGAGAACACACCAGAAGATACTGAAGAGACACCAGATATACCAGTACAAGAGAATGAAGAGGAGGAAGAGACAGTAGATCAAACAGATATCCAGACACTTCAATTTACAGACAAAGATGGTAATCCATTGGTAAATGCATATGTACAGATAGATGGAATGGAGTACTATACAGATAGTGAGGGTAAGATACAGGTAGTAGGATTAGAAGAGGGTAAGAATTACAAAGTGAAAGTTGAGATAGATGGTATTAAGTATAAGACAGAGGTATTAGGAGCAAGTGGGGTAGATGGTAGTGTAAGAGTAACAATAACAGAAGAAGATCTATCTAAGGGTATAGAGTGGAAGAGAATATTAATATATTCTGGCATAGGAATCTCTTTCATAGTTCTCCTTATACTCCTTTTCAAAAAGAGAAAAGATAAAAACGAGAATGTTCAATAGAATATTAATTCTGTGTTAAAATATCTCCATGCATGATTCACATATCCATATATCAATGAGTCCCCTAAAAGAGAATATTGAAACAGATATTCAAGAGTTTATTGATAACAATGGTAAAAAGATATTAATACAAACAACAGATATTAATGATTATCAAGATAGTATAGATATGTATAACAATCTCAAAGAGATATATCCCAATATTTTAGATTTAGCTTTGGGAATACACCCATCTAGAATAGAAGATGGTATATCCAAAAATGATTTAGAAGAGATAGATATATTTAAATATACACAAAAACAAATAGATATATATGAAGATATATTTAATAAAAATATTAATATTATTACAGCAATTGGAGAGTGTGGATTAGATTACTACACAATGAATGAATATTTTCAATTTAATGAGAAACAGAAAGAACAGATAAAAGAAACACAAAGAAGAGTATTCTCTAAATTATGCTCCCTAGCTATTAAACATAACCTCCCTATGAGTATTCATGCAAGAGATAAAGTAGGGGATAATAGTTGTGTTAAAGATACAATTGATATAATTGCGAAACAGGGAAAAGGGGTATTAAGAGGTTCATTCCATAGCTATACAGGTGATAAGAAGTTATTAAACAAAATATTAGACTTAGGTATGTACATTGGTTTTAATGCAATAATTACATACCCCAGTGGAGACAATGTTAGAAATATATTAAAAGAAACACCTCTTGAGCGAGTTCTTTTTGAAACAGATGGACCATTTCTTCCAACTCAAAGTGTTAGAAAAAAGAAAAATTCTCTTAAAAAGTACGGTAGACCTGTATTAATAAAAGAGATAATTGAAAGAACATGTGAGATTAAAAACGAACCGTATGAGAAAATAGAAAAGATTACAGATGGTAATTATCTTACTCTTTTTTCAAAGTAGGGGATACTAATACAACAAACTCACCATGAGGATGTTGCTCAAACTCTCTTCCTTTAAGTAAAGATATTAATTCAATTGCTTCACCCATTAATACCTCTTCCCTTACCTTAGTTAAATCTTTTGCTAATACTGTTCTATTCTCATCCGTTACTTCATCAATCAATTCCAGTAAAGATACAACCCTATTAGGAGATTCATACAGTATTACAGTATCACCTATATTTAAATATTTCTTTAATAGTTTTTTCCTTTTTGAATCTGATTTTGGTAAGAAACCTATAAATAAGAACTTATCCGTAGGTAATCCACTAATTGACAAAGCAGATATTAATGCAGATGGACCAGGTATACTTTCTACAATGTAATCTAACTCTCTCAACTCTCTTACTAATTTAAATCCAGGATCACTAATTAGTGGAGTTCCACTATCAGAAATTAATCCTAAGTTTAATCCCATATCTAATTTCTCCTTTATTTTTTGAATAACTCTATCATGGTTCTGATCTCTGTATGATATTAACTGTGTTTTAATATCATACCTATTAAATAGCTTAATACTCTCTCTCGTGTCCTCAGCTAATACAAAGGGCAAGCTCTTTAATATTTCAACAGCCCTGTATGTAATATCTCCTAGATTACCAATAGGAGTTGCTATGATATATAGTTTTCCTTTTTCCATGCTCCTTAATTTAAATCTTAATTACTCTTCTTAGAATATTTTCTTTATTTTCGATACAAATATCCTTACTAAGTACAGCTTCACTTACATCAAAACTTCCGATAGTAATCCTCCGTAACTCTTTTGTAGTAGCATATGTACCTAATTTAATACCCAAATCATGTATCAAAGTTCTAATATATGTTCCCGTTGAACATTTAATTTTACATTTTAACATTGGATACTCATATTCATATACCTCAAACTGAGAGATAGAAATATTGACGGGTTTAAGTGTCAATTCTTTTCCCTCTCTTGCTAAATCATACGCTTTTTTACCTTCAACTTTCTTTGCAGAATACGAAGGAGGTATCTGAGTTATATCCCCCATGAAATTTTCCTCAATGATAGTTTCAATCTCGTCTCTTGATGGGGTAATTTTAGTTTCATCCTTTTTAATAACCTTACCCTCTCTGTCTTGTGTGTCTGTACAGTAGCCTAACTCTCCTTCGACTAAATATGTCTTTTCATATGTATGAAAAGTATTCATCATTTTAGTGGCTTTACCCAGAAGAATAATTAAAAGACCTGTTGCAAAAGGGTCAAGTGTTCCTGCATGTCCAATCTTTTGTCCTTTATCAAAAATTCTTTTTAGTTTTCTAATAACATCGTACGATGTGATACCCGACTCCTTGTCTATTATTAAAATCCCATCTATCATATAATGTAAGTATTAATTAATCTGTTAATTATCTCATATGCCAAACGGTTTAGCACTCGCTATAAACATATTACTAATCCTTATACTCTTGGCATATATTGTTTCCATTGTATTAAACTTCTTCTCTCCCTTCTATACAACTCCTAGCAAAATACTTAAAGATATAGTGAAACACTTCAAATTGAAAAAGAATGAAAAATTTGCAGACCTAGGTTGTGGAGATGGAAGAGTAGTATTTGCTACACACAGGATGTACAGATGTACCTCTATTGGATATGAAGTAAGTCCTGTACTTTTAATGTTTATTAAGTTAAGTAAATTGCTCTTTGCACCTTTTAATAAGAAGGTACATTTCTTTGAAGAGGATTTCTTTAAAGTAAATCTCAAAGAGTACGATGTAATATACTGCTGTTTACCAACAGATGTATTAAGTGTATTAAGTAAGAAATTTAAAAAAGAGTTAAAGAAAGGAAGTAGAGTATATTCATATATGAATGAAATCCCTGATAAAAAGGGGAATATGATTAGAGTGTCTGACAAAAAGGTATACGAGTATACCTTTTAATATCATATATGTATAATGGTATACATGGGAGTATACGAACCACTTGCTTCAAAATATAGACCGACTAGTTTAGATGATTTCATAGGTCAACAGCATTTAGTTGGACCAAATGGTCCAATTAGAAAATTCCTCGAACTAGGTAGAGTACCTTCTATGATATTTTGGGGGCCTCCCGGAACAGGTAAAACAACTCTAGCATATATTATCTCTCTAAACCTCTATTACGACTTTTACAAAATGCAAGCTGTTAATAGCGGTAAGGATGAATTAAGAAAAATTCTTAAAATCGCAGTAAATAATCAGCAGTACAACAAAAAAACGATGCTTTTCCTAGATGAGATACATAGATGGAATAAAGCACAACAAGATACTTTACTTCCTTATGTAGAGAAGGGGTTAATCACTCTCATTGGTGCTACAACAGAAAACCCCTCTTTTACAATTATTAGCGCACTACTATCAAGAACAAAGGTATTTGTTTTTAATCAACACACACCTGAGGATATATCAATATTAATTAAGAGAGTAAGTAAAAAAGAGTATCCAAAGTACAAAATATCTAAAAAGATAGTTGATTTAATATCTGACCTATCTAATGGAGATATTAGGTCTGCATTAAACATATTAGAAATGGCTGTTACTCTCTCAGAAGCAAATACTAAAGAGGGTAATAAATTAACTATTTCAGAAAAAGAGATTAAAGAGGTAGTACAAAAACCTCTTTATTATGATAAACAAGGGGAAGAACATTTCAATATTATCTCAGCAATACATAAATCTATGCGCTCAAGTAATTCAGATGCAGCTGTATACTGGGTAGGAAGAATGTTAAGTGCAGGAGAAGACCCACTTTATGTAGCAAGAAGACTTCTTAGATTCGCAAGTGAGGATGTAGGTAACGCTGATCCTCAAGCAGTAATTTTAGCTAACAGTGTGTATGAGGCGTGTCAGAAATTAGGTATGCCTGAATGTGAAATATTTTTAATTCAACTTGCAATATATCTCTCAAAAGCCCCAAAGGATAACAGTGCATATATGGCAGAGTTAAGTGTAAAAGAGGATATAGAAAAGTATGGTAATTTACCTGTTCCTTTAAATATTAGAAATGCAGAAACTAAATTAATGAAAGATTTTGGATACGGAAAAGGATATGAATATGATCATGACTTACCAAGTAAGAAATCTAATCAACACTGTTTACCTGACAAATTAATAAACAGAAAATATGTTAAATCGTTTTGTAAAATATCAAAGTAGAATATATAATACATAGGATATGGATATCCTTAAAGACGAAAAAATAATAAATAGAATACTTAACAAGGGAATAGAACAGATATTACCCTCACCTGAAGCTCTAAAGAAGTTACTCCTCAGTGGTAAAAGAATTAATGTGTATCAAGGATTTGACCCTACTGCACCAACCCTTCATATAGGGCACTCTGTAGGAATGAGAAAGTTAGAAGATTTTAGAAAGCTTGGTCATCAGGTATACTTTGTAATAGGAGATTTCACGGCTAGAATAGGCGATCCTACTGATAAAACATCTGCTAGAGTAAAACTAACAAAAGAACAGGTAGAAGAGAATATGAAGGTATATGTCGAACAAGCATCCCACTTCATTGATATCTTTAACAAAGATAATCCTGTTAAAGTAGTATATAACAGCCAATGGTTAGAGCCTCTTAACTTCGGAGATATCATAGATATAGCATCTGTATTTACTGTACAACAGATGCTTAAAAGGAGTATGTTCCAAAAAAGATTAGAAGAAGATAAACCAATATACCTACATGAGTTCCTCTATCCATTAATGCAGGGGTATGACTGTGTAATGATGGATATCGATGTAGAAGTAGGTGGTAATGATCAACTCTTCAATATGTTAGCTGGAAGAGATTTAATAATGAATAGATTAGGTAAAGACAAAATTGTAATAGCAGGTAAGCTCCTTGAAACAAGTGATGGTGCAAAAATGGGTAAATCGGAAGGCAATATGATAAGACTTGATGATAATGCTAATGATATATTCGGTAAAGTAATGACTCTCGATGATAGATTAATTACCATAGGATTCGAGATATTAACAAATTTTGATCTTAATGACGTAAAAGAGATTCAAAATAGATTAGACTCTGGAGAAAATCCAATGGCTCTCAAAAAACAACTGGCATATGAAGTTGCAAAAGATATAAAAGGAGAAGATGATGCTAAAAAAGCACAGGCATATTTTGAAAATATATTTCAAAAAAAAGACCTAAATACTGAAATACCTGTTAAAGAAATAAATAAAAAGAATATGGGTATACTGGATTTAATAGTCGAGTGTAATATTACAAACAGTAAATCCCAAGCTAAAAGACTAGTAGAACAGGGTGCTGTTAGTATTAACGGCCAAAAAGTAGATGATTGGAAAAAAGATATACAATTAGATAACGATTGTATACTTAAGTGTGGAAGACACATCTATCAAATGAAAATTATTTCATAACTACTAGGGGATTATATATTTAAATATTAAATCCCCATAAGGGATTTTTCTTTTTATGAAAACAGAAGAGTATGAAACAAAAATTAAAGAGTTAAGTCCTAAGAATTTCTTTCCTTTGATTCAAAAAGGTATCTTAGTATCTAAAAAGTATCATGAAGGACAGGAAAGATTCTCTGGAGAACCGTATGTTAATCACTCATTAAGAATAGCTATTACACTAGCCGATATGGGAATGGATGCCTCTACCGTAATTGCAGGATTACTTCACAACTGTATTACTAATGCCCCGGAAAAAGAACAAGAGATATCAAAACAGATAGAGGATGAGTTTGGAAAAGAGGTACTCTATTTAATAAAACAGTACAACGATATTAGTAAAGCAACTGCAAGTACAGATACAGAGTATGAAATAATTACTAAATTCATTTTAAACAATGCAAAGGATTTAAGACCTATTCTAATTAAACTAGCAGATACTTTAGATAATGTTAGAACAATTGAGTATATGCCCAAAGAGAGACTAAATTCCAAAATACAAAAAATAATATATGTTTATGCCCCACTAGCTGAATATCTTAATTTAGATTCAATTAAAAAGGAGCTAGAGGAAAAAGCCCTAAAGATATACAGACCTGAAGAGTACTTAATGATAGAAAGTAAAATGAAAGAGAATAACTTTACCCAAGAGATGTTACAAAAATACTTAGAGTATCTTAAGAATGTATTAAAAGAGATATCTCCAAACCTAACAGTATACGGAAGAGTAAAAAGCATATACAGTATATACAACAAACAGAAGAAACAACTCAAAGAAGGAAGTAGTATAGATATTAGCAATATACGAGACTTACTAGCCTTTAGGGTAATAACAGATAAGGCTGATGACTGCTTTAATGTCCTTGAGAAAATTATGGATAAAGGAGATATCCTTACAGAAGAGTTTGATGATTACATTACACATCCAAAACCGAATGGGTACAAAGCACTACAGGGACCTATTGTACTAGATGAGGTGTCTTCAAATATTATAGAAATACAGATAATGACTCATGAAATGTATTACCACAATACTTATGGGCCTGCTTCGCATATTGCATATAAGGAGAGTCAAAGTAGATACGCGAAACCAACAGATAGATATAATTGGGTAGAAGATGTACACAAAGGAATAAGTGAACACATCTCACTTAGAGAAATAAATATTTCCAATCCAATACCTGTCGATATTTTCCCTTCAAATGTATACGCATTTACACCAAAAGGTAAGATTATACAGTTAGATTCTGGAGACACAGTAGTAGATTTTGCATTTAAAGTACATACCGATATAGGATACGCTATGGTCTCGGGTAAGGTAAATGGAAAGGCAGAAAAACTAGATTACAAAGTAAAAACAGGTGATACAATTGAAATTAAAACACAAGTAGGTAAAAAAAGTGTAAAGCAGGAATGGATTGTATATGCAAACTCTCAGTCTACAAAAAATAAAATACAAAAAACTTGGAAAAATTCTTAAACATTTAGTAAAATGTATCAATGAATAAAAAGAAAAAAGACATACTCGCAAAAATATTTAGTATATTTATTGCAGTAATAATGCTTGGAAGTATGGCAATCCCAATTATCCTTGCAATACTTGGTTCCAAATAGGTATGACCCAAATTTCAATAAATGATTCCATAACATCTTTACATGGTGTTGGGGTAAGCCAAAGTAAAAAGTTTGAGAAATTAGATATACATATAGTTAAAGATCTCCTCTTTCATATACCCTTTAGATACAGAGATACCTCTGAGATATTAAATATTGAGGATTTTAAATCAATACAAGAGGGTACTTTTCTTGCTCAAATTATTGAAGCAAAAAATATATATACAAGAACTAGAAAAGTATTAACAAAGGTAAAAGTAATTGATCAATTCAACTCTACATTAGATATCTCCTTTTTTAATCAAAGCTACTTAACCAAAACTTTAAAAGTAGGCGAGTGGTATATATTCGATGGGAAGATATCGGAGAAAGGAAAAAGTAAAAGTATATATAATCCAAAATATGAAAAATATGCAGGTGATATATCTTTACAAAAACATTTAGGAAAGATAATCGGAATATACCATGAGACAGATGGGATATCATCAAGATATATTAGGAATACAATACTACCATTAGAAAAAGATATAACACGATTAATTGGAGACCCTCTGCCTATCTCTTTACTTAAGAAGGAAAATTTACCACATCTTGGAGAGTGTATACAACAGATACACTTTCCTCAAACACAAGATGTGTTACAAAAAGCTAGAGAAAGATTAGCTTTTGATGAGATGTTAAGAATAGGCGTTGATATTGAAAAAGATAGAAAAAAAAGAAGCAAGTTAAATTCAATCCCCATAATTGAAGATACAAATGTTACAAAAGATTTCCTTAAATCTTTACCCTTTACACTTACAGATGACCAATTAAAAAGTATTGATGAAATACTTAAAGATGTATCAAAAAGTAAACCCATGAATCGCCTCCTTAATGGAGATGTAGGAAGTGGAAAAACAGTAGTAGCAGCACTAGCAATACTTCAGTGTATTAGAAATGGATTTAGTACAGTAATATTAGCACCAACTACCGTACTTGCTCAACAACATTTTGAAACCTTTAAAAAATTACTTAAACCGTTTGATATTGATGTGCAAATATGGATATCTACTAAAAAAAGCAAATCAGAATCTCCAAACACTTTAATTGTTGGTACTCATGCAGTACTTTTTAAAAGTGATATACCGGATAACCTTAACCTAGTAATCGTCGATGAACAACACAGGTTCGGAGTCCAACAAAGAGAGAAGTTACTTAAAGGAGGTAAGAATATACCACACTACCTAACAATGACTGCTACACCCATACCCAGAAGTTTAACGGAGGTTGTATTTGGGAATGTAGAGGTATCCACTATAAAACAGAAACCCAAGATGCAGAAAGAAACTATTACTAAATATGTACCTTACATAAAGAGAGAAGATTGTTTTGATTGGATAAATAAGAAAATAAAACAGAGTAATTACAAAGAGCAGGCCTTTATTGTCTATCCTCTCATTGAAGAGAGTGCAATATTAGATGCTAAAGCCGTTTTAACAGAGTTTGGGAATCTTAAAAATATTCACTTTAAAGATATTAAAATAGAATTGATGCATGGGAAATTAAAAGAGAAAGAAAAGATTAATATATTAGAAAGATTTAGAAAAAAAGAAATAAATATATTGGTATCAACATCTGTAATAGAGGTAGGGATAGATATGCCTGATGCATCTGTAATGGTAATAGAAGATGCACATAGATTTGGATTAGCACAGCTACATCAATTAAGAGGCAGAGTAGGGAGAGGTGATATAGAGTCGTATTGTTTTGTAATACCAAGCCAAAATGAGGAAGGTAACTCAGAGGTCATTGATAGATTAAAGTACTTCGCATCTCATCCATCTGGTTTTGATGTAGCAGAGTATGATTTGCAAAGAAGGGGCCCCGGAGAGGTATACGGTATTAAACAGTCTGGTATACCTCAGTTCAAAATAGCATCTTTAACAGATATAGATATGTTTAAAAGAGCTAAATCTGTTGCAAAAAAGTTAGTAAAAGATGATAATATAGACCTAAATTACATATTAGATAATATATTTAAATAATGGAAATATATATTGTGTTAGATAATATTAGATCAGCTTTTAATGTAGGAAGTATATTTAGATCTGCAGATGGAGCTGGTAGTGTTAAAAAAATATACCTATGTGGCATGACAACAGATATAGATAATCCCAAATTAGATAAAACAGCACTGGGTGCAACAGAAATGATTCCATCTGAACACTACGACAGCACTATGGAAGCAATAGATGAATTAAGAGAAAAAGGTATTCCAATTTACTCTATTGAGTTAACAGATGATGCACAAGATTTTCAAAAGATTAAGTATCCAGAAAAAATAGCAATAGTACTTGGCCATGAAAAAAAAGGTGTAAGTGATGAAATACTTCGTAAAGTAGACAAAAGTATATATATACCTATGAGAGGCAAG
>Ga0116143_10005604_pt1 | contig 11250 bp, 10 predicted proteins | sample AD_UKC034_MetaG_FD_89745 | JGI IMG/M metagenome (GOLD analysis project Ga0116143, IMG submission 89745) | Active sludge microbial communities of municipal wastewater-treating anaerobic digesters from USA - AD_UKC034_MetaG | ecosystem: Engineered > Bioreactor > Anaerobic > Digestate | place: USA...
CGGGTACTCGCGGTGGTGGGGCACCTGCTCCCCGTCCACCTCGTCCACCCGATCGATGCCCCAGCGCTGGTCCCCGAGCAGCACCCCGGACAGGTTCAGGCTGAGGTCCCGCCACAGGGCGATCCCGCCCAGGAAGGCGAGCTTGTAGGGGCTGAAGCCCATGAGCACGTGGTCCCGGCCGGGCACGGCGTAGGCGGCCGGGTTGTCCAGGCCCGCGGTCGAGTAGTAGGAGAAGCTCACGTTGGCGAAGGCGCTCTTCCACTTGAAGCGCAGCTCCGCCTCCGCGCCGTACGAGCCGGTCGAATCGAAGTTGCGGAACCCCTCGCCGCTCTCGTCGAAGTAGTAGATGATCGGCCTCTGCACCTCGATGTAGAAGCCGTTGGCCACGAGGGACAGCGACTCCAGGATCTGGTAGCCGAGCTCCAGCTCGTAGACCGTGGTCTTCTCCGGCTCCACGTCCGGGGTGAAGCTCAGGTTGCGGTTGGCCGGCGAGCGGAAGGCCTGGCTCACCAGGGCCTTGAAGTGGAACGGGCCGTAGGCCTTGTGCAGGCCGGCCCGCGGCACGAACGCCAGGCCGGACTGGTCGTGCCACTCGAGCCGGGCGCCGGCCGAGGCGTTCACCCACTCGGTCTCCACCAGGCCCTGCAGGTAGACGGCCAGGCGGTTGTAGCGCATGTCATCCACCACCGTCGCGCGATCCGGGTCGGCCGGGTCCCAGGTGTCCGGATCGATGAACTGGTAGACCGGGTCGTGCGAGCTGTCGAGGGCGTACTCCGCGCCGAACAGCAGGTCCAGCCAGTCGAGCGGCGCCCAGGCGAGCTCGAGGCCGATCAGGGCGCGCTGCTCGGTGGAATCGTCGTACAGCGGGGCGCTGTCCGCGAACTGCGCGGTGCGCGGGTCGGTGCAGTTCCAGGGGCGCCAGAGCATGTGCCGCAGGCGCGGGGTGAGGGTCAGGCCGTCGATCAGCGCGAAGCGGTAGCTGAGCTCGAGCGAGCTGGTCAGGAAGCTCACCGGGAGCGTGAAGGGCAGCGCGAAGTCGTAGGCGCTCCGCATCGTGGTGCGGTAGTAGTCCAGCAGGTAGCTCACCTCGAGCCCGCGCCAGCCGAGGCCGAGCTGGATCTGCAGAGGATCGGCGTGGCTCTGGCCCAGCATGGAGTAGGAGCCGCCGTACACGTCGGTGTAGGTCCGGTCGCTGCGGTTGGCCTGGCCCACGAAGAGCGAGGCAGCCAGCGCGAGCCCGTCGAGCTCCTCGAAGCGGTGGCCGACCGCGGCGCTCAGGCTGCGCTGGCCCAGCGCCCCGCCGCGGTCGTGCCCCACCCCCACGAGTGTCACCTCGGCGCCGCGCAGGCCGGCGCCGGTCACGGTGATGACGTTCACCACGGCCAGCTCCGCCGCGCCGCCGTAGACCACCGAGCCCGGGCCACGGATCACCTCGACCCGCTCGATGAGCTCCGCCGAGAAACGGTGGGTGAGCTGGGCGTTGGTGTACATGGGCTCGTGCATCTCGTGCCCGTCCAGCAGCACGAGCACCTTGCCCTCGGCGGCCCACAGCCCGCGCACCCCGAGCAGCGCCGTGTCCATCACGTCCGCGCCGAGCTGCAGCCCGGGCACGAGCCGCAGCACGTCCTGGAGGTCGCGCGCGCCCGAGCGGCGGATCTCCTCCCGGGTGAGGACGGTCAGCACGCCCGGGGACTCGCGCACGCTCTGGGCGGTCCCCCGCGTGGCCACCTCGACCGAGAGGTTGAGCAGGCTCTCCAGGGACAGGTCGTTGAAGTCCTGGATCTCGTCGAGCTCGGCCTTCTCGGGCTCCTCCTCGCCACGCGCCACTCCGGGAAGTGCGAGCGAGAGGAGAGCCCAGAGGCCGAAGCAGGCTATCCGCTGGAGAGGCGTGCCGCGCATCGCTGCGAGGATAACCAAAGACGGGTGGGGCCACAAGGGCGGGCCCTTTTTCCTTGCGTGGCAGCTCGGGCCCGGGTACCAAGCTCTGGACATGCACGCTCCGGCAGGCGACCCCGGCACCCGGGGGACCGTGCTCCTGGCCCGCAAGGCCTTCGTCGAGAAGCGCCACGGGCCCCTCGCCTGGCGGCGGGTTCTCGCCCGCCTGCCGGGGGCGGACCGGTGCATCCTGGAGGGCCAGCTCCTGCCCATCTCCTGGTACCCCCTCGCGCTCAACCTGCGCCTGGATGACGCCATCGCCTCGGAGCTGTCCCCGGACCACCGGGATCAGATCTTCCTCGACATGGGCAGGATGTCGGCCGAGGTGAACCTGAAGGGCTCCCACGCGGCCTGGGTGCGGCCCGGGGACCCGCACTACCTGCTGGGCCAGGCGCCGGTCATCTACCGCTTCTACTACAGCCGTGGCCATCGCACCTACACCCAGCTCTCGGACACCTCCGGTGTGCTCCGCACCTACGACGCGGAGAGCGTCACGCGCACCGACTGCCTGACGGTGTGCGGCTGGTACCAGCGCGCCATCGAGCTGTGCGGCGGCCGGGAGGTCGCGGTCCGCGAGACCCAGTGCCGGTCCGGGGGCGCCGCGCACTGCGAGTACCTGTGCGCGTGGGCGATGCGCGGGGGAAGGCCGTGAGGGCGCTCGTCTTGGCGGCCTGGCTCTGCGTGTGCCTCGCCTGGCCCGGCGCGGCGCCCGCCCTGGAGGCGGTGGACGACTTCGGCTCGAACCCCGGCGGGCTGCGCATGTGGCGCCACGTGCCGGCCGGGCTGGGTGGGCCCGCGCCGCTCGTCGTGCTCCTGCATGGCTGCGGGCAGACCGCCGCCGACTACGACGACGAGGTGGGCTGGCTCGAGCTCGCGGACCGCTGGGGTTTCGCCCTGGTGCTGGCCGAGCAGCGCGCCATCAACAACGCGAGCCTGTGCTTCCGCTGGTTCGAGGCCGCCCACACGGCACGGGATCAGGGGGAGGCGCTGTCCATCCGCCAGATGGTCTCGCGCATGGCGGCCGACCTGCCGATCGACGGGGACCGGGTGTTCGTCAGCGGGCTCAGCTCCGGCGGGGCCATGGCGCTCGTCATGCTGGCCGCCTACCCCGACGTGTTCGCCGCCGGCGGGGTGGTGGCCGGCTTACCCTGCGGCTGCGCCCGGAGCGTGTGGGAGGCGAGCGGCTGCATGCAGGGGCTCCGCGACCTCTCGCCGGAGGCCTGGGCCGCGCTCGCCCGAGACGCCTCGGGCCTCCCGGGCCCCTGGCCCAGGCTGTCGGTCTGGAGCGGCGAGCGGGATCGCACCGTGGACCCGGCCAACGCCCGGGAGATCGTCGAGCAGTGGAGCGCGCTCCTCGGGCTGGAGCCGACCGCGGTCGAGGAGAGCCCTCTGGGGCTCCACCGGCGGCGGGTGTGGCGGGAGGACGGGCGGGTGGTGCTCGAGGCGATCGCGCTCGCCGACGCCGAGCATGGCCAGCCCGTGCTGGCGGAGGCCGACCCACCCTGCGGACGACCGGGGCCCTACCGCCTCGAGCTCGGGGTGTGCGCGGCCCGTGAGCTGGCTCTGTTCTTCGGGCTGGAGTCGGACGGGTCGGACGGGTCGGACGGGTCGGACGGGTCCGACGGGTCCGACGGGTCCGACGAGTCCGACGAGTCCGACGGGTCCGACGAGTCCGACGGGTCCGACGGGTCCGACGGGTCGGACGGGTCGGACACCGTCCTGGCCGCGGGCCAGGGGTGCGGCTGCACCACGCCCGGTCCGGGTGCGCTCGGTCTGGTGATGCTCCTCGGCCTGATCCTCCTGCGCGTCCGCCGCGTGCCGGGGGTGTGACCGGATTCCGGTCACTCCCTCGCGCGGCCCGTGAGGCGCGCCGCTCGGCTTTCCAGCCCGTTGGCGCTCCGACCTCCTCCTGGCACAGCCTCTGCATCCGCGCGGGCAGGCCGCCCCGGGCGCGGGCGGCGGGGAGGACGGGCGGCATGGGACGCGCGGTGGGCGTGGTGTGGCTGGCGGGGTGGTGCGGGTGCGCGGCGCTGCTGACCGAGGCGCGGGCCGCGTCGGTGGCGGAGGTCGGCACGGCCGTGGCGCGCAGGCTGAGGCCCGCGGAGCGCTGCAGCTCCGCGGTCCGGCGGGGGGACGGGGTGTGGCTGGGGTGCGCCTCGGGCGTGTGGCGCGCGGGGCCATCGGACCTGGCGCTGGTGCTCCCCTGCGCCGAGGAGGCGCCAGGCGCCGTGCGCGTGCGCCCGGTCGCCGCGGGCCCCTTCGAGGCCGTGGCGGCCAGCCCCTGCGGACTCCACTTCCTGGCCCCGGACCGCCCTGCGTGGCAGGCACCCCTGCCCGGGGCGCCGAGCCTCCTGGACACGGCGCCGGCCGGCGACGCCTGGGTGGTGGCGGACCAGCGGCTGTGGCGCTGTCCTCCCGGGGCACCGTGCGAGGTGCGCGCAGACCTCGAGGGGCTCGAGCTCGAGGACCCCGGCGCGCGCCTGCTGGCGCTGGCGGACGGCCCGCGGCTGTGGATCGCCGGGCGGCTCCTGGACCCGGGGCCGACCTGGCGCGAGGAGCCCTCGCCCGGTCCAGGGCACGCGCCCCTCTGCGGCCCGCGCGGGGAGCTCCTGTGGGTGGACGAGGCGGGCCGCCTGCGCGCTCCCGGCGTGTCCCCCAGGCCTCCGCCCGCGCCCGTGCTGCCCGGCGGAAGGGTGGTCGCGGCCGAGGGCTTCCCGGGTGGGATCTGGCTGGCCGACCGGCGCTGGTTCTACGTGCTCCGGGAGGCAGGTTGGGTCCGGGGGCCGCTGCCTCCCGGCCACGGCCGGGCGCTGCCGGTGGCCGGAGAGCTCGAGGGCGGGCTCCCCTGGCTGCTCGCGGACGATATGTTGCACCGCCCCGCTCCGGCCGCCGCGTCCGCGGCCGCCTGGTGCCCGGCTGCGTCCGCGCTCCAGCCTGGCCTGGGTCCTGGCTGGGCCGCCGGCGACGCCCTCCCCGGGGGGCGGGCCTGGCTGCCGCGGCTGGCCTTCGGCCTCGGCAGCCGCCGCGGCGAGGCCGCCCAATCCATCGGGGGGGTGGTGGCGCGCCGCGCGAAGACCACGCGCTGGCGGCTCGCGGTGGGTATCTCCTGGCCCCTCGAGGGGCTCGTGGACGACGGCCTCGAGGCCGGCCGGGCTGCCCTGCAGCGCGAGCGTCGCCTGGCGGCCGCCGAGCGCCTGGCGCTCTTCGAGGAGCTCGCGGCCGCCAGGGACAGGCTGTGCCGGGCCGCGGGCGGGCCGGAGGAGCGACTGGAGCTCCACGCCCTAGACGAGATGCTGGCCGTCGTGCGGGCCAGCGGGGAGGCGCCATGAGGAGGCTCGGCGTGCGTGGCTGGGCCGGGCTCGGCGGGTTGCTCGCGCTGCTGGCGGCGGGGCCGGTCCCGGGCCAGGAGGACGAGGGCTGGGGGCTCGACCTGGTGGCCGGGGAGGTCGAGCCCGGGTGGGGTCAGGCCGGCGGGGCGCTGGCGCTCGAGGAGCCCCCGGCGGCGGCGCCGAGCGCGGCTCCGGTGGAGCCCGCCGCCCGGCGCACCCCGCGGACGCCGGCCTGCCTGCGCCGCGAGCCTTCGAGCGCGGAGCTGGTGCGGGCGGCCGTCGAGGTCGCCGGGCTGGGCGCAGGGGAGGACCGCGAGCGCGCCTGGCGCGTGCGCGTGGCGGGCTTCCTGCCCAAGCTCACCGCGGGGGTGGACATGGACGTGGGCGACCGGCAGGACTTCCGCTACGAGCCGGGCAGCCCACGGGTGGACCAGCTCCAGGTGGACGACGGCTGGGGCTGGGACGTCGGCCTGAGCCTGGACCTCTCCGGCGCCGCCTACCGCGCGGACGAGCTGCAGGTGGCCCGCGAGGCCGTGCGGCGCGCGCGCGAGCGGCGCGAGCTGGCCCTGGAGGTGATCCGCCTGCAGCACGCGCGGCTCCGGCTGCTCCGCGGCGGGCTGCCCACCGCGGGCAGCGACGAGGGCGCCCAGCTCGCGGAGCTCGGTGCGCTGCTGGACGCCTGGACCGGGGGCCGGTTCGCGGACCGGCTGTGCCGCCCGCGGGCGGGGAGGTGAGGGCCATGGCCAGTCGGGTGTCCTGCCGCCTCCTCCGGGTGACGCTCCTCGTCGCCGGCTCCCTCGGCGCCAGCTGCGGAGCGCCGCGGGCGCCGGGCGGGGACGTGCTACCTCCCTGGGTGGTCGAGTTCTGGCCGCAGGGCGAGGCGGTCCCGCTGGAGACCGAGGTGGTGGTGACCTTCAGCGAGCCCGTGGCGCCGGAGGCGGCGCTCGAGGGCCTGGTGGTGCTGGTGGAGGAGGGTGAGCTCGACGACGGCTTCCTCGAGGATCTCGACAAGCCGCCGCTCCTCAAGCGGCGCCTGGCGGCGCTGGTGCCTGCCACGGCGCGGCTGGCCGGGGACGGGGAGCTGGTGCGCCTCGACCTCGCGGGACCGCTCTCCGCCGGGAGGGCCTACTTCGTGCTGGTGTCCTCCGCGGTGACCGACCGCGCCTCGAACCCGCTGGTGACCGCGCCGGTGCTCGACGAGCGCGGCCGCGTGGTGAGCCCCCGGGGTCACGCCACCCACCGGTTCCAGGTCGCCGGCGGGGCCGGCGCGGACGGGGGGACGCCGGACGGGGGGCTGTCGGACGCTGGGATCGCCGACGGCGGCGCCCCCGCCGAGGATGGGCCTGCGCCCCCGGCGCTGCGCCTCGTGCTGAGCGAGATCCTGGCCAACCCGGCAGGCGAGGAGGCCGCCGGCGAGTTCCTCGAGGTCGCCTCCCTGGAGGCCGAGGGGGTCGAGCTCCACGGCCTGCGGCTCGACGACGAGGGCGGCGTGGGCGAGGAGCTCGCCCCGTGCGCCGCGGGCGGCGCCGCCGAGCTGCCACCCGGCGGGGTGGCGCTGGTGGTCGGGCGCGCCTTCGTCCCGCCGCCCGGGCTGCCCGCGGGCACCCTGCTGCTGTGCACCCCCAGGGACACCTTGACCCCGCGGGGGCTGCGCAACTCGAGCGGCGAGGTGCTGGTGCTGCTCGACGGGTTGGGACGGGAGCTGGATCGCTACGGTGGCTGGCGGGACAGCTCCAGCCACGAGGGCTGCGGCGTCCGCCGTGCGCCCCTGGACGCCCCGGACGCGGAGGAGGTGTGGAGTTTCCCGCCCGAGCCGCCCTGCGCCAGCCCCGGTATCCTGGACGCGGCGCAGACGTCGGGCGAGGGTCCGGCCTAGGCCAGCCTACCGGTCGGAGCCCAGGAGCGTGCGCACCTGCGTGGCGAGCTCCTCGAAGTTGAAGGGCTTGTCGAGGCAGGCGTCCGCGCCCATCACCGGGGAGGTGGCCGCGTTGAGCGCCTCGCCGATGGCCGTGAGCATGAGCACCTTCACCCGGCGGCCCTGGTCGTGCTCGCGGATGTAGCGCGCCACCTCCCAGCCGGACAGCTTGGGCATCATCACGTCCAGGATGACGAGCGCGGGCCGCTCCGTCAGCAAGGCGCTCAGCGCCTGCTCGCCGTCCAGGGCGGTGACCAGCCGCGCGGCCACGGGCTTGAGGGCGGCCTGGACCATCTTGAGGATCTCGGGATCGTCGTCGGCCACCAGGATGGTGGGCAGCTCCCTGGGCTCCTTCTGCTTGGGCATGGCGGCTCGCTCCTGGTTAGTACTTGGGCACGGCCTTGAGCAGGGCCTTTCCGCCCTTGATCACCACCTTGAACTCCACGGACCTGCACTTGTACTGCTTCATGATCGCGGGGATCTGCCTGCGCAGCGAGGAGCCCAGGCTCTCGGCCGAGATCGCCCCGGGATCCTCCTTGCAGCGCCGCTTGGCCATGACGAAGGCGTTGTAGATCGCGCCGACCTGCTCCTCGCTCAGCCCACCGGCCGGGCGCGCCGCCGCCGCCGGGCGGTCCCTGGGCGCGGTGCCCTCCTGGTCCACATCCTCGCCCGGGGCGGCCTCCTCCCCCTTGCCCTGGCCCTTGCGCCTGCGCTCCTCGCGCTCCCTGGCGTGGAGCCGCGCCTTGAACAGGTCGCGGGCGTAGGTGCCCTCCTCGATCTGCTTGCACACCCGCGACCAGTAGTTCTGGTACGAGTTGAACTTGGCCACGAGCTGCTCCACGCGGAAGCGCAGCGCGGTGTTGCGGATGTTGGTGGTGTGCAGCACGTTCAGGCGCCGCTTGATGTTGTCGCGCTGGTGGAACGGCTCGGTGCGCTCGATGCCCCGGAAGTACTGCTCGTAGATGGTGCGCAGGTGGTCGAGCTCGCCGTCGAGCACCTCGACCTCCTTGCCCATCTCCTGGGAGCCCAGATCCTTGCCGTCCTTGGCGGCCTGGGCCGCCGTCGTGCCCGCCCGGGTGGGGGCTCCTTTGGCCGGCGGCTTGGCGTTCTTCTGCGGCGCGGGCATCCAGAAGGGTGTACCACCGCCTGCCGGGATCGCGCAAGCGCGACGGCGCTAGCGCGCGCGGGGGGTGTGGCCGATGGCCAGCAGGGTCTCGATGGTCTCCATCATCTGCTTCAGCTTGATGGGCTTGTCGAGGTAGACGTCGGCGCCCGATTGCATGGCCATGACCCGCCCCTCCCGGCCGCCCGAGGAGACCACCAGCACGGGCACCCCCGCGAGGCCGGGCGTGCCCCGGATGTGCTCGATGAGCTGGCCGCCGTCCATGATGGGCATGTAGAGGTCCACCACCACCAGGTGGTAGGGGCCGCGCTTGAGCTGTTCCAGGGCCTCGCGGCCGTTGTCGGCCTCGACCACCTCGAGCTGCGAGGCCGGGAAGTCGCTGCGGCCCGAGAGCTTCTGGATGCCGTAGCGCAGCATGTCCCGCACCACGACGTTGTCCTCGACCAGGAGCACGCGGAAGACCACCGGGCCGGCGACCGGCTCGCCCGGGCGACCCCGCCGGTTGAGGCGCCCGACCAGCTCGATCAGCGAGGCCCGATCCGGGGACTCCTCGAGCAGGAACCGCACGCCGACGCCGGCCGGTTCGCCCGGCGCGCGCGACTCGCGGCGCCACATGACCTCGCCCCGGACCTTGATCGCGTCCAGCAGGCCGGGGAAGGACACGGCGAAGTCGAGCCGGTCGCCCTTCTTGTAGTGCTCGTCGGTGATGATGAACACCCCGCCCTCGGAGATGTTCTCGGTGTAGTCGGCCAGGAACTGGGCCGCGTGCGCGTACTCCACCTTGAGCAGTACCGGGGCCCGCGGAAAGATCCGCTTGTCCGCCCCATCATCCGTGACTCGAACCACGCGGCTTCCTCCCGAGCTGGTGTGTGAAGTTACGCTCTGCGGCGGGGGCCTGTCAAGACGACTTGACACCCCGCGGGGCTTGGCCTACACGATCCCCCACCGACAACCCGCGGGAGCCGTCATGCCCCCCATCTTGTTCTGGTGCCTCGCCGTCCTCTCGCTGCTGGCCTCCGGGCTGGCGGTGACCGCCGGCAGGCCCTCGCGGGCAATGGCCGCCGGGGTGGGGGTGCTGCTGGTCGACGCCTGCCTGGTCTTTGGACTGGGGGCGCCGCTGCTGGCCCTGGAGATGCTGCTCCTGGGGCTGGCCGCCGCCCTGCTCCTGTGGGCGCTGGTGCTGCGGCCGGGCCGCCTGCGCCTGGGTGCGCCGGGCCGCCTGCGCATGAACATCTCCCGCCTGCTGGCCTTCGGCGCCGCGCTGTACCTGGCCGTGCTGCTCAGCTGGGCGCTGGGCGCCACCCCGGGCGTGCAGCCGGCGCCTGCCCGCAGCCTGGGCGGCGAGTTCGGTCCATGGGCTGCCGGCGTGCTCCTGGGCGGGGCGGCCGCGGCGGCCTGGGTGGTCGTGCTGGCCCGGCGCCGGCGGCCCGACGAGCCCGGGGAGGCGCCGTGACGCCGGCCTCCCACGTGCTGCTCTTCGCCACGCTGCAGGTGCTCCTGGGCCTGGCCGGGCTGCTCACCCGCCGCACGGGCGAGGTGGCCCTGGTCTCGGGCCTGGTCATGCTGTCGGGCGTGCTGATGGCCTTCTGCGCGCTGGCGCCGGACCTGGAGGAGGGCCCGCAGGCCGCCGGCGTCGTGGTGCTGCTGCTGCTCGCCGCCCTGGCGGTGGTCGGGATGGCCGTGCTGTACGCCTTCCACCGCTACCGCCGCGCCGTGGTCGTGGACGAGCATGATCGGATGAGGCGCTGATGGGCGTCGCGCGGTTCATGGCCGAGCAGCACCTGCTGCTCTGGGTCGTCCCGGCGATCACGGCGGTGCTGCTGTCCGGCCTGGGCGCGCACCTGGGCAACCGCTGGCTCCACGCGCTCGCGCTGGCTGGCAACGCCTGGACCTTCCTGCAGGCCAGCCTGGCGAGCATGTACTTCCTGCTCGGTCCCGCCACCGGCGCGGGTCAGCCCGTGATCTGGAGCTGGATGAGCCTGGAGCCGTTCCAGCTCGTCTTCAGGCTGGACGCGACCGGGGCCTGGGCGGTGATGGTGCTGGCCGGCGTGACCCTGGCCGCGCAGTTCCACGCCGCCGCGGCCGTGGGGCGCCTGGCGGGCCGGCACCGCTTCGCCGCGCTGCTGCAGATCGGGCTGGCCTCGGGCGCCATGCTCGGCTGCGCCGGCGCGCCCCTGGTGATGCTGATCGGCTGGGAGGGCCAGGCGCTCGCGGCCGCCTTCCTGGCGGGGTTCTGGGAGCCGGAGGCCGGCGGCGGGCGCACCGGGATGCGCTGGCTGCTGTTCCAGCGGCTGTCCGGGCTGCTGCTCATGCTCGGGCTGTTCGGGCTGACCATGGACGAGGGCCTCGGGCTGGGCCTGGTCCTGGCCGCGGCGGCCGTGCGCGCGGGCCAGGTGCCGTTCCACGGTTGGCTGCCCGAGCTCGGCCAGGTGCCGGCGCCGGCCGGCGCGCTGCTCCACGGCGCCTGGTCCACCCTGCCCGCGGTGTTCCTCCTGGTGTGCGCCGCGCCGCTGGTGATGACCTCGGGCTGGGCGCCCGAGGCACTGCTCGTGCTCGGTCTGGCCGGCGTGTCGCTGGGGGCCCTGGCCGCGCTGCAGCAGCCGGTGCCTGCCAAGGCCCTGGGCTGGCTGTTCGTGCTGCACGGCGGCCTGGCCCTGCTCGGCCTGGCCTTCGGGGATCCGGTGGCGGCCGTGCTGCTCTGCTCGGGCCAGGCGGTGGCGCTGGGCGGCATGACCCTGGCGGCGGGCGCGCTGAGCGATCCGCTGGCGGACCTCGGCGCGGTGGTCGGCCTGCCGGCTCGCCTGCGCGGGCGGCTGGTCTTCGGGGTGGTGTGTACCCTCAGCCTGCTGCCTCCCGGGCTGACCTTCCTGGGCTTCGGGCGGCTGCTGGCTGCGGCCCCCGCGGGCTCGCGCGCCAACCTGGCGCTGGCCGCGGTGCTGGTGGCCGGC
>Ga0116143_10005605_pt1 | contig 11250 bp, 9 predicted proteins | sample AD_UKC034_MetaG_FD_89745 | JGI IMG/M metagenome (GOLD analysis project Ga0116143, IMG submission 89745) | Active sludge microbial communities of municipal wastewater-treating anaerobic digesters from USA - AD_UKC034_MetaG | ecosystem: Engineered > Bioreactor > Anaerobic > Digestate | place: USA...
TCAGGCTGAGCAGAAGCACCAGGCACAGCATGCCCATGGCTGCAATACTCCAATGCCCGATGACAAGCACCAAATCGTTGATCCCCTCAAAGGGGTAATGCTTATAATTGGGCACCAGGATAATGATGGAAAACACCAGCGTGGTGACAATGAGAAAAAGGATAAAAGGAAAGTGCCTGAACAGATACCTCATGTTTTTTTGGTAAAAGTATATAAATCGCAATAATCTCCCCAAAAGATAATGCCCAAAAATATTCTCCCCAAACCATTACGAAGCATATTTGGAGATGCCAATCGATGAAGTACTTTGGCCGCAGCATGGTTTTTTGGGATAAGGTGGCTTTGGCAAAATCCATTGTGGTATATTTGTGAACTGATAATGGGAACCATGAATAAAAGGAAATTGTACTACATGCTTAGCCCGTCGCTTCGACGGGTTGTGAGACGGATATACTACCTTCCCATCGATATTTTTGAGGGGATTACCGGGAAGCGCGACGCCATAACACCGCCCAGGGGGAAGATTTTTATAGGCTCGGGCGATTTTCTGATGCAGGGCGAAAGGCTTTTGGACATTCTCACACAGCATGGAGGCCTTATGCCAAGCCACAGGGTGCTGGATGTAGGGAGCGGCATAGGACGAGTTGCCATCCCTCTCACAAAGTATTTAAATGCCAATGGCTCGTACGAGGGCTTCGACATTGTGAAGGCAGGCGTTGAGTGGTGCCAAAGGAGGATAACCCCTCTCCATCCCAATTTCCAATTCAGGCATATCGCCCTGAAAAACGACCTGTACAACCTGAGCACAACGGCCGAAGCACGAAATTTCGCATTCCCATACAGTGATGGCGAATTTGACCTGGTGTTCCTATTCTCTGTTTTCACCCATATGCTTCCCGAAGATGTTGACAACTATCTAAACCAGATTGAGAGGGTGCTGAAAAAGGGAGGCATCTGTCTGGCTACCTTTTTTATCCACAATGAGGAGAGCCAAAGGCTCATGGCCGGCAATAAGGGCTTGCAATTTAACCACGACTGTGGTCATTACCTACTGCTCGATCCAAGGGTAAAGGAGGCAAACGTTGCCTTTAAAGAGCCCTACTTGTTGCAGCTGTTTGAAAAGAACAAGCTGGCTGTGGAAAGGATATATTACGGCTTCTGGCCGGGCAGGGACAAGAACAACTGTATCGACTTTCAGGATACCGTGGTGCTGAAAAAGCAGTAATAGGTTGATGCGTTGGTCCATAGTGGTATCGATGCGGAGTTTAGATTACCTTAAGTGTGGCAGTCTAAATGGGAAAGACAAACACCAACTACCACGTATTAACCGAGAGTTTGGAATAAATACAATTACCATTTGATTCTTTGTTGAAGAATAAATAACTTGCAAAGGAATATTTGGGTAAAGCTTCAACTGTACAAGTTTAACTTGTTGGCGTTGTAAAGTTTTCAAAAAGGAGTAAGCCCGATACAGGAAAGCCGGAAGAGCAATTTAAATAAAGACTTTGAATGAAAATGTTTTTTTACGTACATGAAAAGTTTCTATGCCAATATTCAAAAGAAAAACAAAAGCACAGTTTTTTTTGTGAACGTACGAACAGAAAACAAAGCATTATAACTAATTTTAAAAGTGAGAATTTCAAAAATAAAGAGAACGAGTTGACAAAAGAAAAAAAGAATTATAACCAGGTAAAATCCAAAAAAAGAGTTGCCGACCACGGCGAAGTGTTTACCAACGAGCGGGAAGTGAATGCTATGTTGGATTTGGTGAAACACGAAACGGAGCGGATAGAGTCCAGATTTTTGGAGCCTGCATGTGGTAACGGTAACTTTTTGGCAGAAGTGCTTCGCAGAAAGCTAAATGTGGTTGAACAGCGGTACAGCAAAAGCCAATTTGATTGGGAGCGATATGCCGTAATAGCCGTTTCAAGTATTTATGGCGTTGAAATTTTGGAAGACAATGCGCAGGAGTGCCGAGAACGACTCTACAGCATCTTTAATGAGCGATACACCGCTCTTTTCAATGCCCATTGCAAGGATGAATGCAGGCGAAGCATACGCTTCTTGCTAAATAGGAATATATTATGGGGCGATGCCTTGGACTTTACCAACCCCGAAACCAAAGAGCCTATTGTTTTCTCGGAGTGGAGTGCTGTAAACAGCACCATGATGAAGCGAAGGGACTATATGTTTAAATTTTTGGTGGAGAAAACACACCAGTTATCGCTCTTTAACGATGAGGGCAATGCCGCAGCCATTGATGAGCCTGTAAAAGATTACCCGCTTATTCATTTCTTAAAACTGTCTGAATCACAGATATGACGGATTAAACGATTTCGCTGATTATGGAAGAATTGAAATATAAAGAAATTACAGAAAGAATCATTGGGGCTTCCTTTGAGGTTCATAAGTTCTTGGGTAATGGATTTCAGGAAGTGATTTACCAAAGAGCATTGGCATGGGAGATGAAGCAGGCAGAACTGGAGTTTGCCCGGGAAATTGAGCAAGATATTTTCTATAAGGACTTACCTGAACCAATAGGTACTCGTAGGGCCGATTTTGTAGTTGAAGGTAAAGTATTGGTGGAATTAAAAGCCTTGACCAAACTCGAAGATGTTCATCTGGCACAAACCCTTAATTATTTAAAAGCATACAAACTTGAAATAGGCTTACTTATAAACTTTGGTTCAAAAAGCTTGGAATTCAAGCGACTGATTTTGACCCACCACAACCAATCCGTGAAATCTAAAAATCTGCAAAATCCGTGATTCAGACAAATTACAACCCCGATGTTCTAACCTGTCTGGCCAACCTGAGCAACGACGAGGTGTTTACCCCACCCAATTTGGTGAACGATATGCTCGACCTGTTGCCTGCCAAGCTTTGGCGCGACCCCAATGCTCGGTTTCTCGACCCCGTTTCTAAAACGGGTGTGTGTTTGCGGGAAATAGCCAAACGGCTTATGCTGGGTTTGGAAAACCAAATACCCAACAAGCAGGAGCGCATAAACCATATTTTTTGTCAGCAGCTCTATGGCATAGCCATTACGGAGCTCACTGCATTACTTTCTCGCCGAAGCGTGTATTGCTCCAAAACAGCCAATGGCAAATACTCTGTTTGTGAAACTTTTGATGATGAGCAGGGCAATATTCTTTACCGGCGAATGCAACATACATGGGAAGGCGGTAAATGCACCTATTGCGGTGCCAGCCAAGAGGTGTACGACCGCGATAAGGGCTTAGAAACCTATGCCTACAATTTTATTCATACAGATAAACCTGAAGAAATTTTTAATATGAAGTTCGATGTAATTATTGGAAACCCGCCGTATCAAATGAGTGATGGTGGTGGACGTGATTCAGGTGCAATTTCGCTTTATCATAAATTTATAGAACAAGCCAAAAAATTAAATCCAAGATATCTCTCTATGATTATACCAGCAAGATGGTATTCAGGAGGAAAAGGATTGGATGAATTTAGAGATGAAATGCTTAATGATAAACGATTGGCTCAAATACACGATTTTCCTGAAACTTCAGACTGCTTTCCTGGATTAAATATTCGTGGCGGTGTTTGCTATTTTTTATGGGATAGAGAACATAAGGGTGATTGTAAAATAACAAATTATAAGAACGGAACAGTTTTAAGTACATCTCAGAGACCTTTGCTTGAACCGAAATCCAATGTTTTTGTAAGATACAATGAAGCCATTAATATATTAAGGAAAGTTAAGAAATTTAATGAAAAGACTTTTGATGAAACTGTTAGTACAAGGAAGCCTTTCGGCCTAGATTCTAATTTTTCTGATTTCAATAAGAGTAAAACAGATAGTCACAATATTTTACTCTATCGATTTGGTGAAAATGGCTTTGTTAGAGAAGATCAAGTTTTGAAAAACAAGCATTGGATTAAAGAAATTAAAGTTTTAGTCTCAAAAGCCAGTCCTGGTGGCGATTCGTATCCTCACCAAATAATTAGCAAACCTATTGTTGCTGATAAAATGACGTGCAGTACTGAAACATACTTAGTTGTAGGAATTTATAACAGTAAAAAAATTGCCGATAATGTAGCAAAATATATGCAAACAAGATTTTTTCGATTTATGATGTCATTAATAAAAAACACACAAAATATCTCAAGAGGAGTATTTTCATTTGTTCCAATTCAAGATTTCAATGAAGAATGGACTGATGAAAAGTTATTTTCAAAGTATGGTATTACCGTGAGTGAAATTGAATTTATAGATACCTTAATTAGACAAATGGAATAAAATGAGTAAAAATGAATCCATACAAGTTTTTGAAGATAAGCAAGTGCGTGCCCTTTGGAGTGATGAACAGGGAAAATGGTATTTTTCCATTATTGATGTTATAGCAATATTAACAGGCTCTGATAGGCCTAGAAAATATTGGAGCGACCTGAAATCTAAACTCAAAAAGGAGGGTAGTGAGTTGTCCGAAAAAATCGGACAACTGAAAATGCAATCTGCCGATGGCAAATACTATAAAACAGATGTAGCCGATACCGAGCAGCTATTCCGTCTTATCCAATCCATACCCTCACCCAAGGCCGAACCCTTTAAGTTATGGCTGGCACAGGTGGGCAGCGAACGATTAGACGAAATGCAAGACCCTGAATTAAGCATTGACAGGGCATTGGAACAGTATATAAAGTTGGGCTATTCTGAAAATTGGATAAATCAACGGCTTAAAAGCATAGAAATCCGCAAAGAGCTAACGGATGAATGGAAAGCAAAGGGCTTAAAAGAGGGGCAGCAATTTGCAACCCTTACCGATATTATTACCAAGGCCTGGTCGGGTAAAACTACCAGAGAATACAAAGTATTTAAGGGGCTTAAAAAAGAGAGTCTAAGGGATAATATGACCAATACGGAGTTGATTTTAAATATGCTTGCCGAAGCATCTACCAAGGATATTTCACAAGCCACCAACCCAAAAGACTTTGATGAAAGTAAAAAAGTAGCCCGGCAGGGTGGCAATGTGGCCAGGGTAGCTCTGAAAGAATTGGAATCCAAAACGGGAAAGAAAGTGGTAAGCCCGCTTAACGTAAAAAAGGTGTTGGGTGCAAACAAGCCAAAACAGAAAGAAGATGAGTAAAAAAGAGTTCTTTCCACCCCGCCCTACTACCAATCCTACCATTTATGCTTATGAGCTGGAAGGCGTAGCCACTCATAAGGGCTGGCTAAAAATTGGCTATACCGACCGCGATGCACGAACACGTATTAAGGAGCAATTGGGTACAGCAGCCATACCCTACAAAATTGTGTTTGAGGAATCTGCAATGAAACGGGATGGCAGCAGCTTTAGCGATCACGATATTCATCGCCATTTACTTAAGCAAGGTTTTAGAAATCCCGAAGGCGAATGGTTTGTATGCAGCCTGAATGATTTATGCAGAGCCATTTGGGAAATCAAAATGGGCGAACGCACAGAAGTCAACCGAACTTATTCGTTTGATATGCGCCCCGAGCAAAAAAAAGCCATCAATAAGACCATTTCTTATTTCAAGAGTTTTAAAAAAGAAAACCCTGATAAAACACCTCATTTTCTTTGGAATGCCAAGATGCGTTTCGGAAAAACTTTTGCCAGCTATCAGTTGGCAAAAAAAATGGGTTGGAAAAAGGTTTTGGTACTTACATTCAAACCTACCGTGCAAAGTGCTTGGGAAGAGGATTTGCTCACACACGTTGATTTTGATGGGTGGCAGTTTATCTCTCGCAATGGGTTGAACTATGAGGATGCTGACCACCAAAAACCCTTTGTTTGTTTTGGTTCATTTCAGGATTATCTGGGCAAAAACACAAACACAGGCGGTATCAAAACCAAAAACGAATGGGTGCACGCCACCCATTGGGATTGTGTGATTTTTGATGAATATCATTATGGTGCCTGGCGGGAAAATGCCAAAGAACTTTTTGAAGCAGAAGATAAAAAAGAAATTGCTTTTGCCGAAGGAGAAGGGATGGACTATTTTGATGTGGATGAAATACCTATTACTACCAATCACTATTTGTATTTATCGGGTACACCTTTCCGTGCTATTGCCTCGGGAGAATTTATTGAAGAACAGATTTTTAACTGGACCTATTCTGACGAGCAAAAAGCAAAAGAAGATTGGGATGAAAGTAATGGAGAAAACCCCTACGCTTCACTGCCAAGAATGGTAATGATGACCTATCAGTTGCCCGATTCCATTAGCAAAATAGCTGACCTGGGCGAGTTTGACGGTTTTGATTTGAATGTGTTTTTTGCTGCAGAAGGTGAAGGTTCAAGAGCAAGGTTTAAATACGAAGATGAAGTACAGAAATGGTTGGATTTGATTCGCGGATCGTTTAGCGAAACCACTGTTGATAACCTGAAAATGGGGGCAAAAAAACCACCATTGCCATTCTCTCATGCACCTTTGCTTAACGTTTTGAACCATACTTTTTGGTTTTTACCCTCAGTTGCTGCTTGCCATGCTATGGCAAATTTATTAAGGCAAAGACAGAACAAATTTTATCACGATTATACCGTAGTAGTTGCCGCAGGAACACAAGCGGGTATCGGCGTACAAGCCTTACCTCCTGTTCTTGATGCAATGACCGACAATCCGTTAGAATCAAAAACCATTACCCTTTCTTGTGGCAAATTGACCACAGGCGTTTCAGTAAAACCCTGGACAGGAATTTTTATGCTGCGAAATTCTTCCAGTCCAGAAACCTATTTTCAGGCCGCTTTCAGGGTACAAACGCCTTGGGTTATCAGGAACCCTGACAGTAAATCGCCTAATAAAGAAGACGTTTTGAAAAAAGAGTGCTATGTGTTTGATTTTGCACCCAACCGGGCACTCAGACAGATAGCAGATTACGCTTGCCGTTTGAATGTAGATCAACCAAATCCTGAAAAGAACGTGGAAGAATTTATCAACTTCCTGCCCGTATTGGCGTATGACGGTAGTTCGATGAAACAGATAGATGCTGCTGGAATTTTGGATATTGCCATGAGCGGCACTACCGCCACCCTTTTGGCAAGACGTTGGGAAAGCGCATTGCTTGTAAATGTGGACAACAACACCCTTGCCCGCCTTATGGCTAATGAAGAGGCAATGAAAGCTTTAATGAGTATAGAGGGTTTTAGAAACTTGAATCAAGACATTGAAACCATTATCAATAAATCCGAGAGCGTAAAGAAAGCAAAAAAAGAAGCCAACGACCGTGAACTGACTAAAAAAGAGAAAAAAGAACTTTCTGACGAGGAAAAGGAATACAAGAGTTTAAGGAAACAAATTCAGGAAAAACTCATCAAGTTTGCTACCCGTATTCCGATTTTTATGTATTTGACCGACTACAGGGAAAGAAGTTTGAAAGATGTAATTGTGCAATTGGAACCTGGTCTTTTCAAAAAGGTAACAGGGCTTTCTTTAAAAGACTTTGAATTATTAGTCAGTCTTGGCGTTTTCAACTCAGCATTGATGAATGATGCTGTTTTTAAGTTCAAGAGGTACGAAGATTCAAGTTTGGAGTACACTGGTATCAATAAACACGAAGGCGAGCAAGTAGGATTGTTTGATACAGTTTTGAGTAGAAAAGATTATGAAGAGACATTTGAAAACCAACCTGTATAGATATTGTGCAAATGCTCAAACACACAATCTAAGTTTTCATTAATCAAAGCACAGGCCAAGACATGATAAAGAGTATGTTTATCGCAACGTACATGTTAGAGACAACTAACAATAAAGAGTAAACTATTCCCAAACAGCTAAAGAAACGACACCTGTCCGCCGAAAAAAAAACATTTAGGAATGAAACTGAGAATACAATACGCATCCGACCTACATTTAGAATTCCCCGCCAACAAGGAATATTTAAAACAACAGCCATTGCAGCCTGTGGGCGATGTATTGGTATTGGCAGGCGATATTGTGCCTTTTGCGGTTATGCACAAGCATACCGATTTTTTTAAGTACGTGAGCGAACACTTTGCAACTACCTACTGGCTACCCGGCAACCATGAGTATTATCACTACGATATGGCCGAGAAAAATGGGGTGCTAAACGAGCCCATTCATAGCAATGTGTTCTTGGTAAACAACATATCCGTTTTGCACGGAAACGTACACCTGATTTTTTCCACACTCTGGAGCAGAATTAGCCCCGGGAATCAATGGCAGATAGAGAGGGGGTTGAACGATTTTTATCTTATCAAGTACAAAGGTTTTCGGTTTTCGGTCCAGTGTTACAATGAGCAACATGTGGATTGCCTGGCCTCCATTCAAAATGAGTTAAAGAACGTTCAGACTGGAAAGGTGGCACTTTTCACACACCACTGCCCCTCATTTTTTAACTATCCGGAACAATACAAGGGTGATGTGCTGAACGAAGCCTTTGCCGTGGAACTGTATGGCCTGATTGAATCTTCTAACATTGATTATTGGGTGTACGGACATCATCATTGCAATATCCCCCAATTTACCATTGGGAAAACTAAACTTATCACAAATCAGCTGGGATACGTACAGCAAAACGAACACCAACTATTTGAAAACAATAAAATGTTTGAAATGTGATATTCAAAATAATAAAGTTATATTTGCACAATATATCCTATCACTTTATCGAGCACAATTAGGTTTACCATGACCGATAAAATAGAAAAAGCCATTGGGTACATAGGCGAAACTTTGGGAGTACAACCACTGGTAACCCCTGTGGCCAAAAACTCTTTGGACGTACTGCCAATATATATTCACGAAACGTATAGGCTATACAAAACGGTGCTTTTCAACTCTGAAATAATACTTGTCGAACTCAAAAACGAGGACAAGCTTAGCATTCATCAAACCGAGAAGCAGGTACTACAGATTAGAAATCGGCTCAACCAAAAAGTGGCAGTGGTGCTGGAGAATGTCCAAGCTTACAACCGCAAACGCCTGATTGAAAAGGGCGTGAACTTTATTGTACCAGGTAAACAGCTCTATTTGCCTGAATTGCTGATAGACTTAAGAGAAATATACACACATCCAAAATCGAAACTAAGAGATAGGGAACTACTGCCATCGGCTCAGCTACTGCTGATTTACCATATCATTCACCCAAACCAAGATTGGAAGTTAGAGGAGCAACCCTTTAAAGAAATAGCCCGAAAATTGGCATATACGCCCATGGCAATCACCAACGCTATTAATAACCTGAAATTTCACGGTTTGGCTGAAGTGAAGGGTGTAAAGGAAAAATATATCCGCTTCCTATACAGCCGACACGAACTGTGGAAAGTAGCCTTTGAACAGGACCTGTTGGTGAATCCTGTTATCAAAACAGTGTTTGTTGACCAACAGCCCAAAGGCATTTACCTATTGCAAAGCAATACGTCTGCCCTGTCGGAGTATAGTAGCCTGAGCCCGGGCATTCAGAAGTATTATGCCATTGACAAAACGATTTTCTATGGCTTGCGAAAGGGAATTGCCTTGAAAAATCTAAATGAATACGAAGGAGAAATTGCGTTAGAACTATGGAAATACAATCCGTTGATATTGGTGGACGATCTGCCCACTATCAGCAACGCTGTTGACCCCCTCTCTCTTTATCTGAGTATGAAAGACAGAAAAGATGAGCGGATTGAAATGGCATTGGATGAAATGATGGAAAAAATTATATGGTAAGAGGACTAAACATATTTAAAGAATACTTCCGGCAATACTCTCACAACTACGTAATTATTGGTGGTACGGCCTGCGATATCATTATTGTTGAAGCGGGTTTTACTCCAAGAACTACTAAGGATATAGACATTATTCTGGTGGTGGAAGCACTTAGCTCGGAATTTGTGGAACAGTTTTGGAAATTTATTAAGACTGGTGAGTACGGCGACCGGGAACAGAGCATAGGCAAAAGGCAATACTACCGTTTTAGAAAACCAAAAAACACTGACTTTCCCTATCAAATTGAACTGTTTTCGAGAATACCCGACGTAATTGCTATGGACAGGAAGGTACACCTTACCCCCATTCCTGTTGACGATGATCTTTCCAGCTTATCGGCCATTCTTTTGAATGACGATTATTACAACTATGTGATTGAGCACAGTGTTGAAAAAGATGGCTTAAAACATGCCAGTATTGATGCATTGATATGCCTGAAAGCTAAAGCATTTTTGGAAATCATGGGAAGGATTGAAAGTGGAAGCCATGAGGATAAAAAACAACTCAGAAAGCACAAAACAGATGTATTCCGCTTAACAGTGATGCTCACACCCGATGCGGTATTTGATTTGCCCCACACCATTCAAGCACACATTTATCAGTTTGCTGATATCATAGCCAATGATTTGCCTGACAAAGCCATTTTTAAAGAAATGGGGTTGGGCAATACTGAACCTAAAGCAGTATTTGAGCAATTCAAAAAATCTTTTAGAATTAGTTAAATCGAAACATAAAATACACGCTATAGTAGCGTATATTGAGAATGCTCAGCATCAATAGATTCCCAAGCCAAATAAATTTTTATTGATTAACCAAAAATCAGCAGTAGTACAACCTATAGCACCTACCAAGAGTTAGGTTTACCGCCTATGGCTTTATGAATGTCAGCTTATACATGGAGCCCTTGCAAAAATTTTAATTGCATTATTGCTTAATAATCTGCTTTCTACACTTAACAGCGGCTGCTGAGGGTTTAACCTGATTGATGGGGTCTTTTCGCCATGCTCAAAAAAATCTCTGCCACGGATTGCTTTCAAACATACACAACTACAGCAATTAACCCGCGTGGTTTGTCAAGATGGGTTTAGATGATCCAAATCATTTTGCTAATAATTGACACAGAGCACGTTAGAACATTGCTTTCGTCGATTGATAATACTATTCCATTCGTCAAGTATTGGCCTACGTTCGTGTAATAAATATTTCTTTTCCTGAGGAATAACGTAAAGGAAAGTAAAGAAACCAACACCCAAAAGTTATGATTGCCAACGACACCATATTAGAAGTTGACTTCGGGCCGAAGCGAAGCAAAAAGCGGGTTTGGTCAACCATGCTCGTGCTGTTCATCCCCCTGCTGTTTATTATCCTCTTCTCCAGCTACCAAAAGCCCGACGAAGACATCGTAAGTTTTCAGATAACCTATAGTCCCATCGATTTCCAGTGCGATCTGCAGAGCCGGTTATACTCCATGGCCTGGGACGAGCATTTGGGCACTTGCGACGACCCTGAAAGCACTATCAACAATTTGGTGAAACTATTCTTCGAGCA
>Ga0116143_10005609_pt1 | contig 11246 bp, 10 predicted proteins | sample AD_UKC034_MetaG_FD_89745 | JGI IMG/M metagenome (GOLD analysis project Ga0116143, IMG submission 89745) | Active sludge microbial communities of municipal wastewater-treating anaerobic digesters from USA - AD_UKC034_MetaG | ecosystem: Engineered > Bioreactor > Anaerobic > Digestate | place: USA...
CTCAAAATAACAATGGCTGCGAAAGCCCAAGGGTAGCTGTTGTTGTAGAAGTTATTCAAACATGTCCGGCGCTTATGCCTTTTGCGATGAGTGCAGAACGTTGTGGACCCGGCTCTGTAACATTAAGCGCATCAGGTGGCTCTCTGTATTTGTGGTACAATGCACAGACAGGTGGCAATGTTATTCACGTAGGACCTGTCTTTTCAACACCCATACTTAACAGCACAACCACTTATTATGTAAGCAATTTCGATAGTTGCGAATCGGCACGCGTTCCAGTAACAGCAACCGTAATAAACTTGCAAATTGACTCTGTGTACAGCCATTCAATAATTTGTGGCGACTCTGCCTTATTGGATCCATATGGATATTACGATGGGCAAAATAATCTTGTTTTTTCATGGACACCTTCGGCAGGATTAAGTTCTACAAGCTCGATCACACCCATGGCAAGTCCTAACCAAACAACCACTTATACTTTAATGATAAGCGATGGTGTGTGCTCTGCCTACAAAAATTATACAATGTTTGTGAACCCGCCTGATTTTGGCGTTGATTTAAGTGTAAATCAGCAATTGTTGTATAATCCGCCTTTTGCCGTTCAGTTCAATAATCTCACGCCAAACGCAGCTAGTTATTCATTTACATGGCATTTTGGCGATGGGATAAGTTTACAATCCAATAATCCTGTTGTTTTTCATCAATATGCGCAAAACGGATTGTACGATGTTACGTTAGCGGCAACAAGTACAGCAAACGGATGTACGCAAACACTGTTTAAAGATGATTGGATTTTTTGTGCAGGGGGACTCAACTGTAGCCATACAGCTTCTGTTACGCCATCAGGAAATGTTTCCGGCTGCGTGGGTACGCCTGTTATCCTCTCATGTAATACAGTTCAGAATGCCACTTATCAATGGAATTATAATGGGATAGCAATAACAGGGAATAATACCAATACATATACTGCTACGGCTTCGGGTAATTACAGTGTAACCATCATTGTCAATAATTGTCCTGTTACATCCAACCTTGTAAACATTGTGCTTAACAATCCGCCTGCCACACCCACAATTACTTCAACAGGAAGTATAAACTACTGTGGCGGGGGCAGTGAAACGCTTCAGGCCACGGCAGGAGCCACATCGTACTTATGGTCGAATGGTGCCAACACGCAGAATATAACAGTTACGACATCGGGAAATTATACAGTTCAGGTGAGTGACCTCAATGGCTGCACATCACAGTCGCAACCTTTCCTTGTTGGTGCATCGCCCTTGCCTAACCCTGATATTTGCCTTGTCAGTGTAGATTCCTCAGCTAATCACAATTTTATAATATGGGAAAAACCAATAACCAATGCTATTGACTATTTTAATATCTATGGAGAAGGGGTACAAGCCGGGGTATTTGATTGGTTAGGTTCAGTAGGATATAGCGATATGAGTGTATTTGTTGATACAGCTTCAAACCCCATGCAACAAGCTTACCGCTATAAAATATCTGCCGTTGACACCTGCGGCGCCGAAACAGCTTTAAGCAGCTTCCACAAGTCTATTCACCTCTCTATTAATCAGGGTATAGGCAACACATACAATCTGATATGGAGCTTTTATGAGGGTTTTAACTTTTCTTCATACAACATATACAGGGGTACAAGCCCGTCGAACATGGCATTACTTACTACAGTTGCCAATACCCTAACCTCATTTACCGACCTTACACCTCCCACAGGCAATGTGTATTACCAAATCGAAGCCCTTAATCCTAATCCATGCACACCTTCAAAAAACACGTATAATTCCACCAGGTCAAATATGGCTTCAAATCTGCCGGGTATAATCACTTCAAATCAGGGTCTTTATATGAATACTAGTTTCAAAATATACCCCAACCCTGTAAAAAATATATTATTTATTGAAACAAATGAAACAGATTTTGAAATTGAAATATTTAATATATTTGGTCAATCAATATTTAAAGACAATAACCTTAAATATATTAATGTTAAATCCTTTTCTGCAGGGGTTTACAATATAGTATTTAAATATAAAAACACATCTTGTGTTAATAAATTTATTGTTTATTAAAAAATTTTATGGCTCCTCCTGGCTAAGAGATTCGTTATAATATTTTGTTTTAATAAGAAATAATCCCTTTTGGGATAATGTCTGCAAGTGCATCTGCATCGATTGGTCGGCAACAGCCACCATATTGTAAGCTGCATCGGTAATTATTTCCAATTCTTCATCAATTTTTGCTTCTAGTTGTTCTTTTCCTTTATCATACATATATTGTAGAATTATGCTAATAATTATAAATAAAGACATAATTATAAGCAAGAGTTTTAAAAACAAACTATGTCTATAATTTTTATGAAAAGAATGAAGTATTTTTTGGATATATTTTAACATTTTAAATGGAATTTGTTTATTATTTTTCTATTAGCAAAACATTTCAAAAATAAAATATTTAATTTATTTTAACACATAAAATTAGGTTTTAATTGTTAAAAATTTCTTTTACATTATGATTCGCAAAATAAAATAAGTTGTGAAATATGGGTTCCTGCAAATACCCGAAAAACACACCATAAAACTTGGCTCTTATTCTGTACTCGCCCAGCCCCAGCACAAAAGTAAGGATATCCACTGTTTGCTCCATATCACATGTCGAAGCATCAGAATCCCATACACTATTCCTATAAAAACCCCCTGAAAATTTTTCTGCTGTATAAAAATATTTGTTATAAACAATATGACATAACTCGTGTGCCAGTATTGAGGCAACAAAGAAGGGATTATTAATATATTTCTGATTTATAATTATTTCATAATCTTCAAAATACTGTGTTTTACTCTCAATATATGAATAATTACTTCGACTGGTCGTAGTTATCATTTTACAACTACATCTGCCCGGTTCGTTTATCAAATTGCTGACACTTAATTTTACGCAGTCGTTAATCCTGAGATATTCTTTTAACAGATTAAATACCCCCAGTATACCATTATGGTTATATGCTTCTGCTACTTTAACGGCATGTACATTTTTTTGCCCTTGCCATACCTTGTTTATATAATCATATTTTTTTCTCAATATAGCGCTGGCTTTTTCAAAAATCTTGTTTTCCTCTTTCAAACATTGATCTGTAAGATTATAAAAAAAAGAATGCCCACTTAAGATATCAGAATTATAACTTATCAGTTTAACAACAACATCCCCCCTGTACTGCCTGTCCCTGAATAAAATTGTTAGCAGAAATGGTAATTTTCCCTTGTTTCTCAAAACAATGCCTGAATAAAGATTTGAATTGTCAATAATAAAATCTGTTACCCTGTTTTCAATATTTATCTTTCCCATATAGCCCTTGTTTAATGCAGTTTTTTCTACCCAATGTTCTACATATTGCTTGGCTCCTTTATTATAGAAAAGTTTAAGTATTAAATCTTTGCCCTCGGGTCCTATTTTTTTAAGTCTGATTTTAACTTCCTTTTGTGGCTCTATCAGCGGCAGTTTAACCTTATATACTTTCCCTTTATAAGTATAATTAATCTCTTTTTTATCAACTTCTTCCTCAGACAATAAATAGGTTTTGTTATACAAAAAATAAATATCATTCTTGATAGCAGCAACAATATTCTTTAAGTATTTAATTGCCTGATATATTAACTTTTTCATTTCAATATATTTTAAATTAATTATTTTAAAAAACACTCTTTTTATAATAATCCAAAGCTTGTTATTTGGTGTTATTTAATAATTATATATCAAGTATGTTCGTTTTTAAACAAGGTTTTTAAAAAAAATAAAAAAAATATATTTGATTTGTTTTAGTTTTAGGCAAACCCCATAAGCGACCACACCGTCGGGCAACGATGCATCCACAGAATTACAATAAATATATAAGGCAAACTAAATCGCTGTGGTTAATAAAAAAAAGCCGTCTCAATAAATTAAAACGACTTTTTTAAAATGTGTTTCTGTTGTTTTTTTATAAAAAATTCAAGACAACAGCATAAAACTTAAAACGATATTATTCCTTTGTTTCTTTAGAATCTTTTGCTTCAGTGCCAGCAGCAGCTTCAGCAGTTTCTTCTTCTTGTGCAGCACTCACACCTGCTCTGGTGAGTTTAACAGACACAACAACTGTATTGGGGTTATCGAGGAACTCAACACCATCTGTTTTCAGCTCGCTTATTTTTACAGAATTGCCTATTTCAAGTTCTGATATATTAACATTAATATTATCAGGCAGCTTTGTGTAAATACCTTTTACTTTTAATTTTCTCATCTTAATATTGAGTTTACCACCACTTAAAACACCCGGTGATGTGCCATTTAATTTTATGGGTATCTCTAGAACAACGGCTTTATTTTCGGTTATTTCCAGAAAATCAACATGTATAACCCTGTCGGTAACTGGATGGTACTGAACTTCTTTAATAATACAGTTGTATTCTTTCTTTTCGAGGGTAAGTCCAACGGTAAAAACCTCAGGCGATCCAATCATTTTATTGATTGCTTTTTCTTCAACAGTAAAAAGAAACTGCTCTTTACCGCCATAAAGCACAGCAGGAACCTGTCCTTGTTTACGGTTTAGTTTTGCATCTTTTTTCCCTACGTTCGTTCTTGGCGAACCGCTAATAGATACTTTTTTCATTGTGATTTAATTTTTAATTGATTAATATTTATTGGATAGTTACAAATTCAAAATGAGAGCTTATCGACTGGCATTTATTTACAGCACGTATTACATCTGCAAACAGGCATGAGGTGTCCACAACTGTTATTTTATCTAACTTTTCTTTAAGGGGTATGGTATTGCTCACAATAAGCTGTTTAATTTTCGATTTTTCAATTTTTTCGTAAGCTTTGCCCGACAAAACGGGGTGTGTAATACACGCTCTTACACTGTTGGCGCCTTGTTCCATCATCAGGTCGGCAGCAAAGGTGAGTGTGCCTGCTGTATCTACAATATCATCGACTAGCATAATATCTTTGCCTGCTACATCGCCAATGATGGTCATTTTTTCAATAACATTGGCTTTAAGTCGTTGTTTGAAACAGATAACCAGCTCTGTATTAAGAAATTTGGCATAAGCCGCTGCTCTTTTTGCACCTCCCGCATCGGGCGAAGCTACTGTAAGATTAGGCAGGTTAAGCGATTTGAGATAAGGTACAAATATGGTTGAACAATACAGATGGTCAACAGGGACGTCAAAAAAGCCCTGTATCTGGTCGGAGTGCAAATCCATGGTTATTATTCGCTTTGCCCCCGCAGCTATAATTAAATTGGCAATAAGCTTGGCGGTTATGGGCACACGCGGTTTGTCTTTTCTGTCCTGACGGGCATAACCAAAGTATGGAATAACTGCAATAACCCTCTTTGCCGACGACCGCCGCGCTGCGTCTATCATCATCAAAAGCTCTAACAGGTTTTCGGCAGGCGAAAATGTCGATTGTATGATAAAAACCTCTCCTCCCCTTACCGTCTCTTCGAATGATGGTCTAAATTCTCCATCACTAAATGTGGCATAATTAACAATGCCTAAGCTTTTGCCATAGCACTCTGCAATTTTTGTTGCAAGATACTCAGAAGCTCTGCCTGAATAAATATATACCGGCTTTTTCATCTTTTGGGGTTATTGTGGATTTGTGCTGCAAAATTAAGAAAATTATTGTGCATTATTAAAGCAATTTAAAAAATCTTCAATTTGTTTATGTGTTATATTTATTTTAGGACTCAAACTACTTAGAGTTCGGAGTACTTAGAGCCACTTTTTCCATTGTCATCAACAAAGATTTGCAACCCCAATTCGCTTTCTTTATAATTATTACCTCTTAAGTATAAATCACCTAATATCTCTCTTTGTTCCATATTAAGCATTTCTACTGGATTATTAAGCTCCGATTGTGACACCCCCTCTGAAAAAATATCATTTTTTACTTTATTAACATCTTTCCCATAAACAAAATAAACTTTATCGTCATTTTTTTTTCCCAATTATTGTCGCTGTTTCATCAACATACCATCCATCGTCCATACCATATGGATAGATACTCATCATAGGATTACCTCTGCAATACATGAATGGAGATTCATTCGAGCTCTTGTCTGAAAGCGGATTCACACTCCCCAAAATACTAAGTTCCGGAATGTAGTAGCGTGCCCCATAATAGTACATTCCTGTCTCCTCGTCTTTTTCCCTGCCTGCCATTACACAGGCCGGCGGGCGGCAGGCAGGTTTACCATTAAACTTATAATCGGTACTCCAGTTGTCTCGCATTTTCGTGAAAAAATCAGTATTAAAAAATATTTTAAACTTCTATTCATTCAAAGCATCATTTTTTAATAAAACGCATTTTTGCAATTATCATAGATTTTCTTAGCTGTTCTTCTATAAGTTTTTTATCCGGTAACTCTGTTAAATACTGTGCTACTTTTATACCTGCTTCATCGAGTTTCAGAAGTTCAATTTGCTCTTTTCCACCTTCTGTACAAAGTATTAAGCCTAGCGGACTCTCTTCTTCCTGCTGACGTTCATTCTTGTCAAGCCATTGAAGATAAAGTTCCATCTGACCTTTGTAGGCTGCTTTGAATTTTGTTGTTTTTAATTCAATGGCAATGAGTCTTTTAAGTTTACGATGATATAACAACAAATCCAAAAAGTAATCATCTCCGTCAATTATCATTCGTTTTTGCCTTTCAATAAAAGAAAAACCAACTCCTAACACGAGAATAAAATTTTCCAATTCAGCAATTAAAATATCCTCCAGTGTTTTTTCTGAGTAATAGCCTTTTAACCCGGTAAAATTAAGAAAGTACGGACTTTTAAAAACCAAATCAGGGGAAAGAGTTTTGCTTTCTCTGGCATCAGAAAGTTCCTTTTTTATTACTTCATCGGGTTTGCCACTTATAGCCGTACGTTCTCCCCCTTAAGATATCGCGCCCCCATCCTTCATGTATTGACAAAGTTAAATAAAACTCCCGTTTAAGAGCATCTTTGAGTGGTAGTAATTCAATAAAATGCGACCATGATAATTGTGTCGCTACCTGCGACACAATTGAAAAATCGTTAAATTGTTTTGCAAACTGCATCATGCGACGTAAATTTCTGATTTCAAACTCTTTACCATATTTTTCTGATAAAATTGTCGCAAGTTGCGACACAATTTGCTTTCCGTAACTTCCTCTTTTGTTGTCTAGAAAATCCGTATTGATTCTATGACCAATATGCCAATAAAGAATGGTTATTTCTGCATTTATTCTTACAGCAATTGTATTTTTACTTTTTTCTATAAGTCCGCAAATTTCACTAAAAAGCCCTTCAGGGAAAATTGATGAAATTTGTTTTGCGATTTCTTTCATGTCAGAAATTTAACTAAATATCTTTTGCTAATTTATAACTATTTTTTTATACATTTAAAAAAACATAAAATGGCACAAGCAATCATTTTAATATGTTTTTGTTCTTTAATTTGACAACCCGTTGTCATCTTTTTTTGATTTTTACAAATATAAGTATTTTGTTAGTTTGAAAACCAACCTTTAATGTCCGACGAAGTTAGCCACAACACTTATCTGCGTACAAAACTTCGCCGAGCAACTTTTTTTTTGAAGACTATGGCGAGCGGGGGGTGGTCACTGAGAGAACAAAGTGAGTCAAAGTGCATTTTAGTTCACTTTAGTGCATTTTAGTGCATTTTAGTTCACTTTAGTTCACTTTTTACCCTGAGCTTAGTCGAAGGGTAGGCACTTCCCTAATTGCACATTGTTAAAAAATTTAATTGATTCCCTCTAAAAAAATTGTATCTTTATAACCCTCTCCTTTTAAAATAAAATAATGAAAAACCTCTTTCTTTCGCTCTTGTTCTTTATAATATCTAACATTGCTTTTTGTCAAACCAATTATCACAAACTTCTTGATACCACTGCTGTATGGAACTTTTCCGGCTGCTATGGTCCCCCACCCTACTACACGTCTTATTATAAATTTAAAACCGACACTTTTTTAAACGGGTATCAGTATTATCGTTTGCTTCGTTCAAACGATTCGCTGGTATGGTATAATTTTAATATGTTTTCAGCAAGCATACTCCGCGAGGATACGCTCCAGAAAAAAGTATATATTTTAAGCAATTATACCGACGAAGGACTGCTTTACGATTTCGGCATGCTGGCTGGCGATTCTGCTGTTATAATAAATACGGGCTGCATGAACGACACACTGATATATCACCTGCAATCAGTCGATTCGGTACAAATGAGTGATGGGAGCTTCCGTAAAAGATTTCATCTTGATTTCGACACATGGATAGAGGGCTTGGGCTCCCTTGCCGGACCCCTGCGACCCGGTTGTTTAACTGTAGGTACCAGTGAAAATTTGGTATGTTATTATCAGGATAATCAGTTTATGTATTTAAACCCTCCCTATGCCTCTTGCTTCTATTCACATCCCAGCCAGTATTTTAATTATATCGACACCAATAATCTGTGGAATTATACCGAAACTTACGGTATAGGCGTACCCAATTATACCACACTTTTTCGTTTCAAAAAAGATACACTTATAGGCGGACAAACCTATTATATTGCAGAAGCCACAGCCGATTCGGTACACTGGCACGCCCTGACCGATTTTTACCGCGAAGACAACAAAAGAGTTTATATTTTACACAATGGTACAGAAAGTTTGGTGTTCGATGCCAATGCGAATTTGGGTGATACCCTCCAGATTTTTCACGATGATATGGGCAATCCTGCCCTCTGCCCCGACACCTGCCTGATAAAAATTATGGGCATTGATTTGGTCAATACCGGTGGTTTGTACCGCAAACGTTTACATTTTCAGTATCTCAACTGCCCAGGCAGTATCGATTACTGGATTACAGGCATCGGCTTCAGATACGGCATTGTTAAAAAATGTTTTGAATACATAGGACCACCAGCACTCGAGCTGGTGTGTTATTATGAAAACGACTCACTGATGTTCAAAAACCCTGCTTATACTACTTGTTTTTCCGTTTGGGTTAATGCAGATGTACCACCCTCCTCAAAAGATGAAGTATCATTAATAATGACCGGCAAAGGATTTTATACGTTTGAATCGGATGTTATAATTAAACAAATTGATATATTTTCTATGACCGCTGTAAAAGTTTTTCAGGTCTCACCATGCAATAACAAAACCGATTTAAACCTAACTAATTTACCCCATGGCATTTATATGGCTGTAGTGTATGTTGAAAATGAAAAAAAATATGTTTTTAAAATTTTTATATAAAGAATTTTAAGCACGATTTTTGTAAACATATTGCCAAATATTTTTTTATGTACCGATTATTTTTCCGCTCTCTTAGTTATCCCCTTGCTGTACTTGGTTTAATTTTGGGCTTTACTTCTAAAGTTTTGGCTCAATATGGTGCATGGGTGGCATCGTATAAATATATGGGTAATGTAAAATCGGATATATGCCAAAATGCAGTTCCCGGCTTAAAAGTTACACTCGAAAATGAAAACCAACAACCCATATCCGAAACATTTACCAACGACTCCGGACGCTTCAACATCAGGTATTATTCTGATTATGATGCTTCCGAAAAAATATATTTAAAAATTACCGATGTGGATGGCGTTCAAAACGGCACTTTTTATCCATTTACCCAAGAATTAAACAATAGTTATTTGGACGACATACAAATAAAATTGTCTCACATTGGCAAAGCACCCTGCGAAGAAATTATTGAGCCGGATACCTCATCCTCATTGTCCGATAATAATATTGCAGATATAGAACCACAGACAAGCGATTCGCTTATTATAGGTAACGAAGACCCAGGTGCCGTTTTGTCCAACAATATGCCCATCATACCCGAGCCCATATTTGATATATTTGTATATCCCAATCCAAGTACAGGATATTTTACAATATCATTTACGCTCACTCAAGATACTGATATTTCGGTGGCTCTATACAACAGTACCGCACAGCTCGTATTTGCCGAAAGCTTTACTGCCGGCTGCGGCATACAAACACGCAGCTTCAACACACCGCATTTAGCATCGGGTAATTATATTCTTACCTTCAGAACAAAAGCATCATTTATTACTAAAAATATTATTATCAAGCCCTGATTTATGAAAATTCTTTCACGTAAATATTTATCTTTATTTTTGTTGTTACTGGGTTTTATACTATTTATTATGGGTGCCTGTAAAAAACCAAAGGGTAACGACGATGATAGTATTCAACCCATGTATGGCGTAAAAAGTGTGGTTTATAAACCTTAAAAATTATTTAACTGTAGCCCCATTTTTGGTCGGGTCGGCAGGAGTTACAAAAACAAGCTTGCCATCGGCATCTTCAGCCATCAGTATCATACCCCTGGAGTCTATCCCTTTTAAATTTTTGGGGGCGAGGTTGGCTACCACAACCACTTGTTTGCCAATAACTTCTTCGGGGGTGTAAAATTCTGCAATACCAGAAACTACGGTCCTTTTATCAAGACCTGTATCAATGGTAAGTTTCAGTAGTTTTTTTGTTTTGGCTACCTTTTCGGCAGCTATTATTGTTCCTGTACGGAAATCGAGTTTTGCAAAATCGTCATAACTCACATCTTCTTTGAATGGAACTGCAATAACATTATTGACTGCATTTTCTGTTTTTGTTTTTAGTAGCTTGTCAATTTGTTTTTGAATGGTTTCGTCTTCAATTTTTTCGAATAGAAATTGTGGTGCATTAATAAGCTGATCGGTTTTGAGCAGGTCGCTGCGTCCGGCATCAGCCCATTTTAAGAATGGCAGGTTAATAATATTATTGATTTTTTTCGCTGTAAAAGGAATAAATGGCTCTGCAACAATACTTAAATTAGCTGTAATCTGCAAGCTAATATTTATTATTGTTTTTACTCTTTCGGTATCTGTTTTAAAAATTTTCCATGGTTCATTTTCGGTGAGGTATTTGTTGCCCAGCCGTGCCATGTTCATCATCTCTGCCAAAGCATCTCTAAAGCGGTATGCATAAATATTTTGTGCAATTTTTCCGGGCAGTGTTTCAAGTTCTGCCAGTGTTTTTTTATCATTATCGGTAAGTGTAGTTACGGATGGTACTTTGCCTTCGAAATACTTATGTGTAAGTACCAGTGTGCGGTTTACAAAATTGCCAAATATAGCCAGCAGCTCATTATTGTTTTTTGCCTGAAAATCTTTCCATGTAAAGTCGTTGTCTTTTGTTTCGGGGGCA
>Ga0116143_10005610_pt1 | contig 11245 bp, 11 predicted proteins | sample AD_UKC034_MetaG_FD_89745 | JGI IMG/M metagenome (GOLD analysis project Ga0116143, IMG submission 89745) | Active sludge microbial communities of municipal wastewater-treating anaerobic digesters from USA - AD_UKC034_MetaG | ecosystem: Engineered > Bioreactor > Anaerobic > Digestate | place: USA...
GCGCGCCAGCCGCCGGCCTTCGGCCTCGTAGGGGTTGACCGGGTAGGTCTCGTGGTTGCGCCCGCCCGGATGCGCGACGTGATAGACACAGCCCCCCATCGAGCGTCGCATCCAGCCATCGACCAGGTCGAACACCAGCGGCGCATGCACGCCGATGGTCGGGTGCAGGCAGGACGGCGGCTGCCACGCCCGGTAGCGCACGCCGGCGACGAACTCGCCGACCACACCGGTGGGCTGCAGCGGCACGGCGCGGCCGCTGCAGGTGAGCACATGGCGATCGTCATTGAGGCCGGACACCTTCACCTGCACCCGCTCCACCGAGGAATCGACATAGCGCACGGTACCACCGGGCGCGCCCTCCTCGCCCATCACATGCCAGGGCTCGAGCGCCATGCGCAACTCGACATGCACACCACGCGCGGCGAACTCACCGTACTTGGGGAAGCGGAACTCGAAGTGCGGCGCGAACCAGTCGAACTCGATCGGGTAGCCGAACTCACGCAGCTCGGTGACGACGTCGCGGAAGTCCTCCGCCACCCAGTGCGGCAACAGGAAGCGGTCGTGCAGTTCGGTGCCCCAGCGCCGCAGCCGGCCGGGCGCATAGGGCTGCTGCCAGAAGCGTGCGATCAGCGCGCGCAGCAGCAACTGCTGGGCGAGGCTCATGCGCGCGTGCGGCGGCATCTCGAAGGCGCGCAATTCCAGCAGGCCGAGGCGGCCGGTGGCAGTGTCCGGGCTGTAGAGCTTGTCGATGCAGAACTCGGCGCGATGGGTGTTGCCGCTGGCATCGATCAGCAGGTTGCGCAGCAGACGGTCGATGAGCCAGGGCGGTACCGCCGCGCCGGGCGCGGGGAACTGCTGGAAGGCCACTTCCAGCTCGTGCACCGAGTCGTGGCGAGCCTCGTCCACCCGCGGCGCTTGCGAGGTGGGGCCGATGAACAAGCCGGAGAACAGGTAGGACAGGCTGGGGTGGTTGTGCCAGTAGCTCACCAGACTGCGCAGCAGGTCGGGCCGGCGCAGGAAAGGCGAATCGGCCGGCGTGGCGCCGCCGAGCACGAAGTGGTTGCCACCGCCGGTGCCGGTGTGGCGGCCGTCGAGCATGAACTTCTCGGTCGACAGGCGCGACTGGTGAGCCTCCTCGTAGAGCGTGGTGGTGCGCTCCACGAGCTCGTCCCAGCTCGCCGCAGGGTGGATGTTGACCTCGATCACGCCCGGGTCGGGGGTGATGCGGAAGTTCGCCAGGCGCGGGTCTGCGGGCGGCTCGTAGCCCTCGAGCACCACCGGCAGCTCGAACTCGGCCGCGGTGTCCTCGATGGCGGTGACGATCTCGAGGTAGTCCTCCAGCGCCACCGTCGGCGGCATGAACAGGTAGAGCAGGCCGCCACGCGGCTCGGCACACAGCGCGCTGCGTGTGATCCAGGCGGCGGATTCGTGCGGGTTCGGGCGACGGGCGGGATCGATGCGTTCGTCACGCGTCGCCAGCTCGGCCTCGGCCGCGCCGGGCAGCGGCATGGCAGCCCCACCCTGCGCGCCCTCGGCCTCATGAAAGCCGGCATGCTCGACGCGGCCGGGCGTCCAGCCGCCACCGTGGGCAGTGAAGCCAAGGCCGCTGTCGGCGCCGATGGTGGCGCTGGCCGCATCGCCAAACGGGCGCAATTGCTGGCGCAGTTCGGCATGGGCGGGCAGCACCGGGAAGGCCTGGTTGGGGTCGGCGGCGTGAACCCACGGGTAGTCGCCCTTGGCCGCCCACGGCTGCGAATCCAGCGGCAGGCGATAGCCGATCGGCGAGTCGCCGGGAATCAGGTACAGACGCTCGGCACGCAGGAACCACGGCCCGCTCTGCCAGCGCGGACTGCGCCCCGCGATGCCGATGTGCTGGCGCACGATCGGCAGCACGTGGCCGATGACCTGCTTGAGCCCCTGGTCGAAGACCTTGGCCAGGCGCGCGCGCTCGAGCGGATCATCCACGCGCGCGTCGTGCGGATCGACATTGGCCGGCAGCCGGCGCTCGCGCCACAGGTAGTACCAGGCGTCCTCGAAGGCCGGCATCATCCATTGCGTATCCACGCCCAGGCGCTCGCCGACGCGAGCGAGGAAGCGCGCCGCCATGGCCTCGTCCACCGCGGTGCCGGAGAGTTCGCGCGCAAACAGCGCCGGGTTGCGCCAGATCGGTTCGCCGTCACGGCGCCAGTAGCAGTTCAGCGACCAACGCGGCAGCTGCTCGCCGGGGTACCACTTGCCCTGGCCGAAATGCAGCAGGCCTTGCGGCGCATAGTGGTCCTTGAGGCGGAACATCAGGTTCTCGGCCAGGGTGCGCTTGCTCGGCTTGCTCGTGTCGCGCTGCTGCGGATCGAGCGCATCGCTGCTCCAGGCCGCGCCGTCGCGGTCGTCGAGCGACACGAAGGTGGGCTCGCCGCCCTGGGTGAGGCGCACGTCGTTGACGTTCAGGTCGCCGTCGATGCGCTGCCCCAGGGCCTCGATTGCCGCCCACTGTTCTTCGGTGTAGGGCTTGGTGACGCGTGGCGCCTCCCACACGCGTTCGACCCGCATGTGGTGTTCGAACTCGCACTCGCACTCGTCGGTGAAGCCCGTGATCGGCGCAGCGGACGAGGGCTCTGGGGTGCACGCCACCGGGATGTGGCCCTCGCCGGCAAACAGCCCCGATGTCGGGTCGAGCCCGACCCAGCCCGCACCGGGCAGGTACACCTCGCACCAGGCGTGCAGGTCGGTGAAATCGACCTCGGTGCCCGATGGACCGTCGAGCGATTTCACATCGGGCGTGAGCTGGATCAGGTAGCCGGACACGAAGCGCGCCGCCAGCCCGAGGTGGCGCAGCAACTGCACCAACAGCCAGGCCGAGTCGCGGCACGAACCGCTGGCCAGGGTGAGCGTCTCCTCCGGCGTCTGCACGCCGGGCTCGAGGCGCACCAGGTAGCGGATGTCCTGCTGCAGGCGCTGGTTGAGGGCGACCAGGAAGTCGACGCTGGCCCGGGGCGTGCGCGGTATCGCGGCCAGATAGTCGTCGAACCTCGGGCCCAGCGCATCCGCCGGCGCATGCAGGCGGTAGGGCGCCAGCTCCACGCCAAGCCCCTCGTCGTAGGCGAATGGGATCTTTTCCGCTTCAGGCTCGAGAAAGAAGTCGAAGGGGTTGATGACCGACATCTCGGCCACCAGATCCACCTCGATGCGCAACTCGGTCGTCTTCTCGGGGAAGACCAGGCGGGCGAGATAGTTCGACTGCGGGTCCTGCTGCCAGTTGATGAAGTGCGTGCCCGGCTCGACCTTCAGCGAATAGGCATGGATGGGGGTGCGGGAGTGCGGCGCCGGGCGCAGGCGCACGAGTTGCGGCGACAGGGCCACGGGACGGTCGTAGCGGTAGTGGGTGACGTGGTTCAGTTTGACGTGGATGGACACGGAGCCCTCGCGGCGTGCAGGTGGTCGATACAAGCTCGACAGCAAGATTCGTGCAACCGACAAACCAACCGCAGCACAAGGCATCGCCAGCAGCAGGGGGCGGTTTTTCGTGGACTGGCGCACCACGCCCGCCCGCACGCGCACCAGGTTGGTGCCTGGCACCATCGCGCTGCGCCAACGGCGAGCCTTGCATCGTCCGAGCGCCCTGCGCCGATGCAGCAAGTCGTGTCATTGCCCGGCAACCCTCACCTACCCTGCCTTGTCCACCCTCCGTTGCCGTTACACTCGTGGGCTCGTCTGCCCTCTAACGATGCCCGCCAGCACATCATCATCCCTGCCGCGCGCCCTGGCGCTCGCCTACGCCCTGCTCGTCGCCTATGCCTGCCTGCATCCGCTGACCGGATGGCGCGACAGCGGGCTGCCGGCGTTCGACTGGTTGTGGGCGCCATGGCCGCGCTACTTCATCGTCGAGGACTTCCTGTTCAACATCCTCGGCTACCTGCCGCTCGGCTTCCTGTTCGCCGCCGCGCTGCCGCAAGGCTGGGGCATGGCGCGCAAGCTGGCGGTGGCAACGGTACTCGCAGGCCTGTTCAGCTTCGGCCTGGAAGCGGCGCAGAACTACCTGCCCACCCGCGTCGCCAGCAACCTCGACCTGGGCGGCAACATCGCGGGCGCACTGGTGGGCGCACTGCTTGGCGCACGCTGGGGCGGCGCCTTGTTCGGCCCGCAAGGCCGGCTGCAACGCTGGCGGGCGCAATACGTCATCGGCGGACGCAGCGGCGAGGCCGGGCTGGTGCTGCTGGGCCTGTGGCTGCTCGGCCAACTCACCGCCAACGACTTGCTGTTCTCCAGTGGAGACCTGCGCAGCCTGCTCGGCATCCCTGCCCCCCTGCCCTTCAGTCCGGAACGCTTCATCGCCTTCGACACCGCGCTCACCGCCAGCGCACTGCTCGCCGTGGGCCTGTTCGCGCGCTGCATGACACGCGGCGCCAACCCGGCCCCCGTACTGCTGGTGCTCGGCCTGGGCGTGCTCGCCAAGACGCTTGCCACGTGGACCTTCTTCGAACCCGCCGCGCCGCTGGCCTGGCTCACCCCCGGCGCCGAACGCGGCATGATGATCGGCGCTGCACTGCTGCTGCCCTGCCTGCTGCTGCCGCGCTATGCACAGCACGCGCTGGCCGGCGCCGGCCTGTTGCTGGCCACCGCACTGGTCAACCTGATCCCGGAGAACCCTTACCTGCCCTACAACCAGCAGCTCACCAGCTACAGCAACTTCCTCAACTTCCACGGCCTCACCCAGCTGGTCGACAGCCTGTGGCCCTACCTGGCACTGGCCTATCTGTCCGCGCTCGGGCTGTGGCGCGGCGAACGCCTCGCCAGCCCGGCACACCCGCGCCGGCGCCACCTATAATGGCCGCCAGCGCAGCGCCCCCGCCGCTGCCCCGCCCAAGAGAGATGGCATGAGCTACTTCAAACACCACGTTTTCTTCTGCTGCAACCAGCGTCCGGCAGGTGAGTCCTGTTGCAACGACCATCGCGCCAGCGAGTTGCAGACCTACGCCAAGGAACGCACCGCAGCGCTCGGCCTCAAGGGCCAGGGCAGCGTGCGCGTCAACAAGGCGGGTTGCCTGGGACGCTGCGACGACGGCCCGGTGATCGTCGTGTACCCGGACAACGTCTGGTACACCTACGTCGACAAGGAAGACATCGACGAGATCATCGACAGCCACCTGCGCGAAGGCCGCATCGTCGACCGCCTGCGCCTGCCCGAGGGCACGGCATGAGCCGGCCGCTGCCCACCGAGCCCGCCCTGCTGCGCGGCCCCGCCGGCCACATCGAAGCACTCATCGACGCCCCCGAGGCGGTCAGGGGCATCGCCCTGGTATGCCACCCGCACCCGCTCTTCGGCGGCGCCAACACCAACAAGGTGGCGCACACCCTGGCGCGGGCCTACCGCGACCTCGGCTACGCCGTGATCCGTCCCAACTTCCGCGGTGTGGGCAAGAGCGAGGGCACGCACGACCATGGCGAGGGCGAGACCGAGGACATGCTGGCGGTGATCAGCTGGGCCGAATCGCGCTGGGGGGCGAAGCCGCTGGCGCTGGGCGGCTTCTCTTTTGGCGGCTACGTGCAGGTACGCGTCGCCAACCGCCTGGCCGACGGCATCGCACCGCCGCGCCAGCTCGTCCTCGTCGGCATGGCCGCAGGCGACACCACCGGCAGCGGACGCAGCTACGACACCCCCGCGCTGCCGAAGAACATCCCCGCCCTGGTCATCCACGGCGAGCACGACGAAACCGTGGCGCTGGCCAACGTGCTCGACTGGGCGCGACCGCAGGAGCAGCCCATCGTGGTCGTCCCGGGGGCGGACCACTTCTTCCACGGCAAGCTGCACCTCATCCGCGAGCTGATCGCACGCAACGTCGATCCCGCCTGAGCGGCGCACCCAGGTGCGGGGTAAGGGAGCGGCGGGAGACCTGAGCGAATGCAAGGCTTCGGGGTTTCCCTGCGCCCCCAAGCCTCGAGCGCGGCCTCAGAGGGCATCGGCATCTCCGATCAGCATGATTCTGGGCTTGTTCAACACATCCTGGAGGAAAGCATTGCGCTCCGACCTCTTCGCCTGCCATTCGCTTGCGCTCATCACCTTGGGGTTGATCTCGCGTCCGAGCGCAGCTTGCGCCTCATAGGTCGCATCCACGATCTCAGCGAAGCCGGCATCGCCAACCACCATGAGGTCGATGTCGCTCCCGGCACGCTCCGTACCGCTAGCCATGGAGCCGAAGATGAAAGCCGCATCGATCCGGTCGACGAGCGGAGCGAGGCTGAGCCGCAAGGCATCGGCCAGGCCAATGGTCTTTCTGATCAATGCCTGCAACTCCGGGAACACCGGGTGCGCGGTGTTCGCACAAAACCGCACCTGGTTGCCCACACGCTCGGCACGCAGCAGCCCGGCGTCGCAAAGCGCATCCAGCTCCTTCTTGAGCGTTCCGGGTGCGGCCCCAATTGCCCGGGCAAGTTCGCGTAAATGAATCTGCTGCTCGGGTCGCATGAGCAGCAACCCCAACACCCTGCGCCGGTACTGGTTAGGGAAGAGCAGGTCGGAAAGGCCAGATTCTGTTTTCACAATGGAAACGGTCGTTGCCTGTTGAGAAACAATTGCATTGTACGGCAGGGGAACGCAGTTGGGAGAAAACGGGAAACGGGGTCAGCCCTCGATTACGCTGCCGCCGGGCGTTCGCCCACAAGCTCTCCGGTTTCCCTAATGTCGGCGGCCTGCGGCGTGGCGTATCGTGTTCTTCACCCCTAGGGAGACACGCCACCATGAAACTGCTCGCCTCGCTCACCAGCCCCTACGCCCGCAAGATCCGCATCATCCTCGCCGAAAAGGCATTGCCTTTCGAGCTGGTGGTGGATTCGCCCTGGGAGGTCAACACCCGCATCCCCACGCTCAACCCGCTGGGCAAGGTGCCGGTGCTGATCACCGCCACCGGAGAAACCTTCTTCGACTCCCCGGTCATCGCCGGCTACCTGGAAACCCTCGCCGCGCCGCCTGCCCTGCTGCCGGCCGACGCGCTCGACGCCGTGCGCGTGCGCCAGACCGAGGCCCTCGCCGACGGCGTGACCGATGCCGCGGTCGCCGCCTTGCTCGAATCGCGCCGCCCCGACGGCGAACGCAGCGCACGCGAGATCGAACGCCAGAAAGACAAGATCGACCGCGGCCTGGCCGAACTCGAGCGCCGCCTCGACGACCGCCACTGGTTCAACGGCAGCGCCATGCAGCTCGGCGACATCGCCGTGGGTGTCGCCCTCGCCTACCTCGACCTACGCTTTCCCGACCTCGACTGGCGCAGCCGCCACCCCGGGCTGGTCCCCTTCGCCGACCGCCTGTCTGCGCGGCCCAGCTTCGCCAACACCCAGCCGCCGGCGGGGTGACGCGGGCAGGCGCGGACAGCGGCTCAGTGCGCAACTCGCTGTGGAAGCGGTCGATACCGCGGACTTCGACCGCGCGGAGGCTGGCTTGCGGACTACATGCGGGCGATGCGCTGCATCAGGCTGTTTGCATGCGCTCGAGCGTAACACTGTGCACAGCGAACGACACGCTGACGCGGGCGGCAGACAAGGTCGGCGTGGCCCTGCAGCGGGTGGGATGAGCAAATGAAAGACCTGACCCCAGGCTTTCTCAGGCTTTCACTCACGCTACGCCGCGACAGAAACCTATAATCCACACGGCCATAAGGATTTCACCCTCCCCCTTGCACAGACTCCACGAATCCTTATGTACGTGAGGTTTACATGAAGATCGAGATCCAGTCCGCCGCCGCGCTCGGCCCCATCGTGCGCGCGGTACGCAAGGCCCAAGGCATCCGCCAGGACGACGCGGCGGGCAGCATCGGCGTCAGTGAGAATTTTCTTGGCAAGCTCGAGCGGGGCGGTGAAACGGTGCAGTGGGGCAAGCTCTTCGACGTGCTGCACGGTTTGGGCATCCGCGTCACACTGGACGTCCCCGACGAGACCGCGCCCCGCCTGCCACCTGCGGCCGGCAGTGAACGAGACGCGCCACGATGAGCCCCCGCACCCTGGTCGCTCGCATCGACGACGCGCTGGTCGGTCAGCTACAGGAGACGGCCGGGCTGTGGTCATTTCGGTATTCCGAGGCCTGGCTGTCAGCGCCCGGCCGTTTCGCGCTCAGCCCGGCATTGCCCTTGCAGCCGGAGCCCATCGCCGACGGCGCGAGTTCGCGGCCGGTGCAGTGGTATTTCGACAATCTGCTTCCAGAGGAAGGGCAGCGAACACTTCTGGCCAAGGATGCCCGCATCGACGTCGCCGACGCATTTTCACTTCTGACCTGGTACGGCGCCGAATCCGCGGGCTCGTTGACGCTGTCACCTCCAGACGCCGCCCCCGAGCAGCGCGCCGTACTTCATCCACTGACCGATGCGGCGCTGTCCGAGCGCATTCGCCAGCTCCCCCGCGCACCACTCACCCGTGCCGCGGTCAAGCGCATGTCGCTCGCAGGTGCACAGCACAAGCTGGCGGTGGTATTCCAGGACGACGCACTTTTCGAGCCCTCGGGCGCCTTCGCATCCGCACACATTCTGAAGCCCGACCACCCCGATCAGGACTATCCGCACTCCGTCGCCAACGAGTGGTTCGTCATGCAGCTCGCGCAGGCGCTGGGGCTGGAGGTGCCGGCGGTGCATCGGCGCTATGTTCCCGAGCCGGTATTCCTGATCGAGCGTTTCGACCGGGTGCGCGAGGACAGCCCGGAGGGTGCCATCTGGCGCCGCCGCCACGCGATCGATGCCTGCCAGTTGCTGGGGATGGATCGAAGCTTCAAGTATGCCCAGGGCAGCATCGAGCGCTTGGCCGAGCTCGCCCGCATGTGCCGCAGCCCGGCGGTGGCGCGTACCCGGCTGCTGAACTGGCTGATCTTCAACGTGCTCACGGGCAACAGCGACGCGCATCTCAAGAACCTGAGCTTTCTGGTCGGCCCCGCAGGTATCCAGTTGGCACTCCACTACGACATGCTGAGCGTAGGCGTTTATGACTCGCGGGCGTTCGGCAAACAGGGCTGGCCCGAGCACACCACACTGGCGTGGCCGATCCTGGACGCCACACGCTTTTCACAGGTCGACCGGGGCTTGATCCTGCAGGCGGCCAGAGAGCTGGGCATCAATCGTTCGACCGCGGACCGTGTGCTCGCGCAGCAGCGCGATCGCATCCTGACCACGGCGGAGACACTGTACCGGCAGTTCGACAACGACGCCTCGCGACGGCTGCAGACCAAGCCCGAACTCGGCCCGACCTTGGCCGGCGAGTCGCGCTGCCTGCGCGCCGTCATTCACACCGTAATCAAGGAGATGGTGGTGCGACTGGCAGGCAAGACCTGACCCCAGGCTCTCAAATGAAAGCGCCCGCCCCCGTCAGTAATGATCCCGGCACTGCGCGATCAGCAAGACCTCCCCCTCGACCGCATACACCAGCCGGTGCCGGTCATCGATACGGCGCGACCAGAACCCCGCCAGCTGGTGCTTCAAGGGCTCGGGCTTGCCGATGCCCGTGAAGGGGTGCCGGCGGATGTCTTCGATCAGCGCATGGATGCGCTTGAGCTGCTTGCGGTCGGTCTCGTGCCAGTAGAGGTAGTCTTCCCAGGCGTGATCCGAGAACCTAGGCTGCATCGTCGGTCTCGACCAGCGCGCGCGGCTCGCCACCGCCTGCGCGCAACTGCTCGACCGATTCCATCAGGCGCTTCGCGCCCTTCGGTGAGCGCAGCAGATACGCTGTCTCTTCGAGCGCGTTGTAGTCGTCGAGCGACATGATCACCACCGGTTTGCCGCGCTGCGTCGTTACCAGCACCGGCGCGCGGTCCTCGTTGACGCTGCGCATCACCTGCGCCAGGTGCGTGCGGGTGTAGCTGTAGGTCAGGGCTTCCATCGTGGGCTCCAGATGCTAAACTTTGTACAAAGTTTAGCACAACCTCTGCTTGCTCGCGTCGACGGCGCGGCGCGGACTTGGCCGGCGAGTCGCGCTGCCTGCGCGCCAGCATGCATACCGTGATCAAGGAGAGCGTGGTGCGAGTGGCTGTGTAGAGGCCTCTGGTTTCCAAAGGGTGACACGCTCACCCGCCCCGACTACACTCCAGCTGGTCAGATAGTCACGAAGGCGCCGTCATGCGTACCCTCACCCTTGCCGAAACCAAGTCGCACCTATCCGCCGTCGTCGATCAAGTGATCGCCGGCGAGGAGATCGTCATCACTCGCCGCGGTAAGCCGGTCGCCCGCATCATCGCCGAGCCCGCGCAGCCGGCCGCCGACGCCGCGGCCGTGGCTGCCGAGCTGCGCGCCTTCGTGCTCGCCCAGACTCCGCAAGCCCGCACGGCAGCGGACGTCGTGCGTGAAGCGCGGGACGAGGCACGCTACTGATGGCCTTGTACGCGGACACCTGCATCCTCCTGCCACTGTTCTTTCGCGACGCCAGCACCGATGCCGCGCTCGCGTGGCTCGAAGCCAGCGGCCGCGAAACGATCCTGATCAGCCCATGGACACGCACCGAGTTCGCCAGCGCTGCGGGGATCATGGCGCGCCGGGGCGATGTGTCGACGGACCTCCATCGCGAGGGGCTCGAGCGCTTCGACAAGCTCGTCAGTGCGCGACTCGCTGTGGAAGCGGTCGACACCGCGGACTTCGACCGCGCCAGAGGCTGGATTGCCGACTACCGCAGCGGACTACGTGCGGGCGATGCGCTGCATCTGGCCGTATGCATGCGCCTGAGCGCGACACTGTGCACAGCGGACGCCACGCTGGCGCGGGCGGCAGACAAGGTCGGCGTGGCCGTGCAGCGGGTGGGGTGAGCAAATGAAAGACCTGACCCCAAGCCCCACTCACTCCGCCAGCAAGGCTCTGAGGTCCTTGAGCATCAGGAACAGGTGGTAGGGGTCGGTGGGGCTTGGCTCGAACTCCCAGGACGCGTACCACTGCCGAGCGGCCTCGTCTTTAGCGTGAACCAGCACGCAACGAATGCCCGCGATTTCGGCAGCTTGGGCAGTGCGCAGCAGCGCATCCTTGAGCAGCGCCTTGCCCAGGCCAATCCCCTGGTGATCACGATCCACGGCGAGTCGCGCCAGAATCATTACCGGAACCGGATGCCGGGCCAGACCCTTCCTGACGCGTGCAGGGGCTTCCCCCGAGTCGACGCTGCCGACTGCGAGACTGTAGAAGCCCACCACCTTACTGCTCAGACAACAAACGTAAGTCTGCGCACTGTTCGCCTTCTGGCTGACGAGCGCATGGCGCTGCAGGAACTGGTTGAGCGCAGGCTGCCCGCAGTCGAACGC
>Ga0116143_10005611_pt1 | contig 11244 bp, 12 predicted proteins | sample AD_UKC034_MetaG_FD_89745 | JGI IMG/M metagenome (GOLD analysis project Ga0116143, IMG submission 89745) | Active sludge microbial communities of municipal wastewater-treating anaerobic digesters from USA - AD_UKC034_MetaG | ecosystem: Engineered > Bioreactor > Anaerobic > Digestate | place: USA...
CCAGGTCATCAATGGTTGACTCAAACAGGCTTCCCCACGCTTCAAGCTCAGAGCTTGCCTTGCTTGCCTGAGACAATAGAATTTCCGCCACTGGTTTTCTTCCTTCCATGTCCACCCTCCTTTTATTGATTATGTTCTCCCTTGGTCAGGGAATAAAAAAAGCCCACAGATGTGCTTAAGCGCAACCATACGCTTCTGAACCCTCGCGGAATTCAGCATCTGTGGGCAAAAATGGCTTTATTTGATTAGGGCACAAAAATAGCCACATAACGGTTGGCCTTCCGATGGTTGTTTCTAAACACTTCCATTATCTCTCTTCTCAGGGGCACGAGTCAAGCGGTTTCTCACGTCCCGGGCGAAAGCGCTTGATAGTAGCGGGTGACACTCCATGTTCTTTTGCGAGGCGCTCGGCGGTTTCCCCAGCGTTCAATACATCATTTTGATGGATTGATTTTCTGTCTCCTCCGCGATCCCTTTTTGCCCGCTCGTACCTCCGGCCTCTCAACAGCGCCATCTGATCCGGGCTAGAATCGCCTCCTGTGCGCCTCTAGGACAGGCGATCTCTAATTAACCAATACCTGAGTACCCCTGACGCGTGAAGTCGTCGGAGCTGGCCAGAATCACAGCAAGAAGCGTGAAGGTACCGGTCGATGCTAGTAGGTTTTCCTTATCGCCGTCGTATTGGTACCGCGTGCAGTTTTCGCAAGGCATCTGCTGATTCCGGTGTGCCGCTGCTGTAAGGCATGCCTCATAATGCTGACAATATATCTGCCGCCTCGGGTCTTCATCGGAAAAAAGCATCGGGTCTCGAATGAGGGAGATTGGAGGAGCGCCCGGCAACCTCTGGAGGAGAGTCGCCGGGCACCACGAAAAAGAACAATTAGACAGCCCTATTTCACCCGCTGGGCCAGCGTGTCCGTGCATTCGCTTATACTGCCTGCACGGTAGCAGGTGCCTGGACCTGCCAGAACAACCAAGGTTAAGCCAAGGTTACCATTGAATAAGCATCTTCATCAATGACAGCCCCATCAACGTGGCACGTCATTATGAAACGGGTTTGATTCGTCGCGGAGTCCGTGTACGGATCCACCAGGAGCCGTATCTCGTCATATTCGGCAATGGCATAATACGAGAAGTCTGCAATACAGCCAACGCGGAGCCCGCTTGTCATCGTCGAAGGCGCATACTCGCTCTGAACAACCTCAATTCCCAAAATTCGCGGAATGCCAGCGCTGTCTATGCTAAACAGATACTGGCCGTCACCCGTTTTGAGCGTTTGTACCTGCTTCATAACATCTCTATGGAACACCCAGCGGCAAGCGGGGGAACGCAAATAAGCGGTTCTCAGGTTGTAGCACGCGTTAATTAAACCGTCCGCCTTGACGGTATTGTTTGCGTTCCCGGCGGAAACGTTTCGAGTCGCGGTTACACCGTTGGTGTTCGTCGTGAAGAAGCCCAGCGGTTTCTGTGCGCCAAGGCCTTGCATGTACTGCTGTTCCTCCTCGATGGCGATAGCATACGCTAGCCGGTCGATGATAAAGGCCCGCATGTCACCGCTTGCAGTTAGAAGCAGGTCGTTTGAAACCTTAATTGCAGCAGTCAGGCGGTGAGGGTGCAACACAACTTTCTCGAAATTCATTGTGCTGTCCCAATCAACCGACGTGACTTCGCCGCCCCAGCTCACCGCCGGGTTATCCCGCAGCACGGGGAAGCCCGCCGAATCCGCCTTAATCTTGGTGACTCTTCCAAGTCGCCGCATATAACATTCGTTATCGCGCTTCTTGAAAATCTCTGCGGCCAGTGTTTCCGGCACTGTGACAAATCCACCATAGCTGTCACGATCTTTTTGGAGTGCTCGGATAGCAATGCCTTTAAAGAAGTCCCGCACCTCGGGAGTCTCATATATACTCTTGTCTGTGTTCATGTTAGTCTTGCCTCTCACTTCTTTGTTTTCTGGTTCAAGTTTTGTCGGTCCCGCATAATCGTGCCGCACCAGCAGTTGTGGATCTCTCTTGCGCATGCCCTCGATTTCCGCTTTCGTCAGGTCAAGCTCTTTTTCAAGGGCAACGTATTGCAGCTCCTCATCCCTGCTAAGGCTCCGCCGCTCTTCGCAAGCGGTTTCAAGCAGCGCACGTGCTTCAGCGCATTTGCGCTTGTACTTCGCAAGGGTAGTCACGTATTGAATATCAAGGTCGTTTGCCATATTGCTTTCCCTCGTCGGTAAAGTTTCTTTGCCTATCCCTTCTCGCCGGTGTTCGCACCATTGCCTTCACTGCGTGAGGTTCGCCTCTTGCAGCTAGGGAGCCGGACAAGCCCGGTCCACAACGAACCGGGCATTCGTGAGTCGTCGCCCACTGTGCTCCTTCCGGCAGAGGAGCTGCCCACCTTTTTCGCGACCTATGGCCGCTATCGTTTCGGCAGGGTTTCTGCCGTTTTTTGCTCAGTTTGTGGCTCGTTTTTGTCGGATTTGCAGTATTTTTTCCGCCATTTTTGATAATCCGGGTCATCATATCTGAGAATGAAATCGGCAACGCCATGTTCACAGGCAATCTTAAACTCTTGCTCACTAAAGCGGTTTGCTGGCCTCGTCTCAATATATACCCGTAAGCAGTGAGCAAGGTCCTTCCAGTACAAGTCAAACAGTAGGTCACTGCTAACACTTAAGGTCTTATTCTCGGGTCGTATTGTTACTTTCATCTAATCACCTTTGCCGGCCGCCCCGGGCGTGGCTGCTCAACAGTAGTCTCTTCAAAGCCTAAGTGTCGAAAACCCGCTAAGAATGCGCTTCTCGCGTCGCGCTCAACACAAAGCAACGGATGAGCCTTGGCCTGTCCGAACCTGTCGAGTTGCTGCATTCCTTCATGGTCAATCACCTCGCGGCATTGTCTCATCCGCTGGTGAGCTTCAAGGCTACTCTGTAAAATCCTGAGCGCTGGCTCATCGTCAACTTGATACTTCAAAAGAATCCGCTTCCAGATGTCCCGCTCGGGTTCTTCTAGGCTTTCAGGTGATCGAATTTTCTTAACGGCCATGGTAGAATTTCTGTAAGGAGTTCGAATTAGTTACTAAATGAATGCTTGAATGCCCGGTTTTGGGGAAAAAAGCTGGAAGGAATGACAAGCCCCCGGTATCATTATGCTTGTTTATTTCCATCGCCCAGCTTATCCTCTTCCGCGCCGTCTGTAGTGCTGCATCAACTCCTGGTGCTCTTCACAGTAGCTGGAGCTGAAGCAGGTCAAAGTAGTGCAACCGGGGTAGTCACACACGTGAAAACTACGTACTACCTTTAGTTCGTTCACAGCTCGTTCGTCCATTCGTGGGTCACGTCAAGATTATCGTGCGCGTCCTGAAGTAGAAGCCGCAACATCTCTGCGGTATACTCAATCGCTTCCAAATCACCGCGGGCACTCATGCTGGCTAGTACTTTATTCAAGGCCAGTATGGGCTCTTCTAGAGCGTATTTATAAAAGGGGCATTCACTCATTTAAATGTTTCCTTGTTTATGGGTTAATAAAGGCTTCTACATCAGGAAAACTTTGGGACATCGAAGCCTTCAAACCCAATAAGGACGCGGCTTTCCGCTGTTTTACTAGGTCAATCGAAAAAAGTGTTCATCGCCCCCGCCACCACTGCCGAGCCACTGGCGAAACATGGCAGCATAGGCAATGGAAGGAAACAGAGTAGAGATTACAACGTAATGTCTAAACAGGGTAACAACAAGGACTACCTCGCTTCCCGTATCGCCCGTGATCGGCCAGACATCCTTGCTAAGTGCTGGGGTCCTCATGCTCGGTGCTGTTCGCATTCAGCCGCCGGTGCTCACGGTAAAACCGTTTCCTCAACGTTTCGGCCTTCACGTGTTTGCACTGTGATAAATGCTTCCAATCAATCCGCGGGCTCGGGTCTATCGACCACATCGGGAGAACGTAGCTGTTAAGCGTGCCGGTCGTGCTTATCTCGTTCCAGCGGGTCGAATGACTCTCTCTGCCAAGTGTGGTGGTGCCAGCCCGGTTGACTTGCCGCCACAACCACGCGCACCCAGCATCACATCGCCCGGTGCGTCTCTTTTCACATTGGCCGCATGTCCTCATTTTCTCGCTCCTCCTCCTCTGAATGTGCGCAATTGCGCACAAGAATGTGAACCATGGTGATCTTCCAAATTTGCCGCTTCTGAGGTGGTGGACAATTTGGGAGCCATGGCACCCAATGTTCCAACCAATGAGCGCCAAGCTCGACCTCTCACAGCACTTTGAGCGCAATGCCGAGCCAAATCCGAGCACCGCCAGTGCCTTTTTTCCGCTCGATGCCTCGCTCAAGCAGCATCGCTCACATAGTGAGCTCATCAAGACCCACTTCTCGCGGCAATATTCTTCAAATGTTTCGATGACTCTGCGAATGAGGTACAAACCCACAGAAAGAAGAGCCTCTTTCATTTCGCTGGGGGTTCTGTCGGACCAACCTTCCCAGGACGACCCGAAGTCGGATAGATAACCATTGTCCCATTTGACAGTCCCGTGCTCGACCATTCGGCACTTGCCGGGACGCCACCACAGCCACGCATTTTTAATGTCAATCATTGATCGCTCCTTCTGTGTGTAATTGGTAGTATCTCTGGTGAATATTATTAGAGTTATTGCGAGAGATACTTTCTATTTTTGAAATATCCCTGGTAACTCTCGTCTCTCTCGTGTCTCTGGTGTCTCTGGGCGATATCATTGAGCTTTTCGGTTTTCTTATCATTTCTCTCTTTTACCCCCCTGAAATTCTCGTGTCTCTGGTGTCTCTGGGTGTAATCATTGGGTTTTTTGATGTCGATTTTTGCCATTTTTGCCAGAGACACGGATTACCCCTCTCTAAGGATTTGTGCTGCCACTTGTGCCACTCTCAAGCCACTCTCACAGCACTTTGAGCGCAATGCCGAGCCACATCCGAGCACCGCCAGTGCCTTTTTTCCCTCTTCCCTCGCTTAATTTTTGCCGTTCCTTCGCTTTTTACTTTGGCTGCGCTGGCTACTGTTCGCTCGCTGACGTTGAGTAGCGTAGCTGCTTTCTGTTGAGAAATTTCATCCTGCAAATTTGCAGTTTGATTTTTTCGATTTCCACCGTGGGTCAATGTCGCCAGTTTCGCCGCTACCATTGCTCGCTGTGATTCGTTCAGGTGCCGCCGGTGCAAATTGAGAGACACCACAAATTCAACTAGCGAACCGCTACCATTCCACTCCTTGAGCTGCGGACTGATACCGAGCTGCTGGCAAGCTATCCAGCGGTGCACCCCCTTGCATTGAAACCATACAGAGGCTAGCGAGTCGAAGCTCGCTAGACTACTTCAATACTAGTAATACCTGTTAAAGAACTGTTATATACTACTTAGCCGGTAGTTTTTGTGCATAAGCGGTATCGGGGTAGACACACCTTTTGTGCACAGTTTGGTAGTTTTTGTGCACCCATTACCGGTATTTTTTGTGCATCAGCACTAACCGAAGATGCTGTCGAATTCTTTTTTCTCGGCATCCGTTTTATTGATTTCGTTCTGCCGGGCCTTTCGGATTTGTTGATTTAGAAATTCCCGTGCAAAGATTAACCGGTCCTTAGTCCTGAGGTACACCCTCCAGCGTCCCTCGTGCCGGTCAATCAAGCACACACGCTCAAGGCTCTTCAGAGCATCCGGCAGCGAGTTTCGATGTATTCCGGCATACTCGCAAAGAACATGCGGATCGGCAGTGCAGAAATCATACTTTCGCGCTGTCCATATTTCGTCGAAATCGGTATCGACACCTAGGCCTATTTTGCCCTCGGCCTCAATGTACTCATCAACGTCGAATCCTGCGAAGTGCCGCATGACCGGGTACAACGCCTTCGCTGTCGGTAGTGCCTCATGCCAAGCCCCGCTATCTAACACATATCTAAAAAACGGGGATGATGCTCCACGATCATGCTTCTGGGGTACCTGTAGGTGATAGCGCTTCGCCCGTTTACCTCGGGCGGTAATATAATAATCATAGTCAAAGTGGGAGAAGTCCCGCAGCCCTGAGATACCAGCTCGGGCCACCTTATCCGTGATTCCAGCCAAGTTACCAATTGTCCTTTCACCGGGGAATGCCTGGCCCTGCTTGTTGGCATGACAGGCGATAACGGGGAACACTGCCTTGCTTGCCTTCGATAAGATTGCCCATTGCATGCTGCTAATCAGCCGCTTATCGAACCAAAAAAACTGGCTCTGATTGATGTCATCGGTGAAGGTGTGCACTACTCTGCCCAGCCTCGCTCAAGGCGTTTCTAGGGTGAGAAACCCCCTGTTTTTGATGGTCCTGAGCACTTAATCCTCGCTCGGCACTGCCGGTCCTGTAGGGCCATAAAGGACAAGCCTTGTCCGGGCACTGCCTCACCATCAGCCCCGCAGCCTTCCAGGGGGTTCCAGCAGTGCCGCCGCGGTGACCATCCCACCCCTGGCACTCACGACAAAAGGTGATGATTGCTTGCTTGCGTGTTAGTCTGTGTGATGGAGTCATTGCTCTACCCCCGTGCTTACGGTTTGCCGTTCAAGCCACTTCCGAAACCCGCTCTGGGGATATAACCGCCTCTTCCCGATTCGGATCATTGGAGGTCCTTTGCGCAAGACAGCCCAACATGCGAGGGTCTGCTGTTCTAATCCGATTGCACCCGCCAGATTCTTTCGGGTAGCGTACTTCTCCCCTAAGATTTCAATGTTGAAGACTTCATCAGGCATGATTAGCATCTCCTTAATTTGGATGGTTGTTTGATTTAAATTCGTTATAACATGAAAATTTATATATTGTCAACGACAAATTTTGCATGCTAAATGGTGATTCTTTTCTATTGACATCCATATCGTTCAATGCTAGTTATTAGGAAACACCATTAGGAGAAAAGAGATGAGAAAGGAAGAAAGAGACCGCTTAGAGGTTAACAGGAAGGTAATTGAAGCTGTTGTGAATTTCGTCAATTACGACTTCAAGAAAAGTACACTCGCTGAAGCGCTCAATATAGCAGCCCTATTGGACGAAGCGCTCTCAAGTGCACACCGCTCGTTCTTTCTGGTTCGAGATTACTTCTACCAATATGCTCTTAAAAATATCTCATCGAAAGAATTTCGAGATAAGGCCTCATCGGTTCAGAAGGAATGGAGGGGTGTGGTCGATTTTATCCTTGAACACGCCGACCGACCTATGGTGCTGCGCTACGCTGGTCCTGAACAGTTTTTTTTCTATGGGGAGGGAACGAGATTCTCGCTTCAGGTCGGGCAAATGCCTTGGTTAGCCATACCAATAAAAGAACTGGAAGTGTCCACTGGAATAATTGACGACCTTGGAAAATACGTTGAAAAGGGAAAACAGATCTTCCCGTATGGTGCTGACGTTTTTTTTGAAGCACTCTCTGGTTTTCCGGTTTCAGTGATCAAGGGGTGCCCAGCATGCGGAAAAATCTTTACTCACTTCTCAAAAAGAGAAAAGGAATATTGCTCCGTTCGCTGCCAGCACAATACGGCAGAGTTGAAGGGCTATCATCGAAGGAAGGGCCAAAAATGAGCATCTACGTTGAGTGTCCAGGGTGCCATACCAAGTTGCACCTAAAGCATGAGACATGTAAGTGTGGTTTCGACTTGCAGCATGCCAAGAAACGAAATCAGGCCGCCTATTGGATTTATGTGAAGTTTCGGGGAAAGCAGGTTTGGGAACGCATCGGCCCCAGTCTGACTACTGCACGGGAACGTGAGGTCGAAGTAAGAGCTGAAGTCGTGAAGGATGAGTACATGCCGCCTCGGAAGAAGGGTGCCCTGCTGCAGGAATTCTTCGACGGCTACTTTCTGCCGTGGGCAAAGCGAGAGAAGGGGTCGGCTGATAAGGATGTAAGCCGTTTCGAACTGCACCTCAAGCCCTTTTTCGGCAATGTTCCACTGAAGGACATCATTCCCCGGCAGATTGAAGAGTATAAAGAGCATCGTCTTGCCAGTGGTGCCAAGAACGCCACCGTCAACCGTGATCTAGCCTTATTGAAGACGATAATTAACAAGGCTGCCAAGTGGGGAATGTTCTTCAGTCAGAATCCGGTAACGCTTGCAGGTATGCTGCCCGAGAATAACGAGCATGTTGCAAGGTTCCTCTCAGAAGAAGAGGTTCAAAGGCTGCTCATAGAACTTCCCGGAGAAACGAGGCCCATCTTTGAATTTGCGCTCGCGACCGGAATTCGCATCGGCAACATCCTGTCGCTCACATGGGAACAGATAGATAAAAAGGATAGAGTCATTCACTTGCCGAAAACAAAGAGCGGAAAAGCCTTAAGGCTGCCGCTCTCTGACTGGTCCCTTTCGATCCTTGAGAAGGTCCCCCGACACATCAAGTCACGATATGTTTTTTGCCGGTTCGATGGTGAACCGTACAAGGATGTTCATTGCGGCTTCAAGAATGCCCTAGAGCGTGCTCACCTACCGCGCACGGTCAGGATTCACGACCTACGCCACAGCTTCGCAAGTTGGTTGGTAGCTCAAGGTGTTCCTACCGCACTGCTGAAGGAACTTATGGGGCACTCTTCACTTGCCATGGTTGCCCGCTATACTCATGCTGGTCATCAAACCTTGCTCGAAATGTCCAACCGCATCCACTCACCTCTTGGAAAGTTGGCTATCCAATCGGCTAACAATGAAGAGTAACCACAAAAAAAGGCTATCACGCCAAGTGATAACCTCTTGATTTCCTTATGCCCGGAGCCGGAATCGAACCGGCACGGTGCCAGGCACCGAGGGATTTTAAGTCCCTTGCGTCTACCTATTCCGCCACCCGGGCTATGGCAATCTTATAGGGTTTTTTGGCATAGAAGTCAATCAAAACTGTTTCCCTCCGAAAGAAAAACTCCTGGGCATTTACTTTGAATTCTTTATAAAAAATCAGCCTGGCGGCCGGAAGTCTGTTTGTGTTGACAAGGGAGGCTGTGCCATGGTAAAAAATACGCTCGATTGTTGTGTAAGAGCATGAGAGTAGAAGGTTCTCTCTGAATGAGTGGGCAGAGCACTCTGAAAGGCTCTTCCATTCTGAAGGGAGCAGCGATCGAGTAGTAGTATCCTGTGAAAGAAAATCCAGCCTACAATCTTCTGAGAGACAAGGTCCTCGCACTCGAGCGCCAGTTTGCCCGCAGCAGCAAGGCGGAAAATGAACTGCGGCGCAAGGAGCAGGAGCTTCGCCTGATCACGGACAACCTGCCTGGTCTCGTTTCCTACATCGACCCATCGGAGCGATATCGGTTCATCAATCTGGGCGGCGCGCGGTGGTTCGGCATGAGCCAAGAGGAAATCATCGGAAAGCCGCTCAAAGATATTCTCGGCGAAACCAGCTATGCGATGATCAAGGAGTACGTTGCCGCCGCACTGTCGGGAAGACATGTGCGGTATGAAAGCTCGCTGCTGCCGCTCAAGCACGGAGGGCCGCGGTGGGTGATTGCGGATTGCGTACCGGATATCGATGAGACTGGAAAGATTAACGGGTACTTTGGCCTAGTCTTCGATATCACCGACCGCAAGAACGCCGAAGACTTACTGAAGGAGAGCGAGGAACACTATCGGGTGCTCTTTGAGGATTCCCGGGATGCCATCATTATCACGGATGGCGAAGGTCGGATTATTGATGCTAACAAAGCTGCCTTCAACCTGCTCGGATATTCTAAGAAAGAGATGTTCGGACAGAACATGGGGACACACTACGTGGACAATTCCCAGCTGAAGGCCTTGCGCCAGCGAATGGAGAATTACGGATTTGTGAAAGACTTCGAAGTAAGGCTGCGCAAGAAGGACGGCACGGAAATCGATTGCCTGTCTACGGCAAACGAGCGTCGGGACGCTCAGGGCCGCCTTTTACGGCGTCAGGGAATTATCCGCGATATTACCCGGCAGAAGAAAATGGTCGAGCAGCTGAATCATCAGATTTTGCGGAATCAGTTGATCCTTCAAAACGCGATCGACGGATTTCTCATTTTGAACAGTGAAGGCCATATCCTGGAAGCGAATAGCGCTGCCGCGAGCATCCTCGGGTACTCTCCGGATGAAATGCGCGAACTGACCATTGCGGACCTGGAGGCTACAAGCCATAGCCAGGAAGGAGCCGGCGGCTCACCTCGTGATCTCTGCGGAGGATCCGACCGGCTTGAAATGGAATTCGTGTGCAAAGATCATCGCAAGATCACTGTTGAGATCAGCATCAGCTCGGTAGAACAGGACGGACAGGAACTTTGCTTTGCATTCTTTCATGATATTACCGAGCGCAAGAAGACGCAGCAGGAACTGCTTAAGCGGGAGCGGAAGCTCAAGATTCAGCACCGCAACCTCGAAGAGGTTAATACCGCCTTGCGCGTACTTCTGAAGAAGCGGGAAGAGGACAAATCGAACCTCGAAGAGAACGTTCTCTCCAACATTAAAGGACTGGTTTTCCCGTACCTGGAAAAACTGAAACAAGCCCGGCTCGACCGCAATCAGATGATGTACGTGAGTATTCTGGAATCACATCTCAATGACATTGTATCTCCCTTTGCCCAAAAGCTCTCGTCGCAGTACTTCGGGTTTACTCCTCAGGAAATCCGCATCGCCAGTATGGTGAAAGAAGGTCTGACGAACAAGGAAATCGCCGAGATACTTGGAACCTGTGTCCGTACCATTGCATTCCACCGGGAAAACATCCGCAAAACACTAGGTCTTAAAAACAAAAAAGCCAATCTGGAAACTCACCTTATGTCCCTCTAGCTGTACCGCCTGAAGTGTTCCTCTCAGTACCAGGTTTCCCCTGGCAAAATCCTGGCTTCAGTTTGGCATTTTCAGTGCTGGACAGAATTCTCTGCATTTTCTAGCATAGGTCCAGATACTTCACCACGGAGAGTCTTAGCAACAAGGAGGTTTACGTGAAGCGTTGTCTGCTCGCCCAACTGTTTAGGACGGCTTCAAGTGCTCGCACATCCGGCCGTCTCATCACTCGTAAGCGAATCGTCTGCTCCATTCTTTACATCCTTTTCTTTATGCACGCTCTTCCCGCCGAATCTGCGGATTACGTTGTAGGCCGCCGAGATCTCATCCTTGCTATCAGTATCGATAGTACTGGACAGGGATTCGCGGTGGGCAACAAAGGACTGGTGCTGAAAACACGCAACAACGGCCAGACCTGGACACGGGTGGAGACCGGAAAGCATATCTCCTTTAACGATGTCGCAGCTGATCGTGAACAGGTATGGATCATCGGACAAGATGGGA
>Ga0116143_10005613_pt1 | contig 11243 bp, 13 predicted proteins | sample AD_UKC034_MetaG_FD_89745 | JGI IMG/M metagenome (GOLD analysis project Ga0116143, IMG submission 89745) | Active sludge microbial communities of municipal wastewater-treating anaerobic digesters from USA - AD_UKC034_MetaG | ecosystem: Engineered > Bioreactor > Anaerobic > Digestate | place: USA...
CTAAACCGATGCCTGTACCACAGGAGGTATGGATTAATAAGCCAATAATAAAAAATCAGGAAGTGCTACACTAAATGTTTGAAAAAAGTGTCTCATTTTCATTGACATGTTCCGCCTCCGCTTAATCAGATTCGTTACAACCAAGCGTTGACATGCAATGAATCTGCTAATAATTACTTATTGCAAGGTCAAGCTCGTTTTTAATAGCATCACAAAGAAGATCAGGTTCAATTACCCTCACTTCCTTCCCAAACGCCAATACCCACGGAATAAACTCTGTAATGTCAGAAAGATAGAATTCCATTTTAAACCAACCATCTTTTATTGGCAAGAACTTTTGTGTGGGGTGCCATAGCCTTGTTGTTATGTAGTCCCAAAGATATTCCTTAAACTCAACAACCACCTTTTCTGGCTTACCGTCTTTTGATTGGTATATCCCGAATGAGCCTTCCGTCAATTTCTCTGGGTTATAATCGGCAGGATAATCAAACTTCTCATTGAGGTTGACCGCTTCTTTTATTGCATCCACCGTAAATGTTCTAATCTGTTTGTACCCTTCGACATATGCATGCAGATAAAGTGAGTCTCTGTGCAACAAGAGAGTATAAGGACGGATGGTATGTTTCTTTTCTTGCCTGTCTGTTTTTGAATAATGTGTAATCTGGAGCTTTGTCTCATGGATTAGCCCTCGTAATATGGTTGCGAGGGTAATATCCATATCTTCGTAATTCTTTCTCCCGAATCCTGTGTAACGTATTTTTTTATCAAAGGATTCAAGCTGTTTTTTCTTTGATGGAGCCATCTGGCCGGTTACTACCTCCCAGATATTATCTATTGTATCCTTTACTACGGTACCTTCCATAAATTTCAATAACGATTTGGCAACAAAGACGGATATGATCCTGAAGGCATTGGCATTAACAATTTCTTCCTGGTCGGTGAGATACCACATCTCCTTGTTGTCCTTGCGTATCACTTTCAGGAAGCTGCTTCCGTCACCAGCAGCTAGTTGCTCGTTTAATGCCTTCCGGTATCTCTGGAGCGTTCTGAGCGATATGTTAAGCTGTTCGGCAACCAGCTCTATCGGCACCGGCCTCCACGCCTGGGAGAGTATAGACACAAGCTGGGCCATTCTCACCGCTGAATTGTAAGTAGGCTTTCTTTTTTCCATCTCATCCTCCTTTTCAATTAAAATAGATTATACGAATCACAATGTCAACGGTTGACTGAACCAATATTTATAATTAGGAATAAAACATATGGAGGTTACCATGTTTGGAAAAAAGAATAACCAGAAAGAGATTAAATCCTCTTCATTCAGGGTTTTAAATTTTTTCAGATTCGCCTTTACTCTGGTCTTTCTCGGAGTTTCCATATTCATATTTGTTCAGATGTATTTCACAGATCAAGGATCACATATGAAGCCGTACAAATTTGGCACAGATTCTACATCAGAAAAATCTGGAACTACTCGTGAACCACAGATCGACAAAGAAGCAATCATTCAGGGATTCATGGATAAACAGCAAGTAACAATCGCCGATTTTAATGAAAAGGACTACCAATCCGCTGCTTATGCAATAAGTGAGCTTGAAAGTTACTTTAACCAGAAAGAACACAAAATCAATGCACTCGTTGAAGACTTGTTTGATTTAGGGTCAAAGGTAAAGATGGCCTATTATTACCTCAAAAATGATGGTTCGCTTGAAAGATATCTCCAGAGGATGACCGAGCACTACCTGGGGGGTCCGCAGGATCTGGAATCAAAATTAAGCCTTGTGACTGCTTCATTAAAGACAGACCTGAACAGAAACCATAACCAGCTCATATTTGCCGTTGAAACAGATCTGAAAAGCGTGCCACATACCTTAAATATTACAGGGTATTCACAAGATTCTCTCATAAATGACTTCAACATCTCATTCAACGAGACCTTAACAGGACTACTTCCACAATCGGTAGGTGTCCAGCTTGGTGTTGAATCAGCAGCTTTTGCCATAGATGCTTATGTTGCTCCAGTGATTGCGAGGGGCATTATAGGCTTTTTGGCTTCAAGGGGTATAATCGCAGCGGGAACTGTTGCAGCGGAGGGAACTGCTATTGCAACGGGCGCTTCATTAGGGCCATACACCGCAGGGGCAAGCATGGTCATAGGTTTCATAGCTGCGATAGGGATTGATTATGCGTGCAACAAGGTTGCAAAGGCAGACGCACAGAAAAAGGTTGCCGAGTCCCTGAAGGCGTGGAGAGAAGCTACAATTGCAAGCTATTCGGAAGAGATCAAAAAAGGTGTGGGCGAATTTCATGAGACAAGAAAACTGGCACTACAAAAGGCATTATCCAAAGAGGTTCACAAAATCGCCTATGGAGACCAAAATGAAGGGTTGCCAATATCCGGTTAAAGGGGGAAACACTATGAAAATATCAGTCTTTAGAATAGCATTATTTGCATTTGTTGCAATTTTCTTTTCTGTCCACATATCTTATGCGTTTCTGGCCAATCCTGTTAGTAAAGTTGTCAGGGAGACCATAGAATATACCGCTAAGAAATTCGGCATAGAGTTGTCCAAAGACGCAGGGAAAGTGTTTGCCGAAAAGGCTGCCCAGTTTATAGCAAAACATGGTGATGACGGTGCAAGGCTTTTAAGACATGCGGGGCCCGAGATTATGGAGCTTTCTGTAAAACATGGCGATGATATAGTGAGGATGTGTGCCTCCCACTCTGACAATGCGATATCGTTTCTCATAAAAAATGCTGATGATGCCCTTCCGCTCTGGAGACAATTCGGTAAAAAAGGAACAGAAGTGATGATCAAACACCCCGGTCTTGGAGAACATGCTATAAAAGAATTTGGAAGCGAAGGTATTACTCTTGCGAACAGGCTCTCATCGGAAAGTCTCAACAAGGCCCTTGTCCTGTCCTCAAAAGCGGCGAGCCAGGCCGAGAAAAGAACGTTATTTGACACAATCATGCGAAGGGGTGACGATGTTATAGAATTTCTGTGGAAGCATAAATGGAAAATCGGTGCAGGTGCAACAGTTTATACCCTTCTAAAAGACTTTGAAGGCCTCCCTGTGGATGAAACAGCGAAGAGTTCCGGAAGGCAAAATCTGCTCCAGTGGATTATGTCGAGGGCGATCAATAAAGTACTTGATGAATATCCCTGGATAATACTTGTCTTTATAGGATTCATAATTATGTGGCTATATCCCCTGTTAAAATGGATATGGAATTTAAGGAACTATTTCTCTTCGAATAAGAAGGCCTATACCGGAGAATCAGGTAAGGCTGCCCCAGAGGTTATTATAAGGAGGGAACTACTATGACAATGATAATCTTGATAATTATGGCTTTCATAGCTGTGTCTATGTTCATAAAGATATTCTCCGCAATATTCACTTTCATCGCCGCCATATTCCTGCCCATACTTGTGCTTGTACCAACGGTCTTTATAGTTAATAGCCTTATTAAAGGCAGAAAGCAAAACGACATCCAGAGGTATTATGATGAAAACTAAACTCTTCGCAGTTTTAATAGCATTATCTATAACATTATCGGTCAATGCAACGATATGCTCAGCGTCAGATAATAATCCAATTGTTCAAGAGGTTTCTGCGTTGAATAGTCAAAGTGAATTCTGCACAAAGATGACCGACTTATTAATCCCATTCCCGAAAAAGAAGGTTGATGACATGAGGCAGAGATATAACCTTCAATATTTAGGCATACTGACAAGGCACGGTGTTGCAGTTGATGGCATACAAATTGATCTTGATATGATTTGGCAGAGAATCGTAAAAGATAATGCGAGAAGAATGGTGTGGTTACTCATGCTGGTTGACCCATACACTTGGTATGATATGGATTGGAGAGAATACAAATCAAAGGTGCTCGACCTCACAAAGCTTAGGTTTAGCAGCGCCAAGGAGGCAACATGAAACGCTTAATAATACTATTGATTATCATTGGTTTCGGTTCAGGGCTTGCAGGGTGTACCTCAAGCGGATACAACGCACAAAAGGGTGCTGCAATTGGCGGTGGATTAGGCGCAATCGCAGGGCAGCTTATAGGGAACAATACCGCAGGGACACTAATCGGCACATCTGTTGGCACCTTTGTCGGATTCATTGCAGGCAATGCAGTCGATCAGTATTATACAAATCAATGCCTACAGCAGTTAGAACAAAAACAGACGAAACAGAGGGCATACGCATCTGTCGATGGACAAGGTGATTCTCCTCCCGGTGAGTGGGTTCAGACAAAAGGTCAGTGGATTGATGGCAACTGGGTGCCTTCATACAAAAAGTGGGTGCCGGTAAATCCATAAGGAGTAGCGATGGAAGCTTCGTACAGGGAATTCTTAGAAAAAACTGCCAATTCATATTGCACAAGGGCAGATGAATTCAACAACCGCGCCAATGCAATGATGGAACTGGGCAGGTATATTGAGGCACAGAGAGACTATAACCGGGCGTGCAGTCTGGCTCCGGACGAACCAATCTTTTTTCTCAATAGGGCAGGGCTGTTTATACGACTTGGGATGACAAATAGCGCTTTTGATGATGCCATTGAGGCACGACTGTTAATAGGAGACGGTAGCGTGGAGCACCTTGATAATCTGCTTCAACTTTCGACGATTTTTAAAAAGTGCAATTCTCTAAATCTTGCAGCAGAAACCCTTCTGAATTTTCTAAAGTTGTTGAAATCTATTATCCCTTATACGGTTAAGGATAGTGAAGGCGGATACAAAATCAGAAAAGACAATAAAACAATCCACACGAGCAATCTTGCAGACCTTGACGATGTAAAAACCCTTCTTAAGGCAATTAGGGAGGATAAAGCGTGTGAAGAGGATATGCAACTCATTTCACTTATTGAAGAAATTGAAAGAGAGTATGCGAATTGCGAATGGCTTACCGTAAAAGATTAATAAATACCAACCTAAAACCAACAGAGCAATTATTATTATGATTTTTTGCATTCACTGCACTATCCCCCTTGGCTTAAAATGGTCTTTTATTATTTCAAGTATCATTCCAACTGCCGCATCTTCCGGTATTTTTAGCTTTTTTGCTATACAAAACAGCATATCCATTTCGTGTTTGCTGATTTTATCACCTCTTGCAATTAAAGGCACCAACTGAGCGAAAAGATCGTTTGCCCGGGAGGTATAGCGTTCAGCAATTACCAAAGAGCTTCTTTCAAACATATCGGACATGGTTTTTTCATTCAGACAGTTATCCAGAAGGATTTTGGGCCGGTAATGATACCCGGCAAGTATATTTACAAGGCAATAGCTTTTCTCGTCATTCCACCCGCTTTCACCCGTCATGATTAAATAGCCCGCGGACATGAGGAAGTCAAACTCTGCCTGCTGTAACTCTGTTGTTGGCTTGAGCCTCAGATTATCAATAAGCACGCCTGTATTTAGCGTTAGCTCATCATCTTCTATGCATCCCTTATTGTCTATAAAGCGCTGCCGTGTTCGAGAATGATAAAACAACTCCATCGCCTTCACCCTTACGGGGTCAGCGGGGTGAAAATACAGCATGCGGCTGCCCTGGTCTTGTTTGATATCCGATATAAGGTTATCCATCATGCATATGTAGTTCTTTGACGTTGTATTCATTTTTTTCATATTTAAGCCCGAGGACACCTTGAATGCAGCCTGAATTGCCGTATCTAAATCTTTTACAACAAGCAGTCCGATCCTGTCTGCAGACATTTCGGACAATTTGTTCCAGAAATCATAGATGCCCTTCAGGCAGAGAGGCAGTTCGTTATTGCGATAAAAAGTCGCGAACAGCCAATTTAAAAATGCATGTTCATAGATAAGATGGCCGAGTTCATGCCCAACTATGAACCTTAGCTCCTCTTTGTCGAGCATATTCAACAATCCTGAATTAAAAACTATATAATGAGGCCCTTTCTTGTCGAAATTTTGTAAGGCGCTTGCGTTGGCTTCATTGTTGCTCTCAACATAAAATTCTATGGGGATGCCGAGGATGCTTTGGGCATTAACGTCTTTCAGCACTTCCTGGCAAAGCCTAAATATATCGCACCCGAAATCTTCTGACAGTTTAAGATAGTGGCCACGAATGAAACCTGATAGAGTATCATCGTCGAGTTTGTCTTTTTTGCAGACAAGTGGGCTGATTACATCTGCGCTGAAAGTTCTCATCATGGAAGAAAAAAGATCTCCTTCCTCTTTTATGCGGATGTTTTCTATTAAATCCTTCAATTTATGCTCCCTTGCCACTGCAACTTTTTGGGGATTGCTTTAAACGCTATATTATCGGCGGTATTAACTTTATGGTCCAAAGATGCCTGCTCCTGTATTCGTATTTCTTGTGGAGAAGTTTGCGAAGCAGATCGTGTCTTTTTCGGACGGGGACATATTGTATAGCTTGCCTCACGATGCAAGGTATTTGAGTGCATCTGTGCCGAATATTAGCCAGCAGAGGATGAATAGAAGCGCCAATATGCCAAACATTATCCATCCTGATTTTGTTAGAAATGATATTTCAACCCCCTTTTTGGAATATTTCTCAAATCTGAATTAACTATACAGCGGGAGATGTGTCAACGGTTGGCACGAGGTTTGGAAAATAAAAAAAGTTTTGTGTCCTTGTGAGTAATGTGAGTTGATTCTAATACCTCATCAATGCCTGCTCAAGCTCGTTTTTTATGGTATCGCGAAGAAATTCTGGTTCAAGAACTTTTGCTTCTTTCCCAAACGCCAGAACCCAGGGGATGAATTCTGTTGTATGAGAAAGATGCACCTCCATATTAAAACTGCCGTCCTGAACAGATAGGAATTTCTGCGAAGGGTGCCAGGATCTCGTTGTGATATAGTCCCACAGATATGCCTTGAAAGAGACAACCACTTTAAAGGGTTTTTCAGACCGTGAATCATATATGCCGAACGAACCTTCGGTCAAGGCTTCTGGATTGTAATCTAACGGGTACCTGAAATTTTCGCTGAGATTTGATGCCTCCTGTATCCTGTCTACTAAAAATGTCCTTATCTCACGATATTCTTCATCATACGCATGGAGATACAAGGTATCGCGATGAAGCAGAAGCGTATATGGATGGATTATACGGGATTTTCCTTTCGGTATTCCACTGGATTGGTATAGCATCCGGATTTTGTTTTGATGAATTAATCCTCTGAGGACAGCGGCAAGGATTATATCCTTTTCTTCATAATTTTTGCCGCCGAAACCTGTGCAGCGTATCTTTCTGTCAAAATATTCGAGCTGCTTTTTCTTTGATGGAGGCAGTTGACCTGCAACAATGTTCCAGATATTGTCTATGTTGTCTTTTATGACTGTGCCTTCCATGAATTTCAGGAGGGATTTTGCAACAAACACGGATATAATCCGAAAGCCGTTTGCGCTGTTTATCTCCTCTTGGTCGGAGAGATACCACAATTCCTTTTTGCCTTCTCTGATAATCTTGAGAAATTCTTTCCCGTCTGAGGAAGATAGTTGCTCATTGAGTGCTTTGCGGTAGCGGTATAGCGTCCTTGCAGATACATTCAGTGTCTGTGCTATCTGTTCAACAGACAGAGGCCTCCATGCCTGTGAAAGCATTGCTACAAGATGCGCCATTCGAATTGCCGAGGTGTATGTGGCTTTTCTTTGTTCCATAGCCATACCTCCATAATATGTCTGCTTGTCATTCCGAGTGAAATCAAGAAACCTCGTCTTGTGGTCGTAACATTTAATGGTAATCGATCACAACAAGCAAGAATTATAAACTTATAATAGCCGTGCGAGGATGTCAACGGTTGGCATCAGGTATCTTGTAAACTTTTTTTGGAGAACATGTGGTGGTTCACATGTAAAAATAGATTCACTGAAGGAGGGCCATATGTACCAGAGATTTCTCATAGAAATAGTAAACGGATTTACGATTGGGATATTGATAGGCGTTGCATGGAGTCTGGAGGCAAGACTTATCACAAGGATATTTTTTTCAATTGCTGTAGGGGTTATAGCAGTGCTGCTCATTTGCATTGCACGGGATATCTAATTTTTTAGTTTCTTATACAACCTGGGGTTGCATGGTGTCAATCCTAAATCCTAATTCCTAAATCCTAAATCATAAATGATTCTCTCCCGCATGTTCAACAACGCCGTACCTTCATAATTGCAATTTGTTGAGAAAATAATGCTCGGTTGTACATTTGATGACGAAGGCTGTTGTTTCGGTCTTGATAATGCTTGTCTTTGTGTGGATTTTGAGTGGGTTATCTCAGATTACTATTGCTATAAACTTGTTACTACGGTTATGATAAAGAATAGATCAGAGATTTTTCATGATTAGAACAATATAAGATGTTCACCAAGCCTGTGGTGACTATTAAGAGGTAGTGAGATGAGTGGAGTTTTTGGTTTTATAGGTAAAGGTAATGCATTTGTTGAAGTAAGAACCGGCCTTGAAAATCTCTCACACAGAGGACATGAGAGTTGGGGTATTGTGTCGGGCCTTAGAGATGGTTCTTTCACGTAAGTAAGACGCCTTGGATCAATTTTTGAATCCCCTCCCTTGAGTCGCTTAAATTTTGGCACAGTTGCAATTGGTCATGTCCGTGCCCCCACTGCTGGGAAAGCCAGTGAAAGAAATTCTCAGCCTATCATCGGAAGTTTCAAAAAAGAAAAGATTGCCGTTGTTCATAATGGTCATATCCCAAAATACAAGCAAATGATGGAGGAACTTGGCGGCCTCTTTCAAACAGAAACTGATACAGAAGTTATTCTTCAAATGATTGCTCGGGCAGAAGGCGCAGATTTGATTGAAAAAACAAAAAATACATTGAGTGTTTTAGGGAGTGAGGCAGCATTCAGCATAATTATCCTTCATAACGGAACCCTGATTGCCGCTCGGGATCCGTTCGGGTTTAGACCTCTTTCACTTGCCAGAAGAGGCGAGGAAGGCGATTTCGGATGGGCTGTAGCTTCAGAAACATGCGCTTTTCATGGACAATTCGAATGGATAGAAGATGTTGAGCCAGGTCAAATGGTAGTTTTAGATGGTGAAGAGCTAAGGAATATTCCTTTTGCTACACCAAATCCTCGCCCATGTATTGTTGAATGCCTTGATTATACTTCACCAGCAAGTCAGGTTTTTTCAAGAAGCGCTTATGAGTTTCGAGAAAAAGTTGGCGCAAAGCTCGCAAAATCAGAAACTCAAAAGGCTGATATGGTTGTTCCCGTACCGAGAGCAGCAATCCCAGCAGCCTTAGGTTTTCACGAGGCAACTGGAATTCCCTTCAAGGTGGCGATAAGTACCGTAGGAGAAATCGGCAGGATATTCATAATTTCCAAAGAAAAGGACAGGCTTGAAAGGGCCGAAAGGAAGTTTCAAATAAATAGTGAACTCGTTAAAGGGAAAGAGGTATTTTTGATTGATACGATCTTGGTTCGTGGATCAACCGCAATGGTCTTGATCCCAAAATTGCGCGCTGCTGGGGCAACTAAAATTCATATGCGTTTGACAGCGCCTCCACCAAAATTTCCTTGTTTTATGGGAATGGCTATGGCAAAACCCGGGGAGCTATTGGCTGTAAATCGTACCGATGATCAATTAAGGAAACTCATTGGAGCAGATACCTTCAAATATCTGGAGATCGATGAATTAAAAGACCTTATAGGGACAGGCTTTTGTGATGCATGCTTTACAGGGAATTACCCGCTTACAGTTTAAAAAGCCATAAACTATCAACCGCCTTCTGGTTTCTCTGGTTTATCTGGTTTATTGCGTTTCTCTGGTTGTGAAATCCTTAGCCCCTTTGCTTATATGTTTTGAAAAAAATACCAAGCAAACCACTCGACCCCTCGACTCCTTGACTCCTCGAATCCTTCGCTTTTCCGACCCCTTGACTCCTTGAATCCTCGACCCCTTCGCTTTTCTGACCCCTTCGCTTTTATGAAACAGTGTATCATTTTAGGTTGACAAAACATATATTTGAGCTATACTTAAATCAAAAGGTGTTCTTTGACAATTGAGTTTAGGCGAGACATGGTAATATACCGTATTTAGTGCCATAGCCGCCTTTGGGCAAAGCAAGAATACGGCTGATAGTGCTCCTGTAAAAAAGGAGGATAACAATCCCGTATTAAAATGTGAAGTGGATTTTGCTCAATAAAATGGTCAAGGCGTTTATCACCTTGAGAATGCTGATAGGTTAGAAATCGGCTTTTAAAAAACAAATATTATTGCAAAGCAACAGACTTACGGTGATATTTGTTTTTGCGATTTCTTAGTGAAACGCATCAAGAGTAGTTAAAGCATTGGTTTAAGCAAGACGCTTATAAGCCCAAAAGGACACCTTTTATACCCCGGTTCTTCCGGGGTATTTTTTTGAGGTAAATTGGTACGGTAGATAATAGACATTAGGTACAAGCTAATGCTTGACTATTTGCTGCTTATATGTTTTTTTGCAAAAAATCTTGATAAAGGCCAGGTGTGGCAGAAAACTTGACAATTTTTTTAACATAAATTCAAATAAGTAGATAAATCATTACGAACTGTCAAAAATGCTTCAATAAAATCTAATGGAGGACAACATGAAAAAATCACTAATATTGTTTTCTATAATTTACATTTTATGTTTTAACATTACAATGACCAATGCTGCTGAATGGGTGTATTATGCCTCTTCTAAATCATTAGAAGACAAATATTATTATGATAACACAAGCATTATCACAGACAGTGAAGGCGCTAAAAGGGTATGGGTAAAACAGGTGTTTTCATCGAAAGGAAGATTTCATTTCATAGAAACCACGAAAAATAATGGCTATAACGATGAAAAAAGATTAGAAAAGATAAGTTATGTTCTCAATTATTTTGCAATAAAGTGTAACGAAAAACAGTATAATCTCATTTCTTATTATGTAAGGGATTCGCAGGACAACAATATCGATTCAGGTAAACCGGAGCCTGCATGGAATCCGATCAAATCTGGCAACATTATCGAGATTTTGTATAAAAAACTTTGCAGATAAACATAAAATGAATTTAGAGGAAGATGATGCTGTCGTTTGAATATAGGAAGAGATATCTTTATGAAACACACATCAAGTTAAAGCGGGGTATTGGAAGATTGATCAGGAGTGAAACAGGTAAGGGTAGGGTGGTAAGCATTTGAAAAATATCAAAAAATGCGCCCAGCAGGACTCGAACCTGCAGCCTTTTGATTCGTAGTCAAACGCTCTGTCCAATTGAGCTA
>Ga0116143_10005616_pt1 | contig 11238 bp, 13 predicted proteins | sample AD_UKC034_MetaG_FD_89745 | JGI IMG/M metagenome (GOLD analysis project Ga0116143, IMG submission 89745) | Active sludge microbial communities of municipal wastewater-treating anaerobic digesters from USA - AD_UKC034_MetaG | ecosystem: Engineered > Bioreactor > Anaerobic > Digestate | place: USA...
GGAAGAGAGGGAAAATCCACGCTTGCTTAATGGTTCAAGAAGAAAACGTATTGCCATTGGAAGCGGGAACGATATCCAGGAAGTGAACCGGCTCATTAAGCAGTTTTACGAGACCAGCAAGATGATGAAGATGATGACTGCCGGTAAAGGAAAGAACGTAATGCGCGCCATGCAGAATATGAAAGGCGGGCCGAGGAGGTAGTTATGAAACTGATGGATGGAAAACTGGTTGCTGAAAAGATCAGGGAAGAGATCAAAAATGAGGTCGCACAAATGATCGAGGCCGGCACTGACCCGCACCTGGCCGCGATCCTGGTCGGGGAGGACCCCGCCAGCCAGACTTACATTAAAAATAAGGAAAAAGCATGCCAGGAAGTGGGCATTATCTCCTCCGTATACCGCCAGTCAGCTTCTCTGACCGAGAAAGAACTGCTGGCCATGATCGATTTTATCAATAATGATCCGGAAGTGCACGGGCTGATCGTTCAGCTTCCCCTTCCGGCCCATATCAACCAGGAGAAAGTGATCATGCACATTGATCCCGCCAAGGATGTTGACGGTTTTCACCCGGTGAACGTGGGAAGGATGGTACAGGGGCTGCCGGCTTACCTTCCCGCTACTCCTTTTGGTATCCTGAAACTGATGGAACACTACAAGGTTGAAACCGAAGGTAAGCATTGCGTGGTGCTGGGCAGGAGCAATATCGTCGGCACGCCGATGGCATTGCTGATGTCGAGGAAAGCTTACCCGGGCAACTGTACGGTGACCATCTGCCACAGCAAAACACAGAACCTCGAAGAAATTACCCGAAGCGCTGACATTCTGATCGCTGCCATAGGCCAGCCACATTTTGTGACCGCAGACATGGTCAAAAAAGACGCCGTAGTCATCGATGTGGGGATTCACCGCGTTGCTTCGGAAGAAACCAAATCAGGCTACCGGCTTATCGGGGACGTGAAATTCGATGAGGTATCCAGAAAAGCTTCGCTGATCACCCCGGTCCCGGGTGGTGTGGGCCTGATGACCATTGTCTCCCTGCTGATGAACACCATCCGGGCGGCAAAGAAAGAAATTTACCCCTGAGCTGGCTGTAATGACCAGCTTCCCTGACTCTATGCGATGGGCCTGATCCTGACCGACGAACAACAACTGCAATTTGACCAGGGGAAGCTACTTCCCCTGATGGAAGACTTTTATACCGTCCAGGGTGAAGGCTTCAACACCGGTAAGGCCGCTTATTTCATCCGGCTAGGCGGCTGCGATATGGGATGCTGGTGGTGCGACGTGAAAGAATCCTGGGACGCAACATTACATCCGCTAACCCCGACTGGTCAAATCATCCGGAGAGCATTGCAGGTGCCGGCACGGGCGGTCGTGGTCACCGGGGGCGAACCGGTGCTGTACAACCTGGATTTCCTTTGCGGGGAATTGAAAAAACTAGGAGTAGATACCTTCCTCGAAACGGCCGGCGTTCGGAAACTGACCGGAAAATGGGATTGGATCTGCCTCTCCCCGAAAAAAAATTCCATCCCGCTGCTTGAGTATTTCCACATCGCCCATGAGCTGAAAGTCATCATACATACCGAAAGCGACCTGCGCTGGGCTGAACTGAACGCTGAGAAGGTCCACGAAAATTGCCATCTTTTTTTGCAGCCCGAATGGAGCAAGTACAATCAAATCCTGCCTGTCATCGTTGATTATGTCAAGGAGCACCCGCAATGGAAAATTTCGCTCCAATCGCATAAGTTCATGAATATTCCTTAGACCGATGAGGATTTCATTCAAGCCGGTAATAATTATTTTGCTCAATGTAGCCTTTTTTGCAGCTATGTCAGCTATTGGCCAGGTTGAACCCTCGGCAAAAGCATCGAAATATTTCGGGAAAGCTCTTGAATTTTATGATAAAGGCGAAACGGATGCATGCAGGGCGGAACTCGATAAAGTGCTGCGTGAAGACTCGACGTATTCTGAAGCCTACATCATGATGGGAGACCTGTTAAAGAATTCCGGCGATCTGAGGGAAGCGGCAGGGCAATATGAAAAAGCGCTTCAGTATCATCCTGAACGGGAGGATGTTGTTTATAACCTAATGGGAAACACATGGTTCGATCTGGAAGAATACAACCGGGCTGCTGAATGTTATCGAAAGATGCTGGAATATCCCGGTATCAATCAGGAACTGCGACTCCTTATTGAGGTCCGGATTAATACGGCGGGTTTCAGGCAATCCCTTAAAGACAAGCCGGTTGCGTTCGATCCCGTGAACCTGGGGCCGATGGTCAACAGTGATGCGGATGAATACATCAATACCCTGACCCCGGAAGGGGATGGAATATATTTTACAAGAAAATCAAAAAATCCAACCGACCCGTCCAGGCAATTCAACGAAGATTTTTACTTTGCCAGGTTCTCGGGCGATAGCTCTGAGATGGCGGAGTTGCTGGCTTATCCCCCTGGAAAACTGAACGATGCGGGCGCCCTTTGCATCTCTCCGGATGGCAGGCTTTTGTTTTTCACCGCGTGTCATCGCCAGGACAGCTACGGCAGCTGCGACCTGTATTACTCCGTTAAAACCGGGGACAAATGGAGTACCGCCCGAAATCTCGGTCCTTCTGTTAATACTAAATTCTGGGATGCGCAGCCGTCCCTGTCGCCAGACGGCAGAACCTTGTATTTTACCAGTAACCGGCCCGGCGGGATGGGAGACGCAGACCTCTGGAAAACAGAACGCCTGGATGACGGAAACTGGAGCAAGCCGGTCAACCTGGGGGAACCGGTCAATACGTCCGGCTCGGAAATGGCTCCCTTCCTTCACTTCGACAATCAAACCCTGTACTTTTCTTCCGGAGGTCATCCCGGGATGGGCGGCACCGACCTGTTCAAGTCCGCCCGTTATGGAAATAAATGGTCTGAACCTGACAACCTGGGCTATCCTCTGAACACTGCGGCGGATGAGCTGGTGATCATTGTCAGTGCTGCCGGCAACGAAGGCTACATATCCAATAACAACCTCGGCGGGGAGGGTGGCTATGATATCTACAAATTTGAGCTCGATCCGGCCTCCCGGCCTGTGCCGGTCACCTACCTCAAAGGCAAGGTGTTTGACAAAGAAAGCCTGAAACTGCTGGAAGCCAGGTTTGAACTGATCGATATTGAGAAGGATTCATTGATCATCAGCGCCCTTTCCGACCGGATCAGCGGGGAATTCCTGGTCTGCCTGCCCTGTGACCGGAATTATGCCCTGAATGTCACCTGTGAAGGTTATCTGTTTTATTCCGACCATTTCCCGCTTTCCGAAATAAAATCCATATCAGACCCCGTGTTAAGGGATATTCCTTTAGAACCATTAGCTGTGGGCAATTCGATGGTGTTAAGGAATATCTTTTTCTTGACTGATCAGTATGAGATCATGCCGGAATCCTACCCGGAACTTGATAAATTATTTGATTTCCTGAAACAAAATCCGGCAGTTAAAATTGAGATCGGCGGTCATACCGATGACCAGGGGACGGATGATTACAATGCTGTCCTCAGCCTGAAAAGGGCTGGTTCAGTTGCCGGATACCTTGAAATGAAAGGCATAGACCCTGCAAGAATGTCATACCGGGGATACGGGGACAGCATGCCTGTGAGTTCGAATGATACTGCTGAAGGGCGGGCATTGAACCGCAGGACGGAGATCAGGATCACCGGAATGAACTGATCGTTAATCGATTACTACAAAGTCTTTCTTCGATACACCACAAATCGGGCAGTACCAGTCATCAGGAATGTCTTCAAATGCAGTGCCCGGTGCAATACCGGAATGCGGATCACCCTCCTCAGGATCATAAATATAGCCACACACATTGCAGCGGTATTTTTTTGGCTTGTCTTTCTTCTCCACTGGTTCGGCAACGTATTGTTTTTCATGCTTATCGCCGAGATAGGTCGGCGCGTTTTCAGGCGAGAGCCCCTTGATCACCTCGCGGTAATAACTGTAGGTCAGCGGCTGGTGGTAATGGTCCAGGATCTTTGCATCAGCCACCTTGCCAACGAAAAGGATATGTGTGCCGGTATCGATCTCATCCACCACTTCACACTCGAGGTAAGCAACCGCTTTTTCCAGTACAACCGGCACGCCGGTCACGCCTGTTTTGTATGATACACCGCGGAATTTATCGGTTTCTTTACCTGATTTAAATCCCCAGGGTCCGATAAATTCAATGGTAACATCCTGTTGCAGGACCGACACGGAGAATAGCCTGCTTTTCCTGATGTATTCCGAGGTCAGGTTATTTTTATGAGATGCCACCACAAATTGAGGTGGTTCGGCAGTTACCTGGAAAACGGTGTTTGAAACATGACCATCAAATTTGTTCCCGTCTTTCGAGCAGACAAGATACAGGCCGTAGGTTACTTTAAAGAAGGCATTAATATCCATTGCAGAGTTTATTTATTTCTCTGCAAGATACAAAAAATTAGAGGTTACAATTTTAATTTTCAATGAATTTGATGATGGCTTCCGAAAAAGGTTCTTCTCCGGGTTTGGCCATCCCCACAAGGTTTCCGTTTTCGTCGATCATGAACTTCTGGAAATTCCATTTCACCGGCGCATCCATCACACCATTCTCCGATTTTTGGGTCAGCCAGCTGTAAACGGGTGCTATGTCATCGCCTTTGACCGATATTTTCGACATCATCGGGAAAGACACACCGTATTTGGAGGTGCAGAATTGCTTGATGTCGGCGTTGGAACCCGGTTCCTGGCTCATGAAATTGTTGGCCGGGAAACCAATGACAGTGAACTTGTCACCACCATATTTCTCCTGTAGTTTTTCAAGATCTTCGTATTGAGGTGTATAACCGCATTTTGAAGCCGTGTTGACCACCAGCACTTTTTTGCCTTTAAGTTGGGAAAGGGCAAATTCCTCCCCGTCGATCGTGGTCACTGTAAAGTCATGAAAAGTCTTGCTGCCTGGGGTCTGTGCGTTGACAAACACCGCCGCGATCATTGCCATAGTAATCATAATGTATTTTTTCATTGGTTCAGATTTTTGTTTCCTAAACACAGTGCAGGTGTGATTGTTCATTTCACGATTTAAATATAATGAAATCCGGGGTCCGGGCCGGTCATAATCACTAATTTTGCCGTGAATGAAAATGTTTAGCCTCATTGGAGCCAGATCTGTGGTCAGCCGGCTTGAACCGGAAGAAAAACGAACCTTCCGGCTGCACCTTATTTATCAATCCATTGAGGGGATCATACTCGGCGTTTTGGCGCTCAATGAATTTGTCTTTCTTAAAAGCCTCCAGGGAAGCAGCTACCAGGTCGGAATCCTGTTCCAGATGAGCGTGATCGTGTTCCTTTTCCTTGTGATATTCAATGAATTAAGAAAAAGGATCAGAAACAGGAAGCTATTGATAAGAACCGCCGCACTGGTAACGAGGTTGCCATTTATCGTCCTGCTGTTTTTCCCGACGGAACCTCAGGCTTACATTTCGGATCAAATCTACCATTATATATTCCTGGCCATCTTTTTTATCTATTATTTGGGGAACATCATCATCCTCCCCGCCATCAATGTGATGCTGAAGGTAAATTACCGCCATGAGAATTTCGGTAAACTATACGCATATACGACTTCCGTCAACAAACTCATCATGCTGCTGGTCACTTTCCTTTACGGGATGTTTCTCGATCTGGATTTTTATGCGTTCCGCTATGCCTTCCCGTTGATTGCCGTGTTGGGGATCATTTCGTTGTTCATTCTTTCCGGGATAGATATCACGAAAGCGAACGTCATAAGCAGCGAAGGATCGGTATGGGAATCTGTGAAATTATCGGTGCGTCGGATGTACTCCATTCTTAAGGAAAACAAGCCTTACAGGGATTTTGAACTGGGTTTCATGGGTTATGGGCTGGCTTTTATGATGACTTCTCCGGTTATCAACATTTTCCTCAACGACGGACTTGGATTGAATTATTCAAGCGTTGCTTTTTATAAGAACGCCTATAACGTCATCGCCATCGTCCTGCTGCTTTTCACCGGGAACTGGCTTGGAAGGATGGACCCGAGGAAGTTTGCCGCGTTTACTTTTCTTTCCCTGGGATTGCATGTTTTGTTCATGATGCTTGCGGAATATTTCACGGCTTCATTCAATGTTGGCCAGGTCAGGATTTCTGTTGCACTGATCGTTTCGTACCTTTTTTACGGATATTTTGCCGGAACGATGGTGCTTTTGTGGAATATCGGTTCGGCCTATTTCTGCAGACCGGAAGAAGCGGATGATTACCAGTCCAATCATCTGTTCCTTACCGGCGTCAGATCGACCCTTGCCCCGATCCTGGGAGTATTCCTTTATGAAATGATCGGGTTTACATGGACATTTACGGTCGGGATCGCGTTTTCATTCATTTCGGTTGTGATCATGCTGAGATCATACAGGAATCAGCGGCTGAATAATGTTACAGCCTAGAAATCCTCGAACATGCCCAGTCCGAACAGGGCAAAATCGTATTTGACAGGGTCTTGAGGATCGAACTCCCGGAGAACTACCATCAGTTCCTCCAGGGCTTTCCAGTCGTTTTGCTTACGTTTGATCAGGCCAAGTTTCCTGGCAACGTTGCCGGTGTGAACATCTAGCGGGCAGTACAATTGTGATGGATTAAAAGCATTCCAGATGCCGAAATCGACTCCCCGCATGTCTTTTCTGACCATCCATCGCAGGAACATGTTGATCCGCTTGGCAGAAGCCCCGGCGGAAGGGTCAGCTAAATGCTTCACGGTCCTTGAAGGATGGGGAATTGAAAAGAAAATCTTCCTGAAACCGGTAATTGCATCTTTCACATCAGGTCCGTGCCCGGAAAAAGCTTTCTCAAGCCCGCCATGATGAGTATATATGTTCTTAAGGCTGCTGAGGAAGAAAATGCAATCCTCCCCGTTGAAGGTGCGGTGCACAAACTTCTTGAATGCGTTAAGGTCTTGATCTTCAAAATGTATGAGAAAATCCATCGGGCTGTATTCCATGAGATGAAGCAATTTATCAGCACTGCTTAATATTGTCTTTCTTTGTCCCCAGGAAATTGCAGCCGTGAGAAAACCCGAAATCTCAATATCTTCTTTCCGGCTGAAGCGATGAGGTATGGAAACCGGATCACTTGCAATGAATGAACTGCGGTTATAAAGATCATGCTTGACTTCGAGAAGTTCTTTTATTTCAGCGAGTTCTACTATCATCTAAAATTTATTAAGCGCGTAAATTTATTGATTATAAGCTGTTATATTTGCTGATGGAAATAATTTTAAACCCGGATACAGCCAAAATGATCGATTGATCAATCGCCAACTATTAAACCAAATAAACCTAATACTTTTCCTGATGGCTAAAAACAGTTTAAAGACAATCAATGAATTTCTGCAACCGAAGAAATTTGCCCTGGTCGGCCTGTCACGTGATCCGAAAAAATTCAGCAGGGCGGTTTTTAAAGAATTGACTTCCAAGGGATATGATATTTATCCCGTCAATCCCAACATGGACGATATCGATGGGGCGCGGTGTTACCATGATCTTGCACAGTTGCCTTCCGATGTGACACACGCCTTATTCATGACCCCGAAATCCAACACGGCCGGGGCCGTTGAAAATGCTGTGCATCATGGTCTTACGCATCTCTGGATTCAACAGGGCGCCGAAACCAAAGATGCTCTTGATGTGGCGCGGGAAAACGGGGTAAAACTTGTGTACAATGCCTGCATCATGATGCACGCTAACCCGGGTGGAGTGCATAAATTCCACCGTTTCCTGGCTAAATTGTTCGGGACATTTCCCAAAAACTGACCGGCGTAGTTGAAAAACTAAAAGCCAAGGATCAGTCCTGCAATACCAACAATAAGCCCCAGTATCAACTTGATGGCTTTCATCATGATGAAGCTTCTCGGGGATTCTGCCAGCAGCGGGATCGCTCCGTGACCATCCTGCACGATCGAATTGGCGAAAAGTACGCTGAAAGGGATCGCTCCACCGGCAAACAAAGTCACGAAAACAATATGTGGTCCCGATTGCGGAATAATTCCTACCAGCAAGGCAAGCACAAGCATGATCGAGGTGTTGTCGCTGATCCAGTGCTCAAGGTCGAAATAGGCAAGGAACACATCGATGACAAGGAACGCAGCCAATGTCCAGATGAAGATCCTGGGAATGTGTTTCTTAATAGTATGCTTCCATAAATGCTCCGAAAGAAAGTGATCCGGCACGGTGGTAACGATGAACAGGCCGATGAGCGTCACAATAATATAAGTGGGCTTTTCCCAGCTGTTTGGGTGATGATATTCGGCGGTAGTGAACAAATGAAGTAGAAATAACAAACCGCCGGTGATCAGCAGCGCCCTGGTGAAAGTGATCTTTCGCAACTGGGGAATGATCTTTTCCGGGGAATAGCAGATGCAATCCGGTTCTCCCTTGTGCAGGGGGAATTCGTTTTCCAAATTGATGAAAGGCCCTTTGTTCTTAAAAAACAGGTAATAGAACCCTCCGACCATGATTGAAAATGCAAAGATGTAAATGTTCAGCATGAGTGCCTTGCCGGGGAACATGGAAAACATCACAAAGGCTTCATCGCCGGTGGAAGCGATCATGGCAGTTAACAGGGCGGCAAAATTGAAAGTGCGGTGGATGTAGAGCGACACTGCCGTGAAGGCTCCGAGGCAGCCCGGTACCAGCCCAAGCAGCGCAGCCACGATGATCTGCAGGTAACCTGACTTTCCAAGCGGCTTACTCCATTTTCCCCGGGTTTGAACGGTGATGTATTCTATCACCAGCATGACCACCAGCACAAACAAAGTGACCATAAGGGTGTGCTGAAGTACTGATAACAGCGTGTCCCAGCTTAATACATTTTCGCCATGATGATGATGGTCATGTTCCATAAATGATTCACATTAAATAAGGTTAACGGTTTTTCAGGCCTGGACAGGGCCTGAATATTCTACAAAATTGCGCTCCGTTTCATAAAGCGTGACGGCTAATTCCAGCTTTCTGTCCAGCAGGTCCCTTAAAATATGCCAGATCCTGATCGCCATGTTTTCTGCGGAAGGATTCAGATCTTTAAAATCAGGGATATCGAGAAACAGGTTCTTGTGGTCATATCGCTCTACCACATGCTGCCGGACGAGATCATTCAGGACCTTGAGGTCGATCACGTAACCGGTTTCGGGATCGACCGGCCCGGTCACTCTCACGATCAGGTCGTAATTATGCCCGTGATAGTTCTCATTGTTACACTTTCCGAACACTAACTCATTTCGGGCATCTGACCAGTTGGGATTATGCAGGCGGTGGGTCGCGTTAAAGTGTGTTTTCCTGCAGACCGTGACGATTTCGGGTTGATTATTCGGGGCCATGGAAATGATTATTAAACGTTAAAACCTGAATTACGCAATCCTTGTATCTGGTGCCAGGACAAAGATAATAAATTAACCTGAGTTTTCATGGGCCTTCAATCGATCGCAGCAAGGATATCTGGTATTTTTTTCTCCTCCTTTATGCTTCAAACTGATTTTTTTGATGAACAGTCGCGGGACCGGATCGTAGCCGAAAGTTCCCCATGGATTGCAGCGGGCGATCCGTGAAGCGGCGAGCAGACTGCCCCGCAAAGGCCCGTGGAGTTTCAGGGCATCGATGGCATAGGTGGAACAGGAAGGGAAATGACGGCATCCGCGCGGCAGTACAGGAGAAATCAGATATTTGTAAATATAGATCAGTCCGATCAGCGGTGCAATCAGTATCTTACGCATGACCCAAAGATAGTGCATTAAAAAAGGCCGCCGTGACCGGCAGCCTTTTTTATTGTTAGTATCTGGCTTCTTTGATACGGGCCTTCTTGCCCTTAAGCTCACGAAGGTAAAATATCCTTGCCCTGCGCACACGCCCTTTTTTGTTGATCTGTATTTCATCAATAAAAGGGGAGGTGATGGGGAAAATTCTCTCCACGCCAATATTTGCCGAAATTTTGCGTACGGTGAAAGTCTCGGTTGGCCCCGATCCGACACGCTGCAGCACAACACCCTGGTATTTCTGAAGCCTCTCCTTGTTTCCTTCACGAATTTTATAGGTTACCGTAATGGTATCACCAGCCTTAAAATCCGGGAATTCCTTAACGGGATTCAGATTGTCAACGTACTGCATCAATTCATTCTTACTCATATCTGTCAAGTATTTTAAGCGGTTCTTTTAAAAAAGAGTGCAAATATACAACTATTTGCAACTTTGCAAACTGATTTATTGAAAAATATTTAGAATTTATCTGGAGTTATGCTAATGGTTATCTGCCAGCAATCCCGGCCGGCGTTCCCTGGTCCTTTCAAGTGCCTTCTCCATGCGCCATTCGCGGATCTTCGCTTCATGCCCCGATAAGAGTACTTCCGGAACCTTCCAGCCTTGAAAATCAGCAGGTCGGGTGTATACGGGAGGTGACAGCAACCCGTCCTGGAACGAATCTGACAGGGCGGAAGTTTCATCTCCCAGCACACCGGGAATAAGCCTGACCAGGCTGTCGACTACTACGGCAGCAGCCAGTTCGCCGCCGGATAACACGTAGTCGCCGATAGAGATCTCGCGGGTTACCAGGTGCTCCCTGACCCTTTCGTCCACGCCTTTGTAATGCCCGCAGAGAAGGATCATGTTGCCTTTCATGGAAAGCTCATTGGCAGTCATTTGATCGAAAAGCCGGCCGTCGGGGGTCAGGAAAATGACTTCATCATAGTCCCTTTTGGCTTGTAATTCCCGGATACATTCTGCAATGGGCTCAATCATCATGACCATTCCGGCGCCCCCCCCAAATGGATAATCATCGACACTGCGGTATTTGTTCTTCGAATAATCACGCAGGTCATGCAGGTGGATCTCAGCCATACCCTGATCCAGGGCCCTTTTTATTATGGAAAAATCAAACAGCCCGGTAAACATCGCCGGGAACAGGGTTATGATATCGATTCTCATGATTAGCAAAAATAATTCTTTAAACAATTCCTATGAACGTTTGTTACCTTATCTTATAATCAGGCCTGCTATTTTTTAACTTTGCAAAAATTTTATTCATGAAAAACATCATAATTACGCTTGTCCTCCTCGCAACTGTCTTAGTAACCTCGGCGCAGGTTGCTCCGGATAAATATTTTGTCAGGTTTACAGATAAAAACAATTCTCCATATTCCATTGATAATCCGTCGACTTACCTATCTCAGCGCGCGATTGACC
>Ga0116143_10005617_pt1 | contig 11238 bp, 8 predicted proteins | sample AD_UKC034_MetaG_FD_89745 | JGI IMG/M metagenome (GOLD analysis project Ga0116143, IMG submission 89745) | Active sludge microbial communities of municipal wastewater-treating anaerobic digesters from USA - AD_UKC034_MetaG | ecosystem: Engineered > Bioreactor > Anaerobic > Digestate | place: USA...
CATGAATTCATTTTGCATGCGAAGCCAACCGATATGAAAATTTTCAGATCATTTGTACATCGCACTTTTAATGGAGATGATGCAGTATATTTCTTAAAATCGCTTCAAAATATTTACAGACAACATGGCTCTTTGGGCACGCTGATGAAAGACCTTGCCCACAAATATTCTTTTCCCGAAGCCATTCATCATTTCCGCAAGGAAGTGTTTAAGCAGAAAACAGAACCGCGCACCATGAAACACATAGGCGACCCGCTGAAAAATTCGGCATGCAAGCGACTGATGATGTTTATGCGATGGATGATTAGAAGTGATGCACAAGGTGTGGACTTCGGAATCTGGAAAATTTCTCCATCGCTGCTTTATTGCCCGCTCGATGTACATTCAGGAAGGGTGGCCCGGCAACTTGGATTGCTGCATCGCAGGCAGGACGACTGGAAAGCGGTTGAAGAGCTGACTTCAAACCTGAGATTGCTCGATGCTGGCGACCCTGTAAAGTATGATTTTGCGCTGTTTGGACTTGGCGTGAGTGGTTGGGAGTAATATCATTTTTGTTAAAAAAGCCGTTAATACTTCTGCAAGGTGCAGCCCTCAGGCCTGTTATTTAAATTACTTTTGTTAAAAATAAACCAACAACTGTTTTCATGAATAAGATTAAGATAGGAATTGTGTTTGGTGGCGCTTCGCGCGAACGTGAAGTATCGTTTGCAGGAGGACGCACTGTTTATGATAATCTCGACAAATCACTTTTTGAACCGGTACCACTCTTTGTGGACAGCTTCGGGAATCTCATTATCCTCGACTGGCAATACATCTACAAAGGCAGCATCCGCGATTTTTATCCTGCCTCCGAATTTTTGCCGGAGTCGCCCCGCGGTTTTCAGATTTATGCTGAGAATCTGGGCAGCCTTACAATGCAGGAGCAAATTCGGCTGACCATAAAACTCGGAACGCGCATTGAATTTTCGCAGTTGAACGACCTTATTGACTTTGCGTTTTTATGTCTGCATGGTGCCGATGGCGAAGATGGACGCATACAGGGAATGCTGGAATATTACCGTATTCCTTATTCAGGATCGGGAATTATTTCGTCAGCAATAGGAATGAATAAAGCAGTACAGAAAGAGTTTATGCGCAAGGCAGGATTCAACACGCCTGCATATCTCACTCTGCAAAGAGATGAATGGCTGAACACTGACGATAAAAATATTTTCCTGAAAAGACTGAGCGAAACAGGATTCCCCTGTGTGGTGAAAGCTGCAAATCAGGGTTCAAGTATTGGTATCAGCGTATTGCAGTCTGCTGATTTGAATACCTTCACCAGGGCAGTGAACCGCTCATTGTTTATTGCTGAAATAAGTCGTGCCGAATGGAATGCGCTCACCTTTGATGGCAAGGTGGAATGGGTGAAGACCACTGCTGATATACGAGAAGGAATAGGATTGCCTGCACGTATTGGCGAACGCATCATTTATCATCCCGAAGAGTTGCTTGGAGTATTGATGCAACTCTTTGGCGAAATGGAAGAAGTGGTAACCATCGCTGCTATTGAAGGTGAAACCGAAGTGCTGATAGAATCTTTTATTGAAGGAAAAGAATTTTCATGTATTGTTATAGAAGATGCAGAGGGAAAACCGGTAGCATTGCCTCCTACAGAAATACGCAAAGGCAAAGAAGTGTTTGATTACCGTTCAAAATATCTTCCGGGATTGTCGCGTAAGGTAACGCCTATTCATCTGCCTGAAGTGCAGATAGAAACCATCAGACGTGAATGTGAGCGCTTGTATCAGTCGCTGCACTTCAACGTGTATGCCCGCATTGATGGTTTCATTACTGAAAACGGAACTATTTTTCTGAATGATCCGAACACCACTTCAGGGATGATGCCAAGCAGTTTCTTCTTTCATCAGGCTGCTGAAATAGGGATGAATCCGTCTCAGTTTATTTCTTACATCATTCACACTTCCATTACTGCCAGAGCGAATGATATGAAATCGTTTAAGTCAGTTCCTGAACTGAAGCGCAGAATGGAAACTCTGCTTAAAGAAAAAAACAAATCATCAGCACAGCGTACGCGTGTTGGTGTCATCATGGGCGGTTATTCCAGCGAAAGACATATCAGCGTAGAGAGCGGACGAAATGTTTATGAAAAACTTTCTTCGAGTGAGAAGTATGAACCTGTACCTTATTTTCTTGCAGGCAACGAGCAGTCTTATTCTCTTTATCGTATTCCAATCAACCTGATGCTGAAAGACAATGCAGACGATATTCGCGAAAAAATATTGAACTTCAATCAACATTCCATCACTCAGAAAATTATTGCTCAGTGCAGGGATATTATTGAAAAATTTGCCAGCTCAGATAATCTCAATCCACCTGAAAAAATTTCTTTCTGTCAGTTGGCTTCGCAGGTGCAGATAGTGTTTATTGCGCTGCATGGTCGCCCCGGTGAAGATGGCGAATTACAGAAACAGCTTATCAAGGAAGGTTTGCCTTTCAACGGTTCCAGAGTAGAGTCATCACAAATTACCATTGACAAATATCACACCAACGAAATTCTTTCGCAGAATGGTTTCAAAACTGCCAAGCACTACAAAGTGAGTGATGAAGAATGGAGAAGTAACCCGGCTGCACTGGAAGAAAAAATTCAGAGTGAATTCGGTTTTCCTGTTGTTGCCAAACCTGTGGACGATGGATGCAGCAGCGCAGTAAAAATAATCCGTAGCGAAAATCAGTTGCATGCATTTGCAGAACTGATGTTTCGCAGCAGCGATGAGCTGAACAGTCAGGCAGCAGGACAGTTGAAGATAAAACACAAAGAAGAATTTCCGAGAAAGAAATATTTCCTGATAGAGTCATTGATTACCGGTGAAGGATGCAAACATTTTCTGGAAATAACAGGAGGGATGCTCACCCATTATGACGAAGCAGGAAATGTGCAGTATGAAATGTTTGAACCCAGCGAAACACTTCACGAAGGTGATGTGTTGTCACTCGAAGAAAAATTTCTTGCCGGTGAAGGGCAGAACATCACTCCTGCACGTTACAGCAAAAACACTATGGAGAACAGACTTCTTTCTGATATTGTAAAAAAAGAATTGCAGCGTGCTGCACGTCTGCTTCACATAGAAGGATATGCACGTATTGATGCATTTGTGCGTGTGAAGGCTGACAACAAAGTGGAAGTAATTTTTATTGAAGTCAACTCACTTCCGGGAATGACTCCTGCAACATGCATATTCCATCAGGCTGCACTCAATCATTACAAACCTTATGAGTTTATTGAGAAAATTCTCGAATTTGGCGTTGCACGAAATAATTTTATGATGAGTAATTGATGTATGAAGAACCTGATTCGTTTTCTTAAATCCAGATTTTTCTGGATCAATTTGTTAATCATTTTCACCCTGATAATTTCATCGGTCGGTTTGGTGTATAAATGGCTCGACAGTTACACCGATCATGGCAACTCAGTTTCTGTACCCGACCTGCATGGGATGAACATCAAAAAAATAGAACAGTTTCTACGTGCTAAAAATCTTACTTTCAAAATTGCTGATTCATCTGCCTACAACCTCGATATGAAACCCGGAACGGTTGTAGAGCAGGACCCCGCACCTGATGAAAAAGTAAAAGAAGGACGTACTATTTATCTCACCATCACACGCAGCGAAGCACCTATGGTAAAAGTTCCTGCGCTCAAAGATGTTTCACTGCGACAAGCTGAAGCAATACTTAATGCATCAGGATTGCGCATGGGCGAGCAGATTTTCAAACCTGACCTTGCAAAAAATGCAGTGCTTTCCATGATGATGAATGGCAGAGAGCTGAAAGCCGGTAACGAAGTGCCCAAAGGCTCAGCCATTGATTTGATTGTAGGTGACGGACTGGGCAATACCCTTGTCACTGTGCCTAATCTCATAGGCCTTACTTATGATGAAGCACTTTTTGTCCTTAAAGGATCATCACTCAATGTAGGCTCTGTTTTTTTCGATGGTGTTTCGCGCGACACGCTGAATGCAGTTATTTATGACCAACGACCGGAGGCTGACGAAGAAGCCACCATCAATCAGGGTGAAGCAATAGACCTTTACCTGAAAAGATAAACAGCAGAATTGTCAACAGACACTGCAAATATTATTTTCAGAAGTAAAACGGATTATAAAATTGTTTTCTGTAGCTTTTTGCAAAATCAGTTAAACATTTCTTCTCAGTATTTCCCAGTCATTCCAGAGTTTGTACTCTCTTGTATAAAGCACATTCAACCGGTCACGCATTTGCACATTCCCTTCCGGAATGTGCAGCCCGTCAGCAGGACTGAAAATTCCTTGTTTGATTTTCGAAACATCGTTCGCAGGCTTTTTAATATCAGGAGCTACCCAGGTTTTTTTACCTCGTAGCACAGAAATACTGTTGGAGATAAGTGCCGATTTACTTTTCAATATAAAAATCAATACCGGAGAAAAGAGCAGCAACAGCAGTGATACCACAACATCAAAAACACGCTTCTTGCGTTTGTTTACAGGGTTGTTCAGAGCATTCACATCCACCAGATACAAATCACCATTGTCGTTGATGGAATTGCTGCCTATGATAAATAAACTTTCGGCAGGAGCAATTTTATATTCCACATCACGCTGTCTTGGTGCAAGCATGTGCTCAATAATGTCGTGAGAACTTAACGATTGCGAACTGAAAATGACTTCGTCAATGCGGTAAATTTCTATCACTTCACTGAGTTGTGAAATATTACCAAGTCTGAATTGTTTCAGCTCCTGATCTCCTGTATTTCCGGTGTCAATAAATCCGATAAACTGTGTACTCGAACCTGACAGCTGCAGCAGTGAGAGAATACGTTTTGCATTTGCAGTATCAGCAACAATGATTAATCGCTTGCGCACATCTGCAGCCAGTGCATAACCTTTCATTCCTGATGCATTGAGTGCATAGCGGATGAGTGCTGTAATCAGACATGCCCATGCAGTGTTCATGATAATCAGTGCACGCGAAAAACGATATTGCTCGCTGAGCAAGGCATATACTACAAGAATAAAAATTGTTCCGGATAAAATTCCTCTGATGGTTTTCGAAATTCTGAGTGGCTTGTCATATCCACCTGTGAGGAAGGATGATATAATCCATATCAACACATAGGCAGGAACAACATACATCATGTACTCATCAGGATAATGCAGTTGTTTTACATACAGCTCCCAGTATGTTTTAATAATGTAATAACCTCCGTAAATTGTCACTGCATCCAGCAGTGGCAGAAACATACGGCTTAGAAATCTGCTGACGATGGCTGCACCTGCACGCAGATATATGGCAATATTTATCAGGAAAGAAAATAACGCTGCATTGCTTTGCGAAAAATGTTTTTTGGCAAAAATGCTCATGGCTTTGTAAAACACCACCACATAATTCACACTGCTTTTCTTGGTGCTTTCGCCTTTGTAATGGATAATTTTTGTTTCTGGGAAATAATAATTTTTGTATCCGGCCTGTGTGATGCGGTAGGAGAGGTCAATATCTTCGCCATACATGAAAAAAGTTTCGTCAAGCAAACCGGTTTTGTCAAGTGCAGCTTTCCGCATCAGCATAAATGCTCCGCTGAGCACTTCTATTTCATGTGTTTTGTTTTTGTCTAAATATCCGAGATGATAACGCCCGAAAATTTTTGACTTGGGAAACAGAGCCGACAGTCCGAATATTTTGTAGAATGCAACAGCAGGGGTTGGCAATCCTCTTTTTGATTCAGGCAGATAATTTCCTTTTCCGTCAATCATGTGAACACCCAAACCTCCGGCATCAGGATGTGCATCCATGAATGAAACAACTTTGTTAAACGTATCTTCTTCAACCACAGTGTCGGGATTCAGCAGCAACACATACTCGCCACTGCTCTGCTGAATGGCCTGGTTGTTGGCTCTCGAAAATCCGGTGTTGATTTTGTTTTCAATCAGTTTTACTTCAGGAAATTTTTCTCTGACCATGTCGCATGACCCGTCAACAGAATTGTTGTCAACCACAAATACTTCCACTGCTATATTTTTTGAAGCCTTCTGCACCGAAAGCAGACACTGCTCCAGAAAATATTTTACATTGTAGTTAACAATTATTACTGATAGCTTCAATACGATTTTATTTTTCCCTCTCAGCTTGCTGAGTTAATTTCTTTTTCAATGATATAACGGTTTCTGTCTTTATCGTTTCGCGAAATCATTTCAGCTAAAAATCCTGCTAAAAACAACTGCGTACCAATGATCATGGATGTGAGTAACAGATAAAATGACGGACGCTGTGTGAGTCGTGTGGCTGGAATGTCGTTATACACACAATAAATTTTTGAAATACCCAGATATGCAGCACCCAATAATCCGAGTGTAAACATCAGCGTACCTAAGGTGCCAAACAGGTGCATTGGTTTTTTGCCGAAACGCGAAACAAAAGTGATGGACAACAAATCAAGAAAACCATTGACAAATCGTTCAAGTCCGAATTTGGTTTTTCCATACTTCCTTGCACGGTGTTCAACTTCTTTCTCTCCGATTTTGGTAAAACCAACCCACTTGGCTATAACAGGAATGTAGCGATGCATCTCGCCATATACTTCAATGTTTTTTACCACATTGATATGATAGGCTTTCAGTCCGCAGTTGAAGTCGTGCAGATTATGTATGCCTGATACCTTACGTGTAACGCTGTTGAAGAATTTACTAGGCAAAGTTTTTGAAATCGGATCATGTCTTTTCTTTTTCCAACCGCTTACCAAATCGTATTTATCTTCGGTAATCATTTTATAAAGTCAGGGAATTTCATCGGGGCTGTCCTGCAAATCGGCATCCATGGTAATCACTACTTTTCCATTTGCTGCTTCAAAACCTTTGTGCAGTGCGGCAGACTTACCATAATTTCGTTTGAATTTGAAACCTCTCACCTGAGGATTTTTTTCTGCCAGCGAAGCAATCACTTTCCACGAATCGTCCTTGCTTCCGTCATCTATCATGATGATTTCATAACTGTAATGATGTTGCTGCATCACTTTTTCAATCCATGATACCAGTTCGGGCAGCGACTCTTCCTCGTTGTATAATGGAATGATTACCGATATGTCCTGAACGTTTGTGCTCATGATTATTCTGATGGAAAGTTAGAATGATTTTTTTTATAAATAGCAGCAATAATGAGTGACAATATAAATCCCGACAAACTCTTGCTCATAAACTCACTCAGTGCAATGGTCTTTACATCAATGCTGTTGTAGTCTTCCACCAGTTTATCATAGGTAGCTTCGCTCAGCAATCCTTTAAACTGTGTTTCCATTTGTTCAAGTTGTGCAAGCGCATCCGATTTGAACTGATCCACCACTGAGCTGTCAATTACTGTACAGAAAATAAATATCAGCAATGCCGACAGCAATCCTCCTAATATGGCAGTAGTTAATCCCATACGAAATGCATTGCCATAAGTAATAAATCCTTCGCATTCATGATCGCGATACATTTTTACCGAACGGGCAATCATCACAATGGGTATCCAGGCTCCTATCCACGAAGCATTTCCCAGCGGGTTGAAACCCGCTAAATACAAGAGGAGAAACACTGCAAAAACAGAGGCGCCTGTAATTCCTCCATAATGTATGGCGTAACGTGTCATAAAATGTTGTTAAACGCGCAAATGTACTAAACCTGACGGTGAAACTTTATATCAATTTCCGGTGTCATAAATTTTATTGCCCACAGCAGTGAAAAATAAGTCTTTTAACGAATCTTTCAGCAGTGCTATTGTCAGATTGCAACAATTTGTAAACGATGTTTTTCTATCTTTGTGCCCGGGTAAGTCTTATACGACCAGCTCCCCCGAACCTCCCCAGGGCAGGAATGCAGCAAGGATAAGGGGTTGTAGCGGTGCGATATAAGTAGCTTACCCTTTTTATTTTCAGCGATTGGCAGCAAATTTTCTGCAGGCAATCAATTTATCGTAACGCACAGTCTGAGGGCGGTAATAAACCAGAATCCAGTAATTGTTTTCAGTTTCGTAATGATTTCCTTCAAGCCAGCTTTCATCACCATAGGTTGTTCTGTCTTTCACAAACATATATTCATAGTTGTAATATCCCTGTTTGAGAAATAATGTTCCGGTATAGGCCTTCAGTTCTTCGTCATACTTCATCATGGTGTTGTTGTTATACTGCCAGTCGGTAAGGTCGCCTGCAATGTAAATGTTTCCATCCTGAACGGGATCTTTGTAATTGAGCTGAAAGTGCACTTTGGCATAATCAGCATCTCTGTCGGGGTGACTGCCGCTGTAGTTTTTTATTTCAAACTTTCCGTTGATGTCGTTGTCGGAAGAGTAGCGTGTGTAGTATCTTACCTTGTCGGGCATCAGATAAACATCGGTTCCGTCATCGTGCATCACAATGCGCTGAACAAATTCTGTTTCGTATTTCAGCGAGCGTATGTCGAATCTTCTGAACTCATTACCTCCGTTGAAAGTGTTTTCCTCATCGTAATTGTAGTCTAATAAATCGTCCTTGATGAAAATTGGTTTCAGGTTATCGAGTGCATTATCCCATCTGAAGTTCTGCAAAATTTTTACTTTCAAATCGCCAAAGGGATTGGTAATGGGATATCTGCTGGTGCCAATGCTGAAATCCACTTCCTGTTTCTGCTGACGGAATTCTGCTGAAGTAGCTGCATGTACAGATGCCTGTATGTCCACTAAATTTTCGTACACTAAAAATCTTCTTGTAAAAGCCACACTGTCGGGGTTGTTGTCGAGATAAACTTTCAGCAGATAATTTCCTGAAATCATAGGTTTGATTTGTTCATTCGGAAATTTAAGCTGATAGTTGGTATAAGGCTGAAGAGTGTTGAATGAAAAACTGTAATCCATTATTCTGTCTTCGTAAAAACTGTACAGATAAGTGGAGCGTGTGATGTCTGAAGGTTTCCACTGTGCATCGCAATGAATGATGGTGTACCAGTAATCTTTGTAGTCGCCATCCAGGTCGTCAAATTTCAGCAGCAGTTGCATACCCGAGTTCAGCTCAATAGTGGGTTCGCTCAGAGGCAGCTGGGCGTTTTCAAGTATTACTGTTTTGATGTTGGGGCGATAGATGTAATTATCATATCTGAAATAATTCTGATTGAAATACTCTGAAGAGTTTTGTGCTGACGATGTCAGGTATAACATCAGGCATACGATTGTAATTACAAATCTTTTCATCCTTTATTCGCTTAATTCCATCCATTGCATATAACCATCTTCCCAGCGGCTTTGCAGTTCGTTACATTCTTTTTCAGATTGCTCGTAAGCAGCCTGCAGTTGTGCGCTTTTTTCTTTGTCGCTGTAGTTTTCTTCCTTGCTTAATTGTTCCAGCAGGTCATCTTTTTTTCTGCGTGCATCATTCAGTTCAGTCTCTAATTTTTTTACTTGTTTTTCGAGCAATGCAGCCTGTTTTTTTACGTCTGCTTCAACAGGTGTTTCATTTTTTCCCTTTATCGTTTTTTTACCGGCAGTTTTCTCTTCCGGTTTTTTCTCCTGCTGTTTTCTTGCTGTCCAGTGTTCATACTCTTCATAGGTGCCCGGATATTCTTTGAGCTGATGGTTTTCGATAAACCATATTTTATTGGCAATTTGTTCCACAAAAAAACGGTCGTGTGAAACCACTACAAAAGTGCCTTCGTAATTCTGCAGTACCTCTGTCAGTATTTCCACCGATTGCATATCGAGGTGGTTGGTAGGCTCGTCAAGTAACAGAAAATTGGCTTTGCTCAGAATTAGTTTGCCTAAGGCCACACGAGCTTTTTCGCCTCCTGAAAGCACTTTTATTTTCTTGAACACATCATCCTTGTTAAACAGAAATGCTCCGAGAATACTTCGTATGCGCTGATCGGTTTCAAGCGGAGCAAACAGTTGCAACTCCGTCATCAGGTCGTTGTTGATGTTCAGACTTTCGAGCTGATGCTGCGCATAGAAAGATGTTTTTACATTGTATCCTTCTTTCAGTTCTCCTCCGGCTGTTTCAGTTCCGGCAATTATTTTAAGCAGTGTGGATTTACCTTTTCCGTTGGCACCAATGAGTGCAATTTTATCACCGCGTTCAATCTGAAAATGGGTGTTGTTGAATATTTCAAGTGCATCATATTTTTTGGTGATGTGATGACCTTCATAAACAACTTTTCCGGGTTGTGATTCAATATTCAGCGACAACCTCATGGTTGACGAAGGCCCTGCTACGGCTTCCACTTTGTCCATGCGATCCAGCATTTTCATTCGCGACTGTGCCATCTTGGCCTTGCTTGCCTTAGCTCTGAAACGGTCTATCAGCTTTTGTTGTTCTTTGATATATTTCTCCTGATTGTCGAACTGCCGCTGCTGCAATTCGTCACGCAGTGTCTTTTGTTCAAGATAATCTGAAAAATTTCCTGTATAAATCGTAATTTTTTCGTTGGCAATTTCAGCAATGGTGTTTACGGTGCGGTCCAAGAAATAACGGTCGTGCGAAACAAGAATAAATGTTCCGTCATAGTCCTGAAGATATTTTTCGAGCCATTGAATGGATGGAAGATCCAGGTGGTTGGTAGGCTCGTCAAGCATCAGCAGGTCAGGTTTTTTCAGTAGCATACGTGCCAGCATTACACGCATACGCCATCCTCCCGAAAATTCTTTGAGCGGACGACTGAGGTCTGCTGTAGAGAAACCAAGACCTTCCAGTATGGCTTCGGCACGATGGGTGATGGTGTAGCCGTCAAGCGATTCGAATTCACTTTGGAGAAAATAAAGTTCATTCAGTAACTCTTCGCCATGTTCAGTTTCGAGTTGTTTCAGAATTTTTTCTATTTTTTCGTGAAGGATGTTTTCGCGTTCAAAAACTTCAAGTGCTACATCGAGAATACTTTTATCCGACTCATACGAAAGTAAATCCTGATTAAGAAAACCTATGGTAAGGTCGCGTCTTCCGGTGATTTCTCCACCTGTAAGGCTATATTCACCATGGATAATGCGCAGCAGGGTTGATTTTCCGGTACCATTGGCGCCTACCAGTCCAATTTTCTGATTGGGTTTAATGTGCCATGATGCATCGCGGTATAGATAACGGCCTCCAAAATCGAAGCTGATGGAATTTAAAACAAGCATTCGGCAAAAATACTAAACTAATGCTGCATATAGGTTTGATGGTGTTCGAATTGAAGAAATATGAATCATTCTAAAATGTGACAACATATTTGG
>Ga0116143_10005618_pt1 | contig 11236 bp, 6 predicted proteins | sample AD_UKC034_MetaG_FD_89745 | JGI IMG/M metagenome (GOLD analysis project Ga0116143, IMG submission 89745) | Active sludge microbial communities of municipal wastewater-treating anaerobic digesters from USA - AD_UKC034_MetaG | ecosystem: Engineered > Bioreactor > Anaerobic > Digestate | place: USA...
AAGGCATTTTCATCATTAAAGAGGAACTCGGCGAGAGCTCTTGCGAGTTCTGTTTTACCTACACCTGTTGTTCCGAGGAATATGAATGAGCCAATAGGTCTTTTTCTGTCCTGAAGTCCTGCTCTGCTTCTACGAATGGCATTCGAGAGAGCTGTAATAGCGATATCCTGTCCTATAACTCTTTTATGCAATTCATCTTCGAGTCGGAGTAATTTTTCTTTTTCACTGCTGAGCATGCGTTTTACAGGAATACCTGTCCAGCGTGATACGATTTCTGCAATATCCTCAGCATCAACTTCTTCTTTGATAAGGGGGTTGTCATTTTGAAGCTCTAACAGTGTATTATTTAAATGGGTAAGTTCATTTTCCTGTTCTTTTATTCTGCCATAGCGCAACTCTGCTACTTTGCCGTAATCGCCGGCTCTTTCGGCTTTATCTGCTTCATGTTTAAAATCTTCAATTGTTTTTTTAGTGTGTTGTATTTTTTCAACAATTTCTTTTTCGTTTTTCCATTTAAGTAGTAAAGCTCTGTTTTTCTCAGCATAACCGGCTATTTCTTTTGAAATATTTTCAAGTTTTTCATTATCTTTTTCTCTTTTAAAACCTTCTTTTTCAATTTCGAGCTGGCGTATTTTTCTTTGTATTTCGTCAATTTCTTCTGGGAGAGAATTTATTTCGAGGCGTAATTTTGAAGCGGCTTCATCCACAAGGTCTATGGCTTTATCAGGGAGGAATCTGTCGTTTATGTAGCGGTGCGAAAGTTCTACGGCAGCAATAATGGCTTCATCTTTTATACGCACTTTATGGTGTGTTTCGTATCGTTCTTTCAGACCTCTGAGGTTAGAGATAGCACTGTTAACATCCGGCTCATCCACCAATACTGATTGAAAGCGTCTTTCGAGGGCTTTGTCATTTTCAAAATATTTTTGATATTCTTTAAGTGTTGTAGCCCCAATGGCTCTTAATTCACCTTTGGCAAGGGCGGGTTTAAGAATATTTGCTGCATCAAGGGCTCCTTCAGAGGCGCCTGCACCTACGAGGGTGTGTATTTCATCAATAAATAGAATGGTTTCACCATCCGAAGAGATAACGTCTTTAATAACACCTTTAAGTCGTTCTTCAAATTCACCTTTGTATTTAGCCCCTGCAATAAGAGCACCCATGTCGAGTGAGAAAATAATTTTTGATTTAAGGTTTTCGGGCACATCCCCATTGATGATCCTATGAGCCAAGCCCTCTGCGATAGCAGTTTTTCCAACACCGGGTTCGCCAATAAGTATGGGATTATTTTTAGTACGTCTTGATAAAATCTGAAGTACCCTTCTTATTTCATCTTCTCTGCCGATAACAGGGTCGAGTTTACCGTTTAAAGCTTGTTTATTAAGGTTTATGGCATATCTTTCCAACGCATTAAAGCTTTGCTCCGATGTTTGAGATGAAACACTGGCGCCTTTACGGATGTCTTTAATAACATTGATAAGGTTTTTTTCTGTAATTCCTAAATCTTTTAAAAAGCGAGAAGTAGTGCAATCGCTGCTTAATATGCCCAGTAAAATGTGTTCAGCAGTTACATACTCATCTTTAAATTCCCTGAGATATTGCTGGGCATTTTGAAGTGCTTTGGTAGCATGGGCTGATAAATAAATTTCTCCTCCATTTACTTTTGGATAGCTATCAATAATTTTATCCAGCGATTTTGTGAATATTTCTGTATTTATACCATATTTTTTAACTATATAGGGAACAACAACATCATCCGATGTATAGGTTGCTTTAAGGATATGTGCATTTTCAAGCGATTGGTGATTATAACTTCTGGCTATTTCAGTCGCTTTATTTATAGCTTCCTGAGCTTTTACAGTAAAATTATTAAAATTCATATTTTACAATATTTTATTTACATAGCAAAATTCAACAAACATAAAACCAGAGCTTAGATATTCATAAAATTATGACTTATTGACATATTGTTTTCTGCTTCTGATGTCATTTTGACTGCTTTTTTTATCTGTTATATATATCAATTCAAATGGGTATTCGAAAACTTAATTAAAACAAGGTGTTTAATATTGAAAATCAGCAACATATAAATTTTCAAATAATTATAAGTAACCTTAAACTGATTTAACACGTCATAATTAATATCAAATCATTAATTTTACATTAATTATAAAATCTTATTAAAAATGAAAAAGTTAATACTTCAGTTAATTTTCATTATTTTTTTAATATATAATAATGAATGTGTCTATGCCAAAAAACTAAATGCTGTTTTTTCGTATGCTAATTTTTATTCATACGGGGATGGTCCTTTTATAGAAACCTATTTGCTGGTGGATGGTAAAAGTGCTGAATATGTGAAGAATGACAATGGGCTTTTTCAGGCAAAGATTGAAATTACGATGATTTTTAAGCAAAACGATAGTGTTGTTACGTTTAGTAAATATGAGCTATCAAGCCCCGAAACAGATGATACTTCGCAAGTAGATTTTAATTTTTTGGATTTGCAGCGTATTCTTGTTCCCAATGGTAGTTACGATTTGGAGTTATATATTGCAGATATGAACACAAGTAATAAACCCTATTTTATTGTAGAAAAGGTAAATGTTGAATTTGATAGAAATAAGATAATGATTTCGGATATTCAACTGCTTGAGTCACTAAAGAAAACAGAAAAGACAAATATTCTAAGTAAAGCCGGCTATGATATTATTCCTTACATTATAAATTATTACCCCAAAACTGTTGATAAGCTTACTTTTTATGCCGAAATTTATAATACGAATCAGGTTTTCGGCAAAGATGAGCCCTTTATTGTGAATTATTACATAGAATCGTGGGAGCAACAAAATATTTTGTCCAATTACAATCGGTTAAAACGAGAGATATCTAAAGAAACTCATGTAATTATCGGAGAATTTCAGTTAAAAGATTTGCCTTCAGGAAATTATAATGTTGTGGTGAGTGTGAGGGATAAAAATAACGAGTTGAAAATCAGTCAGAAGTTTTTCTTTTATCGCAGTAATCCTGATTTGGCATACAACGAAAATGATTTTAATAATATTGATTTGGCTTCATTATTTGTGACAAAAATTATGAGACCAGACACATTAAGAGATTATATAAATTGTCTTTATCCTATTTCGACTGAGATGGAAAGGTTATATGCAAGAAATAACCTTAAAAAGGATGATGTCAGCTCTATGCAGAAGTTTTTTTATAATTTCTGGTATTCGCGAGATGCCGTTAATCCTGAAAAAGCATGGCGCGATTATGCCAATGAGGTACAAAAGGTTAATAAATCGTTTGGTACAGGCAATAGGAAGGGATACGAAACTGACAGGGGAAGGGTTTATTTACAATACGGGGCGCCCAACAGTATCACTAAAAGTGAGCATGAGCCCAGTGCATATCCTTATGAGATATGGCATTATTACACATTACGTAATCAAAATAACAGGCGTTTTGTATTTTATTCAAGAGAATTTGCAACCAATGATTATGAGTTAATACATTCTGATGCACTGGGTGAAATAAATGACCCCCGATGGCAGATAAAAATACATAAGAGAGATACTCCTACACATTCGCTAGACCCTGAGGATTCGGAGAAGCACTGGGGAGGCAGGGTTAATGATTACTACAGAAATCCTAGATAGATTTAATTTATTTTTAACCTGAAATAATTTTAAAAAGAATAATTTTGCTATTCTAAAGAAAAGAAATGAATCCTAAGGTAGCAGTAGTTATTTTGAACTGGAACGGTAAAAACTTACTTGAGCGTTTTTTGCCATCGGTAATAGAATATTCTATGGATATTGCGGAGATTATTATTGCAGATAATAATTCGAGTGATGATTCGATACATTTTCTTGAAAATAAGTATCCTGATATTCGACTTATAAGAAATTCAACGAATGAGGGTTTTGCCAAAGGTTATAACACTGTTTTAAAACAAATAGAAGCCGATTATTATATTCTTCTCAATAGTGATATTGAGGTTACACCGCATTGGATTGAAGGTGTTATCAATTTCATGGAAAAAGATAAAAGTATTGCGGCTTGTCAGCCCAAAATCTTATCTTATAATGACAAGTCGTCATTTGAATATGCGGGAGCAGCCGGTGGTTTTATAGATAAATTAGGTTATCCTTTTTGCAGGGGGCGGCTTTTTCAAACTTTAGAAAATGAAAATGAACAATACGATGATATTTTAGAGATATTTTGGGCTACCGGTGCCTGTTTATTTATTAGAGCAGACCTTTTTCATTGTGTTGGTGGCTTTGATGAAGATTTTTTTGCCCACATGGAAGAAATTGATTTATGCTGGCGTTTAAAGAATGCAACGTATAAAATATATTATTTCCCACATTCTGCCATTTATCATGTGGGAGGGGCTACGCTCGATAAAATGTCTCCTCAAAAAACATATTTAAACTTCAGGAATAATCTAAGTCTTATTTATAAAAATATTGTTAAAACATCTCTTAAAAGGGTATTGTTTAAAAGAGCCATACTCGATTTTATTGCAGCCATCTCTTTTATTTTCAGTGGGGGTTTTAGCCATTTTTGGGCAGTAATTAGAGCATATATGGCTTTTTATAAATCAATGGGTAAAATAAAAGAGAAAAGAAAACATATTGAGCAAAAACAAGTGAGTTGTATTTATAATAAATCTATTGTTAAAGAATATTATTTTAATAAGAAGAAGTTTTTTTTCTTATTGAATGAGAGAGATTTCAGTTAGTATTTATTCATACTAATAAGGGCTTCTACGGCTAATTTGTAGGATAATAAACCAAAGCCGGTAATACTACCATAAGTCTTTTCAGCTGTAAGAAGAGTTTTTCGGTAATCATCGCGTTTGAAGATATTAGAAATATGAACATCTATAGAAGGGATTGTTAAATAAGCCAAAGCATCAGCTATAGCTACTGATGTATGGGCATAGCCACCGGCATTTATTATTAAACTGTCATATTTATTTTCAGCTTCCTGTATTTTATTTATAATTTCTCCTTCAATATTCGATTGAAAGTAATCAAATGAAATAAATGGATAATCACTTTTAAGTTTATCGAAGAATATTTCAAAGGATAGACTGCCATAAATGTTTACTTCGCGTTTGCCTAATAGGTTGAGATTTGGGCCATTAATAATAAGGATACGCATAATATTTCAATAATTGAGAGTTATGAGTGTAAGGGGGGGGATTATCTTAACAAAGTAACTGTACCGGTTCTTTTCTGGTTATAGCTTTCAATTTCGTTATAGTATAGGAGCCAAGTATATACGCCATCGTAAGCTTTTTCGCCACTAAATGTTTTGCCATCCCATCCATGGTTTACATCATAACTTTCGAATACGAGTTCGCCCCAACGGTTAAATATCATGAGGTGATATCCTTCGTTATCAATACCTATACCGAGGGGTAAGAAAACGTCGTTTAAACCGTCTCCATCGGGTGTAAATGCATTTGGTATATATAGTGTAAACACTTCTTTGACATAAATAAGTTGGGTAGCAGTATCTGTGCAGCCGAAAGGAGTTTCGGCAATAAGCTGGACATTATGTTCTCCACTTGTGTTGAAAGTGTTGAAAGCATTGATATGATTAGAGGTATGCCCGTCGCCGAAATTCCAGTGTGCAGCATATTGTGTTGAAGATAGATTATCGAAGAATATCATTTCAAAAGCTACTGGAATTTTTGGATTATATGTAAAATCTGCTTCAGGTTTTGGATAAACGGTAATCATATTGGATATAGTCTGCGAGTTGACACAGCCAAAGAAAGAGGTGGCAGTCATGGTAACACTATAAATACCATAGTTTTCGAAAGTATGCACAGCAGTATTGCCAGAGCCGTAGTAGCCATCGTGGAAATACCACTGGTAGGTTTGTCCTTCGGGTGGGTTTGTTTCTGTAAAAGTTACAGTAAATGGCTCACAACCATTGGTAAAATCTGCTGTAAATGCTGTGGGAGGGAGAGGCATTACTGTAACAAAAATAGAATCAGTAACGGTAATAAAACCACAACTGTCGCTTACTTCGGCAACATAGGTCATATCCTGTTGGGGATATACTGTAAGGGGAGGGACTCCTGATGTGCCATCGCTGAGATGTATCACAAAAGTAATATTACCACCCCCTGTTATGTTGGCACCAATAACAAGGGAATCACCTATACAAATTGAGTCTGCACTGGGTTGTAGTGTCATAGTTAATGGTTCAGTTACAGATAACACTATAGGTGTAATCTGACTTGTACATCCGTTGATGTCGGTTGCTTGAACATTATATAATGTAGTTGTAAGAGGATTTACAGTGATATAAGTTGTCGTGTCGCCGGTATTCCACAAATGTGTATATGGTGCTGTACCACCAGTTGTTGAGTCTATTTGCAGTGTAATTGTTTGCCCGTAACAGATACTGGTGTTGTTGAGGTGAATTATCATTGTATCGGGCTGAATGATATCAATGGTATCGTAAAGTTTACAATCGTGGGCATCTGTAATGGTAACGCTATAAGCCCCGGCAATAAGGTTAAATATATCTTGAGTAGTGGCGCCGTTGGACCATATATACGAATAGGGAGGTGTTCCACCAGTAACAGATAAATTTATATTGGCATTATTATAACCATAGCAAAGTACATGTTCAACACTATCAATGGTCATAACGAATGCGGAGTCGGGTTGTTCTATTTCAATAGAATCTGTTTTGGTACAGTTTACAGCATCGGTAACGATGCAGGTATACCAACCGGCGATGAGGTTTGAGGCAGTAGTATTTGTGCCACCGTAGGGCAGCCATTGGTATGTATAACCGGGTGTTCCACCAGAAGCCACAACGGTGGCAGAGCCAGTGCTATCGCCATGGCAAAGAACATGCACAGCAGTAAGGTTGGCAAATATTTCTGGGTTAAGTACATTTATAGTTATTTCGTGTGTTTGACTACAGCCACTGGCATCGGAAACGGTTACTGAATAAAAGCCCTGTGCTACATGAATGCTGTCGGCTTGAGCGGGTGTAACCACAGTATCTCCTGTTGACCAAGTATAAGTATAAGGTGCTGTACCGTTGTTTACAGTAACGACGAGGTAAACACTATCCCCAAAACATTGCACATGGTTACCTGTTAAATTTGATTCCATTTCAGGATTGGGGAACAATGTTGTTCCTGGGACTACAGTATCTTGTAAGCCCGCTATATTCCACGTCTCGTCGAACCATGTAAAAGGGAGGTACCCTAAAGGAATGCTTAAATTAACCAGAGGTCCTATATGAATGGTTGATAAAATACCATTGAAATTAGGTGTGTAAATAGGTTGTGAACACATCTGATTGGTGCAGATGGCATTTGGATTATTTGGTGTGGGGCACGAATAGGGAACATCAATACAGACTGGTGGTATAGTAACATTAGGCATATTGGATATGGGTAAAGTTATCCAAAATTCAAAAGCTGTAAGAGTGAATGTAAAGGCGATGCTGTCCCATGTATGATTGCGGAAGCCGCTTGTTATGGAATGAGCTATGTCAATAGGCCATGTAGGATAGCCATAACAGGGGTACTGGAAATTGAGGTCGTAATCGACAGCAAAAGTTATTGAGTCGGCATATCCAGTATCAATCAGATTGTTATTATTAGCAGGGTCAGTAACAGTAAAAGGTACAGCCGTTGGGAAGTTTAAATGAGTCCATACTGTTGGGCAGAAAGAAAAATTCTGAACCAGATTAAAATCAAGTAAAAGGTGTGCGGTAAAGAGGTTATATTGTATCAGAACGCCATACCCAACATCAATAGTGCCATTAAGATAGCTAAGGAATTGTTGAATAGCTGGACCTTGCGGTGGCGGGATAATACCCGCAATGGCATATAAAAATTGCACAAGATCTAAATCGAGGTGCAGATAATTACTGTCGCCATCGGCATGCAGGCATTTAGTTGCTTGGTCGAGGTAATCCTGAGTAATGACATAAGGTATTGTAATCCAGCCGCTTAGTCCAATACCAAAGAGGTTGTTGAAAGTGATAGGGAAAGTGCCATTGCAAAATTGAAGCTGACCGTTAACGACACAAGGGTAAATAGCTTGACCAGTAAAGCTGTTGAGGTAAAAAATATGAATGGTATCTGTGGGTACAGAAACATCGATGAGGTTAAAATTCATACAACTATACACGCATACTTCAACATCAATATTAAGGCCTGCACCAAAATAAAAGTCGAGACCCATAACACCGGCAGTAGGGAAATAGGTAGTTAAGTCCCAACCGGGTAGTACATCATACCATGAATTGATAGTTATCCATTGCCCTGGATTAAAGGTATAGGGGTCAGGAAATGTTAAATCGATACGTACGGGATAATCCAGATCTACGGAGCCAGTAGTAAAGCCATTGATAAAGAAATTTGCCCCCATATCCAACCATGCATGAATAGTAGCTTCAGCGCCAAACTGACCACCGGCGAAGCTTTCAATTTGACCTATAGTAATAGTTTCATCAAATCCCACATCAAATAAATTTACATTCATGTTTATCGTGAAAGGGCTCCCGTTTGGTCCCCACATATTTTGATTATGTGTCGACCAATAAATATAATTGGAAAGGGTATATGTTTGAGAAAAACCCCATTGAACCTGAGTGAACATCAAAAGAAATAAAAGTCTGAAAAAATATTTTTTCATATTTATTCTTTAAATTGTGCTGTTAGAATACTTTCTTTGAGCACAGTGTTAAGCATTTCCTTTACGGCTACAGGATAATTTGCATTAATCCAAATAGTATTATTGTAATTTCCTGTAAAAAACATTAGGCGTTCAAATTCAATGTTGTCAACAAAAAAAGAAACAGTGAAAATAACACCTTTTTGTCCGCTTTTAGTTACTACATCTTCTTTGCTCAAAAAATCGACTCCTTGTGATTTGAAATATTCTTTTGTAAGTCCTGGAGTAATCATTGTATATGCAGTACCTATAATTTCAAGAACCTGTATAGAAGATGAGGTGCCGATATGCATATACCCATTGTTTTGCTCCATAAAAATAAAATGGGCAGGGGGTATAAACCTTACTGAAGTTTTGGGTACATCTACATAATTTTGTTCTTTATTCAATATATTATTTACAGGATTATTCTGTGCGATAGTTATTGATAGAATGACAAATGTGAAGAAAATATTTAAAAAAAATCTACTTATGGTAATCATAAGTTATTTATTAAGTATTATTACAAAGAAATAAAGTTCAAATATAATACAATTTTATAATGTGAACAAAAAAAATTTTTTAACAAAAAATCAGACGTAAATTTTATTAGGAGTTGCTTAAAGGAAGCCATTATTATTGTATTAAAAAAAAATTATGTGAATAAGATTTTTTTTTTACATGAAACTTAATAAAAACTTTTCTATTTTTATCCACAGAAATTTTAAAATGTTTATAATTTTGATTTTTTAATTTTTTTGAAATATTAATAACTAATTAAAGATAAAAGAGATGGCTATACTTAAAGCATTTAAAGGTTACAGACCTCCACAGCACATTGCAAAGCAAATTGCATCACGTCCTTATGACGTATTAAATTCAGATGAAGCCCGGAATGAAGCCGAAGGTAATCAATATTCATTGTTACATATCACAAAGCCGGAGATTGATTTTTCGCCAGGTACAGATGAGCACGAAGAAAAAGTATATCAAAAAGCAGTTGAAAATTTTAAAGGTTTTATTGAAAAGGGCTGGCTTAAACAAGATGAAAAAGAGTGTTTGTATATTTATGCCCAGACAATGAATGGCAGGACTCAATACGGGCTTGTTGGTTGTGCAGGTGTAGAGGATTACATGAATAACATTATAAAAAAACATGAGTTGACGCGTAAAGACAAAGAAGAGGACAGGATGAAACATGTGCGAATAAATAACGCCAATATTGAGCCGGTTTTCTTTACTTATAGAGCAGTAAAAGAGATTGATGATATAATTTCAGATTTTGTAAAAAAACATGAGCCGATATATGATTTTGTAGCAGTGGATGGCTTTGGACATCATTTTTGGGTCATTGATGATGATATAATAATAAAGAAACTTATTGATTTATATACAGCCATACCCAATACATATGTGGCTGACGGACATCACAGGACAGCGGCAGCAGCTCTTGTTGGGAATGAAAAAAGAAGAAACAATCCAAACCATACAGGTAAAGAAGAGTATAACTTTTTTCTGGCAGTTAATTTTCCGGACAATCAGTTGCAGATAATTGATTATAACAGGGTGTTAAAGGATTTAAACGGATTATCGGCAGAGCAATTGCTTGAGAATCTACATTTAAATTTTGTTATTGAAGAAAAGGGTACAGATATTTATAAGCCGGATAAATTACATAATTTTAGTATGTATCTGAGGGGCAAATGGTATTCGCTTACGGCAAAAGAAGGAACATACAATGATAATGACCCAATAGGTGTGCTTGACGTAACAGTATTGTCAACTCTTGTACTTGACAATATTTTTGGTATTAAGGATTTGCGGACAGATAAAAGGATAGATTTTGTGGGGGGGATTCGTGGTTTAGGTGAGCTCAAAAAACGTGTTGACAGTGGTGAGATGCAAGTAGCATTTGCGTTGTATCCTGTTTCTATGAAGCAATTACTGGATATAGCAGATACTGGCAACATTATGCCTCCTAAAACAACATGGTTCGAGCCAAAACTTAGAAGTGGACTTGTAATACATACACTTGACTAAATAGATTAATATTAACTAAAATTATAAAAATTATGAAAAAAATATGTGTTTTTTTATTAAGCTTCAATTTAATAATGGGATTGCTGGTAAGTAAATCGTACGGGCAAATAGGTTCTGTTTGCGACAGTGCCCATGTGGTAACGACATTACCTTTTGTGCTTACTGGGTTAAATACAGCCACATCGGGTAATTATTATGCATCTACTCCTTGTAGTGGCACCTTGCCAAATTTTGCCAGCGGCAGTGATTATATATTTAGTTATACCCCATTATATAATCATAATGTTAAAATTACATTAAGTAATACAGGTATGGCAGCAGGTGTTTTTTTGATGAGTGATTGTCCGGATGTGGCTACAGGATGTGTGGCTTCTAATACAAATCTGATGGGAAACCCTGTTATAAATAATGCCAGTTTAACAGCAGGAGTAACCTATTATATTATGGTATCATCGGTAGGTCAGATGGCAGCTAGCATTGCCTTTGAT